>Ga0126381_100000462_pt1 | contig 44809 bp, 37 predicted proteins | sample PanSoiMetPlot_28_FD_96465 | JGI IMG/M metagenome (GOLD analysis project Ga0126381, IMG submission 96465) | Tropical forest soil microbial communities from Panama - MetaG Plot_28 | ecosystem: Environmental > Terrestrial > Soil > Tropical forest > Bulk soil | place: Panama | collected 2016-02-17 | reverse complement strand
CTCCCGATCAACCCCTTGAGTTTGGAGTGTCCGACCTGCAAGGCAGAGCCTGGGCGCAATTGCGTCGCGAATACAGGACCGTCCCAAACAGTACACTTCACGCGAGTCGAAGCTGCGGCTGCTATAGATGTGGGCAACAAGCGCAAGCGCGACGAGTTCATCAAGGCAGTGAGAGAGCTAAAGAGCTAATACGATCGGACTAGTAACGGAGGACGCTTTCTACGAGCGCCGGCGGAAGACAGGGGTGACGTCTCGAATTCTGCGTGAATTAGTCCACTTTGTGGCGGCTGATAACTCTTCATCGTCCGCTACAACCACGCACGAATCCGGCAAGGCGCAGTTCACCCTACTGAAGGGAAGGAGGAAATCATAGGGTGGCGTGCTGACAACTGGCCAAGCACTTGGAACATCCCACTGCCTTCAGACCCTTTGGGCCGCCCAAAAACCGCACGGGTTGGGCGGCCTTTCCTTTTTGGGGGTATCCGACACAGAGAGCAACATGGTGATTGTGGATCAGAATCGAAACCGTGAACTTTCGTTTCGCTACACAGAGGGTTATAGCGGTTCGAGAAGTTCGCCAAAGAGCCGCCCATCTACCTCGGGAGGGTGTGGGCGGCTTTTCTTGTGACTGTAACATCCCCGACACATCTCGGGCGATACAATCCCGATTCTTTACATTCACGAATCCGGGGGACCTAATTCGATGTTCCTCAAAAAACCAAGCGACGATTTGACCACGATAGTTAGGGTCGGGATTGTTCTATTGGTACTGGCCGCTCTTCTCCTAACCCTCATCAACCGCGTGCTTCATTAGGTGTTGCGACAAGCTTTGGACCGGCCCTGTTCCATCGAGCAGCACGGGCCGCTGGCAGCATCGATACCTTCTGGAACTTATCGGGTTGACCCCGTTTCCGGCGAAGGTCATGATTTGCGCCATTGCTTGGGGCCGAGCCTCGTTCCTGGGAATCATCCCCTCAATGGGGGAAGGTGGGGGAATATTCGCCTGTGCCGGCCAAAGCTACAGAGAAGGCGGGGCCAAACTGGGGAAGCGGCTCCGCCTTTTCGTTCGCATGTCGGGAGCAACACAGAGCCGTGGTTTCGAATCAAAATCCCGCCTCTACTCTCTGCTCTTTCCGAACGTTGCAGAGCGCTAAGGAATGGCCGCATTGGCGTGAGGGCGATGCGGCCAGGTACTAGCAGCGCGACACTTGAAATCGGGGAAAGAGGCGCTCTGGATAAGCCCTTGAAATTGCCACTTCAATCTTTGGAGTGGAGCGACATGCCGGACCAATACTCGACGTTCGCCATTACCCAGGGGAAGACCGCTTAGAACTGGGTCGGCTTTGTAGCCGTTACGGATACTGGCTCTACTCGGCATAATTCGGAGCGATGTGCCTCGCGGAGCCGGATTGCTGGGGGATTTTCGTAAAGGAAGGCAGAGACGCCCTCGCTTGAACCCTTGTTTAGCTGACAAGCTATTTCTTCAGCTCGGTGTCCCAGTTCGTGACTAGGGTCATGGGTGAAGGTGTATCGGTGAGGAAGTTGAGCATTAAGAAACGGCCGTCACGGGTGACGTCGTATGCCGCCTCGTCAAAAGATACTGTCACAGTGGTCTGGAACAAGGTTTTCCGAGAAACTACTTGTACCAAATCTTGCTCTGTCCGGATATCGGCCGCGATCAGCTTCTTTCCCGGATCGAGATAATAAAGTCGTTTGCCGTCCCTTGCCCAGACTGGTTGAAACCCACCAGCCTCAGACACCTGATACCTGGCCCCTGGATTTAGAAATCGCGTTAGATACACTTCTGCTTGCCCGGACTCACTGGATTGATAGGCCAGCCATGCGCCTCTGCCGGGCATGATCACCGCATTGCTCAGGCTATCGATTTTGTCCAGGACCAAGGTTGGTTGCCCTTGCCCGCCGAGCGGTAATGCTTTTAACGTCGAGAATTGCGGACTGTCTCGGATCGTCTCCTGATATAGCAGCCATCTTCCGTCTCCCGAAACATCGGTTGGAAACGCATCGCCGGGCGTTGTGATCAGGAGTCGCTGCGGGCGTGAACCATCAACCGGCCGTCCATAGATCTGTACCGGATTCTCGTCCCCAGAGTAGGCATAGTAAAGAGTATTGCCGTCTGGCGACCATACCGGCGTGTCCGTGATTCTTCCGGAAGAGATCTGGGTGCGGGTTCCGCCCTTAAGATCCCAGAGCGATATGTTTATCGTCCCCCTCGGATCGTAAAGCTGACTCACGAACTTTGTGCCATCGGGAGAGACTCGTGTCGCTCCATACACGCCCGTTTCAGAAGCCTGTGCGAGCAGTTTGCCCGTGGCATCCAGCCAAACATGATAGAGACTGCCGCCTTTCCCGGTACCACGCAGAAAAACCAGCATGCCGTTCTGTGACACGGAGAAAATCGAGCTGCCGGTGTTATCGTCAACTTGGACATTGTCTGCAATCTGCATCGCTTCTCCGGATAGCTCTCCATGCGCCGGATCGAACCTTTGCGCGATCAGGGTTCCGTTGCTTACCACAAGCAGCCATCCCAGCGCGTACTGCGGAACGTAGTATCGGCCTTTCAGCAAGGTTTTGTTGGTCTTGCCGTCGAGAGAGGTGTATGCGATCTCATTACGGTCGCTGCCCGCACCGGCAGGAGAGTGCAAATACAAGACGTGCTTCCCATCAGGCAGGACGAACGGCCATCGATCCGACCAGGAGAGCTGCGCCGCGTACTTGGTCGATGTCACCGCTGCCGGGGTTCCTCCTTCGGCAGAGACTCGCGTCATCGTGTTCCCGTCTCCGTCGAAAACGATCTCATTTCCCGGCCCCCAGCTCGCACCTCGTCCCTCCGGCGCATTGCAGATTGGTACTCGCGAGCCGCCGTTGGCATCAGCTCGCCACAGCTTTCCACTCGCGAAGAAGCCGAGAGAACGGCTATCAGGAGACCAGAACGGAAAGTAGGCGCCATCAGTTCCCGGCAGCTCGGTCGCTTCCACCTTGTCGAGCGAGCGCACCCACAATGACGTCTTGCCATCGCGGCTTGCGACAAATGCTATGCGCGTTCCGTCCGGAGAGAGCGCCGGGGATCCATTGCGATACATGGGCGCAAAGTGCGTGCCTTCCGGAGGCAGCAAGCTCGACTGCAGTACTCGCCGCGTCGGCTGCGGTCTGAACCAAATTGCCAATGCCGCTGCGGCAAGCACGGCCAATGCCGCAGCGCCGAGAAAGTTCGGGTTCCACGCTCTGCGTCTCTCGCTCTGCACCGGCGTTCCCATTTGCGATCCTGCGCTTGCAATCCATGCCAGTTGCACGCGCAGATCGTGCGCGCTTTGGAAGCGGTTTTCCGGATCCTTCTCCAGAGAGATGCCGATGGCATGATCGAGTGCAGGCGGTGTTGCCGGCTGGATCGTGCTCACCGGTTCCGGATCTTTTTCCAGAATCGCCGTCAACACGCTCAGTTGCGACTTCCCGGTGAACGCGCGCCTCCCTGTGACCATTTCGTAAAGCAAGCATCCGAAGCTGAAGAGATCTGACCGCGCGTCAGCATCATGTCCTTGCAGCACCTCTGGCGCCATGTACTGATAAGTTCCGACGACGGTTCCCTGCTGCGTCAGACCTTCACCCATTGAATTGATCGCCCCCACGCTCATCGTCGGAGTCGATGGCGTCAGCCTTCCGCTCGCTGACGAAGCCACCGCACTCACCGCGGCGACACTTGGCTTCGCCAGACCAAAATCGAGAAGCTTCGCTCCGGACTTCGTCAGTATGATGTTTGCCGGTTTCAGATCGCGATGCAGGATTCCCTGCTTGTGCGCTTTCTCCAACGCTTCCCCTATCTGTATTCCAACTTCGAGCGCCTGCTTCAGCGACAGCGGACCCTTCTCCAAACGTCGGTCGAGCGACTCGCCCTCGAGCAGCTCCATCACTAAATAATCGGTTCCGTCCTGCGACCCGATGTCGTAGAGATGGCAGATATGCGGATGGTTCAGCGAAGAAATGGCTTTGGCCTCAGACTCGAAGCGGGCCTTGAGATCCGGATTCGAGGAAAGATGCTGGGGTAGGACTTTGATGGCTACGTCGCGTCCGAGTCGCATGTCACGGGCACGATAAACCTCGCCCATGCCTCCGGCACCCAGCGGAGCAAGGATTTCGTAGGGTCCCAGCTTGGTGCCAGAAGTAAGCGTCATCGGCGCGCAATTATAACCCGCAAAGCTACCTGCAGCAGATGCGCTCGATTGTGGATCGTCGGCCCCTGGGAGTTAGCCCGCTTTGGTGTCAGTTCGTTTTGAGATCTCGTGCGCTTTCGTGCGGTATGTAGCTATGAAGGACCGTACGACACTTTGATCCATTCTTCTTCAGGAACCGACATTTGTTTGGCATAAGTTTTACCTACCTAGCTAGGGGGTACCCCCGTTCCATTTCCAAGGGCCAAGTCGAGCGTGAATACTTGAACCAGTTCATGCCCCATTGCTGTCCCCCTAAGCCATTAATAGGTTTTTATTAGGGGGACAATCCTTGAGATCCTTTGAGGACGCGGAACAAAGAACAAAGTATGTTGTTGCCCTCTTGTGAGGTACATAAGGCTCGACAAGTAGTAGCCGTCCCTCACTGAGAGCCCGGTTTCGCCAGCGTTGAACCTGCTTACGGTCACAACCCATGAGTGCACCTATGCGAGGCACAACAGGCCTCGCGAGGCATCGAGCGTCAGATTGGAAAAGACCTGACTGTCTCCGCCAACTACATCTACGTTCATACGACCCACTTGCCTTGGGCGATCGACAGGAATCTGCTACCAGGGGCGCCAGCCGTAACGGGAGCGGGAGCTAATGGTCTTCCCACGAATGGGCTGCAATATGGCGGAGATGCGCTCTTCAACCCGAGCACTGGGAGCGTGCGGCAGGTAGTTCTCAAATACGCGACGACTACCACAGTGACTTCCAACTTGAATCCATCCGACAACGGTCAGGCCGTCACCTTCACGGCAACCGTTTCGTCGACAGGAGCGACGCCAACGGGCTCAGTGAGATTCATGGACGGAACAACCAGGCTGGGCACCGTTTTATTAAGCGGCGGCGTAGCTACTCTAACCAAGTCCACCATGGCAGTGGGCACACACCCGGTCACAGCGCAGTATCTGGGAGATACTTCCTCGGGCAAGAGCACATCGCGTGCGTTAGCCCAGGTGGTGCAATAACCTTCAGACAGAAGCACACTCGGCCCCCATTCAAGCTAGTTTTTGGCTTGAATGGGGATTTTCCAAGCATCTCTCTTTGGTGTTGCTTTCTTTCACCACAGAGACTGAGATTGTCTACGGCTTAAAGATCTGTACGTTGTTGAGGACGTTTCCAGACGGGGAGGCCTTGCCACCGAAGCAGTAGAGCTTTCCCTTATACACGGCAGAACCGGGAAACATGATCCCTTGTGGTATGGCAGTGTGCGGCGCCCATTTGTTAGCGGATAGCGTGTACGACCTGTTCACCCTCGCTGCGTCTTTGAGATTGCCAAGGTAGCCGCCTACGTCATAAAAATTTGCACCTATAGATCCAAAGCAAGTTCCCACCCGGGGCGTCTGATCGGCCGCCAGCGTCCTCCAGGTATTAGTTGTGGCGTCGTAACCTTCGTTGTTGCCGGTGACTACGTTAGATTGAGTGAATCCATCGGCAGCGACGATTGTGAACCCCTTCAAAACGTTGCCGAGCCGACCGGCCGCAGGCGTCGCCTTATTACCTAACATCGAGGCCTCCTGAGTCCAGATATCAGTGACAGGATTGTAGCTTTCGACTATAGCGATATGATCGTCCAAGGCAACAAAGCCGCCAATGACATAGATGATGTTGTTTTCGACCACCGCCGCAGTGGCCGACCTCGCTGTTGGCATATTCGCTTTGGCAGTCCAGGTCTTGGTCGAGGCACTGTAGGCCCAGACTGCATTTGTCACGCTCTTTCCGTCCGGAGTACCGCCGAAAACATATAGAACGCCTTTGACGACCGCGGCGGATGCCGCCCCATTCGCTATCGGCAGAGCTGTTCCTGTGCTCCAAGTGTTTGTACTTGGGTCGTAAATTTGAGTATCTGCAATGTCCTCTGAACCGTTGTATCCGCCCACCAAATAAATCCGGCCCTGGAGCACCCCCACGGCAGGCACGGTCACGCTCGTTGGTATGGGCGCACCACTCGACCACGTGCCCTGTGCAAGACTCGCAGCGCTTGCTATCGCTAAGAACAAAACAACGTTTTTCATTTCCGATCTCTCCTGGTTCCCGGCTCAGAATCGGCGAAACGCCGCTTCCAGAAAACAATCTACCTTTTCCCGATCCTGCTGACCGGGCCGAAATAGTGCTTGTTTTGCAAGCTGGTCCCAACCATACCGCCTGTGTCGGATAGCCACTGCGGGCGCTTATCATTCGTCTGAGCAAAGGCCGGCACGCTTCGCGTCCCGAGTGGCGGCGCACCAACATTCCGGCAAGTGTCAGCCTGATCAGATTCTCTTTCGCATGGAATTAGAAGTACGGGCCCGTGATTGCCATCCGGATAGACACCCACTGCAACAATTTCGCCTCGTTCATTAATGATCGAAGCATTCCTCAACTCAACTCCAGAATCTGCCGGAATCAGAGTATTGAGGTCAATCGCGGGCCCGCCGCCTTCCGAAATGATCGCTCGCAGGCTCGGATCGTCGTTGAAATCACAATCGCTGGAGTTAATCCCCACTACTTGCAAATGTGAATTGACGCTCGTCGCTAAGCTGCAACCACCTGTTTGCAAAGCTCCAATGTCAAAGATCTTCCCTCGTTCCCAAAGTGCCGCATGGAAGATGCTGTCGTTTCCCGGGAGTGTTTGAAGGCCAACTACATCGCCCGCTTCGCTTATCGCCACCGCAGAAGCAAAATTGCCGCCGAGAGTACCAAGGTCAGTCATTTTCCCGTTTTGCCAAAGAAAGCCGTGTTGCGCCTGATCTCCAGCCAGAAGTGATCCGCCCACAATCTGGCCACGATTGTTCATGTCGCTGACCGTTGTGCACGTGCCCCCAAACCCGCCGACGTCGGTCATTTTTCCATGCGCCCAAAGAAAACCGCCGGTACGTAATACGCAAAAATCGCTGAGGTCCCAATTAACGTAGGAATTTCCTGCAATCTGTCCGCGTTCATTGATCCGTAACGCCATCGCATCCGGACCACCGAGCGTGCCGAGGTCTCTCATCACTCCGTTTTTCCAGCGGTAAGCTCTGGTTTGGTTGACGCCGAACATTGAGTAGGGATCCGGAACCGTATTCAGAGCGAATCCTGCAACTTCGGCGGAATTATTCACCGAAGTTGTCAAACTGATCGCTCCGCCGTCCAAAGTTCCCAAATCAATCATCTGCCCATGTGCCCACAGGATGCCGTGCATCGTCCACCCGACGCTTGGGTCAACCTCGCCAGTCTGCGCTTCACCGGAGATCAACCCGCTGGCACTCATCCAACTGACGTCGCTACTGAATCCCGATGCCAAGGCACCCAGGTCTGCCATTTCTTCATTTTTCCAAAGAAACCCGCGTGCCACGAAACAGTCGCCATCCCAGCAGGCATCCGGTCCGTAGATCAATCCGAACGGGTCCGGCAGTGAATCATCTGCCCACCCGACAAATGAGCCATCATTGTTCAAAATGTGTGCTCCGAAGATAGAAAAGTGGCTGTTTGGCCCCCCGAACGTGCCGATGAAAACAACCTTGTAGCGAATGTTCTGCTCTCGCGCGCTAGAGGTTATGGATATGTTTTGAGAGTTGAGCGTCGGGGACAGCGCCAATGTAAGAATCGCCGATATCAGAGTTATCGTTCGTTCCGATTTCATGTTGCCCTCCACGAATTTCGCGTCACTATTTCCCACGCCCGTCGATCGGTGCAATGCAAAATTAGTCACCGATCGATCACATTTCGATCACGGCGGCAACTAGCTGAGCTGGTTTTACTTACACTCTGCACTTCGCGTTGACACACGACGATTAGCCAAGAATATTGAGCATTGCCGGTGGTAAAATCCGAGGCTCTTTGAGGCATTTCGTGTTGGGAATTGGCCGACCAGAACGAGTTGTCCGTTTTGAAGGACTTGAGCTCGACATTCGCACCGGCGAGCTGCGCGTTGCCAAGGGCAAAACAGTTCAGCTTTCAGAACAGCCCCTGCGAATTCTGGTTGCACTGTTGGAGCGTCCCGGCGAGCTCGTGTTGCGGGGGGACCTACGCAAGCGGCTGTGGCCGAACGACACAATAGTGGAGTTCGAACACAGCATCAGCGCGGCCATGAACCGGCTTCGCCAAGCGCTCGGCGACTCGGCGGAAAATCCAAGATTCATTGAAACGCTTGCGCGCCGCGGCTATCGCTGGAAAACTCCGGTGGAGTGGGTGGAAGCTACACAAGACGCACACCACACACCTTCTGCGCCCGAGGACCGAAACCCAATCGGCAAGAAGGTTTCGCACTATCGAGTGCTGGAGATTCTAGGAGGCGGTGGCATGGGCGTGGTCTACAAAGCCGAGGACATCAAGCTCGGACGCCGCGTTGCACTGAAATTCTTGCCTGACGAATTGGCCGGCGAAGCCGCAGCCATGCAACGATTCGAGCGCGAGGCGCGAGCCGCGTCCGCACTCAACCATCCCAATATTTGCACGATCCACGCAGTCGAGGAGTGTGAGGGGTACCGGTTCCTTGTAATGGAGCTGCTTGAAGGCAAGACGCTGCGAGACATAATTGCGCGACAGGCAGATTCAAAGAGCGCTTTCGAAATCAAGCCGGTACTGGATACGGCGCTTCAAATCGCAAGCGGTCTTGAGGCAGCGCACCTGAAAGGCATCATCCATCGCGATATCAAACCGGCAAACATCTTCATTACCGACCACGGGCAAGCGAAAATACTGGATTTCGGCGTTGCCAAGCTCCATGAGTCTGAATCTGCGGAGCCTCAACCTCGATTATCAACCGAACAAGAGCCGAAGCAGGGATCGAGACCACTGCTGACCCTGACGCGCACCGGAGTCACCGTCGGGACCGCCGCTTACATGTCTCCGGAACAGGTACGAGGGGAACGACTGGATCCGCGCACCGACCTGTTCTCGTTTGGCCTAGTGCTTTATGAAATGGCAACCGGGCAGCGAGCTTTTCCAGGCGACACAGCGCCAGTACTGCATGATGCCATCCGCAACCGAGCGCCGGTTCCCGTGCGGGAGCTGAATCCTCAAGTTCCTGCAAAGCTGGAAAATATTATCTACAAGGCAATCGAGAAGGACCGCAGTATGCGGTATCAGGGCGCAGCGGAAATTCTTGCTGACCTGGAGTCCCTGAGAGTTGACACGAAACCGCGTCGCTCTCGCTGGTGGGCGGCCGCAGCTGGTGTTACAGCACTATTGGTCGTGACTCTGGTTTTCTGGTCCGCGGGGAGACGGACGCAGCAGTCAACGACGCCTGAGGTCAAAGTTCGACAGCTCACGGTTAATTCCTCCGATAATCGCGTTTTGAACGGTGTCATCTCTCCGGATGGCAAGCACCTCGTCTACGTCGATATGAAAGGCATGCACCTGCAGACAATCGACACGGGAGAGACTCGGGCCATTCCGATGCCGGACGATCTCAAGGACCAGAACGTAGAGTTTGCATGTGTTACTTGGTCTCCGGACAGTATCCATTTCTTGTGCAACGCTTATCCCGTTGGAGGTGACAGATTTCTTGTGACGGAAAAAGATCGTTGGAGCATTTGGGAATTCTCGGTGCAGGGAGGGAAACCGCGAATGCTTCGTGACATGGCAATTGCGTGCTGCTTCGCGCCGGACGGATATCAGATTGCGTATGGCGCGAATAGAAACGGGGAAATCTGGGTCATGGATGCTAACGGCGCAAATGCGCACAAAGTTCTCGACAGCGGAGACGATAGTAGCGTCATTGCGCAAGTGTGGTCCGCGGACAGCCAACGACTCATCTATAGCCACGAAAAAGGGCCAAACCTTCTCAACATGTTGAGCCGTGACTTGAGAAGTGCCACAACTACTGAGATCGAGACCGACTTTGGGAGAGACGCAGAGAATGTGCTGGCATTGACCGACGGCCGATGGGTCTTCGGGGAAGGAGAGGCGGGAACCATCCGCTCGTGTAACTTCTGGCTGGAGAGAAATGATCTCCGCACAGGGAAACTGATCGAGAAGTCGCGGCGATTGACCAACTGGACTGGTTTCTGCATGAATCCGACTAGTGCAACCGCAGATGGCAAGAAGATCGCATTCCTTCAATACTTCGGTCACCCGACCGTCTATGTTTCAGATCTCCACTCTAGTGGGACACGAATCAGCAACCTGCGTCACTTCACACTGACTGACACCTGGGATTATTGGTGCGCCTGGACACCAGACAGCAAGGCACTCATTTTCCATTCCACTCGCGGCGGCCGTGAAGCGATTTACAGGCAATCGCTGAACGGGGATTCGCCGGAGCTGCTGGTGCCAGATCGGAGCTCGGAGGGGTGTGATGTAAGTCCAGATGGTAAGTGGATTCTCTACGTTCAGGGTCCTAAATCCGACGAACCCTCGGGGCTGCGTCAACTCATGAGGATTCCAATTGGCGGCGGTACACCCCAGACGGTGTTCCCCTTGCTGCCTCGCCAACTTGGGCCAGAGTGTTCCAGGTCTTCATCCAACTTGTGTGCAATTGTTGAACTGATCGAAGGCCGAAAGGAGGTTATTCTTACGGCTTTCGATCCGGTGAAAGGGCTTGGGGCTGAGCTCGCGCGAATCCCACTCGATTACAAACCGGAAGATCCCGGCGTGATTCTTTCGCCTGACGGGACGCGCATAGCAGTTCTAGGGGCCGAAAACCGCATCAAGATTCTTACGATTCGTGGCGAATTGATCAATGAAATCCAGGTGAAGGGTCCAACCAGTCTATTCAACTTTAATTGGGCGCCGGACGGTTCGGCAATCTTTGTCACTGGCGCCATTCCGGGCGGACATGTGCTTCTGCGAGCGAGCTTGGATGGTCAAACCCGGCGCGTAACTGAGAGCCACTCGCCAGATTTCATCGCCGCCATGCCATCGCCCGACGGCCACCACCTGGCGTTGACGGGCGTAGGCGATACCGCAAACATGTGGATGATGGAGAACTTCTGAAGGCCCTCACTCACGTCGTGACCAAAACGATCGGGTACCCGCCACTGTCTTTATTCCAACTCAAAATTGAAGTTCTGCCTTCACCTGAATCATCCGCGACGATAGGCCTCTCCCATAAACGCCGGTTGGCGCACTCGCGCTATAAACGATCTGACCAAATGTAGACGCGCTAGAAAATCCGTCGGGCATGCCAAAATTCGGGTGGTTGAAAACGTTGAAAAACTGAAGTCCAATTCCGAGTAGTCCCGTATCCCAACCCGGCAATCTGGTGTTTTTCATAATCGTCAAGTCGGCGGTGAAGTAGCTAGGGCCATGAAAGCGATTGCGTCCCTGTGCGAAATTTACGACCGAACCACCGCACGGTTTCGAAGGATCAGTGGCATCGGGCTGATTTCCCATGTTGAAGTCCGTGATGCAACCTGGCTGAATGAAGTCCGCCGCAAGATTCGGTGTGCCGCCGGATAGCGTCAATGGTGTCTGGCACGGCCGTGGGACGGCTGGAATCACAGCTCCACGACCACATGGCAACTGTTTGCCAAGAGGATGAGCCGGCACAGCGTATAGCTGTCCCCCAAAGTTCTTCGTCGCAGACAACACGCTGGATGTCAAATTGTCATAGGCGGTGTATCGGAACCCGCCGCGCGCAAATATGGTTCCCGATATCTGCCAGCCGGATACCAGATAATCCGGACCGCGATGTCCAAGCAGGGTTTTCACCGGAATTTCCCAGACGTAGTCGGCATTGAATGAGTGGCGAATATCGTAGTCGGCTGGCCCATAGGCGCCGTGAGGATTGTTGGGATCCTGCGGGTTGATAGGGTTACCGCCAGCTCCGTTGACGAAAAGAAGCAGGCCTCCATTAGAGCCTTCGTCGAATGCACGACCATAGGTGTAGTTAGCTTGCAGGAGGCTCTGGCCCTCTGCCGCAAAGCGATGCTTGAAGGACGTCACCACACCGTGATAATTCGAAACGCCTACGCTCGTCATGCTGTTGACTGTGCTAAACCGCGGATCCGCGCAAGGTGGAATCGGCGGGCTGGTGCATTCTGCCTGAGGCAGACTGCCAAAACCGTAGGCATTGGCAGAGGTGTTCTGGATCAGTTCGTGGAGGCCATGATTGCCGAAGTAGCCGATTGTCACCGACGTGTTGGCCCCAAACAGCTGCTGCATTTCCAGGCTCCACTTTTGATACTGGGGTGAGAGAGTTTTGCGGCCGGGATTGACGAAAGCCGGAGTGAAGCCCGAGATTTGACTACCCGTGTGGAAGGCATCGAGAAAGGCCTCATTTGAGTTCCTAGCGTCAAGAAACAAGCTAGTGGTTTCACCTGGCGCAATATTGTTGTTGAAGACACCAAATTGATTGTTCAGTGGCGGATTTTGACTAAGGGATTCGGCGAGGGCACCGGGTAAGGAATCATAAAAAATTCCAATGCCTCCGCGGACCACCATATTGTGCGATATACCGATTGGTTGCCACGCGAAACTGATTCGTGGAGCCCACAAAATCCTATTCAGGTCGGGATATGCGTTCCGCTGATCGATCAGTATTGCTTTGTTGTATGGCTGGCTGGGATCATGAGACAGAGATTCGAACGGGCCATGCATCCGCGCAAAACAGCGGTCAGCGCAAACTGGATTGGACTGGTGCTCTACTCTTAGGGCCAGAGTGAACGCCACGTTGGGTCGTGCCCGCCAATCGTCCTGAGCGTAGACACCCAGATTGTAAAATGCGACGCGCTGCGAGCGGGCCGAGGCAAAAGACTGATACAGTGCCGAGAAATCAGCCTCTCCACCGTTTGCGTCAAACCCACCTTGATAAAAGGCATCCAATGAGAAAGGAAGTATATCTCCGGCCGAGTTAAAGCTGTACAAGAAGTCGTTGTGATCCACTCGTAAAAAATTGATCCCGATGCCGAGTTTGTGGCTGCCTCGAATTCCGGTCAGGTCATCCGCAATTTGCCACTGCGTGCTATTCGTTCCTACCGGGGCACCAAGACTAATACCGAGATTGCTGAAGCTGCAGCTCCCGCCGTCGCACCAGCCGAGTCTTGTCGGAAACGTGGCTTGGGTCTCCGTAAGATTTTTCGGCTGGAAAATCGCACTTCGCCACCACCCGCCCAACACGAATTGGTTCGCCGCCGAAGGCCCGATCATGTGCGTCTGCACCAACTGGCCTTGCCACCACGGTTGATCAGTATCGAGGTTGAAAAGCGGGCTGATGGGATCAACGATGCGATTGATACCGTGGTCATATTGCACCAGGAAAAAAATGCGGTCTTTGACCGTCGCGTTCCAATCGACTCGGCCGGAAATTAGTGTTTCATTGATAGGCAGTGTTCCGTTCGCTACGAAGTTCACGGCGCACGGCAGCCCACCCAAGGTGAAGGAAGGATCACAACCTATCGGATCGAAGAAATTCCCAGGTTGAACGATATGTGTTCCTCTGGCAGCGTCATAGAGATCGAAAATCTGACGGTAGAATCCATGGGAAGCAGAAGTTGCTCCAAATTTTGTGTCAATATTGGCCATCGTTGCTGATTCAAATTCACTACTGGGCACGACTGTGGGGAAGACCAAGGGCAGCGTCAGATGCAAACCCTCAGCGTTAAAGAAGAAGAAAATCTTCTCTTTCCTGAGTGGCCCGCCCACCGATCCGGCCCATTGGTTGGCGATCGCGAAGGGACGCGGCTGGCGAAAGGCATTGTTGATCCAGTCATTCGCGTTCAACACGCGGCCATTCCAGAAGTACTCTGCATTTCCGTGAAACTCATTGCTCCCGGATTTCGTGATGTAATTAACATTCGTTCCGGCAAGAGTGCCGAATTGACCGGAGTAGCCATTAGTTATTACCGTCGCTTCCTGGATTTGGTTCTGACCAAGCATTAGCCCCAAAGGCCCCGTCTGATTTAGATTGAGGGCCATGTCATTGTCGTTCATCCCATTTAGCGTGAAGAGATTCGACGTGCCAGGCATGCCTAAACTGGAGAAGTTGCCCGCGCCGCCGTCGGTGTTCATCACTACGCCCGGGGCAGTCTGTGCGATGTAGGTCAGATCACTTCCGGAATTCGGCAGAGCCGAAATCTGTTCCCGATTGACGGCAGTCGAGAAATCGGCGCTCTCCGCTTGAAGCAACGGCACTTCGCTAGTGACGGTGATCTCGGTGGCCGGCGTCGCAATTGCCAGTGCCATATTCACCGATACCACAGGCCCAAGCAGCACATCCACGGTCTGTCGCCGCTCCCGAAACCCGGCATGCGTCACGGTCAACGTATATGTGCCGGGCAGCAGAAAGAAAAATCGGTACGCCCCCTCTCGATCGGTTCTTGTGGATTGGGTTGTACTCTTGGTTCTGTCCTTGATCTCAACATCCGCGCCGGCAAGTACCGCATTGCTCTGATCAGTGATGACTCCCGCTAGAGCGCCGGAAGTTGTTGTCTGGGCTTTCAATTTCTGGCAGGCGCACATTAAAAGGATCAGCAGTGCAAGCGCTGGGCGGAGCGGCCAGAGTCTCATCGAATCCACCCCAGGAGATTCAGTGAGCACACAAACTCACGAGGATCACATCATACCCTGACAAGATGCTTCGAGTGCCCCGTTTTATTTGCGGGTAAGCGATTGATCAAAGGTGAGTTGAAAAGAAATTGTGACCCGAGTTCTGTGATCGATCGTCATTGCGTCCTGGATACTTGGATTATGAAGGAATGCTTAGCTTCGCGGATAATGGAGAACACGCACAGTTGGAGGCTGAAACCGGGGACAAACACATTTACGCGCTGGAACAAACTCCGGCCAAGGAAAGCAAGAAAGAAAGCGAATATTCTGACTTCTTAAGCTTAGAGGGGCTGCTCCCATCTGCAAGCATCTCTCCAGCGGTGTCAGCAGCCCTATGCTTTCAGAAGGTACTTTGTCATCAATTCAGCAACTGTGTGAAGCACGTGAGAGACTCCGGTTGTTACGGAGACGACTAGAAAAGGCAGATGCCCGGTAATGCCAACGAAGGCGATGAAGCAGCCTAGAACGTCCCATGCGTTGAACGTTGGAGCCGAAGCAGACAGAAAGACGTAATCGAAGTACTTCTTCCCAACGATCCAGAGCGCGATCCAGCCACTAATTGAACCTACGAAGTTCAGCCAGCGTTGATACCACTGCCACACGGACTCGTGTCTTCGGCTCTTAGGATCAGTTATGAAGATCACGACCGCATGTTGGCCGAACCAAGCGCTCGCGAGAATAGCGAAAAACCAGTAGAGGTAGATCAGGTATTGACTCATGGCGTGGGCGCATACTAGCAAAAGAGCAAATGAAAGCCAAATAAGGCACTTCTGATTGAGCGGGGTCGCTTCCTGCTGTGTGCATCTGCTGACGGCTTCAGCGACCCTAACATAATCAGTCAGGGAGATAGGCACGCGATGAGCAAGGTCCAAGAGTTGAGAGACAAATTGAAAGCAGTGGCGGAAACGGTCGGCCTCGATTGGTCGCTGGAGTTCACTACCGGATGCTTTGAGGATAAGTGGTGCGGTAACGTCTCTTTGTCGGTACACAAAGTCCCGAGGATAGACGTAGCGGTGCCAGTAGGCAACGCCGACAGCATTGAACACTGCGCACAACTCCTTATCGAGAGAATCGACGACGCACTCAATGATCTTCGGAAACTACACGCATTGCCGCTGCCGAACTAACGGTTCAACAAACTCTGCCAAGCCACAGTCCGAGCAGACCGATAGTAGCGAGTTTCATCCTGCAGCGTGACTTTTGGTTTAGTTTGGGTTCACCAAATGGCCGGCAATGCTCACTCCGAATTGCCAAGTTTTCGGCAGCGGCGCAGGTAGCTTGTCAAGCCTTCTAACTCCGCTCAAGTGAAGAGAGCTTCCGCTTGATTCAGGCGCCCGGGCTTGTCCAGGTATCGGGCGCCACTAGCCCGGGCTTGGAAGAGGGAGGCACTCCTGATCAGGAGTGCCGACGGGGCGTCAAGAAGGTCTTGAGCGAAATTAATTAAATCCTCTCTGACCCACAAGTTTTTGCCAGGTCAAGTACTAACAACGACGATTAGGCCAGGGGGCTCGCATTCCCATCAGCTTGATTTCAAACGCGAGTTGCTCATACTGGTCCTCCACATCTGCCAATTCGCGTTGGAGCTGACGCCTCCGTAATGCCAAGCATGCCAGGTTTCTCCATTCTGAATCGTCTGAGATTTTCTCGGCTTCGTCAGATTTGTCTTTAACGTACATTTTCTCCTCCAATATCACCTCGGATTTCACCCTCATGCTCCCGTGCATTCACACATTCGCTGTCGCACGCACGCTCCGGCCAGTGGCCATGAAGGGCGAAAAAAGCTAGTTCTTCACCAGTGCGGCCTGCATATCTTTGTTCGTCCTGCTTCCAGAGCTTTCGCAACTCCTCGCGCTCCATCTTGTCGATTCGGCTCATTCCCCGCGGAGGCTCTGGGCGCTCGGGGTACTTGCCGGCTGAAGCCCAGGCCAAGAGTTCGTCGTCTGACAGCGCCTCAAGGAAGCGTTGATTACGAACCCAAGCCCTGAACTCCAGTTCTCGCTCCAACCGCTCGATCCGGCTGCTAGTTGTCGTCGCCATTGTGGCCTCCCGCCTCCCTCTCTGGATCACTTCTCAGCAGTGGAATTCGAATCACCCCAAGCGACGATTCCAGTTTCGATATGCGGCGTTCCATAGCCCCCTGCTCCAAAGAACGCAGCAGGACTCCGGCGAGGTAGCCAATGCCCTTTGCCACTCGCGGATCGAGTTGCCCCGTCGAAGCTGATTGATCGAGTCTGTGATCAGAGCGGAGACTTCGGAAGCATTCTCGAGCGTTATGTCGGGAGTATCGGGCGGGAGCACAGCGGCAGGGCGGCTCCGTTTGATGCCACCGTCGCGTCGCGCACGTTCGACGGTAGTTGATTGTTCAAGGTCGTGAAAGACACACACCGATTTTCCAGTCTGCGCGTCCGCGTCACACTTTGATCCATTCTTCTTAAGGAACCGACATTTGTCGGGCATAATTTTACCTACCTAGGTAGGGGATACCCTTAGGACTCAAGGGCTAGATTGTTAGGAGGCCAGGCAGAGCACCAAGAAATCGTCGGGAGTTGAGGGGGCCGCACCCCGCCATTGTCTTGCCAGCGGTCCCCGCGACCGTACCAAAAGCGTACCAAATACCGGCGAATATACCGGTATTTCCGGTTACGAGCCCTATCTAACCTGTTTAAAGTCAATTGCCGGTGGGTGGATGGAGATCGTGTGAAGATGGCACTCTACCGCTGAGTTAAGCGCCCGGCCTGTAAACCAAGACACTAGCAGCGTTTCTATCACGGTGCCAAGCTGGTGTCCTCTACTGTATTCGCACTCATTATACTCGACGAAATCCGAGCCAACGCAACCGCGCCCATGCCGCGAATCCATCACCGCGCCGAATAGTAGAAGCTGGCGCCAAGAACGTATCACTCGGGGGGCGTGGCGAATCAGGCACGTGGGTGGATCGGCGCGGTCGCGTGGTGAATCGTAATGCTAAGATTCCGGCAATGCCACAGCGCAAGGGGATCAAAGATGTGATGAAAGTCGCTCGGCGCCGTTTGGCGCACTCGGGCAAAACTTCGCATCGAGATGGCGCTGAGCTCGTTGTCATCACGGGCATGAGCGGCTCCGGCAAGGCCTCAGCGCTCAAGGCGTTCGAAGATCTTGGTTACTACTGTGTGGATAACCTGCCGGTGGAACTGATCCCGCGTTTTGCCGAGCTCGCCTTGCAATCGGGTGAGATTCCCCGGACCGCGCTCGTGGTGGATGTCCGCGAAGGCGCGCAACTCGACAAGCTTCCGTCAATCCTGAAGTCCGTGAAGCGGATGATCCCGACTCGGGTCATTTTTCTCGAGGCGAGCGACGCGTCGTTACTGCGCCGCTTCAGCGAGACACGCCGGCCGCATCCACTGGGGACTCATGCTCCGGTGCGGGCTTCGCTAACAGCCGAGCGGCGGCACCTGCGCCCGATCCGGGCGATTGCCGACATGGTGATCGATACTTCCAAGTTCAACGTACACGAGCTGCGTTCGCACCTGACGGATCGATTCAAGCAAAAATCTGGTGGCGACAAAACGATTCTCGTGTCGTGCGTGAGCTTTGGATACCGGCACGGTGTTCCGGATGACGCTGATCTTGTGTTCGACGTACGGTTTCTGCCGAATCCGCATTTTGTGCCAGAGTTTCGTCCGCTTACGGGAAGGCATCCGCGGGTTGCGAAGTATATCCGGTCATTTCCGCAGACGCAGGAATTCATTACGCGAATTTCGGAATTGCTGGTTTACTTGCTGCCTCACTACATCCGGGAGGGAAAGAGCTACCTGACGATCAGCTTCGGGTGCACTGGCGGACAGCATCGCTCGGTAATGATGGCGGAGGAGGTGGGCAAGCTGCTGCGCAAGGCGGCATATAAGGTGAAGGTTGTCCACCGGGACAGTCCAAAGTAGAACAAGCTCCAGATATTGGGTACCAGACGCTGCGGCCGGCGCTGAAACTGGAGGCTTTCTGCAGTTCTGACATGTAAAATTAAAGTCACAGCATGATTGAGTCTTCCCCTAAAGGCGCAGATTTGCTTCGGCAAGAGGAGTATTGATGCGCCAAATAACCCGCCTGTTGCGCTACGTCCTCCCCTACTGGTGGCAGTTTCTTGCATCGGTGGTGCTGATGGCGGGAGTAGGATTGCTCGACGCCTTCCGTTTGCTGCTGATCGGCCCGATCTTTGACCGCGTTCTGAACCCTGGGTCGCAGACCCGCACTATCCAACTACTAAAGGTTCCTTTCACGGACCATGTCATTCTGCTGCAACAGTTAGTGCCTTCTCATTTTCAGAATCCCTGGACAGTTGTGGCGTTCGCGCTGGTCGCAGCGACTGTGCTGAAAGGAATCTTCGATTACATCGGCACATACCTGGTGAACTATGCCGGGTTCGGCATGATCACCGACTTGCGCGACAGCCTATACGACGCAATCCTGCGACGCTCCGCGGCATTTTTCTCGAAACACACAACGGGCACTTTGCTGTCGACGATCATCAATGACATCGAGCGCGTGCAGTATGCCATGTCGAGCGTACTGTCGGAATTTCTCCAACAATTCTTCACGTTGCTGTTCACGGTGGGCGTCGTCATATTGCTGGGCGGGAAGCTGGCGTGGGTCCTTCTGCTGTTTGTGCCGGTGATTCTTTATTCATCGCGGAAAATCGGACGGCAGGTGCGCACGACGACCCGCACAGGCCAGGACAAACTCGCCGAGATCCAGAACATCCTGCACGAGACGATTACCGGCAACCGTATCGTGAAGGCCTTTGGGATGGAGAATTGGGAGATCTCCCGTTTCCGGAAAGCCGCCAAGCGCCTTTTCCGGGCCAACCTGCGGTCAGTGGCGGCGGCAGCGATTAGCTCTCCGCTGATGGATATTTTCGGATCGATCGCGATCGCGTTGCTGCTTCTGCTCGGCCGCGACCAGATCAACCGGCACGTATTCACGGCCGGAACGTTCCTCGCGTTTATTGTTGCGGTTTTCAAACTTTACGACCCGGTGCGGAAGTTTGCGCTCTTTAATAACAGTTTCCAGCAGGCGCTTGGAGCATCGTCGGAAATTTTCCGGTTTATGGACATCGAAGACGAGGTGCCCGAACGGCGCGATGCTAAGCGGTTGGCGCGGTTCGCTCACGGAATCCAGTTCGAGGCGGTCGGATTTTCATACGAAAACGGCGAGGGCTCGCGCGAGGTGCTGCACAATATCAATCTCGAAGTGGCCGCCGGCGAAGTAGTAGCGGTAGTGGGATCGAGTGGCGCCGGTAAGAGCACACTGGTGCATCTGATCCCGCGCTTCTTCGACGTCTCCAGCGGGCGCATAGTAGTCGACGGCAAGGATGTGCGTGATCTGACGCTGGCGTCGTTACGGTCGCAGGTTGGCATCGTCACGCAGGAGACGGTGCTCTTCAACGATACGGTGCGCAACAACATCGCTTATGGCCAGCCCCATGTCTCGCAGAAAGAAGTAGAAGCGGCGGCGCGAGCTGCGCTCGCGCATGATTTTATCCAGTGCCTTCCCGAGGGCTACGAGACAACAATTGGCGAACGGGGTGTGCGTCTTTCCGGAGGAGAGCGCCAGCGCATAGCCATTGCGCGCGCAATCCTGAAGAATGCGCCAATTTTGATACTGGATGAGGCTACTTCGGCGCTCGACAGCGAATCGGAGTCGCTGGTGCAATCGGCACTGCAAAATTTGATGACTGGGCGTACCGTGTTGGTGATCGCGCACCGGTTGTCGACGGTCCGTCGAGCGGACCGCATTGTGGTTCTCGAAAATGGCACCATCAGCGATATTGGCGCCCACGAGGAACTCATGCAAAAGTTGGGCACGTACCGTCGACTGTACGAACTGCAATTTGCAGAAGTAGAGAGAGTCAGTGGTTAGTGAATAGGCCGAACTCAAACACTTGCTATCGACTGATCACCGTCCACCTCTATCTCATATGGCCCTACGTTCAATGACGGGATTTGCGCAAGTCAAGGCGCAGGTCACTCCGGCGCTTGCGTTTTCCCTGATGCTGAAGTCGGTGAACCATCGCTTTCTCGATCTGCATTTCCGAATGCCTTCTGACACTGACGCGCTGGAAATGAAGCTGCGCCGGCTGCTTAAGGAAAAACTCGGCCGCGGACACGTGGAAGTCACGCTCAGCCTGGAGCATATTGGCGGTAACGGTGTCGCACTCAACCGCGAAATGGTCAACAGCTACGTGCAAGCTTTCCGCACGGCATCGGCCGAATTCGGCGTGGGCGGCGAGCCTGATCTCAATGTAGTTCTTCGAATGCCAGGGGCAATGGACTCTTCTGCCGAGAAAGTTGGGGAGGATCTCGAAGCGGCTGTCATGGCGAATGTCGAAGAGGCGTTGGCAAAGCTCAATCAGATGCGCGAGGAAGAGGGCCGTGGCACCGCCGCCGAACTACGAGAGCGCATGGCTCATTTGCTGAAAGCTGGCGCAGGCATGGAAGGACATCGCAACGCGATCTTGCGCAGTTACTCCGAACGACTGCAGTCGCGAATGCAGGAGATGCTGGGCGCGCAAATTGACAAAGAGCGAATACTCCAGGAAGCCGCGGTGCTTGTTGACCGCAGCGATATCCAGGAAGAGCTGGTCCGCCTGCAGACTCACGTCAAACATTTTCTCGGCCTGCTTGATCAGGGCGGCGAGGTCGGGAAAAAATTGGACTTTCTCCTCCAGGAAATGAACCGCGAAGCGAACACTCTACTTTCGAAGACTTCCGGATTGGCAGGCGAAGCGCTAAAAATTACTGAGATGGGCCTGCTGATGAAAGCGGAGATCGAAAAGTCACGCGAGCAGGTACAGAACCTGGAATGAGTATCGTCTACATTGTTTCCGCGCCTTCCGGCTCAGGCAAATCCACGCTGGTCAATGAATTGTTCAAGGTAGTGAAGGGACTGGATTTCTCGATTTCCTACACCACGCGTCCACCCCGCGGCAGCGAGCAAAACAGCAAAGAATATTTTTTTGTGAGCAAATCGGAGTTCGAAAGCATGATCGCCAAGGATGAGTTTCTCGAACATGCGAACGTCTTCGGAAACTACTACGGGACTGCACGCCGGTTTTTGCGGGAGGCCGAAGCGAGGGGAAACGATCTTCTGCTTGATATCGATGTGCAAGGCGCGGCGCAGATCAAGCAGCGAATTCCCGAGGCCGTCAGCATCTTTATCCTGCCCCCCGATCGCGACACGCTCGAGTGGCGGTTGCGCAACCGCGGGCTCGATTCGGAGTCGGTGATTGTCCGCCGTTTGGACACGGCCCGGCGAGAGATTGAGAAATACTCGAAATATGACTATATACTTGTAAACAACCGGCTCGAGCAGTCCACCGACGAATTGAAGGCGATTGTCCAGGCGGAACGGTTTCTGCGATCCAAGCGTCAACTGCCGCCCGAGGATGCTCATCTTCTGACGATCGCCAATGCCAGCCGGCTTGATCAGGCACGGGAACGCGTGCAGCCAATCTTGGCGTCTTTTCTTTCGCCAGCGGCACGCGGGAAGTGAATTTCGGGGGAGAGTATGAAATTGATGGACGGCTTCGACAGTAACTATCGCTACATCCTGGTAGCGGCGCGGCGGGCACGACAACTGCAAGGCGGCGCGCCGCCGGTGATCGACACCGGATCGCGCAAACCCTGCCGCATCGCGCAGGATGAAATTAAGGCCGGCAAAGTGAAGTGGCTGATTCCAGACACGCCGAAATCGGCGGTCGAAGCAGCGTCCGAGAGCCTCGAAAAGACATTCGGGGAAGACGCGTAGAAGTTCGCGGGCGACGAGTTTTCCGGCAAGGTGGTTTGCGCGCTTGCCGTTGTTCGCATGCGACAATGTTCCCCGCGTTGTAACGTGCGTGACCGGCGGTTGCACCTTCGAGCGGCGCGTCCGCATCCACATAATGGGATGCTGGTTTGCTCTGGAGATTCGGCTAACCGCAGAACTATGAAAATCGCTCTTGGCGTTTCCGGCGGAATTGCGGCTTACAAAGCAGCAGAGATCGTCCGGCTGCTGCAGGATCGCGGGATTCGCGTGCAGGTCATCATGACCCGTGCCGCGCAGGAATTCGTGCGGCCCCTCACCTTCGCCGCGCTCTCTGGAGAAAAAGTCATTACCCACCTTTTCGGGTCGGAAGATCAACCCGCCAATGTGGAATCCGCGATCGAGCACATAGCCGTCGCACAAGCGATAGACGCGTTGCTGGTTGCTCCGGCGACGGCTGACGTGCTGGCCAAGTTCGCGCAGGGAATTGCCAACGATTTCTTGAGCACACTGTATCTGGCGACTACCGCGCCCATAATCGTGGCACCAGCCATGAACGTCAATATGTGGAACCACCCTGCGACGCAGGCAAATCTCGAAATCCTGCGCACGCGCGGTGTGAAAATCGTGGAGCCGGGGACCGGATATCTGGCCTGCGGCATGACGGGTGCCGGCCGCCTCGCAGAGAACGAAGCAATTGTGTCCGCCACGCTTGCAGTCCTTGGCGCATCGCAGGATTTGACCGGAGAGACAGTGCTCGTAACGGCGGGGCCGACGCGAGAGAAGATCGATCCGGTGCGTTACATCACCAATCGTTCCAGCGGTCGCATGGGATATGCCATTGCGGAAGCTGCGTTACGGCGCAGCGCGCGCGTGCTGCTGGTGAGCGGGCCGACGGTAATTGCGGCGCCTGATGCCGCGGAAGTCACGCGCGTCGAAACTGCTGAAGAAATGCGTACGGCGGTGCTCAAACTCCTGCCCGAGAGCACCGTGGTTATCAAGACCGCGGCTGTTGCCGATTTTCGTCCGAAGGATGCCGCTGGCCAGAAGATCAAGCGTAAAGGTCCGATGACGCTGGAACTCGAACCAACACCGGACATCCTGTCGGAACTGGCGCGGCACAAAGATTCACAAATAGTCGTGGGTTTCGCGGCGGAAACAGAAAATGTCCTCGAGAATGCCCGCAAGAAGCTGGCCTCCAAGTCGCTGGATGCGATCGTCGTCAACGACGTGTCGAGGGAGGGTGTGGGTTTTGATTCTGACCGGAACGCCGTAACGATCATCGCCCATGACGAGATCATCGAGGTTCCTGAGACCTCCAAGTGGGAAGTGGCACAGCGTGTACTCGACCAGGTCGTTAAGCTACGCAAGCGCAACCGAGTGACATCCAGATAGGAGATTCCCTATGCACGTGTTGGCTCTGAGCGCACTTGTTGCGTTAGGCGGGATCGCTGTCACTCAAGAATCACCGGTTCCGGTTGAGAAGGAACCCCGCCACCATGTTGTCTTGAGCAACGATTCGATCATCGTGATGCACGTGACGATTCCTGCCGGCGAGAGTACCCTCTACCACACCCATTCTCATGACCGTGCAGCCGTTCACTTGACAGCGAATTCGCTTACTTTTCAGCTGCCAGGCAAGCCGGAGAGTGCCCCGGACAACTCACGGGTCGGCGAAGTTTCGGCGTCAGAGCAACGCGAGGGTGGCTACACGCACCGGGTGCACAACCTCGGTCCGGGCACTTTCGAAGTGGTGGATGTTGAATTCCTCCAGCGGCCGAAAGAGAAATCGGAACCGGCCGCTACCGTTGCGGCGGAGAATCCGAGTGGGCGCCTCTACAATTGGGTACTTGCGCCAGGCGCGAGTTCGACGGAGCATACTCACAACCGGCCGTATTTGATCCTTGCTGTTACGCCTTTTCCCCTAAAAATGAGCGCACCCGATGGGAGGTCGCTATCAGAGCAAGTGAAAGCAGGCGACTTTCATTGGATCGATTCCAAGGTGACCCACACTCTCACGAATGAAGGGTCGAGCGAAGCGCAAATCGTCGAAATCGAACTGAAATAGCTTCCAACCGGATTTGCTATTCTAATCGGCAATGCCCCACACGCTGGATCCGGAATTGCGTCGCGCTCTTGGCGAGCGTATCCGCTTCTATAACGAACTCGGAATCTATGATTTCTACAGGCGCGAATCGGTAGAACCAGCGCCAGGTGCGCCTGCTGCGGTCCTAGAATCAATAACCCAGCCAGAACTGAGAGAAGAGATGAGTCCAGGGAAATCCTCTGCTGCGACCGTGCCGCCGGTCGCTGAGGAAGATATGTTCGAAGTGGTCCCGCCCAAGCCCGAGCAAAAAATCGCGGACCCGGTAAAGGCGCTGAAGGTGATTCGCGAAGATCTCGGTGATTGCACGCGTTGCGTGCTGCACAAGCAGGGGCGCAAGCAGATCGTGTTCGGCGTCGGAAATCCAAACGCGGAACTGATGTTTGTGGGCGAGGGCCCCGGCGCGGATGAGGACGAGCAGGGCGAGCCGTTCGTGGGGCGCGCCGGACAATTGCTGAATAACATGATCAAGGCGATGGGCCTACGGCGAGAAGACGTCTACATTGCGAACGTCGTGAAGTGTCGTCCGCCGGGAAACCGCACGCCGGAGCGCGAGGAGTGCGAGACCTGCTCGCCATTCCTTATGCGGCAGATCGCAGTGATCAAGCCGAAAGTGGTCGTGGCTCTAGGGGCGGTGGCGGCCAAGACATTGCTGGCCATGAATTCGTCGATGGCGCAATTGCGCGGACGGTTCTACGACTTCAAGCCGGCGGGCGTCCGGAGCAACGATCCGGACTGGCAAGGATGCAAGCTAGCGGTGACGTATCATCCGGCGTTCCTGCTGCGCGATCCGCGACAGAAGGGCGAGGCGTGGAAAGATCTGCAGATGGTGATGAAGGAGCTGGGACTGAAGGTACCGCAACCCGGTCACTAGTCGCTGGTTGCTAGTCGCTAATATTTGCGCGTATGGGGCAGCCACTGCCTGTCGCCATACCCATTCACGATAGAATCGCCCGCTAAATGTCCCTCTTTTGCGATGTCGCTCTTCCCGTGCCGCTCGACATGGCATTCAGCTACGCCATTCCCGCCGGGATGGAGCCAGTGGTGGGCGGGCGCGTGCTCGTGCCCTTTCGCGAGAAGCGCATGCCGGGCATCGTCGTCGAACTTTATGACCGCGAACCCAAGGTCAAGACAAAAAAGGTCATTGAAACGCTGGACGCGGTGCCTGTACTCGATCAGCAACTGCTGAAACTCGGCCAGTGGATCGCAGACTACTATCTGGCGCCGATCGGCGAGGTTTTCCGCACCATGTTGCCGCTCTCGGCCGAGTTCAAGCGGTCCATTTTGTATTGCATTACTGACACGGGTCAGATGGCATTGCACCTCGCGGGGATGGAGGGATCGCCCGGTCGCTCACGCCGCACTCACGAGGAACAGCTTGTTGAGTTTCGCGTTCTTGATTACCTGGCCGAGCGCGAGAACGCGCGGGAAGAGAGCCTGCGCAGCGCCACAGGTGCTCCCAAAGCTCTGCTCACGGGCATGATCCGAAAGAAGTGGATCGCGCGTGAGGATGTGTCGGCGGCGCGGGAATCGTCGAGAACGTCGAAGGTGGCGATTTTAGTAAGTGCCGAGGTAGAAACGCTCGCTGCGTCACCAGAGACGGGGAAGTCGCGGTATCAGGAAGATCAGCCCAACGGTGAGGCACGCTTCTTGAAGCCGGTTTCGGGCGAGGATGAGACGCCCTCGCGACTGCCGGCGGTACGCCGGCGCTACGTACTCAATGCCAATCAGCGCACGCTAATTGAGACGCTAGCGGCTGCGGGAGGCAGGATTACAGTGGAGATGTTGCGCGGGCTCGACATTCCGCGCACCACTCTGGCGACGTTGGTGCGACGAGGCATGATCCAGTTGGTCGATGAGCCGCAGGAGTTCACTGTCTCGAAGATAAAGCCGCGGCGATCACCGTTTGAATTCGAGTTCAGTACGGCGCAGAAAAACGCGCTGTTGAATATCCGCAGCGGCGTTGCCTCAGGAAAATTCAGCGGCATGTTGCTGCATGGCGTAACGGGATCAGGCAAGACCGCCGTCTACTTGGCTGGCATGCGGGAAGTGCTCGAAGAGGGGCGGTCGGCGATTCTGCTCGTTCCAGAGATCGGCCTGACGCCAGCGGTAGCGGCCGACTTGCACCAGGTCTTCGGCGATGAGGTAGCGATCCTGCATTCGGGGCTCACCCACGCCGAGCGTGCTGAACAGTGGCATCGCATCAAGCGTGGAGAAGCGCGGGTTGTGGTCGGCACTCGCTCGGCCGTGTTTGCGCCGGTCAGCGATCTGGCTTTGTTAATCGTCGACGAGGAACAGGATTCTTCGTACAAGCAGGAAGAAACGCCCCGGTACCATGCGCGCGATGTGGCGGTAATGCGGGCCAAGATGGCCGGTGCGGCAGTGGTGCTGGGATCGGCGACGCCATCGCTCGAGTCGTACTACAACTCGCGGAAAAACAAGTATGCGCTGGTGGAACTGCCTGACAGGGTGGAACAGCGTCCGTTGCCGGAGGTCGAGATTCTCGACATGCGGCAGGAATTCCAGGAAACCGGGCAGGAGCAGGTAATTTCGCGCAAGCTGGCGGCGGAGATACGAGAACGCCTCGAGAAGAAAGAGCAGGTCATGGTGCTGCTGAATCGGCGTGGCTACTCACCGGTCGTTCTATGCAGGGCTTGCGGGAAATCTCTGGAATGCCGAAACTGCGCGATTGCGCTCACGCATCACAAGCGCGAGCACAAGATGGAGTGCCACTACTGCGGGTTCATCGCGCCAGTGCCGAAGAAATGTGCGCATTGCGGCAGCGAGTACGTGTATTTCGTGGGAACTGGATCCGAGAAGCTGGAGGAGTTGCTCCACGGTATGTTCCCGCAGGCGCGCATCGGCCGGCTGGACCGCGACACCGTCCGCGGCCGTGAGGACTTCGAGCGCACGCTCAATGCGCTGAACGAGGGCGAACTGGACATGCTGGTTGGCACGCAGATGATCGCCAAGGGTCACGACATCCATGGCGTGACGCTGGTGGGAGTGGTCGGCGCCGATATCGCACTCGGGCTACCAGATTTTCGCGCGGCTGAGCGCACCTTTCAGTTGCTCACGCAGGTGGCAGGGCGAGCCGGGCGCGGCAATGCGCCCGGCAAGGTCGTATTGCAGACCTACTTTCCCGATCACTATGCCGTACAGTTTGCCGCGCAGCACAATTTTGCAGGCTTCTACGACAAAGAATTGCAATTTCGCGCGTGGATGCACTATCCGCCGTACAGTACGATTGCGAATGTCCTGATCCGCAGCGAGAAACTTGACGATGCGCTCGGCTGGTCGCGAGAACTCGGGCGGTGGTTTGAGAAGACGCGGCACGAAGGCATCCGCGTCTTGGGACCGGCAGCCGCGCCTATTGTCCGGCTGAAGCGTGATTTCCGCTATCACTTCATTCTGAAATCACCCAGCCGACAGAAGATGAATGCATTGTTGCGGGCGATGCTGGCAGGGGCTGCGGCGCGCAAGATTCCACGAACGCAGATCATCGTGGATGTCGATGCACTTTGGTTGATGTAGAAGCTGCGAGCCGATCATCTCTTGTGCAGTAAGTGACGAGCCTTGTCGCGCACTGTGTGCACGAACTCTCTTGCGTCGCTTTTGAGTTCCGGCCAAACGTCTCTTGCCGACGCGTGATTGAACGGCGCCGGAGTAAAGCTAAGCACCAACATGAGCAGCGCAAATGCCGCAATAATCCGGCGTCCTCCTCTCACCGCCGGACGAGGTTCGACTGGCGGATGCCGCATCGTCATAGCGAGCAGCACGGACCACAACAACCAGCCGGTCCAAAAATATCTGGCCAAGGGAATGAGTGCCAGAACGGTGAGAATCGAAACCGTGCGATGCAGCCGCGGAGATATCGAGTAGAGAATGTGTCCGCCGTCGAGCTGCCCGCCTGGAAGTAGGTTTAGAGCTGTGGCAAACATGCCTACCCAAGCGGCCGTTGCGATTGGGTGAAAGGAAAGGCTTCCGAGAGGCGCACCCAAATGCAGAAAGCGCGCGCACCACTGGAATGCCAGTGGGAAGCCCAATTCAAGATCGGTCGATGTCCGGTTAGCCAATGGATGTGAAAGTGAGAGGCCGTAAACAAGTGCACCACAGGCTGGAATGAATCCAGCAATCGGCCCTGCCACTCCGATATCGAAAAGGGCTGCGCGTGAGGGGATCGGGCTTTTGATCCGAATGAAGGCGCCCAGCGTGCCTATCAGGCTCGGAAATGGGATGAAGTAGGGAAGAGTCGCGTACACCCGGTAATGACGCGAATACAAATAGTGTCCCATCTCGTGAGCGAGCAGAATGAACATCAGCGTGAGCGAGAAAGGAAGTCCCAGAAGAAGGTTCGACGGCTGTTGCAGAATCCAGTCGATTGGGAAGAGCGAATGACTCTCCTCTGCGAGCGAAAACACGGGTCGGCTGTGCAGAAAATTGTCCTGCATTCCAGCGCCGACGATCATCGTCGTGAGGAATGTCGCTAGCAGCAGCACGATATGCAGCCAGACCCGCTGACGCGGTGGCTGGATGACCCAGACCGCGGGAGGTGTGCTGTCTTCGAGCTGACCAGAAAGAGACTGCGAGGGATTCGACATGCGGGGGGAATACGATTTTGGATTGTTGACTATTGATTGTTGATCGAAAGCTAATCTTCGACTATGAAGCTACTCTCACAATCGTCAATCAAAAATCATCAATCCGCAATGTTCTCAGTCGATCGACTGTAATTCCTTGCCGGGCTTGAAGCGGACGGCTTTCCCGGGCGGAATCGAGACTTCGGCGCCGGTGCGCGGGTTGCGTCCTATGCCCGTTTTGCGCGGACGCACGTTGAATACGCCGAAGCCGCGCAGTTCGATGCGGTCGCCGGTGGCGAGAGCCTTCTTCATGCTTTCAAAGACGGTCTCGACCGCAAGTTCAGCCTTAGTCTTCGTGATACCGGTGCGATTGACTACTTCGTTGATTATGTCGAGCTTGATCACGGGCGTCTCCCGCCTTCGAAATGCAAAGCGTTCTTCAAGTGATTGATGCTATGGGAGATAGGGTAGATTGTCAACGGGGTGACCATTCTCGTAATATGGCAGCAAGCCCAGCCAACTGAATTTGCGATTGGTGATTTGAAGTTTGCGATCGAAACCCGTGAAAGTTCTCGATCACACCTGAAATTACTGATTATAAGTTACCTATTACAATTTTTTCGATTCCCAGAGTCTCAAGGAGGCCCATGATTAAGTCTGACCGCTGGATCCGCCGGATGGCACAAGAACACGACATGATTAACCCCTACTCCGAGAAGCAGGTAAGCCAGGGGGTGATCTCGTATGGCGTCTCCAGCTACGGATACGACCTGCGCGTTTCCGATGAATTCAAGATTTTCACCAATGTCAACAGCACCATCGTCGATCCGAAACATTTCGACGAGCGCTCGTTCGTAACGGTTAACGCCGACGTGGCGATCATCCCGCCCAATTCGTTCGCTCTGGCGCGCTCGGTGGAGTACTTCAAGATTCCGCGCAGTGTTTTGACCGTCTGCGTCGGTAAGTCGACCTACGCGCGTTGCGGGATCATCGTCAACGTGACGCCCTTCGAGCCGGAATGGGAGGGCTTCGTGACCCTCGAAATTTCGAATACCACCCCCCTCCCCGCCAAGATCTACGCCAACGAGGGACTGTGCCAGATCCTGTTCTTCGAGTCGGACGAGATCTGCGAAACCAGCTACGCCGACCGCAAAGGCAAGTACCAGGCGCAAAAGGGAATCGTGCTGCCGAAGCTGTAGCATCAGTTGCGAATTGATGGCCGCTAGTTTCTGGTCCTAGCAGTTTGTGAAACTCCCTCTCATCGCCTTTCCGAGGTCGTCGTAGCTGTGTGCTGTAGATCACAGCGCCATTTTCTTTTCGGCTGCGATCATAGACCTTTCGCAGAGGAGAACTATGAAAGGCGACTCAAAGGTCATAAAACAACTCAATGATGCCCTCAGCGCCGAGCTAACGGCAATCGTGCAGTACATGACGCAATCCGAGATGTGCCAGAACTGGGGCTATGCGGGCCTGGCGGCGCGCACCAAAGTGCGGGCAATCGAAGAAATGCGACACGCTGAAAGCTTGATTGAACGGATTATCTTCCTCGACAGCGTTCCGAGCGTCGATGTGGGATTGAAGCCGCAACTGGGCGAGAACGTTGAGCAGCAGCTGGAGATTAATCACAAGGACGAAGTGGACGCGCGTCGGCAGTACAACGATGCCGCGAGAGTGTGCGTTGATTCGAGTGACGACGGTTCGCGTGCACTCTTCGAACGCATGATCCTGGATGAAGAGCGCAACATTGATTACCTGGAAGCACAGCTCCACTCGATCAAGGAGATGGGGATAGCAAATTACCTGATGACGCAGATGGGTGGGAAAGAAGAGTAGCACCGAGCACTCAGCACTACCAGAGCCCTAGTTGTTTATTCGACCGACGGACGTGTGTGACGCGAACCATCCGAGCACTCGCCTTTCGAATTCCCGGGGTGCGGCATGGTGGGCGCCGGTATGGACTGCACCCGGGACCTTCCAAACCTCCACTGAAGATGGATTCCTGGCCTGGATCAAGTCAGAGTGATATGGAGGGATGTTCCTGTCCTTTTCGCCGTGGATCAAGAGCACCGGCGTCCGAACCTGCGCGATAGCGTCGGCGGAAGAGGCTTTCTCCATGTTGAACCCGTATTTGAGGCGGGCATAGAGGAAGCCGATGTCGACGGTGGGATGGAAAAACGTCCGGCCGAGCCAAGGACCTGTGTCGAACGCTCGCCCGGCAGCGACTGCAGCAGTTGCGCAGCTCCCATTGATTCGCCCAACCCGTAGACGCAGCTTGGATGTTCGTTAGTCTCAATCCAATCGATCCAGCGATGAATGTCATCGGATTCCTTCAATCCGTAGCTGGCTAGTCCCTCGCTGTTGCCGTGAGCGCGCGCATCTGGAAGCAGAACCGAGTAACGATTCTGGACAAGCCACCTGCCATAGCCATACATCCCCATGCGATTGTAGGAGACGCCGTGCAACAGGATGACCGCGGCGCCGCTAGCATCCGGCGGACGCAGGAACCACGCTCGCAACGTGACGCCGTCGGCTGCTTTCAGTTCGACGTCGCGGAAGTCGATGTGAGCCTGCTCACCAGTCGCTCTCGCATTGCGCTCTTCGGAATCTGTAATTCGTGGACTCGGTGGGTGAAAAGCGATCCAACCCAGTCCGATTCCGCCCAGAACCGTCCCCGCAACATAAAGTGCCGTTAGAGCCAACAAGAACCGTCGCAAAAATCGTGTTCGCGATTTCGCCGGTTGAACGGCGTTTTGATACTTCGATGGTGCTGGGGGTTTCCCAATCAGCGGGTGCTGAGGGCTGATTGCTGAAGGCTGATGGCTATCTTTTTCCGTTCTCACCCTCTTTGAACATGTACTTAATGGCGGGTTTGTAGATCATGAGATTGGGTGCGCCGGAGCGGTTCAGCTTGATGCAATTTTTGTCGTACCACTCGATGATTCCCTGCACGACCTCGCCGTCGCGGAGCAGAACGACCATTGAAGTCTTGGTCTGCATCTGCTTCTGATAGTAGAAATTTTCAGCGTTGGTCTGCTCGACCGGAGCCGTCTTCTTACCGGCCGGAGCCGCACTTCGCTCCCGTCGCTCGGAATTCTGATGGTTGTGTCCATGATTGGAGCGGTCGCTACGGTTGAGTGAGGGCCGAATCAGCTTGCGATTAGCGAATCCCTCCTGTTCGGAACTTGACTGGCTGGCTGGAATGGAATCGAGAGTGTCTTTCATACGCACCACCTGCGCGCACGGCGGCGAATTGTGCCACACCACTGGTACGAGTGTTTGCGGAGACTGGGGTGTGAACCTAGGTTAACGGTACCACACTCCCAAAAAATATGACAATCTTTTGACAATGAAAACGGGTTGCGGGCGTGCGACTCTGAGCACATTCTTGCGAATTGGCCCGCATCGCGACGTTTTGCCCTAGTGTCTATGTCCTTTCGAGTGCCGCCGCAAACGCGTCGAGTGATAAGGAACGCAAGAGATTTCGTCTCATTCCGCGTTCGACTTCGTTCAAGCCCTCTGCCGCGCGCTGAATCCAGGCAAAATCTGCCAACTCCGCCATCTTCTTGAGTTCTCCCTGAACGTCGATATTGCGAACCAGTTGCGGCGTTCCAGAGTGCAGAAACATAAGGTCTTGAAGTAGCAAATACAACGTCCGCAATAGGGCTTCTGTTTTAGCCCGGCCTTCGGCGCCTGGACGGTAGCTCTCTGTCACTTTGAATAGCTCGCTGTGATCTCCGCCGCGTAATCCTGAATTCAGGAGGATCAAAGCCTGCGACCGGGCTATCGTGTAGCTTTCCAGATTGAACGAAGTTGCTCGCCCGACCGCGCCTTCCGAGAGCCGCGCCACCAGCGAGCGTTGGCGAGAATTCCAATCAGGCCGTCGCTTGGCGAGAAATGCTTCTGTCTCTTCGGTGCTCAGGGCGCCGAGCGAAAATGTCATCGAGCGTGAGCGGATGGTGGGCAACAGTTCGCCGGGATTTTCGGCAAGCAGAAAAATCGTTGCGAATTCGGGAGGTTCTTCCAGAACTTTCAGCAGCGAGTTGGCAGCCTCCTTCATGAATGCGGAATCGGTGAAGATGTACACCCGCTCGCGTGCCTCGGTTGGCCGAAAATAAATGTTCTTGATGACGTGTCGAACCTGGTCGACCTTGATCATCATCTGCGGTGGATCAGGCGGGATGACCAGCACGTCCGTGTGAACCTGGACGAAGATGCGTGTTTCTTTCTTGTCAGCGTCGCGAAGGTTTTCGCGAGCTTCCACCGCCTCGGCAACCCGCGCATCGAGATCCTCGGCCTGCGCCAGCCGGATGCAGTTTGCGCAATGACCACAGAAGTCAGGCAAACCGTCCGTGAGCGGTTGTGTGAGGCAGTTCATGGTCCGAGCAAGCATGAGTGCCAGCGAGTATTTGCCCGCGCCTTGTGCGCCCGCCAGGATGGCCGCGTGTGGAAAACGGTTCCGCGCAAGCATCTCGCGCAAGCGATGGACGACTTTGGTGTTACCGATGAAATCCGAAAAGGGCATCTAAGACCCCGCGACTTTTGATTGACGATTTCTGATTTACATTGTCGGGTGCTCACTGAGTACTGCAAAACAACCTCTGGGCAAATCAAAAATCAAAAACCAAAATCAGAAATTATTTCCTTCCGCATCGTAGTGCCAATCAGAATTTAAGTTTCTTCCTCACCAGTTCCATGATTGCCGCATGCGTCTCCTGCGGAGTGCCGCGGGCGTCGATCACGTGCACACGCTGTGGTTCGCGAGACGCCAACGTGAAATACGCGTTTCGCACTCGGCCAAAAAAAGCCCGGTTTTCCTGTTCGAAACGATTTTCGTCCTTCGTGTGGCGGCTTTTGTGCACATGATTTCTGCGGCGCGCACGCTCGACGCTGGCGTTCACGTCATTGTCCAGAAGGATGGTCAGATCAGGCTGCAAGCCGCCACAGAGAATTTCGTGCAACTGCAGCACGGCCTTTGAACCGAGCTTCCGGCCTCCACCCTGGTACGCCTCGGTGGAATCGGTGAACCGGTCGCACAGAACCACGTGCCCCGCGGCAAGGGCGGGCTGAACCACTTCATGAATGTGCTGCGCACGCGACGCGAACATCAGCGCCATTTCCGTTTGCGACGAGAGGCCGGATGTCGCGGAGTGAAGAAGAACCTCGCGGATCCGCTCGCCGGTGGCGGTCCCCCCGGGCTCACGCGTGACGGTTACCGTCAACCCATGGGCTCGCAGAGCGCGCGCCAGTTTGCCCAGCTGCGTGCTCTTGCCGCTGCCATCGAGTCCTTCGAATGTAATGAATTTGCCGCGCAAAGACACTTCCCGAATCATAACAGCGGATTTCTCATGATTGCAGTGAAGTCGATCTTCAGTGGAGCTTGCGAATCAGCCGAAGGACGCGCACGGCACGATAAAGCGGGGAAAATTTTTCCGGAAGCCGGACGGCTGCAACGTCAGAGGCGGCAGGGGTCGACATAAGTCTCCACAGATACCGGACCTGATCAGTCCGCCGTTCGCGCAAATCGAGAATCCGCCGAAAGTAAAACGATGATTGGAAGTCATAAGCGGCGCTCCGGCCCAGACGCGCTGCGAATTCACGGGCGAGTGATTCAACATGGCGGTCTTTTGGAATCTCTTCCGCGGCTTCCTCCGGCAGATCGGCGCCAAGCACGTTCTTCGCGAGCGAGAAACCTACCGCGAGCATTCTCACCACTCCCAAGGTTTGTGCCCGAGCCCACAGGATCTGGTAATCGATCTTCTGCGAGCGGATGGTCTCTGCGATATCACAGAGCCAAATCATGCGCGTCCACAAGTGCTTGGCAGCATGGAGGCACAGGACCACCAACAAGTCTTCGGGGGCAAGCGAAGGCAACACCTGGCCGCTTACAACCACGCGCGTCGATCGCTGGATGAGGCCGTCGGATCGAAGGTCAATTGCATAAAAGGGAGGCAGAATACGCCACTGCAGTTCAACAAGATATTTGCCAGCTGGACCGTCGAATGCCAATTCATAGCCGTTCTTGAGTTCCATGCGCTCTGCGGCCTGGGTTAGAGCAGTCGAGGGTTGGTACTCCAGATCGGCGAGGGCCTGTTTCGCGGATTGAACGTCGCGCGGCGCAACCAGAAAGTCGAGATCCGAAAAACGTCGTAGTGCCAGATCGTTGTAAACCGACTCCGCCAGCAAAGGACCCTTATAGGGGACCGCCGCAATACTGCGGGCCGCGAAACCGCGACAAATTCGCACAAGTTCGCTTGCGAACCAGAGATTCCGCCGGACATTCTCAGCAAAACTCGCGCGCAGATCACGCTCAACCTCGGGAGGAATCCCGCGTCCATGGGCGAGCAGATTGTGTGCCAACAAAGGAAGCGTCCCATGGTATTCCGCCATTCTTAGAAGCGAGGGCCAATCGACTACTGCTTCACTGGCGCGAGCGATAGCCGCGATCCGCTCTGGGGAAAGGTGGCTGGCGGCGGCCGCGCACAAGAGCTCAAATTCCCTCGCAGGACTTTCGCGTTGGCTTTCCAATGTGAGCACAGGGGAAGAAGACGAAGAGCCGCTCATGTAAGCAGAGCCCGGAGGCGTACAGAGAAACCGCAGTCTCCGGGATTCGCCACTATAATACAGAGTCTTTCAGCGACACTTACGCGCTTAGTGCGGCTCATGGACCAAGTAGTTTTTGAATCCGTCCACAAGGTATTTCGCCATCGCCCCGCGCTCTTCAATTGGCTGGGGTGGGAGCGGCGCGGCGAAAGCGTCGCCCTGCGCGACGTCTCATTCAGCGTTTCCGAGGGAGAAGTGCTGGTCCTGCTCGGACCAAACGGCAGCGGCAAGACGACCATGCTGAAACTCACCTCGACGATGCTCCTGCCCGACGAAGGCTCAGTGCGAGTGGCCGGTTTTGACACCGCCCGTGACGGCGGTAGCGTACGCCGCTCGATAGGGATCGCGGTCGCCACCGAGCGATCGTTCTTCCCGCGTCTTTCAGCGCGCGAGAACCTCGATTTCTTCGCCACTCTCGACGAAGTTCCCCCTAGCGAACGAAACAGGCGGATCGATGAGGTTCTGGCGGGGACTGCTCTCGAAGAACAAGCCGATACGCTAGTAATGAAATTCTCGAGCGGCATGTATCAACGCCTGGGAATTGCACGAGCGCTCGTCAAGCATCCGACTGTGCTGTTGCTGGATGAACCCACTCGCAGTCTTGATGCTGGCTCGACTGCGCATTTCTGGACGATGCTTCGATCGCTGGCGCGCCAGAGAACCACCATTCTCCTTGCAACCCACAATTTTGCTGAGGCGGTTTCGATTGGGGATAGGCTGCTCCTGTTGCAAAAAGGCGAGATCCTGGCGCAGCGGTCTATCGGTAGTGGTGAGAGCTTTGAAGAACTGCGCTCGTTTTACTTCCGGTCCACTGGGGAGGTGGACGAGGCAGCGCCACTTAGTATGCGTTCCGGGGGGACCCTGTGACGTCTGTCGTGCGCAAGCTCTACGCAATCTTGCGTCGGGATTTGTTGACCGCAATCCGGCACCGCAGCGGGTTTGCGCTAACGTTCATTGGCTTGCTGACACAACTCACCGCGTTCTATTGCCTGTCGCATGCGATCGGCCCGAGTTTCCGCCCGAATGGCGTCGAATACTTCCCGTTTTTGCTGGTGGGTACCGGCCTATATACGTTCTTCGTGATGAGTACGCAGGCCTTTCTGAGCACCGTTCAGGAGGCGCAACAGACGGGCACGATGGAAGTCCTGATGACGACTTCGACGCCGCCCGGGGAACTGGTGATCCTCAGTTCCATTTCCGCGTTCGCCGGAAATCTCGTGAACTTGACCGTGTACCTGGTCGCGGGAGTGGCGGTATTCCGCGCCGCGGTTCATGTGAATGTCGTGGCTTGCTTGGCGGTAATGTTTCTCTCACTGGCGATTGCACTTGCTCTGGGAATTGCGGCTGCAACCGTGCAAATTGCCTTCCAGAAGGGGTCGGCTCTCCTCTGGCTGATGAGTTCGGGCCTGTGGTTCCTGAGCGGAGCGATGTTTCCAGTGGAGAGTTTGCCGGGTCCGCTGGAGGTGCTCGCGCACCTTACTCCTTTCAACTACGCAGTTCAAGGAATGCGCTCGGCACTGCTGCAAGGCCAGTCCGTGTTTGACTTGAGTTCGACATTGGCCGCATTGGCAGGGTTCAGCCTCCTGTTACTGCCGCTCGCCCTGGGGGGGCTTTCTTTCAGCATGAAACGCGCAAGGCAGAATGGAACTCTTTCATTTTATTGATGTTTTAGATGTGACCTTCGAGCGGAAGCAAGGGCTGTATGTGCTTGGCACTTGTGAAAGTGCTGTAGTACACTGCGACCACACTACCCGGTAATTGAATCGAGGACGAGCGCGCGCTGAGGCTCTGCCAAACTTACTATGTCGGACCAATATCCATCTCGCGAAGGACAGAAACACGCAGAAGGCGTCCCCAAGAAGCCTTATTCCCGTCCGGCTTTCCGCTATGAGCGTGTCTTTGAGACTCACGCACTTTCATGCGGGAAGATCGCTTCGACGCAGCCCAACTGCCAATTCCAGACCAAGAGTTCCTGACAAGATCGTTATGAGCGCCGGCAACACCTGGAGCGGGCACCGCGAAGCGCTGGCAGTCGATTCCCTGCGTCAGAGCGGACGTCTGCGTATGCAGGTCCGCGGCGAAAGCATGCTGCCGACGCTGTGGCCAGGCGATGAGGTGAGTGTTCTTCGAGAGCCGCTGGAGAACATCCGGAAAGGCGACCTGGTCTTGGCCATCCGCGAAGGCCGGTTGTTTCTGCACCGCTTTGTGTCTCACACGTCGGACGGCGGATTTATCGCACGCGGAGATTCGGTTTCGCGAGCCGACCTTCCCTATCAGCCAAATGCATTGCTGGGAAAAGTTGTGACCGTGAATCGCGGCGGAAATGCAACGTGGCCATCGGCGGAGCCGCGGCTGGCCCAGCGCATGGTCAGTTTTTCGCTCTGCCATATCGGTGTGCTCCGACGCGCGGCCTTGTATATCCATTCGCAGTGGAAGTCGCAATCGTCCCGAGAAAACGCGACAGAAGTGAGCCAGACCAAAAATTCGACCTGCCCATAAAGACTGGGATTGGATGACGACTTCATTCCAACATCGCTGCATCGTCGAAATCGGGGGTATTCCGATTGCCGTCAGCACCGGTGATCTTGGCCTTTTCGGGTTGATCGAACGCCGATACAGCGGGTTTCTGAGCGACTCTCGTCCTGAGTTGGAGATAGAGCTTCAGAGAGTCGAGCAACCGGTATCGAGTCCGGACGAGGACGTCCGTGTATATCGGGAAGTCGAAGAGTGGGTACTGCACCGAGGCGACTTTCGCGCCCGCTGGAGTCCGCTGTCCGGCCAAGGCACAGTTCGACAGAATCTCAATCCTTACGCATTTGACTCGGTATTGCGGATTCTGCACAGCCTGCTACTTGCCGAGCGACATGGATTTCTGCTTCATGCGGCGAGCGTTATATGCGACGGAAAAGCCTGTTTGTTTTCCGGAGTGTCAGGGGCTGGCAAAACGACACTGGCGCGGTTGGCTCCGCAGGAAGCGACGCTTCTGACGGATGAAATTTCGTACGTTCGGCGGGCGGTTGAGGTCTATTCGGCCTATGGTACGCCATTCGCCGGCGAACTTGCCCAGCCAGGAGAAAACTGCGCGGCTCCAGTTTCAGCGTTGTTTTTCCTCGAGCAGGGGCCGGAGAACCTGGTTGAGGAACTACCCGCGCCGGAAGCTATGCGTCGCTTGATGCGCAATATTCTTTTCTTCGCCGACGATCCCGGGCTGGTCGAAAATGTTCTGAATACTGCATGCGACTTGGTTTCGCGTGTGTCCGCATGTCGCCTGGTGTTCTATCCTGATGCCAAAGTGTGGGACGTGGTCCGGCAATTCCAAGGATTGCCCGCTTATGTCTGAGACCTATATCACGCGCAGTTCGGCCATTGCGGCGCGGATGCTGGCAGGCGAGATGATGGTCATGAACTCCGTGGACTCGACATTCTTCACGCTGAATCCGGTCGCGACCGCAATCTGGCAAGCCGCCGACGGTCGCACTCCACTGCGGGAAATCGTGCGCACCAAGATTTGCGAGCAGTTCGATGTCGATCCCGTGCAGGCGGAAAAAGATGCCCAAGAGTTCGTCACCGATTTGTCGCAGCACGGAATCTTGCTGGTATCGTCCGAGCCGTTTCCCGATACGGCAGCTTCTACGCGCCCCGAGGAGAAGCCATGAGCCTGCTGTCGGAAATGGGCCAGAAGGCATTCGACCTCGGAGTGCCGATCAGCGTGCACATTGACCTCACGTACCGCTGTAACGAGCGGTGCGTACACTGCTATCTCGACCATGATGATCACGGTGAGATGACCACTGATGAAATTAAGGGCATCCTCGATCAGTTGGCAGAAGCTGGCGTTTTCTTCCTGATTTTCAGCGGCGGCGAGGTTTTCCTGCGGCGGGATTTCTTCGAAATTCTCGAGTATGCGCGTCGCCTGCTCTTCAATGTGAAGATCAAGACAAACGCCGTCATGATCCGCGAAGTCGAAGCGCGGCGCATGCGCGCGCTGGGCGTCGATACCGTGCAGGTCAGCATCTATTCGCATCGCGCAGAGGTGCATGACGCCATCACAAAACTTCCTGGATCGTTCGAGCGCTCGATCAGCGCAATCCGCTTGCTTAAGCGCCAGGGGCTGAAGGTCACGATCGCCAACGTCTTAATGACATGGAATCTCGGCGATCACGTGGAAATCCGCAAACTTGCCGATGAACTGGGCGCGACGTACACGCTCGATCCGACCATTACGCCCATGATGGATGGTGATACTTCGGTTCTGGAGTTACGGATTCCAGGTGAAGAACTGAAAGAAGTGTTCAGGACGTCGGAACTCGTTCCCAACATGGAAGAGTTCTGCGCTCCACCGAAGCCAGTATCGGACTCAGATCTCGAGGGCTATTCCTGCAGCGCCGCCCATTCTTTCTGCTACATCTCACCATACGCTGACGTTTTTCCGTGCGTGCAGTTTCCGTTGCCGAGCGGCAATCTGCGGCGTCAGAAGTTCATCGATATCTGGATCGGGTCTCCGCAGTTGAACGAAGTGCGATCAGTTCGCGCCAAGGATCTTACGGTTTGTTCTTCCTGCTCACACGTGACTACATGCACGCGTTGTCCGGGCCTGGCATATCTTGAAGGAAGCATGCGCGGCCCATCGACTGCGGATTGCGAGAAGTCGTTCTTCCGGACTGGTATTCCGACGGCGAACATGTTGGCGCAGGGAGTTACGAAACCTGCTTCGCGGACATTGATTCAGATCAAGCCCGTCGCTGCAGCAAGCCTGTGAGATCGACAGATCTTCTGATCCACTAAACTCCGCGAAACCTCTTCCAATATTGAGCGGTTGTTCGCGCACGACGAGCTTCCCGGACGCGTCGGCCCAGATCCGCCGCTCTTTCGAGCGTCTCCACGTGGTGAGCGAAAGTCCGAACCCAGTCGGAAACGATGAGTGGGCACGACCGTCCCCCGCCCGCACTTTTTCAGGAACGGATGTGCTGATCCCAGGGAGTATCGTGTGAATCCCTGTTCACACGCCACTGAATCGTTTTCCAGATCAGTAGGTCATTCGGACGAAGACTATTGATCGAGGAGGGTAGCGCGGAGTTCCTGCGCCGGCAACGGCCGGGCGGGTTGAGATGAGCTGGTTAAGCGAGATTTGCCGCTGCTATATCTTCTTTCCCGGTCTGAAGCCTTGCGCTACCGGGCGTTCGATCAACCGCTCGGAATTCGCGAATTGTTCGACGATGCGTTCCAGGCTCGCGCGGCTCTCCGCGTTTTCGCCGGAGAACTTCAATGCCACGCCGATGCCCATGTCCATGCGAACGACATCAGCAATGATCGAAAGAGATGCGTGCTCGACCGAGAACGTGAGCTTAACCTGCGACCCGGGCAACAGCACCGTGCTGGTCTCGACATAACATCCGCCTAGGCTGAGGTTCGTGACGATGCCGAGTCCGGCGACCTCCGCGCCTGCAGGGGCAATTTCGGTGGTCAGCCGTCCTTTCACGCGCGGGTAGAGACGCCGATTCTTGTGCGTTGCCTGGCTCTGCTTTTGGATATACATCCGTCGATCAGCTTCAGCCAGCAGCCGTTCTGCGTCCGTACCGTCTTCAGGGAAAATCGCGGTGCCGACGCTCAGCGACAAGATGTCTTCGCGGCAGACGTCGATTCCGGCCTGACGCACCAGTTCGCGCATCTGCTCGGCCTTGCGCGCCGTTGCTTCCTCGGTGAGCCCGGGTGCAATCACGACGAATTCGTCCCCACCCATGCGGGCAACGTAGTCGTACTCGCGGCTGGTCTCTTTCAGAGAATGGGCGAACAGCCGCAATACGCGATTGCCCTCGAGGTGTCCGAACCGGTCGTTGATCTGCTTGAAACCATCCATGTCGCTGACCATAACCGTCAGCGTCGTCTTGTCGCGTTTGCAGCGCGCCAGTTCACGATCGAGCTGCATGAACAGCGATCGGGCGTTGGGCAGGCCGGTCAGGTAGTCAGTGGTCGCAGAATTTTCAGCTTGTTCGTACTTCAAAGCGTTTTCGATTGCGAGCGCCATCTTCGAACTGACAGCTAGCAGAATGCGAAGGTGATCGGAAGTGAAGAAGTCCTTTTCAGCGTGGTACAGTGCGGCAACGCCTACAACGCCCTGCAGCCCTTCGAGTGGGACGGCTAGGGCCGAACTCAAAGTCGAGAACTTGCTGTCATCGTTCAGGTATCCGGGTTCGACGGAAGGGTTGCCGTTCAGAATCGGTTTCAGGTTCTGCGCCACCCACCCAGAAAGACCCTGGCCAACGGGGATGCGCAACGAAGCGAAAAGCCGGAAATTGTCGCCATTCACATACTCGGGCACCAATTCGTCACCATGGCGAACATAGATTGCGATCGCGTCGTATGGAATCAGAGCACGCAGTTTCACTGAGAACACTGACAATGTTTCGCCGAGGCTAAGCGATGCTCCGAGGTCTTGGCTGAGTTCGAAAAGGGTTTGCGCCTCCTGCCTGGCCGCAGCGATGGAGCTCAAGAAACTGTGTTCGGGCATGGCACGGCGCTTTTGAGCTTCGAAGCCCGCTGCCGGTCTGACAGCATGCTCCATCTTTACTTCGGTCGATAGCTTGGACCACGCCTTGCCTTCGGTGCGAGCCCGGACCAGTTGCTCAAGGTCGATGTAGCGCCTCTGCAGGACCTTGACTACCTGGGGATCGAACGCCTTCCCAGACTGCTCTTCCAGCCGCGCCATGGCGTCTTCCATCGGAACCGCCCGCCGGTATTGGCGGTCGCTGGCAAGTGCATCGAGAAAGTCGACGGCCGCCAGGATGCGAGCGCCAATTGGAATCTGGGCGCCTTTCAGTCCAAACGGGTACCCCGTGCCGTCCCACTTCTCATGGTGGGCTCGCACGATCGGTACGACTGGATGCGGAAAACGAACGCGTTCCAGAATCTCGGCGCCCACGACGGGGTGGATTTTCATCTTCTCGAACTCTTCGGGGGTCAAACGACCGGGCTTGGAGATGATGTGCTCGGGAATGGCGAGTTTTCCGATATCGTGCAGCAAGGCCGCCGCTTGTAGCGCCTCGACCTCTCCGGGGCTGACTTTCAAATCCTTGGCCACTTCCAGGGCGTAGATGCGGACTCGCTGCAGGTGATCGTGGGTCGTCTGGTCTTTTGCTTCAATCGCGAGCGCCAGTGCCTCAATGGTCCGCATGTGCAAATCAGCCATCTCTTCCACGTGGCGCTTTTCATCTTCCAACTTGCCCAGATAGAGCCGGTAAGAGCGATAAATCAGAAACACGACCGGAAGAATCAGCAGCGAAGTCTGCCAGTCGGTGTACTCGTTCAACCATCCCATGAGGCCAGCGATGCCGGCGCCCACGAGATAGTACGGGAAGCTCCAGAAGTAGCAATCAGACCAGATTTTGCGCAGAGACTTCCGCTCGGTGAGTGAAATGACAGCTGCGACCGGCACTGTATTCGAAACGAAGTAGACGCATGCCGCGAGGAAAAGCAGCGTCGAAGGATTGCCGACCGCGCGATGAATCAGGGAGTAGCGATACGTAACGAATGTCGCGGCGATGGCCAGTGCAGTCGAGCAGACATTGAAAGCAACCTGGATCGGTACCGGCCGCTCACGATCGAAGCACTGCACGACGACGGCGGCGCAGCCGAGTGCCATGGTCTCTGAGAAACTAAGTTCGAGCACTCCCAGCAAGAGAAACAGAAAGTTCACCGACATGGTGCCGGTAATGCCTGGGAGGTTGACTTTCAGCCGCGAGGCCACCAGCGCGATCACCAGATAACAGAAAAATTTGAGCGGATCCTGACTCGTCCCGTGAAGGACGGTGTAGGTGAGGACACTTGTGCCACAGACCACCACCGCGGAAATGAACCCGCGAGCGGCAAAGCTCATATCCCTCCAAGATTGAGGGCGATGGTCCATTCTTTGCAGAGCGCCTCCTCCGGGAACCTGGGGGGTGGCTCTCGGTGCGGGGAAGAAACTCATACATAACAGCTAAGTCACTACAAATAAAGGAGTAACGCTCTTCCTGGGCAAACTTCGGTAACCAAGTGAAGTGACTTTGTTTGTGACCTCAGACAGGTAGGGGACTTAGCGACAGGCGCTCATCTGAGGGATAAGGTTCGCCGGGGAGAGGCGCATCGGAAGGTCTTTACAACAGACGAAAAAGAACTCTGCGCCGTCCTTCCCCGTGACGGCGCAGAGATTAATAGGAAACCGAGGATCTCGATTGCAAAAAAAGCTTTGCGAGCCACGGACCCGGGGTCTTGTCGAGATCGGGCACAGAGCCGAGGGGGCACGCTCCAGATCCCGTCAAGATGGTTTCCAATCCATAAAAACGACAAATCGGTGGAGATCCCTTCACGCGAGGAAACTATTTTTGGGTAGTTGAATCAGGGGTAGGCGGAACCGACTACTGCCGGAGCATGTTTTTAGCGATAAACCATACATTAGCTGGTCTTTCCGCCAGCCGACGCAATAGGTAGGGGTACCATTCGGTCCCGAATGGGATGTACACCCGCATCCGCCAGCCTTGTTTGACGAGGCCTTGTTGCAGATCTCGCCGAATACCGTGCAGCATCTGGAATTCAAAAGCGTCACGCGGAATGTTTTCGCGAGTGGCAAAGGCTTTTGCCCCGTTGATGATGGCCTCGTCGTGGGTGGCCAGGCCGTGATAGATGCCGCTTTTCATCAGGATCTTCATCAGCTTTATATAGTTACCGTCGACCTCTGACTTCTTCTGGAAAGCGATCTCGGGTGGCTCCTTGTATGCCCCTTTGCAGAGGCGGATGCGAATGCCCTCCGACAGCAGTTTCTCGACGTCCGCTTCAGAGCGCCGCATATAGGACTGGATCACAGCACCGACGCACCGAGCATTCCCAGGAGTGCGGTGCAGTTCGTGCACAAAGTCGAGGGTCCGTTGCGTGTAAGCCGAGCCTTCCATGTCGACACGGACAAAATTCTTCGGCGTCATGGCCGCAGCCTTGGAGACCAAATCGCGCACTTGCCCGAGCGCGAGGGACTCATCGACGTCAAGACCCATGTGGGTAAGCTTGACACTGACATTCGCATCCAGATGTTGTGCGGCAATCTG
>Ga0126381_100000461_pt1 | contig 44871 bp, 35 predicted proteins | sample PanSoiMetPlot_28_FD_96465 | JGI IMG/M metagenome (GOLD analysis project Ga0126381, IMG submission 96465) | Tropical forest soil microbial communities from Panama - MetaG Plot_28 | ecosystem: Environmental > Terrestrial > Soil > Tropical forest > Bulk soil | place: Panama | collected 2016-02-17 | reverse complement strand
TGTTCACCAGCAGCACGTTAGCACTCGGACCGGCGCCCGGCGACGATACAAACGCCACGCCCGCGCCTGGCACTAAGGCAATCGCTTCCGGCCGGACCGAGCTTCCCAGCGTCCACGTCGCGGTTACCGTCAATCCGGTAAGGTCGATCACGCTCACGGTGCCGTCGTCTTCGTTCGTGACGTAGGCCTTGTGCGCCGTCGCATCCGCCGCCACGCCCATGGGCCCGCGGCCCACGCTGATCGTCTTCTCGACGGTGTTCGCAGTGAGGTCTATGATCGAGACGCTGTCGGCATCCTGATTCACCACTACTGCCTGCGTCCCCGCGACCGCCACGCCTGCCGAACCACCGGCGGTCGTGACTTCGGTGACCACCGTGAACTTCGTCAGGTCCAGAATCGCGGCCTTCCCCCGTCCCGTCTCCGAAACCACGCCGATTGTGCCCGCGGCATTCACCGCCACACCCGAAGGCGACGCGCCCTCCGGCAGCGTGATCACCTGGGACACCTTCTTACCGGCGATGTCGATCACCCGCACCACATCGTCATTCTCATCGGTGCTCAGCACCAGGCTCGTGCCCGGAATATAGGCGAGGTTCGCCAACTCGCGGCTCCGCGTCTGGTTCGCCTGATCGCCCGAAAACTCCTGCGAGGAGGGCGGCGGCAGCAGCACCACCTGAACCGTGTTGCTTGCCTGTCCGTTCGACGTCAGAACGACGGGCACGCGCCCCGCGCCCGCCAGCGACTGCGGCAGCGCGACGTTCACCTGCTCCAACCCGTCGCAGCACGGAGCCGCGCCGAAAAACTGCACCGTTACAGGCATGCCGCCAACCGTGACGGTCGGCGCCGACGTGGTGCTGATGGCCGTGCCGAACAGAGCCAGGTAGGTGGTGGAATTGGAGGACTGCAGGCTGAACGCGCCCAAGATGAAACTGATCGCGTTCAGGATCGCCCCGTCGCGCGTGCCCGTCCCCGACAATGCAAACAAGCCCGGGGGAGCGGTTGCGCTAATGGTCACGGGGCCCGTCTCGGTCCCGCTAGCCGATGTTACGGTGAGGGTCTGTGCACCCGAGGGCGTGGCAGGGTCTACAACTCCATTAATTTGCGTCGGCGAAACGTAGAACAGCGCCACAGCCGACCCACCGATCGACACAGTGACCCCGCCCAGAGTGGTGGGCGGCTTCTGAACGTTGGTGGCGGCAGCCACACCCGTAGTCAGTTGGGTGCCGAATATGGAAATAATGCTTCCCGGGGCAACCGGTTCTACCGTAAGAGATGCTGCGTTTCGAATGCTAAGTGTCTGAGCCTGAATGATTACACAACAACCGAGGGCCAGCGCGGCGACAGGAATTTTCTTCATATATCCTCCGTAAATTTCTGCGTCGTGCGGCCATTGATGCGGTTTATAGCACCTCTAATACCAAGGTACTGAGTATCACGTATTTCGGAGGACAAAAAAGGGCGGCGCCCTAAGCCGAAGCCCGCGACGCCGCCGGATTGAAAGGCAACTCACCGGATGATTTAGAACCGCAGATATCCCCCGACCTGCAGGTACCGCGGACTCGATGCCGTGCCCGTGATCGTGCCGAAGCCATTGTAGTTCACGGCCCCGGTGGTCGAGTTGGTCACGTAGCAGCAGGAGCCTCCGGGGTTGGAGAACACCGGCGTATTGGTCAGATTGAAGGCCTCTCCCTGCAGCTGGAATTTGATCCTTCCTTCCTTGAACGGGAAGATGCGGGAGATGCTGGCGTTCATCGAGAAGAGTCCGGGGCCGATCAGCAGGTCCCGGCCGGTCGAGCCGAGAACCCCGTTGGGAGGGTTGACGAACGCGTTGCCGTCGAAATAGGGCTGGTTGGGCGTGGCGCCGAGAATCTTCACGCTGGGATTGCTCTGGCTGGCGCTGTTCCCCTGGCCGGGGGCATTGAGGTTGGAATTGGTGCCGATGGTGAAGGGCAGCCCGGTGAAGCGGCTGATGATGCCGGTGATCTGCCAGTTGCCGACAACCCACGCAGCCGGACCATGATTGAGCAGCGTGTGTCCTTGGCCCAACGGCAATTGATACACGTAGTAAAGCTGGAAGTTCTGCTGGCGGTTGATCCCGGACAACTGCTTGTCGAGCGTATACGATAACGGATAACCTCGCCATAGAGTGGCGTCTCCGTTGTCGCCGTTCGCATTATTGATCCCCTTGGAGAACGTATAGCTGACGCCGATCAGCGACGCGCCGATACGCTTCCGCAACGTGGCCTGTAAGCCCTCATACGTCATGGAGCCGAATGGCGTGACCGAATTCAGGTCGCTGGTGAAGTATGGAGAGAGCTGGCGCCCGGCGTTGCCCGTGTTGGGGGCGGCGTCGTTAATATTGACGTACATCATGGTGTGCACGCCATGTGTCCCCACATAGCCCACTTGCGCCATGAGCGTGGGCGAGAACTCGCGCTGGACGAAGATATTCCAGCTCTGGTAGTATCCGCGGTCGAAATTCGCCGGGAAGGTGACCGTGCCGATGCTCGGCAGGTACGTGGTGGGCGATGCGGTGTTCGAGGGCTTGATGATCCCAACGCTAATATCAGGGTAGATCGGCAGGGGGATTCCGTCCGATAGCGATACCCGTGTCGATCCATCGGAGTTCGGCACGCCCGCGTAGCTGATGAACTGATAGGTATTTTGTGGGCTGTAGTCTTGGTTGACAATGGACGGATACTGGTTCCGCTGGTTCCGCATGTTGTCCGGGTCCACGGTGATGCCATAACCTCCGCGGATCACCGTCTTGTCGTTCAGGCGGTAAGCCAGGCCCAAGCGGGGTCCGAAGTCCTTTTTGTTGGCCGTGGCCCCGGCGTTCCATGGCACGCCGCCTTCGCCGCCAACGTAGATGTAGTCGGTGACGGGGTCGAAGCGGACCGCGCCGTAATGATCGTGCGAATAGATCGGGTAGTATTCCCAGCGCAGACCGTAGTCAATCGTCAGCCTTCTGGTTGCCTGCCAGGAATCGCGAATGTACATCGACCAGGTGGAAAAGCGCAACGCGTTCGGGTTGGTGAACTGCGTGATCTTGCCGACATGCGAGGGGAAGCCAAGGAGGAACTGGGCCCAGGAATTCGACGGGCTCCCGCTATTGACCGCCGGGCACGTATTGCCGCTGGCGTCGGTGCCTTTGCAGGCTGTCAGCGTGCCGTCGAAGCCAAAAGTTCCGCGCGCCGTTCCGAAGGTTCCGCCCTGCGGCTGGAAGTGGTTCAGCGCGTATTTGTCGTATTCGAAGCCGAAGCGAATGTTGTGCGGCCCCTTGATCTTGGTGACGTTGACATTGCCAGTGTATTGGTTGTCGCGGAATTGGAAGGGGCTGCCGGTACCGGCATTTCCCAGATTGTTAATTCCGGAAATTTGGAAGGACGGAATACCTGCGTAGTTCGGACCCGTCCCGTTCGTTCCCGGAATGTGCAATACGTCCGTGCCGAAGGCCCCGTCCTGCACGTCGCCGTTGGCGCCGATATTCTGCCGGGTATAGCCCACATTGCCGTCCAGCAGCCAGGTGGGCGTAAAGGTGTAGGTCAGTCCCGAAGCCACGACTTGGACGCGTCCGCCGGCATGTCCGGCATTGCCGCCGTTAAACGCATCGCCGCCCGCTTTCCCGAGGTCGAGCGGAGCGAAGATGTCCATCGGCGAAAGGCTATACCGCCCCCAAACCATGGCTTTGTCATTGGGGTTGTAGTTGACCTTCCAGTCCCAGCGGTCCACGTTATATTGGGTCCCGCCGTAGGCGTCGTAGTTGCTGTAATAACTGCCTCCATTGGCCGAGGGGACTCGCGTCAGCGCCGGCAGCAAGGCAGCCATCGTGGCCGCGGCCGGAGCAATGCGGCTGGCCGGGACGATATTGCCCGCGAACGGCGAACGGCCGCTGCCGTCGGAGTTGCCCGTCAGCGGATCGTAAATGGAGGTTCCCGTGGCGCTGAAATCGCCCGTGCGCATGGCCGCGGTGGGTAGCGTCAGATTGGGAGAGGCGGCGAACTGGCGCTGCTTCGTGCCCATGTAATCCATGAACCAGAAGAGCTTGTTCCTGCCATGCACAATCTTGGGAATCCAGATAGGACCGCCGGCGGCGAAGCCATATTGGTTTTGGATGTTCTTCGCCAGCCGGCCAGGGCGGCTGAAAACGTTGTTGACGCCGGCCATGGCGTTATTGGTGTTGCGCTCGTAGAAAACCCCATGCAGATCGTTCGTGCCCGATTTGATCGTCATGTTGATCGCCGCACCGCCCGCCGCGCCCTGCTCCGCGTCGAAGGAGTTGGTGCTAATGCTGACCGTCTGGATGGCTTCCGGCGACGGCACGTAAGCGACATTCACCGGCAGCCAGGGATAAGAAATCATGGTGCCGTCCAGTCGCGTGGCGTTGGCCTGGGAAGAAATTCCGTTCATCGACACGGTAATGGCGCGCTGCGGGTTGCCGGCCGCCGAATTGGCCTCGCCGGTGCCAGCGGTGGTATTGGCGCCAGGCTGCAACAACAGCAACGCCTGCACGTTCTTGCCTTCGGTGCCGTTGTACGGCAGCTCCTGCACTTCCTGCGAGGAAACTTCGGCGCGGATGTCGGCCTTATCGGTTTGCAGCGTGACCTGGTCCGCCGAGACTTCCACGGTCTCAGTGGTGGCGGAGATCTGCAGCTGCACATCCACGCGCCGGATTTCGTTGACCTGCACCGGCACGTTGGTCATGATGAACGTCTTGAACGACGTCGCCGCGACGGTCACCTTGTACTGACCGGCTTGCAGGTCCGTGAAGCGGTAGACGCCGCGTTCGTCGGTGTTGGTTTCGCTCTTGACGTTGGTGCCCTCATTCACGGCTTCTACATGGACCCCGGGCACGACGGCGCCGGCTGGATCGGTCACATTTCCGGTGAGAGACCCGTACAGCACCTGGGCCGCCGCAAAGCGCGCGCAGGCCGCTATCGCAAGCACGACTAGGGCGCGATAGATCAGACGCTGGGTTCCTTTCATTAGCGATACTCCTCCCAAAGCTTAGTTGTCCCTTCAAACTAAATATATAGCCCATCACGTCAAAGTCAAGGATAAAATGAGCTCAAACACCTAAAATCGATTTCTGGGCACGCTTCTAAAATGCGGACTCTGCCGGCGGCGCCTGTCGGATTTCGCGACCGGATACCCTTGACTTGGATTTTGTTTTCGAGTACAACTAACTGAAACTTCGTGGGGAAAGCCGAATCTCCACGCGCCGGGTGGGGTATCCGGCCGGGTGAAAAGACTGAATTCAAAGGAGTTACCTGTATGCGCCGTCTTGTCTGCCTGGTGGCGGTCTTGCTGGGTATCGCCGTCGCAACCGGCGCCCAGGAGTCGCGCGGTACGATTCAGGGGACCCTGAAAGATCCGCAAGGCGGCCTGGTCGCAGGCGCCACCGTCACAGTCACCAACGTCGATACCAAAACAACCGTAGGCCTCAAGTCCGGTGTGGTCGGCCGCTATATGGCGCCGCTCCTGATGCCCGGCACCTACGTCGTCACCGTGGAATCGCCCGGTTTCAAGAGGGAAGTCCGGCAAGGCGTTACCCTGCTGACCGCCGACGTCGTCGACGTCGATTTCACGCTCGAGCTCGGCCAAACCAGCGAAGCGGTCACGGTCACCGCGGAGGCGCCCATCGTGGATGTCTCCCATACCGACACCGGCACGGCACTGGATGACCGCACCGTGCGTGACCTGCCCGTGATGACCAACGTGGTGACGAGCATGATCCAGTTTGCACCGGGCGTGAATGCCGGATTCAGCGCTTCGCAGCTCCTCGGACCGCATTCCACCCAGGGCGGCTCCGACTACAACAACGGCAGCGGTGTGGGCGGCAATACCTGGACCATAGACGGCGCGTTCGCCAACGGCAACGGGCGCAACACATCGCTGCTGCCCTCGGTCAGCTCCGTCTCCGAAGTGAAGATCATCGACAACACTTTCGATGGCAGCTTCGGCCACACGCTAGGCTTGGGCATCACCGTCACCACCAAGTCCGGTACCAACGATTTTCACGGCGACGCCAGCGAGAACTACTGGAGCCAGCGCTGGCAGGGCAGCAACCTGTTCACCAAGCAGCAGTACTTCCGCAATATCGACGGCCTTTTGGCCGAGGGCAACACCTCCGCCGCCAATGCCGCCCTGGCCGAGCCCATACAGCCTTCCGGCCACTCGCACCTCTATGGCTTCACCGCCACCGGGCCCATCCGCATTCCGCACCTGCTGGACCTGCGCAACAAAGTTTTCTGGACCCTCGGCTACAACGGCGAGCACGACGCCAAGCCGGAAACGGCCAACTCCTACGGCCACCCGGTGCCGTCGGCGGCCGATAAGACCGGCGACTTCTCCGATCTGCTCAAGGTCACATCCGACGGGTTGAACTACCAGCTCTTCGACCCGTTCTCCGTCAAGGTGGACACGAGCCGCAGCGGCACCCACTACGTGCGCACGCCCTTGCCGGGAAACCTTCTGCCCGCTTCTTACGCCAACATGGGCGCCCCGGTCTACAAGAACTACCTCAAATACTGGCCCGATCCCAACAACTGGTACGATCCGACCATCGCGCAAAATGCGGGCTGCCCCCAGCCGACCTCGAATTGCCCCACCGCCGATTTCATGGGCGTGACGACGCCCTACAACTGGCTGTTCGGCCAGTGGTCCGGGCGCATGGACGTCAATCTCACCGACAAGCTGCGCGTCTTCGGCCGCTACACCCGCAATCACTTCGTGGAGTACCGCAGCGACTGGACGTACTTCATCGTCCAGGGCTTGAACAACAGCGGCGCCAACGGCACCGGCGTCACCCGCGACGACCAGAACGGCGTGCTCGATTTCGTCTACACCCTGACCCCCAGCACCATGCTGCACGCCGCCAGCTCGGTGAGCAACTGGATGTCCTACACCACCACGCTGCCCTACGCGTTCCAGTTCAAGCCATCCGACGCCGGGCTGCCGAGCTACCTGAACAGCTACTGCGGCAACTGGTGCTACCTGCCGCTGATGAACATCAGCGGGTATTCCACCAACGGCATCGGCGGCACTCCCGGTCCGCAGTACAACCGCTTTTACGATTACAACGCCGACGTCTATCACAACCGCGGCAACCACCAGTTCCGCATCGGCGCCGACTTCCGCCAGGAGACGCGCTCCATTCACAACGGAAACAACGACGGGCAGTACACGTTCGCCAATACGTATTTCCGCCAGTATGACGACGGCGGCCCCAATGGCAACTACAACCCCGGCACGCTCGGCCTGAGCTGGGCGGCCTTCATGATGGGGCTGCCTTCCTCCGCCACCATCTCCAACAGCGCCAGCTACCTGACATCCAACCAGTTCTGGGCCTGGTTCGCACAGGACACCTGGCGGGTGAAGCCGCGCTTCACCCTGACCCTTTCGCTGCGCGCCGAATGGGAAAACGGCGCCAGGGGCTCCGAGAACAACTGGATTTCCGGCTGGAACCCCACCGCGCCGTTGCCCATTAGCGCCTCCGTGCAGGCAGCCTATATGGCCAATACCGCGGCGCAGGTTCCCGAGCTGCCGGCTTCGCAGTTCATCGTCGAGGGCGGACCGCTCTATGCCGGCACCTCCGGCGCGCCCTCGCGCGCCTGGGGCAGCGAGTTGATGTGGCTTCCCCGCGTAGGCTTCGGCTACCAGCTCGACAAGAAGACAGTGATCCGCGGCGGGTACGGCATTTACTATGACACCCTCGACGTCAACGCCCTAGTCTACGCCGAGAACCAGACCGGCTACTCGGTCAACACCGGCACCACCTTCACCACCAACCAGGGCGTCAGCTGGGGCAACAACGGCATCTGCGGCAACTGGTGCAACGCGGGAACCACTTTGACCTCCCCGCTGAGCGATCCGTTCCCGGTGCGGGGCGACGGCACGCGCTTCAACGTGCCGGTCGGGAATGCTTACGGGCTGATGGGCCTGCTGGCGCTGGCCAACGGACCGAGCAGTTGGACTATACCGGACAGCAAGCACCCGCGCATGCAGCGCTGGCGCTTCGGAATCGAGCGTCAGCTCACCACTCACGACGTAGTTTCGTTCGGCTACACCGGCGCCTTCACCAGCAATCTGAACATTAACGTCGCCCAGTCGGTGCAGCCGAACGGCGGCCCGGCCGTCCTCCCCGCCAGCTTCTTTTACTTCGGCAACTCCCGGCCGGTGAACTCGTCCGGGGCCACCATCGCCTGCACCTCCGGCGTCACCAATGCCACCACCAGCGGCTGCCTGGAAGACACCAACCTCGGCGCGAATGTCCCGAATCCGTTCTACATAGGTAACCTCGGCTCGCTCGCGAACAGCAATCCGCAGCTCTATTCCGCGCTCTCGAGCGTGGGCAGCTTCTTCACCAGCACGACCATTTCGAAGGCCACGCTGCTGAGGCAGTATCCTTCGAGCAATCTCACGCTTGGGATGCCGCTCGGTCACGAACGCGAAACCGAATTCGATGTGGCCGTCAACCACCGGTTCAGCCGCGGACTGGTGGCTAATTTCGGCTACACCTATTTCGACAGCCGCTATGCCAACAGCTTCCTGCAAGCATGGAATCCGTTTGATCCCGCCATTCCGCAGGCGCCCATTTGGCAGCCCAATAACATCAATCCTCACCGCGTGACGGCGACGTGGGTCTACGACCTGCCGTTCGGCAAAGCCCGCCAATGGGTGCACAATAAGATCGCCGACGCCTTCGTGGGCGGCTGGACCATCTCCGGCAACTACGTCTGGTCCATGGGCACGCTGATCAACATGCCCAACACGTTCTACTACGGCAATCCGGCGCACATCAAGATGGCGAATCCCACCCTCGGCGAGTGGATCAACACCGCCGGCTGCGTGCTGCCCGGCCAGACGCTGGGGCCGGGTGACGTCGCCGTTCCGCTCGGCCAGCCCTGCACTGCAGGCTGGGAAAAGCGCACGGCCATGCAGCCCGGCACCTACCAGGCGCGCGTTATGCCGCTGTACGTCGATGGCGTGCGCAATCCCAATGCCGGCCAGTTGAATGGCAGCTTGATGCGCGACTTCAAGTTCAATGTGAAGGGCGAGCATCCCGTTACCTTCCAGGTGCGCGGCGATGTGCTCAACGTGGAGAACCACTCGTTCCTGGGCGGCGTCAACACCGGCCCGACCAGCGGCGTGGGCACCTTCGGCGCTATCACCTCCGGATCCACGGTTCTGAACCGCTTCATCCAGATTCAGGGACACATCCGCTGGTAAACCGATCCGAGCGGCCACTCCCGCTTCCCGCAAAGGCGCGGGAGTGGCCCCTGTTCACCCTCCTCGCGTTCGTTACCTTCGCCGCCTATCTGCCCTGCCTCCGCGGCACCCTCCTGTGGGATGATTCGAGCCACATCACGCGCCCCGACCTGCAATCGCTTCACGGTCTTTGGCGCATCTGGGCCGTACCCGGCGCGACGCAGCAATATTACCCGCTGCTGCACAGCGCCTTCTGGCTGGAGCACGCCGTCTGGGGCGATTCCGTCATCTTCTATCACCTCTTCAATGTCGCGCTCCACGCTTTTTCGGCGTGCCTTGTAGTGAAGATTGTTCGCCGCCTGGCGCTGCCTGGTGCGTGGCTGGCCGGCCTGCTGTTCGCCGTGCATCCGCTGTGTGTTGAAGCCGTCGCGTGGATCTCGGAGCAGAAGAGCACGCTCGCCGGCGCGTTTTATCTAGCCGCCGCGCTGGCCTACCTGAAGTTCGACGATTCGCGCCGGCGCGCGTCGTACCTGGCGGCGCTCGCGCTGTTCCTGGCCGCCCTCCTCGCGAAAACGGTCACGGCGGTCCTGCCGGGCGTCCTGCTGGTGGTTTTGTGGGGGCGCCGCGGGAAACTCGAATGGCGCCGCGACTTGCGCCCGCTGGTTCCCTGGCTCGCGATTGGCCTATCGGCCGGACTGTTTACCGCTTGGGTCGAATCCGCGCTGATCGGCGCACGGGGCGCGGAGTTCGCGCTCACGGCGGTCGACAGGGTGCTGCTGGCGGCGCGAGCGCTCTGGTTCTATCTTTTCAAGATCCTGGTCCCGATAGACTTGACCTTCTTCTACCCGCGGTGGACGATCGATGCCACCGTGTGGTGGCAATGGCTGTTCCCCACCGCTTTGGTCGCTGCGTGGATCCTGCTGCGGCGCCTCCGAGGCGCGCTGGCGGCCTCTCTGATCTTCACGGGTACACTCTTTCCCGCGCTCGGGTTTTTCAATATCTATCCTTTTCGCTACTCCTACGTGGCCGATCACTTCGCGTACCTGGCGATGCTGGCGGTTATCGTTCCAATTGCTTCGGTCCTGTCGCGCTACCGTGCCTCTGTCCTGTTGCCGGTTGTACTCGCCCTAATGACGTGGCAGCAGACCTCCATCTACCGCGACGAGGAAGCCCTCTACCGCGCGACCATCGAGCGCAATCCGGCCGCATGGCTGGCGCACAACAATTTGGGCAATACCCTGCTGAGCTTGAACCGCCGCGCCGAAGCCATCACGGAAATCGCCACCGCTTTACGCCTCAAGCCGGATTTCTGGGAAGCGCACCTCAGCATGGGCAACGCCCTGCTGGGCATGCCGGGCCAGTGGAACGAAGCTGTCGTGGAATACCGCACCGCCGTCCGCCTGGCTCCCGAATCGGAACGCGCTCACACCAACCTCGGGAACGCTCTGCTCGCGGTGGGACAGATCGAGGAGGCCATCCCACAACTTCAGGAGGCGCTGCGAATCGATCCCACCAACGCCGAGGCGCATAACGATCTCGGGAACGCCTTCAGCGGGATGCCCGGACGCCTTAACGACGCGATCGCACAGTACCGCTTGGCGCTCGGCGCCAAGCCTGATTTCGCCGAAGCCCATAACAATCTCGGCCGCGCCCTGGCGCAGGCACAAGGCCGGCTGCCCGACGCCATTCGGGAGATCCAAACCGCCATCCGCCTCAAGCCGGACTACGCCGGGGCACACGGCAACCTGGGCAACGCGCTCGCGCTCGTGCCGGGCCGCCTTCCAGACGCCATCGCCGAGTACCGCGAGGCCATCCGCCTGGCGCCAGGCTTCGCCGCCGCGCACTACAACCTCGCGATGGCGCTCGCCCGGCTGCCCGGCGGCCAACAGGAAGCGCAGAAAGAATTCGCCATCGCTCAGCGCTTGCGCAGCGCAAGATAGGCAACTTGCCTCACATCACGCACGCGCGTTAGGATTGCGCTTCCATGCCTGACAAACCAAAACCTGTTGTCACGTTCGGCGAGCTGATGCTACGGCTGGCGCCGCCCAATTTCGAGCGCTTCCTGCAATCGCCCGAATTCCAGGCGACCTTCGGCGGCGGCGAAGCCAATGTGGCGGTGGGGCTGGCTTCGCTCGGGCTCGACACGTCATACATCACGGCACTGCCCGCCAACCATCCGATCGCCGACGCCGCCATCGCCGAACTGCGCCGTGCCGGAGTCCAAACCAGCGGCATCGTGCGTACCAAGGGCCGCATGGGAATTTATTTCCTGGAGACCGGCGCCAACCAGCGCCCCTCGAAAGTAGTCTACGATCGCGAAGGCAGCGCCATCGCGCAGGCCAAGCCCGGCGACATCGACTGGAACAAGGCCTTCGCCGGCGCCGAATGGTTTCACATCACCGGCATCACCCCGGCCATAAGTGCCACCGCGGCGGCACTCGCGATGGAAGCGGTAGAAGCGGCCGCGCGCCTCGGCTTGACCGTTTCCTGCGACCTGAACTATCGCAAGAACCTATGGAAGTGGGGCCAGCCCGCAGCCGAGGTGATGCGCGATCTCGTCAAGCACGTGCACATCGCCATTGCCAATGAAGAAGACGTGCAGATGGCTTTAGGCATCGCCGCGGGCGTTGACGTCGACTCAGGACAGCTCGACCAGGCAGCGTACCAGAAGCTTACAGGCAAGGTGCTCGACGAGTTCCCGAACCTGAAGATGATCGCGATCACGTTGCGCGAATCGCGCAGCGCTTCACACAATGGCTGGTCGGCGTGCCTGAACGACCGCCACGAATTCCTACTGAGCCGCCATTACGAGATCACTCACATCGTGGACCGGGTGGGCGGCGGAGACAGCTTCGCCGCCGGCCTGATCTACGGTCTGCTGATGCTTCCCAAGCACCAAGATGCCCTGGAGTTCGCCGTAGCCGCCAGTTGCCTGAAGCACTCCATTCCCGGCGACTTCTTCCGCTTCACAGCGGACGAAGTCCAGGCGCTACTAAAAGGTGGTGGCTCGGGGCGGGTACAGCGGTGATGGCAGCCGGGGCACACCCTCCCTGGTCTGTGGCCGGCGCCGTGGCCGGCCTGCGGCGGGGCCTGACGGGGGCGTCCCGCAGCAGACCAGGGGTCTCCCAGGCGAACAAAAACGCAGATTCCGGTCCTCTGGCACTGGGCATTCAGCCTTGGAAGCGAGGGGCTTGGCGAGCAGAAATGGCTTCATTTGGGAACCTTGTCGGAGAGCCCGGGAAGGCGCCCTCCGGCCCCTACTTTCATGCGAGATATAGCACAAGGATTAGAGGAAAAAGGACGGTTGAAACCGCCGCGGGCCCCCGTTACGCGGTAGTGTCCGCCCGCACCTCGTAGTGCCTCGCGATAGGCTCTAGTTTGGACAGCAGACGGCGCGCTTCCGGTTCGAAGACCGACACGGTGTACTCGGGACCGGCGAAGCGCTTGACGGCCTCGATCGAATCGAAGAAGTTCACCACCACGAACTCCGCTTCCTCTGGACCATCACAGCGAAGGATGTAGCCGCCACGGTAGCCTTCGATCCTGGCCAGAGAGGGCAGCACGGTTTCCCGCAGGAGCGTTTCGTAGGCATCGGCATCACCAAGTTGGGTCCAACCGCGCCAGTGGCGTGCGATCATCCGACCTCCATGGCAGCCACCTCGTAATCCACCACGCGCGGCAGCGTGAACTCAACATCACCGCCCGTCTGGCGGAATGGCACGGTGGTTTCGGCACGCAGCAGTTCCACACGGTGGACGCGCTTTTCCGCGGGGAGGCGCATTTTCACCTTCTGCGGTCCGATGGGGAAGAAGCTGCGGATCCATCCGCGGTGCATGGCCGGATTGGTGTAGTTCAGAATGTGCACGGCGTACCCGGGCTCCGTTTCCCACGCAAACAGCTCGACGGCGCCAGCGCCCTCCACCGTCACCGGCGACTCAGTGTGCAGCAGCCAGCGCACGGAGTTCTGCAGCAGACGGCTGAGGTCGGTGTGGCCGGACTTCCACAAGCTCCGCTCCACATCGCCGGAAAACCAAATCAGGCGGCTGGCTCCTTTCTCGCGAATCACGGCGGCCGGTTCGTCCGTATGCGACTGGCGCGGATAGGAAAGCTCGGGCGGATAGGCAGTGTAGCCCGGCACCACGGTCAAAACGGGCTGCTCTACGGGTTTCACAGGCAGCCGATGCTCGGCCCCCGGAATCCAGTTGGTATCGGTGAAGCCGCGCAGAATTTCGTGGGGACGCTCGATGCGCGCGTAGAACGCATTGCCGTTGGTGCCGGCGACTTCACCAGCCTTCTGGATGCCGAAGACGTCGGCGAGGCCGAATTCGGCGCGGCGCTGGTTGCGCTCGTCATAGAGCGACGTCTCGAAGGTTCCGAGGAGCGAGCCGCCGGCCCCCGCGTAGGCGCGCAACTGGCGGCACTGCTCGTCGCTGAGCAGCGCAATATTGGGCAGCAGAAGCGCGCGGTATTTCTTCAGGCTTTCGGCATCGAGAGCGTCTTCGTGCACGAAGTCGAACAGGAAGCGCCCTTCGAGCAGCGCGTAGTAGAGGCCGTCCATGTACTGCCGCATCTGCACGCCCGCCGGCGGACGGTAGAACAGATGCGTGCTCTGGCCCATCACCACGCCGAGATTGGCGATGGAGGCGCGGTTCACCAGGTGGCGATCGTGGCGGGCGAGCCAGGTGAAGTAGCGGCGGCCGATCTCCTGCCAGCGGCGATCTTCCCCGAGGCCGGTTTCGCCGCCGATGAAATGAAACCACGGCACCATGCCGCTAGCCACGGTCTCATCCATCCACATGGTGGCCTCTTCCGCCGATTTCGACGCATTGCGCCATCGCACCGCACCCGTAGACCAGCCGGCGGTCACATTGGTGCTGGTCTTGCCCTTCATCACAGCATGGCAGACGCGGCCTTGCAGCGCACAGCCCCAGATCGGCGTATCGTCGCCGCCGCGGCCCTGGTTATCGCAATTGAACCAATACGCAATATCGCCCACGCGCTTCAGGTTGGGCGTGGCGCCGATGCTGCCGCCCATGTTGGCGAAGTAGAGATTGTCGGGCTTCTTCTCTTTGGCGATGCCGTCGTAGAGTTTCCAGACCTCCAGCGTGCGATCGGTGAACTGCTGCCAATAGGCCGCCGTGCCCGGCGCGGCGAGCCGCTTGCACTGTTCGCAGTGACAGACGGGAAAGCTGCCGAGCGGGGGCCAGCCGTTGGTGAAGATGCCGTCGATCTCGTAGCGGGTGTTCACCTCGCGCATGATGGCCGTCATGTGCTCGGTGTAATACGTGCTGAACATGCAGGTGCGGAACAGTTCGGGCTCTTCGCCGTGGGCGATAGGACGGCCTCCGCGATCGCGGGCGAACCATTCAGGATGCGGCTCCAGCGCCTCGCGCCATTCGAGATCGGGACTGGTGCGGGCGATCACCCGGATGCCGCGCTTCTTGGCGGCGGCGCAGCATTCGCCGAACAGATCACGGCCGTTCAGAAATTTCGCGTGGCGGTGGAAGGGTACGCTGCTGGGATAGAAGGCCACGATGCCCGTGACCGAAACCAGCACGGCATCGACCTTGAGGCTGGCCCAGTAATCGGCCCACTTTTCGACATCGAGCACCGCCGGATCGTGCTCGGTGAAGTTGACCTGGCCGACGCGGCGGATTCTTTGATGCCAGGGCGCGGAGACGGCGGCAGACGCCGGCAGCGCAGCCAGCACGGCGGCGGGCAGCGCCAGAAAATCTCTTCGATCGATGTCCATACCTTGGCCGGGTTCCCGAGGGGCTCCGATCATTGTACTAGTGTGTCAGCTCCGGTTCGGAGCCACCAGCGTAAGCGAGTGGAGGCGGAGTGGAGATGAATTTCGCGCTCACGACATGGTCAGCACGGCGCGGAAGCGGGCCTTGCCGCTCATCATGCGCTCGTACGCATCTTTGGCGCGTTCCAAGGGAAACACTTCGTTGCGGGAACGAACGCCGGAGAGGACGGCGAACTGGAGTGTGTCCTGCGAATCAATGGAGGTGCCCGAGTACCAGCCCTTGATTGATCGGCTTCCCAACAACAGGAACAGGCTGTCAACTTCCAGCGAAGGCACGGCGCCGATCAGCATCATGGTCCCGGTTGCGGCCAGCCCGCCGAGAACGGCCTTCATGGCACTACTCTCGGTGACCGTCGCGAGGATGGCCTTGGCGCCGCCAAGTTTCTGAAGTTCCGCCGCCGGATCGCTGGCTTTGAGTCAATGTATCCGGACGCGCCGAGTTCGCGCGACAGCGCCTCCTTATCTTTGCCGCGGGCGATGCCGACAGCACGGAATCCCATCTTGGCGGCGAACTGGACCGCCAAATGACCGAGTCCGCCGAGGCCAATGACGGCGACGAGATCCCCCGGCCGCGCACCGCTGTGGCGCAGGGCATTGAAGGTGGTGACGCCGGCGCACATCAGCGGACCGGCCTCGACGGGCGAGAGCCCATCAGGAACGCGGGCCATCGCCTCGGCGGGGGCAATCATGTACTCGGCATAGCCGCCGTCGGTGGTGAGGCCGGTGACCTTGGTTTCGGTCTGGCAAGCGAAGGCATTACCGTGGCGGCACGCGTCGCAGTAGCCGCAGTTTCCGCCATGCCAGCCGACGCCCACTCGATCGCCGGCCTTCCAGCCGCGCACTCCGGACCCGAGCGCGTCGATCGTGCCCACCGCCTCGTGGCCGGGCACGCGGGGATAGGCGATGCCCGGCATGGCGCCTTCCTTGACCAGCGAATCGCTGTGGCAGACGCCGCAGGCCGCAACTTTGATGCGTACCTGGCCTGCACCCGGGTCGGGGATATCCCGCTCCACCAGTTCCAAATCGCCGCCGGCGCGGCTCACCTGTACTGCTCGCATTTTTGCCATGATGCCCTATAGATGCGTCAACTATAAATCGAGAGCAATCAATTCATGATCGAGAATGGACGGCACTGTGAGTTCGACCACACCGGCCGATTGTTCGATGCGCGCCGACTGCCCGCCGGCCAGCAGTTTCACGGCGCGCGCCTTGTGCGCTCGCGGTAACCGGATTGTCACGCGCTGCGGCGGAAGGGGGATGAACTCGCGGATGGGGCCCTTCATCATCATGGGATTCGTGAGGTTGACCAGGTGAACGGTCATAGAATCCTGCTGCCGCCACACAGTGACGTCGAGGATTCCGGGGCCCGTGACGGTGACGGGGCGCGGCTCGTTGGCGGCCCAATCGACGGCGTTGCGCAGCAGCCTGAAATGATCGGGCGAGAGCACTTCCCAGAAGGTGCGGTCGATGTCCCAGGGGAAGTAGACGACGCGGCCGCCGCCGGTTTCGCGCACGAAGACTCCGGGAATATCGGTCTTCTCCACGCGCGGGAAGACTTCTTCCATGGGCAGATCGGGGTATGACGGAATGAGCGTCAGCGGCGGATTGCGGTAGTCGAAGGTGGCGCGGGCGTGGACGCGGGCGACGCCGTTGATGATGCGGGGAGCATCTTCGAGTCCGGAGAGGATGGGATGGCGCTTGCCTGACGCATCCTGTTCGAGCCTGAGATACGAGTTCATCATGCGGGCGTCGAGAGCGCCGTCGTACCCCGCTCCGAACAGATCGGCGAGGCCGAAATCGGCGCGGCGCACGCCCCATTCGTCGTAGAGGGAGGTTTCGTGGGTGGCGACGAGGGATCCGCCGCGCGAGACGAAGTCGCGAAGCTGGGCGCACTGGCGGTCGGAGAGCGCGGCGAGGTTGGGCAGGACGAGAACTTTGAAACGGCCGATGTGTTCCGGGGCGAGCAACTCGTCATGCGCCATCTCAAACGGGATGCGTGCTTCCACAAGAGCCTGATACCAGCCCAGAATATGGTCTTCCACGCGGGCGCGGGCGGTTTCTCCGCCGTAGAAATGCGCGGTCTGCTGAGAAAATACGAGCGCCACGCGGGCCAGCGGCTCGGTGTTGCGCAAGTAGCGCTCGTTGCGGTACAGCCAGCCGTAAAGTTCCTCGACGGGCTTTAGCCAGCGGGGGTCGTGGAGCGTTCCGCAGAATTTGGTGAACCATGGGCGGAGTCCGTTGGCCACACCGTCGAGGGCCCAGAGGCGGACCTCGGCGGCACTCTGTACGGAATCTTTCCACCGATAAGGCTCTTCCACGCCGACGCTGAAGATGCCGCCGATGGCTTTCATGCCGAGACCTGCGCGGTACTCCTTGCCGTTCTTGCCGGCAGCCCAGGGAGCGGCAAGGCCGCTGCGCGCCTGGCGATCGGCGAAGAGGGTGGAGGCCAGTTCGCCGACGGTCTTCATGTCGAGTTCGCTGAGCGCGCCGCCGCCGGAGTTGGCGACGAAGCGGGCATCGGGGTTGGCCCCGCGGATCGCGGCATCCCAAACCCTCCAGAGCTCGAAGAGGCGCTGCTGCTTCCAGACGATGTAAGCGCGACGGCTCGGGTCGTGCGGATTGCTGGTGCGCGGCAGGTCGAGGCCCGTGGCTTTGTGAAAATTTTCGCGGCAGTGCTCGCAATAGCACATGCCGGAGCCCGCCCACCGGTTGCTAAAGATGCCGTCGACCTTATAGCGGGCGACAATCTCGTGCGTGACCTGCGTCATGAACTCGAAGTTGTAAGGGCCGAGCGCGCAGGTGACCCACAGCTCAGGCATGGACCAATGACGGCGCTTGCGGCCTTCGGCATCGACGGCAATCCAATCGGGATGTGCGTCGTAGACATCCTGGTGCGCCGCATGCGGATCGGTCCGCGCCAGCACCGTCATGTTGAGTTTGCGGCAGCCGGCGTAGAGCTCGCCGAACGGGTCGGAGTCTTTCATCCAGCGGCTGCGATAGTGGAGGGGGATCTCGGTGGGATAGTAGGCAACGCAGCCGCCGGCGCTGAGGCAGGCGCCATCGGAATGCGTGCGTCGGAAGTACTCGAGCCAGAAGTGCGGGTCGTATTGACCCGGGTCATTTTCGGCAAGTGTCAACTGCGCCCAACGCATGGGGCGGTCGAACCAGGGCGCGGTCTCCGCGGCGGCGGCAATTTCCGACGCGAGCGCGAGTCCGGAGGCGGTGAGCGCGGTGGTGCGCAGGAATTCCCGGCGGCCGATAGGCTCCATGGCGACATCATATCGCCGCTTCAGGAGCCTTCGAAGCCAGGGCTGTAATCCGAGATGGCCTCGCTCAGGCGGGAGTAAGAATGGTCGGGCGCGTGGGCGATGGTGCGCAATTCGCCCTCGTCCAGCCAGTTGAGCTCGCAGCGCGAACAATCGTCGATGACGATGTTACCCGGACCGGCGTAGTAGTGGGCGTCCATTGCCCCGTGGCACTGTGGGCACCGCAGGCGGCGCTGGAGCTCGTCGGGCGCGGGCGCGCGGGGAGTGGCGGGTCCGCCATGGGTTTCGGAGCGCAGATCGCCGATCAGCGCGGTGAATTCACCCATGCCGACCAGAGTGCCGCGGCAATGCTGGCAGTACAGCAGGCGATGGCGCGCCATGGACGCGTGTACCAGCGGGACGGAGCAGACGGGACATTCCAGCTCAGATGCCTCGCCGAGCATGCGGACGCCGTCCGCGTTTTCCTGAGGGACATACACCTGCCGGCAGTAGTCGCAGATGAAGGAATCGCGGCCTTCGAGCAGCCGCATGGGCGCACCACAGGCGGAACAGGTCATGGTTAATATTATCGGGGCGTCTGGAGACGGCGTAAACATTGACGTAGGTTAGTAAGCTATAGGGGACAGGCGGCCGCTTTCGGCGCCTGTCAATTCCATCAGAAGTGCCGCGGCGGTGAACTGTTATAGTGGCGGGCATGGGCCGCATCCGGGTACTGCCCGATCAGGTTGCCAACAAAATCGCTGCCGGCGAGGTGGTCGAGCGGCCGGCATCGGTGGTCAAGGAGCTGCTCGAAAATTCGCTCGACGCAGGCGCGACGGATTTGCGCATCGAAGTCGAAGCGGGCGGGCGGCGGCTGATCCGCGTCGTGGACGACGGCTGCGGAATGTTGCGCGACGATGCGCTGCTGGCGTTCGAACGGCACGCCACCAGCAAGCTGCGCGACGTGAAGGATTTGCTTTCGATCGCGACGCTCGGTTTTCGGGGAGAGGCATTGCCTTCGATCGCGTCGGTTTCACGGCTGCTGCTCGAGACCCGGTCGCAGGAAGAGACGACGGGCACGTCGATCGAAATCGCCGGCGGCAAGATGCTCCGCTGCGAGGAAGCGGCCCTGGGCGGCGGGACGAGCATCATGGTGCGCGACCTCTTCTATAATGTGCCGGCACGGCGCAAGTTTCTGCGGACCGAGCAGACGGAATTGGCCCACATCGCCTCCCTGGTGACTCACTACAGTCTGGCGCATCCCGACAAGACGTTTCGGCTCACGAGCGGCCCCACCGAGCTACTGCACGTAACCCCGGTGGCAACGCGGAAAGAGCGCGTGTACCAGGTATTCGGCAGCCAGGCTCTCGACGACTTGGTGGACATTGGCGTGCGTGAGCGGGAGATGTTTCTGCCGCCGCCGAGCGTGCCGCCGTCGCTGGCGATCGCGGAGTACCAGAAAGAAGCGGAAGAGCCGCCGACGCGTCTGTTCCGACTGGCGGGATTCTTCTCGCGGCCGCAGGTGCAGAAGGCCAACCGGAATTCGATCTTTATCTTCGTAAACGGCCGGCTGATTCGCGACCGCCTGTTGATGCACGCATTGACGGCGGCATATCACAACCTGATGCCGGCATCGAGCTATCCCTTCGCGCTGCTGTTTCTGGAATGCGATCCCGCGGAAGTGGACGTGAACGTTCACCCGTCGAAAACCGAGGTCCGTTTCCGCCACGGCTCCTTCGTACACGATTTCGTGCGCGACACCCTGCGAGAACGGTTGATGGAGAGCCGCCCGGCACCATCGTTTTCGCCAGGAGCGGCTCGGCAGCCGAGCGCGGGGTCGGTGCCGGCAGCGGCACAGCCGGCGGCGAAGCTGCCGTATTCGGAATTCAGCCAGATGATCGAGAACACTCCAGCGGTGGATCTGGCGGAACCGCGCGTGGCGGCCGTCCCGACGAACGCGGAGGCCTTGCCGGAGTTCTCGCTGCGGCCTACCGCGCCGCCAGCGCAACGGCTCGATTTCAGCGCGCCGCCGCTGGAAGTCACGCCAGGCCCTCCGCCGTCCGGAAAACTTTCGCGGCATCTCGATTCGCATGGCGAGTTTCCACCCGACGCCATTCCGGCGCCCGAGATGTCGCTGTCCGTGCTCTCGGAGTTACGGCCGCTGGGTCAGATTCACGAGAGCTTCATCATCGCGGCGGGCCGCGACGGGATGTGGATCATCGACCAGCACGTGGCTCATGAGCGGATCCTGTTCGAGCAGGTGATGAAACAGCGGGCCGCAGGCAGTGTGGAGATGCAGCGGCTGCTGATGCCGCTGATTGTGCAACTGACACCCGAGCAGCAGATCGACTATGCGCGGATCGCCGATGAGCTACATGCCGCCGGCTTCGAAACCGAACCGTTCGGCAACCGCACGATTGCCATCAAGGCGGCGCCTGCGGCAGTGGGTGGGCCCGACCTGGAGAAGATTCTCTTTGAGATTCTCGAGATTGCCGAGGGCGAGCTGCGGCGGGCATCTTTGGAAGACCTGCGGCGTAACATCTGTGCATCCATCGCGTGCCGCGCGGCGATCAAGATCAACACACGGCTGGACGCGGGCAAGATGGAGTGGCTGCTGCGCGCTCTCTCAGAGACCGACTGCCCTATGAGCTGTCCGCACGGACGCCCGATCGCGATGCACTACTCCACGCGTGAAATTCTGAAGGCCTTCCACAGGATTTAAACAGCCAACGAGTAAATGAGTAGAGGATTAGTCGGGGATACGACTAGTTTGGCGCCCGTGATAGGATATCCCGCATCAGGCGCCCTTCGCCGCGGAGTTCCCCCGGGCGGTTTGCGCGGTCCTATCGGTGCTATCTCTCACCGCACAGCCGATCCGGGTCGGCATCTTCATGGATTTCGAATGGGGGCCGGGACCAACGGCGATGGCGGCGATGGAGCAGGAGGTCGACAAGCTCCTGAAGCCCTCCGGCATCGCGCTGGACTGGCGGCTGGCGAAGGAGAATCGGGGCGACCGGTCGTCCCTGGTGCTCGTCCGCTTCAAGGGGACGTGCAAGGCGGAGCGGCCGGCGGGTGCGGGCGATTTCGGTTCCTTGGGCGTGAGCCATGCGCTGGCATCCACCAAGATCTCGGAGGGCCGTGTGCTGCCGTTTAAGCGAAGTGGAATGTGACCAGGTGCGAAGCGCGCTCCGCTTCCTCGATCCGGGCGCGGGATTGAAGGAGCGGCAGGCCGCACTCGGCAGGTAGTTGTCGTACAAACCCGGCAAGTTGGGAGCCGGGAAACCTCCGGCGATGGCGAGCGCTGTGGGGTTGGCCGAAGAAATCGGAATCACGTTGCCGGGATATGCAGCGCGGCCTGTGCCGGTTGGGGCGCCTGTCCGTGGATTGTAAAGCGTCAGTCCGGGAATGCCGCTGAAGTTACCCGTGAGAGTAGCGGGCGTAGGAACCGTGGTGAGTGGAGTATTGCCTCCACTCTGATAAGTGCCCTCGTAAGACGCGAAGAAGAAGGTCTGGTCGCGGGAAATCGGCGCGCCCACGGTCGCGCCGAACTGGTTATAGACGAACCGGCGGTTGGGGCCCACGCTGTTTAGGAAGTACTTGGTTCTCGACCAGTCGCCGCTGTTGACCTCGAACAGGCTGCCGTGTAACCCGTTGGTGCCCGTAGCGGTCGAAGAAGTAACTACCGCGCCGCCAACATAACCTTTGTCGGCGGTCAGGTTATTGGTCTCGATATCCACCTGCTGCACCACATCTTCGGGTGTAACGCGGATCGCCGTACCTCGGAAAGGTTCCTGATTGAGAAGCGCATCCTGCAGCCAGACGTTGGTATCGGGTGCCTGGCCATCGGCGCTGAAGAGCCGGTTGTGCGCCGGATCGCGAACCATTCCGAGAGCGGGGGCCGGCGGAGTGATGCCCGTCTGGAGGCCAACCAGTTCCTGGTAGTTTCGGTCGATCACGGGAAGTTCGCCAACGGTGCGAGTGCCAAGGGCGGTTGAGACCTCGCCGCCTTCGGTCTGGATCGTTGGTGAATGACCTTTAATCGCGACGGTTTCATTGACGTTGCGGTTGCAAAGTTATGTTCACGGGCGTAGGCCTAGGCCCGGTAGCATTGAGGACGATATCCTGCTGCGTGGTGCGTTTGTAGCCGGCAGTTTCCACATCGATGCGATAGGTGCCGGCCCCGAGACCGGTTATGGAGAAAGTCCCGTCCGGCGCCGTTAATATTTTTGCGAAGTATTGGTGCTTACATTGGTAGTGGTTACGGGGCGTTGGAAATAGCAGCTCCGTCCGCCGAAGTTACTTTGCCTGAAAGCGTGCCATTGCCGGCTTGCGCGAGAGCGACGGAGCTGAGCGCAAAGGCAAAAATACACCACAGGCGTAAGATGGCTGACTTCATTTATTACCCCTCCAAGAAAAGCCCTCTGAGGCCGAGCGTATAGCGGCACAAAGTGGTAGGTCAATAGGAAATTAGTAAGCCAACGAACAGGTATGCCATGACGATGAAGGTCCGTGCGAACCGGCAGTGAGGATGGAAACGTTCCGGACAAATGAAGCTGTAAATGCTTCGCGCCGCTCCGCGGCTTGTTTGGACCTCTGAGTGCACCGCTGAAGCAAGGAGGGCATAGATGGATACTACGACTACGATTGCCGTTATTGTGGTTGTTGCGCTGGTTATCATTGCCGCTTTAGTTTGGGTTTTCGCGCGAAAGCGAAGGTCGCGGCATCTTCGCTCACAGTTCGGACCGGAATACGATCACGCCATTCGTGAGTTAGGAAGCCAGTCGAAAGCGGAGACTGCCTTGGCCGCGCGGGAAAGACGGATGGAGAAGGTACACATCCGTTCGCTGACCAGTGAGGAGCGGGAAAGCTACTCGAAGCGGTGGCACGACGTGCAGGCTAAGTTCGTGGACGACCCGCCCGGCGCCATCCGCGACGCAGACGCGCTGGTGAACATGACCATGCAGACGCGCGGCTATCCCATGGGCGAGTTTGAAGCCCGGGCGGAAAATCTTTCCGTAGACCACCCCAAGGTGGTGCGCAACTATCGCGCGGCTCGCGTCATAGCGGTGAGACAGGATCGCGGTGAGGCGACAACCGAGGATCTGCGGCACGCCATGGTTTACTACCGCGACTTGTTTGAAGAGCTTTTGGAATACCAGGGGGTAAGGTAATGAATCCGGTAACCGAGAAACGTACAGATGGGATGGGCGTGCGCGAAGAGCGCTCCGGCCGGCGGCCGGAAAGTGTGGATGAGCCAACCGCGGCGCTGCTGCCGGGAGATTTTACACAAGATCTACAGCGGCGCTGGGACCAGGTGCAGACGGGCTTCGTGGATGAGCCGAGGACGGCTGTGCAGCAGGCGGACGAGTTGGTTGGATTAGCCATCGACCGTCTCTCCCAAAGTTTCACCGCGCAGCGGAAAACGCTGGAAGAGCAATGGGGCAAGGGCGGTGATGTCTCCACAGAGGACCTGCGGCAGGCGTTGCGCAGGTACAGAGCATTCTTCCAAAGGTTGTTGGTGATCTAGGAGCTATGAGCTCTGAGCTTCGAGCCTTGAGACTGACCCGTCCGTACCTTGTGGGCCGGCAAGGGTTAGCTCGCGGCTCGAAGTTCGTAGCTCGCGGCTCTACGCCGCATGATTTTCGGTTTCGATAAGCGCAACCTGATCGGGGTTTACGTCATATCCTTCATCCCGGGCGGTGGCCAGGGCTTGTTGCTTCAGTGCGGCCTCGCCACTTTCAGCGATCTTCTTGGGAATGGGACGCTTGATGGTTTCCGCACCGACCAAAATGTGAACTTCCCAGTGCTTTTTGGCCGGATTCCACTCGACTTTGGCGCCATCGGCGTGGATCATGCGCGGCACCTCCACTTCGAGTTTACCGCCGTACAATGAGATTGGTGGCGCTGGTTCCGTCCTATATCGAATCGCTTCGTCCGTATGAGGCCGGGCGCACGTTGGAATCGGTGCGGCGGCAGTATGGGCTGGAACACATTGCCAAGCTGGCCTCCAACGAGAATCCGCTAGGAGCATCGCCGAAAGCCCTCGAGGCCATGCGGAACGCATTGAGCGAATTGCATCTTTACCCGGACGGCGGGCTGCGGCTGCGGGTCGTACTGGCCGAAGAGTTCGACCTCAAAGTGGAAAACGTGATTGCCGGCAGCGGATCGGAAGGCATCATGTCGAGCATCATCCGCGCGTTCCTTTGCGATGAGGACGAGGTATTGACCACGGAGGCGGCGTTCATCGGCTTTCAGGTTCTGGCAAAGTCGCGCGGGGTGAAATATTGCACGGTGCCGTATCGCGACTGGCATTACGATTTGCCGGCGCTGGCTGGGGCGATCACCGCGCATACGAAGATCGTTTACCTGGCGAATCCCAACAACCCGACCGGGACGATTTTCACCAAGCACCAGTTCGACGAATTTTACAAGCACGTCCCGGAGCGCGTGCTCATCATTCTGGACGAGGCGTACTTCGAGTACGCCAAGGACAATCCGAAGTATCCGGATTCCATGCACTACCGCTACGACAACGTAATCACGCTGCGGACCTTTTCGAAAATCTACGGGCTGGCGGGCGTGCGGATCGGGTATGGATTCGCGCACGAAGAACTAATCAAGAACCTACTGAAGGTCAAGCTCCCGTTTGAGCCATCGACACCCGCGGAGACCGCGGGCATCGCGGCGCTGGCGGATAAGGAGTTCCTGCACCGGTCGCTGGAGGTGAATGCGCGAGGGCTGCGGTATCTGTCGGCGGGCCTGGAAGAGCTCGGGCTGACGGTGGTGCCGTCGGAAGCTAATTTTGTCATGGTTGTCCTGCCGGAGGCGCAGGACGCGGAAAAAGTATTTGAAGAATTACTGGCGCAGGGGGTGGTGGTGCGTCCGCTCAAGGCTTTCGGATTACCGAACTGCCTCCGGATTTCGACCGGGACGGACGAGGACAACCAGCTCTGCGTACAGGCACTAAGGAGGAGTCATGCCGCAAACCTTGGAGCGACCCGCACAAGTTGAGCGCGACTTTCTGCCGCTAAACGGGACCGACTACGTGGAGTTCTATGTAGGCAACGCGCGGCAGTCCGCGCACTATTACCGGACTGCGTTCGGTTTTCGACTGGCCGCCTATCGCGGCCCCGAGACCGGCACGCGCGACCGGGCGTCATACGTGCTGGTGCAGAATAAGATCCGCTTCGTGCTGACGACAGCGCTGAGCGGCCAGCATCCGATCGCAGCGCACGTGCAGTTGCACGGCGATGGGGTGCGCGACATCGGGCTGTGGGTGGACGATGCAGAGGCTGCGTGGCGCGCAACCACGGCGCGCGGCGCGCGCAGCGTGCGCGATCCCCAGACAGAGCGCGATCAGTTCGGGGAAGCGCGCCTGGCGTCGATCGCCGCATACGGCGACACCATCCACACGTTTGTGGAACGGAAAAGCTACCGCGGCGCTTTCCTGCCCGGGTTCGAAGGGGCCCCGGAGAAGGATGAGCTGTCGCAGCCGGTCGGGCTGAAGTACGTGGACCACATGGTGGGGAACGTGGGTTGGGGCGAGATGAACCGCTGGGTGGATTTTTACCGCGACGTGATGGGCTTCAAGATGTTCCAGCACTTCGACGACAAAGACATCTCCACCGAGTATTCGGCACTGATGTCGAAGGTGATGTCGAACGGCAACGAGCGCGTGAAGTTCCCCATCAACGAGCCGGCGACGGGAAAGAAGAAATCGCAGATCGAGGAGTACCTGGAGTTTTACGGCGGGCCGGGAGTGCAGCACATCGCGATGGCGACCGACAATATCATCGAGACGGTGCGCACATTGCGGCGCCAGGGGATCGATTTCCTGCGCGTTCCTTCGACATATTATGAGGAATTACAGGGACGCGTAGGTAAGATCGACGAACCCGTGGAGGCCCTCGCGGAACAGGGAATTCTGGTGGACCGGGACGACGAAGGATATATGCTGCAGATCTTCACGAAGCCGGTGGAAGACCGGCCCACGCTGTTTTACGAAGTAATTCAGCGCAAGGGGAGCCGCAGCTTTGGCAAAGGCAATTTCAAAGCCCTGTTCGAAGCCATCGAGCGCGAACAGGCAAAGCGAGGCAATCTGTAGGAGTTCAGCATGCTGCTCAAGCTGGTTTTGTTCTTCGCTGCCTCGGCAGGCTCGCTGCCGTGGGTGGAAAACAGTTTTTCGAAGGCCATGGCCGAGGCCAAATCGCGGAACGTGCCGCTGTTCGTGGAAGTGTGGGCGCCTTGGTGACACACCTGCCGCTTCATGCGCGCGAACGTGCTGAACGACCCCGCGCTCACGAAGCTGGCCGGGCAGTTTGCCTGGCTCTCGATCGATTCCGATCAACCGGTGAATGAGGCGTTCGTCAATAAGTACGCCACAGGCGGCGTGCCGCTGTTTGTGGTGATCGATCCCAGGAGCGGTAAGGCCGTGCTGAACTGGTATGGAACCGCCACGGCGCCACAGTTGGCGAAGCTGCTCGACGACGGCAGGCGCGCCATGACGGGCGGAGTGACGGGCGCGGACGCGCTGCTGGCGCGCGGGGATGAGTTCAACGGAGACAAGAAACCCGCCGAAGCCGCCAAGATGTACGAGCAAGCGCTGGAAATGGGTGGAAAGGCGTGGCCACACCGCACGCGGGCGATCGAATCGCTGGTGATGGCAGACGAGTTCGGTGGGAAACGCGACGCTTGCATCCAGGTGGCCGCGAAGGAAGCACCGGACATGACGCGCGACCGCTCGTTCGTCAACACCGTATACTTCGGGCTGGAGTGCGCCAAAGCCGGGACGGCGGAGCTGCAGGAGATGGAGAAGCTGGCCGATGAAGGTGTAAAGATTCCGGGTGTCCTCGGCGACGATACGTCGAGCCTCTACCAGCAACTGGCCGGCATCTACCGTAGGGATAAAGATGAGGCAGACGCAACTCGGGTGGCGACGGCGTGGCTGCAGTATCTCCAAAAACAGATTGCCGGCGCGCCTACGGCGGAGGCGCGCATGGGGTACGATCTCCACCTGGTGAGCGTGTCGTTGTTCCTGCGCAAACCCGAGCTGGCGCTGGCGGAAGTGCAGCGCGCAGAGCGCGAAGTACCCGACGATTACAACCCGCCGCGGCTTGCCGTGACCCTTTACCGGGAGATGGGCCGTAATGACGACGCGCTGGCGGCGTGCAACCGGGCGCTTGCAAAAGCGTACGGTGCTCCGAAAGTCCGGCTGTATCTGGCCAAAGGACAGATCCTTGCCGCGAAGGGCGACACCGATGGCGCCAAACAGGCGTACGCAGACGGGATCACGTTCGCCAAGACGCTGCCGGAAGACGTAGGCAAGCCGGCGATCGCCGCACTGGAGAAGGCGGGAAGCAGGATGTAAGCGTTGCGCTTAGTGCTGGCGTAAGCGCGGGTTTTCGCTTACCGCCCATCGCTCGCGGCTCATCGCTGCCCCTCCAACGCCTCCGCCATTTCCAGCAACTTGGTGACGGTGTTCCAGTTGCGGCCTGTGCCCGGCGTTTTGAGGGTCTTTTCCGCCAGCGGCGGAAATTTGGAGCGGCCTTGGCCGTTGGGAAAGTAGATGTAGAGGTCGCGTCCGATCAGGTGAAACTCCTCCGGGACGTCTTGGATCGCGCGCAGCTTTTCGGCGGCGGCTGGGTCCGGTTCGGCGATCAGGAAGATCACCAGCAGCTTGGCAGGCTCGATGCGTTTGCGGCCGGCAAACGGATTAAGTGCGATGGCCCCGCGCAGCTCCTCCGCGGTCCGCACCACCACACCCGGGCGGAAGCCGTGGCCCTTCTCGATGGCGTCTTCGATACGACGCCCGAGGTTTTTCACAGCGGCCGGTTGCGCACGGAATATCACGTTTCCGCTTTGCACATAGGTTTGCACGTCAACCAGGCCGAGACCTTCATGCGCAGCACGCAGGGCTTCCATGCGGATCATGTTGCGCCCGCCCACGTTGATGGCGCGGATAAGCGCGACGGCGGCGGTCATGGAAGCTCTTGGGCCGGCTCGGAGCGTGGCACCAGCAGCGTACGGTCCCAGCGTGTCCGCGTGAAGAAGTGCTCGGCTACGTCGAGCACGTGGCCGAAGTTCCAGTCCTTGAGGTCCTCGGTGGGAGCGTCGTAGGACCAATAGACGAGCAGCGGCTTGCCGATGACATTGCGCCGCGGCACGAACCCCCAGTAGCGGGAGTCGGCGGAGTTGTCGCGATTGTCGCCCAGGACGAATAGGGAATCGGCGGGGACAACCAGTTCGCCGTTTTCGACGTGGTGTGCGAGCATGTCGCGGCCGAGCGGTGTGGTGTAGGCGTCGGGCGCGAGCGGGAAGTTGTCGCGGTAGGGCTCGGTGTAAGGCGAGACGTGCTGGGTGTACGGCTCGACCAGGCGGCTGCCGTTGCGGATGACCTGTTTGTTTTCCAGGCGGATGCGATCGCCGGCGAGGCCGATGACGCGCTTGACATAAGTCTGGCGGATGTCTTCGGGGTAGCGGAAGACGATAAGGTCGCCGCGGCGGATTTCCCGATAGGGCAGGATGTGGCGGCCGACGGGGCCGGGGTGGGCGTACCCGACCCGATCGACCAGAAGGTGGTCGCCGATTCGGATGGTGCCTTCCATGGATCCGGTGGGTACGACGTAAGCCTGCACCACGGTCGTAGCGGCGAATAGGTACATGATGATGGTGGCGGCCCATTCGCTGATGAAGCCGCGGCGTCCGGGTTGGCGGGCGGCGGACCAGAGGGCCGATGCGCGCTCGCGCACGGCGCTGGAGGCGAGGTCGCCCGCGATGTGGCTGGCGAACCTTAGGGCGGCCCTCCAGCCGGAGGTATGGGAAAGATCGCGGCAGCGGTCGCGGAAGAGCTGGCGCATGTGAGGGCCATACTCGCGGCGGAAATCCCGCGGGTAGACGTGGAGAAGCAGCGAGTACATACGATTCAAACCGCTCATGCTTTACCTCCTGCGATTGTGGGTTTGCGTGTGTCGAGCAGCCGCTTGGCGATGGCCGCGGAGACCGCGTCGGCCAGGCGGCGGGCTTCGGCGCGGACGGCGCGGTCGCCCAGCGGAGTGATCCGATAGTAGCGGCGGCGTTCGTCGTCAAGTGCCGGGTCGGGGCGCTCGTCGGACTCCTCCACCAGGCGGGCAGCAAGCATGCGCTTGAGACAGCCGTAAAGCGTGCCGGGGCCGAGCTGCAGCGCACCGGCGGTCTGCCGGGCGACATCGTGCATGATGCCATAGCCGTGACGTTCGCCATCCGCCAGGGCCATCAGAATGTGAAAGACGGGCGGCGTGAGCGGCTGCGAATCTTCGCGCGGTCGTGCCTTTGCCATAAAATACATCCGTTACGGATATACTGCCATTTCTGTACGAGGCTGTCAATGGCTACATTGATCGGTGGAGATGAACAAAAAAAATGTGGAATATGGCCCTTCTGTCCGAAGCCGCACGTAAACAAATTGGAACGCGGCGCATCCTAATACATGGAGGGGGAGATACCCCCCAAGGAGGGCGCACCAATGAGGCGCTATTGGTTGAGTTCATCACTTCCGGCGAAAGCCGCTACTTTTGGCCTCGCTGTTTTTTGGGTTGTGGCGGCAGTGCCGGCGCGGGCTCAGTGGCCGGCGGCGCAGCCGGGTGCGGATCAGCCGTACAATTCGCCGCCTGCGGAACCGCAGGCGCCACCGCCGGCAAACGCACCGCGGTTTTCGCCCGATCAATTGGACGATCTGGTGGCACCGATCGCGCTCTATCCCGACCCTATGCTTAGCCAGGTGCTGGTGGCATCCACTTATCCGCTGGAACTGGTGGAGGCGGAGCAGTGGATGAAGGGCAATCCGAATCTGCGAGGGCAGCAATTGATGGATGCCTCCAGACAGCAGAACTGGGATGCGAGCGTGGCGGCCATGGTTGCGTTCCCGGATGTACTGGACCGGCTTACTTCCAACATCCGCTGGACCACGGATCTAGGGAACGCGTTTCTGGCGCAGCAGCAGGACGTGATGGCCGCAGTGCAGAGTATGCGCGCGCGCGCCCAGGCGAATGGGCACCTGAGTTCGACTCCGCAGGAGACGGTGACGACCGCGACGGAGAACGGGCAGGCGGCTATCGAGATTATGCCCTCCAACCCCGAGGTAGTTTACGTCCCCTCTTACGACCCGGCGTACATTTGGGGTCCTCCGGTGTGGGGATATTATCCGGCGCTGTGGTATCCGCCCTACGGATTCGGGTGGTGGCCGGGAATCAATGTTGGCTTCTTCTTCGGCGGTTGGGGCGGCTGGGGATGGGGCGGCTGGGGATGGGGATGGGGTCCGGGCTGGTTCGGCCGCGGCGTCTTCGTGAATGCCGGGTTCTTCAATCGATTCGGATTCCGCGGCGGCTGGGGCGCTGGATTCCGCTCCGGGTTCGGAGCAGGCGTCAACCGCGCCGTGTGGACGCATGATCCGTCGCACAGGCTGGGCGTAGCCTATTCCAACCGGCAATTGACCAGCCGGTTCGGTGCGGCATCGATGGCGTCGAGAGCGAACCTGGCGCGCGGCGGCTCGGGCGCAACCGGCATGCGGAATGCGGTGGGCGGCAAGGCGTCCGCCGGGCGCTCGTCGGGCGGCGCGCGCGACTCGTTCGGACAGACGCGCGGCGGCATTGCCGGTAGCGGCTCGGCGCGGCAAGGGTATCAAGGCTTCCGCGGTTCGGCCGGATCGAGTGGCCAGAGTTTCCGCGGCGCGCCTTCGCAAGGCTTCTCACGCGGATATCAGTCGGGCGGAGGGATGCGATCGTATCAGCCGTCGCAATCGTTCCGGGGCGCGGCTCCCGGCGGAAGCGGATATCGCGGATTCAGCGGCGGCAGCGCACCATCGTACCGCGGCGGCGGCGGCGGCTTCAGTGCACCGCGTAGCTCCGGCGGTGGCGGCGGCGCTCCCCGCAGCTTCGGCGGTGGTGGCGGCGCACGCAGTTTTGGTGGCGGCGGCGGTGGCGGCGCACGCAGCTTTGGCGGCGGTGGCGGCGGGCACAGCTTCGGTGGGGGTGGTGGCCACTCCGGCGGTGGCGGCGGTGGCCACTCCGGCGGCGGTGGACATGGTGGCGGCCACCGGTAGTCCAATATAAGCGCGCATGGGCAGGAGCAACGACCGCTCCCTGGCGGTCGCGCCTCCGATATGGACGTGCACACTCATAACGGAGCCGCGATCATGGGGACCGGTCTGGTCGCTCACTCACTCCTCAGCGCCGTCATGGGATCGGTCCTGGCGGCGCGGCGGGCGGGCACTACGATAGCGAACGCCGCCACGATCAGCAGCACGAGCGAAATGCCGCCGAGCACCAGCGGATCGGTGGCGCGGGCCTCGTAAAGCAAGCGGCCGAGCACCCGCCCCAGCGAACCCGCAGCCAGTAGACCAACAATCAGGCCCGCCAGCACGGGAGCGCCTCCCTCAAATGCAATAAGCCGCACAATGGCCGATGGGTCCGCACCGAGCGCCATCCGGACTCCAACTTCCTGCGTTCTCTGAGCGACCATCTGCGCCAGCACGCCTTCGAGGCCAATCGCTGCGAGCAGGAGCGCGAAAGCAGCAAAACCGGTCAGCGTCACGGCACGGAAGCGCGGATACGCGAAGAACCGCTTGAAGTCCTCGCGGATGGGCTGCACCTGCTCGACGGCGATCTCGGGATCGATCGAGGCCACGGCGCGGCGGAGCACCGACTCGACAGGCGCCCGGTCGCTGATGGTACGAAGGACGGCCGTTTCCGCCTGCGGTGCGATCTGGTCAACCGGGCGGTACGCGACTGCCGGCTCGATCCATCCCATTTCCTGATAAACAATCGTGCGCTTCTCGGTGGCGATGACGCCGACAATGGTCGTCCACGGTTCGCGCGGGCCTGTGCGGTACTGGCGGCCGAGAGGGTCTTGGTGGGGGAAGTAGCTGCGAACGACGGCCTCATTGACCAGAGCCACGGGAGTAGCTCCCTGGCGGTCGCGGGCGTCGAAATCCCGGCCGCGCAGCAGCGCGACGCGCATGGTTTCGAGATAGCCGGGGCTGATGGCGAGCTGGAGGACGTCGTGAACAGCACGCTCGGGTGGGGCGGCCGGGCGGCCCTGAACCTGAAAGGCGGTCTCCGCGCCGCTGGCCGGAGGCAGGGCAGAAGCCAGGGCGGCGCGTGCAATTCCCGGGGCGGCGTTCAGTTGTTCCAACAGCGAATCATAGAACCGGACGCGCCCGGCGGCATCGTAATGCTCCGTACCTAGGGCGATGCGGGCGCGGAGTACGTGGGTCGGATCGAAGCCGAGCGGGGCCGACTGCATACGCAACACGGATTGCATCAGCAGCGCGGCGCCGGCGAGGAGCAGGACGGAACCGGCCATTTCTGCCGCGACCAGCAGTCGAGCGAGACGATGCCGTCCGGCGGTCGTGCCGCGACCGCCGCTCTTGAGGGCCTCGTTGAGATCGATCTGCGAGACCTTCCACGCGGGCGCGAGTCCGAAGAGCAGTGTTGAGAGGATGGAAGCTGCGGCGGCGAAGGCCAGGACGGGAAGATTGACGTGGACGTCGGCGCCGGGTGGAAGATCTACCGGATTGACAGCGTGGAACCAGCGCACCAGGCCGAACGCGACCGCGATGCCCAGCAGGCCGCCACCGCACGAGAGTAGCAGGCCTTCGGCAAGCAGCTGGCGGAACAAGCGGGCGCGTCCGGCCCCGAGCGCGGCGCGGACCGCGAGTTCCCGCCGCCGCGTGAAGCCGCGGCCCAGGAGCAGGCCCGCCACGTTCCAGCAGGCGACGAGCAGCACCAAGCCGACGGCGCCGAACAGGACCCAGACCGTGGAACGCAGGTTGCGGCCTGCTAGCCAGGTGAACTCCTCCTGCAAAGGGTCGACGGTGACATCCATCGAGCGCTCCTTACCGTCGGATTTGTGGAGCGCGGAATGCAATGAGGAGAGGTCGGCCTGCGCCTGGGCTAGAGTGGCGCCGGGCTTGAGACGGCCGAAAGAGAGCACTGGAATATCGGTGCGCTCCGGCTGGAAATCGGGCGTAAGCAGGGTCCAGAGCTGGGTGGGTGGGGGATAGAACGAAAAGCTCGCGGGCATGACCCCGAGGACCGTGCAAGGGCGGCGCTCGAGAGTGAGAGTCTGGTTGACAATGTGGGGATCGGCGCCGACGACGTTGGCCCAAAAGAGGTGGCTGAGGACGACCGAGCAGCCGCGCACAAGGTCGGAGGCAGTGAAGGTGCGGCCGAGCATGGGCCCAACCCCTAGCATGCGGAAGAACGAGTCGCTTACGGGAACGGCGAGGACGTTGCGGGCGGGACCGCGGCCAGTGAGCGTCTGGCCACGGAGGGCCCAGGTGGCTGCGGCGATGTCTTCAAACGTACGGGAGTGGCGATGGAATTCCGCAAAATCGTCGTAGCTTCCGAAGAGCTTGGAAGGCCCGCGGAGGCGCGTATCCCGGTCCATCACCTGCACCAGCCGCTGCGGATCGCGATAAGGCAGGGGCCGCAGCAAGGCCGCATCGACGATGCTGAACACCGCCACATTGGCACCGATCCCCAGCGCCAGCGTGAGGAACGCCACGGCGGCAAAACCCTTGGAACGCGAGAGAAGACGCAAACCGTAACGCATAAGCTCTTATCTTTAGCTATTAGCTTAAGACGTCCGGCCAACTGTTTCGCTAGCCGGTGAGCCAGTCGATTCGCCTGTCCCCGCCCCAGGACCGCAGAGCGGTTCGCGGCGAGTCTTGCCAGTACCCCGCAAAGCGTCTAACAGGAAACGTGCACGCGCTACCGCTACACCAGAACCGTGAAAGTCGCCTCTGTGCGTTCCACCGGCCGGTAGAGCGTATCGCGCTCGATCGGCTCCCTGCCTGCCTTGCGGATCAACTGCAGCAACTCGGCGCGCCGCAACCCCTGCGAGGTGGTAGCGCCGGCGTCGTGGTAGATGCGTTCTTCCACGATTGTGCCGTCGATGTCGTCCGCGCCGAAGCGCAGGGCGATCTGCGCAATCCGCGGTGTCATCATCACCCAGTAGGCCTTGATGTGCGGAATATTGTCGAGCATCAGCCGCGCCACCGCGATGTTCTTGATGTCGGCGAAACCGGTCGTCTTGCCGACGTGCTGCAGCGGCGTATTGTCGGGATGGAAGGCCAGCGGAATAAACGTGACGAAGCCGTGGGTTTCGTCCTGGAGCGCGCGTAGCTTCACCAGGTGGTCGGCGCGGTCCTCGTCGTTCTCGATGTGGCCGTAGAGCATCGTGCAGTTGGAGCGCAGCCCAAGTTGGTGGGCGGTGCGTGCCGTTTCCAGCCACTCATTACCGTCGATTTTGTGGTCGCAGATGATGCGGCGCACGGGTTCATGGAAGATTTCGGCCCCGCCACCCGGCAGCGAATCCATGCCGGCGTCGCGCAGCCGCTCCAGAGTCTCGCGGATCGAGATTTTAGTGCGGCGCGCCAGATAGGCAATCTCCACCATGGTGAACGCCTTGAGGTGCACCTTGGGGAAGCGCCGTTTGAGGCCGCGCAGCATCTCGCAATACCAATCCAGCGTAAGTTCGGGGTGCAGACCGCCGACGATGTGGAACTCGGTGACCGCTTCGCTCCACCCTTCGCCCGCCCGATGCCAGACCTCCTCGAGCGACATCGTGTATGCCTTGGGATCTCGCACGCGCTTGCCGAAGGCACACAGGCGGCAACTCGCCACGCACACATCGGTCGGGTTGATGTGGCGATTGACGTTGAAGTAAGTCTTGTCGCCGTGCAGTCGTTCGCGGACGAGATTCGCCAGGTATCCGGCCGAAAGAATATCCGTGGTGCGATATAGCGCGATGCCGTCTTCCAGAGACAGACGTTCGCCGGCTTCCACTTTCTGGCGTATGGGGATGAGGCGAGGATCGTCGATAACAACTTGCATGCGTCAGGCGCCCGGACAGCGAAGCAGAATATCAGCAGCCCAGAATACAAAGAATAGCACGCTCACATAGCCGTTCATGGTGAAGAAAGCCGCGTTGACGCGCGACAAATCGTGCGGCTTCACAAGGCGGTGTTCGTAAACCAGCAGGGCCGCGACGGCGGCGACGCCTGCCCCGGCCAGCGGGCCCAGATGGAGCGACCAAACCAGCGCCAGCAGACAGAGCACCATCAACACATGCAGCAGGCGCGCGGCAACGAGGGCGCGCGCGATGCCCCATCGTCGCGGGATGCTGCGGAGCGCCTCGGAGCAATCGAATTCATAATCCTGGCAGGCGTAGATGATGTCGAACCCTCCCGTCCAGAAAGTGACGGCGGCGGTGAGCCAAAGGATGCGCGGGTCGAGCGAGCCGCGCATCGCAATCCACGCCCCGGCAGGAGCGATGCCGAGGCTGAATCCGAGCACCAGATGCGAGAAGGCCGTGAAGCGCTTGGTGAACGAATAGAAGAAGACAATGGCGAGCGCCACCGGCGCCAGCAGAAGGCAGAGCCGGTTTAACTGCGACGCCGCGAAGACAAACACCGCGGCAGACATTACGACGAAACCCCAGGCAAAGGCTCGGGACAGCAACCCTGCCGGCAAATGCCGCATCCGGGTGCGCGGATTGCGCGAGTCTATAGCGGCATCGACGAGGCGGTTGAAAGCCATCGCAGCCGACCGCGCGCCCACCATCGCCACCACAATCCACGCCAGCTTCAACCAGATGCCGGCGGTGTCGTAGCCGCCATCTCGAAACGCCAGCAGCGCGCCGGTAAGCGCGAAGGGCAAGGCGAAGACGGAGTGCTCGAACTTGATCATGTCGAGCGTCAGCCGAAGACGGTTCAGCATGGGAGCGCTTGTTTTAATTGTAGCTGCGGATTTCAGGGCGGAGGAGCGGAGGGCGCCCTCTAGATTTTCTCCGCTCCTGGGCTCTTGGCCCTGAAAATCAGGCTCGAACATGTAAGGGCGCCTTCGGCCTTGGCAAGTTCGGAGACATCCAGCGCCATCGTCCGATAGCCCGCGCCGTCAAGAAGCACCCGCGTGGCAGGGAATGCCGCCGAACATAGCACCGTGCCTCCGAACGGCAGGACATTGGCAGCCCAAGGTTCATCGGCGGGGACGTCGATCAACCGGAAGCTCTCGAATGCCGCCGGATCCACCCAGGCGCGGTTGATCAGAATCCTATCGTCTCCCAGTGAGCATGCTGCTGATTTCAGGTGGAGGCATCCGCTCACCGGCACCGGCTTCACGTTGTAGCCGAACGGCGCCAGGTGCGCAGCCAACTGGTCGGACCCTGCGGCGTTCGTCCGGTGCGAGAGCCCCACAAACAACGTGCGGCCGATGCGGATCACATCGCCACCTTCCAACGTGCCTGGAGCGTCGATCGAATGCAGCGCCCGGAAAGGCGCGAGCGCTTCGGCCAACGTGGGAGCTTCGTCGCGCCGCGATTCCACGCCCATACGCGTGATCACGGCGATTTCATCCAGCACCACCGCCGGATCTTCCACGAAGACGGAATCCGGCAGGTCCGGCTCGGCAGGCAGGGAGATTACCCGGGCGCCCAGCGACTCCAGGCACCGCTCGTAGCGCCGATGCTGCTCGCAGGCCAAGGCGATATCGATGGGGTGGCGGGCGAAGTATTCCAGCTCGCACCTGCCAAGGTTGGGGCTCACTGAGCGTGTGATGGCGACGAGCATTGGTTATCCTCATAGATTATGTCTGAACAGAACGCTCCCGAGCGCCACTTAGGCTTTTCGACCCGATCGCTGCACGCCGGCCACACGCCGGATGCGGCGAGCCATGCCCGCGCCGTGCCCATCTACCAGAGCACGTCGTTCACTTTCGACAACTCCGAGCATGCCGCCGCGTTGTTCGCCCTGCAGCAGTTCGGCAACATTTACAGCCGCATCATGAATCCGACCACCGACGTTTTCGAGCAGCGCGTGGCGTCGCTCGAAGGCGGCATAGCGGGCCTGGCGACCGCGAGCGGCCAGGCAGCGCAGTTCCTTGCGATCACCAGCCTGATGGGACCGGGGGATGAGCTCGTGGCCGCGAGCACGCTCTATGGCGGCACGTACACGCAGTTCGATGTGAGCTTGCGGCGCCTGGGGATCGATGTCAAATTCGTGGAGCCGGACGACCCGGAGAACTTCCGCAAAGCGATTACGCCGAAAACACGTGCGCTTTACGGTGAAACCATCGCCAATCCGCGGATGAACGTACTCGATCTCGAGCGCGTGGCGGCGATCGCGCACGAAGCCGGCGTGCCGCTGGTGGTCGACAACACGATGGCCTCACCCTATCTGTGCCGGCCGATCGAGTATGGCGCGGACATCGTGGTCCATTCGGCGACGAAGTTTTTGGGCGGCCACGGAACGTCGATCGGTGGCATCATCGTCGACGCCGGCAAATTCAAGTGGACCGACAAGTATCCCGCGCTGACCAAGCCGAGCCCGGGTTACCACGGCATGGTGTTCTCGGAAGTGTTTGGCGATCTGGCGTTCATCATCAAGGCGCGTGTAGAGGGCCTGCGGGATCTCGGACCGTGCATCAGCCCGTTCAACTCCTTCCTGTTCCTGCAAGGCATCGAGACGCTGAAGTTCCGCATGGAGCAGCACAGCCGCAATACGCTCCAGGTGGCGGAGTGGCTGGAGAAGAACAAAGCAGTGAGCTGGGTGAAGTTCCCCGGCTTGAAATCGAGCCCCTACTACGCGATCTCGCAGAAGTATCTGCCGCTGGGGCAAGGCTCCATCTTGACGTTCGGGATTATGGGCGGAGCGGAGGCCGGAAAGAAGCTGATCGACTCCGTAAAGATCTTCTCGCACCTGGCAAACCTGGGAGACTCAAAGAGCCTGATCATTCACCCCGCGACAACCACGCACCAGCAGCTCAATGATCAGCAACAGCTGGAGGCCGGCGTGACGAAGGACCTAGTCAGGCTTTCGGTCGGAGTGGAAGACGTAGACGATCTGATCTGGGATCTCGACCAAGCGATCCAAGCCTCCCAGACGCTCGCGGGCGCAGCCGCCAAATAAAAAAAGCTCTCGCAAAGACGCGGAGCCCGCCAAGAACCATAAGAAATTCTTGGCGCCTTCGCGTCTTTGCGAGAGCCTAAGCTTTCCTTACCTCCAGCGCCGGTAGCCCCAGCCGCCCCAGCCCCAGCCGCCCCAATAGACGCCTACGGTGGGGCCCCAGTAATACGGGGAGCCATAGTAGTAGGGATACGGATAGGCATAGCCAGGAGCGTAGGAATAGGGCCCTGGACCTCCCGGACCCATCGGCCGCGGTCCGGGACGCGACGCATACTGCATGCTCTGTTGATAATCTTCCGGTCCTACGAAGCGGAACGCCTGCGGCGAGTGCTCGGTGGAGATGAGCGCCTGCGCATTCACCTGAAACGTGAGGGCGGTCTCCGGATAGACGACCGTGGGATGATGCCGCGTCACCAACACGCCGATGATTCCGGCTGCCGCGCCGGCGCCGGCGCCAATGGCCGCTCCCGTACCCCACGCCGCCGCTCCGCCAATCGCAGCACCCACCGCGGTAGTGCCAAACACCGTGCCGGCCTGCACGCCGGCCGGTGTCGTACCGCCCTGGCGCACCACCAATTGCGATTTGAGCGGCAATTGCGTGCCGTCCACCAGAGTCATTCCGGTCAGCCCTATCTGCAGCCGCGAAGGCTTGTCAACTTTGTGCTTCTCGACATCCGCCACAATGCCATAGACCGTTTGCCCGCGCTGCGCCACCACGATGCCATCCACCACGACAGGCTGCATGAGGGTAGCCGTGAAGGTGTCGCCTACATGGTTGTGGTCGCTCGAAAGCCCCTGGTTCATCCGCACCGTCACATAGGTCCCCGGCTTCAGGTTCAACGCGTGCGGCAGACCATACGACGGCCGCATGCTCTGCTGCAGCGGCGGCGCCTGCGACTGCGCGGCCGGTGGAGGGGGCATCATCACGTCCGGAGGCGGCGCGGGAGCCGTTACCGCGTCGGGATCGACGGCGGGCGGTCCATCCGGCTGGGGCTGCCCGGCCGTCTGTCCGTACTGATCGCGGGCTACGGGCTCGGGATTCCGGGAAGAGTCTGGTGCAGCGGAAGGCGTGGGCGTAACGGAAGGCGCGCTCGCCGGGGGTGGGTCATCGGCGCGGCGCCATGCGCCAGGGGAAGAATTCTGCGCGGGTTGCTGGGCTAGAACCAGTCCGGTTGCGGCAAAGAAGATCACAGGGGCAAATCGCTTCATAAGTGGCCTCATACAGTTCGACGCACTTTTGGCATGCATGTGTTTCGCCATTTTCGAAGCGCGAGTTAAACCGCTGAAATCAAGCAATTTTTAAGAAATTGAACATGGCCGCAAAGCACCGCTTTTGGTGCTTTTCAGCCACCGAACCGGTCGAGCCGTCCCAGGTGGGACCGCTGACAGTCGGCCCTACTGCCGCTCCTCCATGAAACAGTACGCGATCATATGGCACACCACCATGTGCGCATCTTCGATCCGCCCCATGTGCGGCACCCCGACCTGAATGCTCAACTGCGCCATGGGCGCCAGTTTGCCGCCGTCGCGGCCGGTGAGCGCGATCGTCTTGCATCCGGCGCGGTTAGCGTACTCCATCGCACGCACGACATTCGCCGAGTTGCCGGAGCCGCTGATCGCCAAAAACAGGTCGCCCGGCGCCGCAAAGTTCTTGAGCTGCTCCACGAAAACTGCGTCGTATCCAACGTCGTTGGCGTACGCCGTAAGCGTAGGCAACTGGTCCGTGAGGGCCATGATCCGGAAGCGCGACGGCCGGTCGAAACTGGCGCCCTTAACAATGTCACAGGCGAAATGCGACGCGGTGGACGCACTGCCGCCGTTTCCGCAGACAAAGATGTGGCGTCCCGAATCACGGGCCTCGCGAAACCAGCCGATGGCATGGTTCACCCCTGCGAGATCGATGCGCTCGAGGGTCTCAAGCAGCGAAGCCTTATACGATTCCGGAAACGTCATAAACTCTCGGCGAGCGCCAGCGCGCCATAAAGAACGCTGTCGTCGGCCAACGCGGCGGCCACGACATCGATGCGCGCCCCCGACCAGGCGGTGATCTGGCGGCGCAGTTCTTCGCGCAGCGGCTGAATCAAACGATCCCCCGCCTTGCCGATGCCGCCCCCGATCACAATTCGCGCGGGATTCAATAACATGATACACGCCTTCAGCCCCAATGTCAGATCGACCACGTAGCGGCGCACGAAGGCCGCATCCTGCATCAACTCTTGCGCACTGCGACCGTAGTCGCGTGCCAGCCACAGGCCGCAGCACATTCGCTCGAAGCAGCCGCGCGCCCCGCAGAGGCACGCGGGACCGTCCGGCCTGATGGTCAGGTGACCGATCTCGCCGCCGTAAGAATCGGCTCCGCGCCAGATGCGGCCATCCTCGTAGATTCCGCCGCCGATGCCCGTGGAAAGCGTCATGTAAAAAATCGGCGAGAATCCGCGGGCGGCACCGTAGCACGCTTCGCCGAGCGCGCCGGCGTTGGCGTCGTTATCCATAATGGCGGGCGCACCGGCGAGATCGCCAACCCATTCGGTCAAAGGGAAGTCCGACCAACCGCTTACGTGCGTAGAGAGCGCCACACGCTGCTCGCGGAACCGCACCGGTCCGCCGAAGCCAATACCGCACCGGTCGAACTGAATCTCACCCCGCCAGTCCCCGACGATTTCGGAAATCTGCGCGAGCATCCAAGCGCGCCCCCCTTCCTGGTCGGTGCGGCGGGATTCACGGCGGGTCATCCGCGCTTCTTCGAAGATCGCTATGGAAAACTTCGTCCCGCCAATATCAATTGCCAGCGTTCGCTTCATAGGTGGCCGCCGAAGGCGGCCGTCTCATCTAGGAAGCATAGCGCGCGTCGCGGGGGTATGATGGCATTCGGATCGATCAATTCACTTCAGGAGGTCCCGATGACATCGGAATCGAATCGCCGCAAATTCCTCGGCACCGCGGCCGGCGTAGCCGCGTTCACTATCGTTCCGCGCCACGTGTTGGGTGGACCCGGCTACGTCCCGCCAAGCGACAAGATTGCGCTGGCCTACATCGGCGTCGGCACGCAAGGCCTGCGCGAGATTTTCCCACTCCTCTACGCCCCGGAGATCCAGATCGTGGCCGTGTGCGATCCAAACAAGGAGGCGGCGGGCTACCGCGACTGGTCGGCCAACGGCCTTGTGCGGCAGATCCGCACCCACCTCGGCAAGAACGAATGGTGGGCGGGCGCGGATAGCGCAATTCCCGGCGGGCGCGACACGGCGCAGGACATCGTGAATACGTTCTATGCGACACATCGGGCTCAGGAAGGTTTCAAAGGCTGCGCGGCTTATGCCGATTACCGCGAGCTGCTCGAGAAAGAGCCGGATCTCAACGCGGTGAAGATCATGACCCCCGACCATCTGCATGGCGCCATCATTGGGGCCGCCCTGAGACACAACAAGCACGCGATCGTACACAAGCCCATCGCCAACCGCCTGCACGAGGCGAAGACCGTGGTCGACGCGGCCCGCACCTCCAAAGTGGCCACTCACTTCATGCCGTGGGACTCCAACGGCAACATGGAACCGGTGATGGGGTGGATCCGCGAGGGCGCCATCGGCACCCTGCGCGAGGTACACAACTGGACGAATCGCCCGGTCTGGCCGCAATACCCGACGCTGCCAACAGAGACGGTGCCGGTTCCCAGGGGATTCGACTGGGACTTGTGGCTCGGCCCGGAAGCTGCGCGCCCGTATCATCCGAGCTACACCCACATGGTGTTTCGCGGATGGTACGACTTCGGGGGCGGCTCGATGGCCGATATGGGCCACTATAGCCTTTGGACCGTTTTCAACGCGCTGGAGCTGGAAGGCCCGCTGAGCGTGGAGCCTATGTTGACCCACAACTGCGCGCTGGCGGACGGCGTGTCGACCACCATCAAGAACGACTTCTCGTTTCCCACCGCCAGTGTGGTCCGTTTCCGCTATCCTGCGCGCGCGCAAAGGCCACCCATAGACCTGATCTGGTACGAAGGCGGAATGCACCCGCCCACACCTGAAGAACTCGACGAAGATCACGCGGAGTTGCCGGCCGAAGGCATGATGTTTGTGGGCGACAAGGGCAAGATCCTAGCCGGCTTCCGCGTGGAGACTCCCCATCTGATCCCCGCGCGTAGGATGCAGGGACGCACGGCGCCCGAGCCGCCGCGCCGGCAAGGCAGCGGAGCGCCCGAACAACAGCGCCAGCTCTCCGCCGGGCTCGAGAAGTGGGTGGAAGCTTGCCGGACCGGGACGCAAGCGCCCGGAAACTTCGGCGATGCGTGGCCGATTACGGAGGCCGTAAACCTGTACGCCGTAGCGCTCCGCACTGGTAGAAAATTGTTGTACGACGCGGAGACGCGGCGCATCACGAACGTCGCGGAGGCGAACCAATATCTGTCGCGGCAATATCGGAAAGGGTTTGAAGTATGAAAGCCTTACTGATTCCCTTGTTGGTCCTGACACCTGTGGTCTATTCGCAGACGCGCCCCGGGGCCGAAAGGGAGCGTCCCGAAATCAGTGCGAAGCGTTTGATGCATGCAGGCGCGCTTGTTCGGGGCACCGGTGGAGTACAGATCGAGATCGGCCGACTGCGGCTGCACGGCGATGAGGGGAGCGTCAATACGGAAACCGGTGAGGTGGACGTGCGCGGCCGCGCGGAGGTCGTGCTGCCCGCCCGAACGGACCACACTCTATTCCGTTACGACCATGGAGCGCTGGTCACCGATAAGGCCGTGTATGTCTCTGCCGACCATCTGCATGTGAAGAATACGATGCTGACGGGCTCCGGCCACATTCGCGTGCGAACAGCCGATGACAGCTTGATGGCCGATGGAGTGGAGATCTCCCTGACCAGCGCGGACGGACGCGTTTCCGGTAACGTCCTGCCAGCCAGGTCGGGAGGCTCCGGCGTTAGAGAGTGGACACCGGAGATCATCAAACAGTAGGAGATCCCTATGCCACTTGTCTCTCGCCGTGTCTGGCTGGGCAGCGCCGCGGCAGCCGCCTGCCTGAACCTTAAAGCGGATCCTCTGGGTTTGCCCATCGGCTGTCAGACCTACCCGGTGCGCGGGGCGCTGGGGGAGGATTTCGAGGGCACGCTGCGGCAACTCGCGGGCATCGGGTACCAGACCATCGAGATGTGCTCGCCGCCGGGCTATGCCAGCGGAGGCTTCGGCCCGCTCACGAAATTCAGTGCGATCGAACTGCGCGACAAGATCCACGCCGCCGGGATGGAGTGCCGGAGCTGTCACTATCAGTGGCGCGAATTGCGCGAGAGCCTCGACGACCGCATCGCATTCGCCAAGGAGTTGGGGCTGCATCAGATGGTGCTCTCGACATTCGGCCTGCCCAACGACGCGGCGATGGCCCAGTGGACGGCGGCGGCCGACGAACTGAACCGCATAGGCGAGCGCGTGGCCAAGGCCGGGATGCAGCTCGGCTTCCACAACCACAATTTCGAGTTCCGCGAGATCGACGGCGTGCTGATTTACGACCAGTTGATGGGCCGCCTCGATCCCAGACTGGTCAAAATGCAATTTCAGGTTTCGGTGATCAGCCTCGGTTATGAAGCCGCGAAGTTCATGCGGAAATATCCGGGCCGGTTCCTTTCCATGCACTTGCAGGACTTTTCGCCCGCCGACAAGAAGCAGGTGGCGGTAGGATCGGGCGCGGTCGATTGGAAGGAAACATTCGCGGCGGCGAAGACCGGCGGCATCCAAAATTACTTCGTCGAGCTGAATATGGACATGCTGAAGCCGAGCTACAATTACCTGCACGGATTGCGAGCGTGACGTGGAGATCCAAGCCTTACACCACGTCACGTTGACAGCCACCGACCTGGAGCGCTCGCGGCGCTTTTACCGCGAGATTCTGGGCCTGCGCGAGATCGACCGTCCGCCATTCCCCTTTCCCGGCGCATGGTTCGAGGTGGCCGGCGGCCAGCAACTTCACCTCATCGTCCATGATGGAGCCACGCTGCGCGGCCAAAAAGGCATCGATACACGCGACAATCATTTCGCCATCCGCGTAGCCGATTACAGCGCGGCGCTCGAGTTCCTGCGGTCGCTCGGTTATCGCGAGGACACAGAAGCCCTCGACCTGATGAAGATGCGTCTCCAGCCGCGCGGCACCGCCGGTTTCCCCCAGATCTACATTCTCGACCCCGACCGCCACGTCATCGAGATCAACGCGGAAAGGCTCTGAGGCCCGAGGATGGGTCTCCGACGGTTTGTGTCCCTGCCGAAAGACCAGAAGGAGTATTTGACACGCGCAGAGATTCGCTGAGCGCCGTGTCGCATGCGAGCCGTGTGACCGCCTGACATCATCGCGCCAGGGGGCCGCCCGGGAAGATCGAATCCCGGGAATCATGCGAACGCGCTAGATATAGTGGAAGCGATGATGAGAACGCAATTGCTGCGATTCGACGGCGCGGTCGAGCGCGATCCCGCCATTGATGCGTGGATGAAAGATCATGCAGGGGAATTGGGAGCGATCGCACTTCACTGGTTTGATGTGATGCGAACATGCGGAGACGAAGTCCGGGAACTGTTGCGCGACGGCGGTCCGGTCGCCTGTTTGGGAGATGCGCCCTTCGGCTACGTCAATGTTTTCACCTCGCACGTAAACGTCGGTTTCTTTCGCGGCGCAGCGCTGCCGGATCCGGCC
>Ga0126381_100000460_pt1 | contig 44882 bp, 34 predicted proteins | sample PanSoiMetPlot_28_FD_96465 | JGI IMG/M metagenome (GOLD analysis project Ga0126381, IMG submission 96465) | Tropical forest soil microbial communities from Panama - MetaG Plot_28 | ecosystem: Environmental > Terrestrial > Soil > Tropical forest > Bulk soil | place: Panama | collected 2016-02-17 | reverse complement strand
TCTATGTCAGCTTTGATCCTCCAGGCCCGTACAACAATCAGCAATCGGTGACGCTCTTCGGGCTCTTCAAGAACGCCCCGCAATCGGGCCATTTCTCGACCGGTGCCCTCTCCAATACGGCGGCATCCTATGTGTTGTACATTGTCGCGGCACCCGGCTGGTCCGTTGTGATCGACAATATTGCGATCAGCCGCCAATCAACGGTTCCCTCTTCCACGCTGCCGCAATCGTGGAGCGCCCTGAGTCATCGCGCTTTTCCGCGCCTCGGCAATGCCCAGCTCTTGACACCCGCGCTTCTGGCCGCCTATCCCCAAGCGGAGGCGCCTTTCACCTACTCGGTGGAGCAGATTGAACAACGGCTGGCGTTCGCGGATCTGATCGCCGAGCTGAACGTCAACATGCAAAGTGAAGCCCCGGATTCTCTCAATCGCATCCGTACCTTGAATCCGAACGCGGTCATTATTCCTTACCGGATTTCGGAAGAGCAGGAGTTGGACATCGGCACGCCGGTCTACAGCGACGTCGATCCGAATTATACGTTCCTAACCGGCTTCGCTGACCCGTGGTATGTGCGCAAGACAACTGGCGACTACGTGCCGGACCCGATCTTCACGAACCGGAAGGCAAACATTTCGACATACTGCCCCACCATCAACGGAAACACCTATACCAGTTCTCTCTCCCAGTGGCTGGAGGGGACCGTCTTTCAGGCTGGCGTGTGGGACGGCGTCTTTCTGGACAATCTCTACGGCCGGATCAATCCCTTCATCGTGAATTACGATAATCCTGCTCTGTTGGATTACGACTGGAACCGCAATGGCATCCGCGACGAGACGCCTGCCTCCAGCAGCGACATGACCCGGCAATGGGCTATCGGATTTCTTTCTGATTTACAGAGCAGAACCCAGGGAGGACAGATCGTCATCGGCAACGCCGCGCCGCCGGAGCTGGCCCTTGCTCCCTACGTGAACGGATACTTGTTCGAGTGCTTCAACGGGAATTGGAACACTACGTTCCGGTCTGCATACTCGGCGGCGAACTGGCGTCAGACGCTGGATCTTTATCTCGCGATGCAGCGGATGGTCCGCCAACCGCAAACCATGCTTCTCGAAGGTTGCGGAAGAACCTCCGTCGGCGCCGGAGCTTCTCTAAAGTCGGTCGCGACCACCGACGATATTCAGCAGCATCGCTTCTCGATGGGCACCGCCTCGCTGGGCGACGGATTCTACGAATACGACTTGTGGGACTCGCTGAGCGCCCCCTATTGGTTCGATGAGTATTCGGTCGACAGCAGCGGCACGGCCATCGAAGATCCGTCCAAAAAGGGTTACTTAGGAGCCGCACTCACGGATGCGGTTGAACAGGCGGGAGCGGGGACGCAGGTATATTCACAAGATTTTGAAAACGGGCTCCCAACGCCGTTCTCGGTAACTCCAGCGGGTGGCGCGTTCATCTCCACGAATCCGAAACAGGTGATATCCGGCGCCGCGAGTCTCGTGATCAGCAACCCCGATCATACCCAGCAAGCGAACTTTGCCGCCAAACTTTCGGTAGCTACCGGCCTTGCGCCTGGAAGCCCCGCCCTAATTCTATTGAAATGGCGCGTGACGCAAACGCTGGATGGGAAGCTGGTGATCGGAATACAAGGCAACAGCAATCTGGATAGCGTTAGTGCTTCCGGTGTGGTTGCCGGAGACTCGGGGACGGAGATCATCCCAATCGCGGCTGTGGACTCTGGCGATCTTACCCTTTACTTCACGCTGGTCAACGGCGGTGGGGAAATCTCCATCGACGATATCCAGATTTACTCAGGCGGCATAGGGCCATGGCGCAGGGATTTTGAGAACGGATTTGTCTTAGTGAATCCTTTCGGACAGCCGCACACGTTTGCGGCGGCGGGCTTAGCGGGCGCGCTCAACCGCACCGGCATTCATCGCATCAAAGGCACTCAAGCGCCCGATATCAACAATGGCCAGCCCGTGACCGGCGATTTCACTCTAGGCCCTTTTGATGCCATCGTCCTGCTCGCGGATCCGATTCATCTTGGAACTCCCGTCGTGGCCGCCATTGCCAATGCCGCGGGAGGGCAGCCCGGCGTTGCTTCCGGTGCGTTTGTTTCGATCTATGGATCCAACTTTACTCCGCTTGCCTATGATGACTGGAGCAAGTCGATCATGAACGGGCAACTCCCGAAACAATTGGACGGCATCAGCATCACGATCGGCGGCAAACCGGCTTATGTCTATGCCGTCACACCCGGTCAGATCAACGTGCAGGCTCCAGATTTGGGGAATGGTCCGGTGCAGGTGGTCGTTACGACCGCCGGCGGATCGAGTGCACCATTCGTTACGAACTCGCAATTGTATAATCCGTCCTTCTTTCCCTGGCCTGGGAATCAGCCGGTGGCCACTCATCTGGACTACAGCCTTGTCGCCAAGAACGGGACTTTCCCTGGCTTGACGACGGTTGCGGCGAAGCCCGGAGAGGTCATCACGCTGTGGGGAACTGGTTTTGGGCCAACTAACCCCTCCGTACCTGCGGGGCAGGAGCCGACCGTGGCGGCGCCCACACAGAGTCCTGTCACCGTCATGCTGGGCGGAACCCCAATACCTGTGCTCGGCGCGGTGCTGGGCAGCTATGCGGGGGTGTATCAGATTGCGATTCAAATTCCCGCATCGATGGCGGACGGAGATTATCCGATCGTGGCTAATGTAAATGGTGCGCAATCCCCGTCCAGTAGCCGTCTCACCGTCCAGCATGCTCAATGATCTTGCTCACATGGTGGCGTTCCTCGCATTCTGAGCGACGCGAGTTGGCGGTCGTAGGTCCGATGGTGGGCTGATGCCCGGCTTGAAGCGTCGCATATTGCTGGCAGGCGCGCGAGGTCTTCGCGCAGTTTCGTTTTGGATTTTCGCGGTTTTCGTTCGTTGTCCGCGGGCCTACACACGCTACAATACGCTACAGGTAACGAGTGGCGCGCTGCGGTGAGCCTGCTCGGTGTCGCAACTCAGCGATCCGGGTAGACCCACACCCCACCCCCTTCCGTGGCAGAGCCGGCGGCCAGTGGATTGGTATAAAGTTCTGTCGCCGCAAAATATCACTCGCCTTATTTTTACTGGAGAGCTAGAGGTCCGAAATCTCAGAATCCCTGGTAATATGCTCTCCGAGAGAGCTGGAGAAATGAGGCGCCCGGTTGTGCCTCACTTCGCGCCGGGCAGTAGAACTTCTGATGAGGTAAGCGCCAGTGAGGTGTTGTAGCGGACAGCTTCGACATGCGGGAAAAATGGATGTCGCCGGCTAACGGCCGGATGTCCCGTGCACGAGCGGCGCGACGACCATATCGGTCCAGTTTGGCTCTTCTATAAGGCCTTAATTGCCAATCGAAATCGTCGGACCGTTGCTTTGCACGCCGTTGACGGTGACCTGAAGCGGATAATTCCCAGGCGCGAGTTGCGGAACCTGAAGATTGGCCTGATAGAGCCCTACGAAGCCGGGCGCCAAGCCGAGATAAAAGCTCCGGGCTTGCTGGCCTCCGACCGTAATGGAATAGGAGGAAGTTACCGGCGAAATCCCACTCGGAGATGCTCCACCGGTGACCCACGGTCCGCTGGCGTTAACTGAACCGCCTCCGGTAAGGTAGGCGACCACAATGTCTCCAGGATGGGCTGGGTTGGTGGAAGAATTCGTCGATCCGTTTTGATTCTGAACAACCGCCTGACTATGCCCAAAAGTGAAAACACCAGGCGCGGCGGCGAGGACATTGAGAGCTGCGGAATTACTCTGCTTTCCCACATTGACAACCGAAATCGTAAGGGGTGTATTCACGGGAGTTCCGAGTGGCACCTGCGCGTTAATTTGGGTGGGGCTCACGTAGTCGAGCGGTATCGGTTGCCCGTTGATCAGAACTTGCGTTGATGCGAGGGTGGTCGGAAGAGGAAGGCTTGTAGCGCTAGTCGTTTGCTGAGAGAAGGCTTGGCCGAAAATGGAGAAAAGAGAGCCCGGCGCCAGCCTGCGGGGTGCGAAGCTCGCGCCATTTGACAACGGCTTGTTGAGGCGCGGCGGACTGAGGTTGCGCTACAGCAAAGATCGCGGTGTTAGGATCGACCCTAACCAAAAGGATAGTCCCGCCATCTTCAGTGACCGCGATAGCGATGTTGTCGACATTTCCGAGCTGATCCACTGTCTTGACTGTTCCGCTACAGTCCGCGCTAACTGAGTATGTTCCAATGTAAGTTACGGAAGACACAATGCCTCCGATATTCACCGTGGTTCTTGCAGTCAGACTTGCCTTGCCATCCGAAGAGATGCTCCCAGATTCACTCGATAGCGAGCTCCCAACAGCGCCAGCGGCTAAATAGCCGTAGCTGCCACTGAACGATCCATTGTTGCAGGACGTTGAAGGATCACTTGATCTTCGGTATATCCTTCCGGTAATGAGGTGGGTGGGTGTCGAGAACGCGATCAAGCGGTTTGCTCCACTGTTAGTCACTTGAAAGGTCACCGCGTTGTCGTGGATTGCCGGCTTATCGATCCCTGCTAGCTTCGTCCGAAGCCCCACGCCGCCGAGTCAGCGACGTAGAGACCGATGGCGGCGCGGCTCATTCGAGATTAGAGCCGCTGCGCTGAGCGAACTCGCGATCGCCAGAACGGCCGCTACCCACAATATCGTGCGATACCCCGAAACAAACGACTCCTCGATCGCCTGTTTGGCGCGTACGTCCTTTGTTTCGATGGCGGCCAGCTTCGAGCGTTGCTCGTCGATGTTGGTCCGCACCGCCGGCGCGAGCCCAAGGCTGTCGAGCTTCCGAGTTAAAGTGGCCTGAAAGACTCCTGTGAGCAGTGCTCCGAAAACTGCCACCGCAAGCAGAGCGGCGATCCGGGAGACAGCGTTATTGATCCCCGAAGCCGTCCCCGCATGCCGCTGGTCTACGGCGTTCATCACAGTCGTGGTCAACGGGGCCACGCTTACCGCCATCCCAAGCCCCAGCACCACCACTGCCGGGAAGAAAGTGGTCCAATACGAACCGCCAACTCCCGGCCTCGCAAATAAGGCGAACCCGGCGGCCGCGATGAGCGGACCGATCACAAGAGGACCCTTGGCGCCATACCGATCCAGAAGGCCGCCGGACCAGCGAGACAGCAGGAACATCAAAATGATGAAGGGCAGCAGGGCCGCGCCGGCCTGGGTCGGCGAATAGCCCTGTACCTGTATCAGGTTCAAGGGGAAAAAGAAGAGAATGCCGCCTAGCGCACAATATAGAAACAAGGTGAGAAGATTGGCGCCGGTGAAGTTACGGGAACGAAAGACCTGGAGCGGGATCATAGGCGACGGTGAGCGGACTTCCCAATACGCCAACCCAATCAGTGCCACAGCACCAAGTATGCCCGCGACGAACCAGGATTGGATCAGCGCATAGACGATTCCCCCGAAGCCGAGCGCGGCCAACGTCCCGCTCAGCCAGTCGGGACGAGATCCATTGTTCCCTGCCCTGCTTTCGGGCACCTTCCGCAAGGCTAAAATCAGGACGGTCAGCCCCAGTGGGACATTGATGAAAAACACCCACCTCCACGATCCATGCTCGATAAGCCAACCACCGAGCACGGGACCGATTGCCGCGGTGATGGACGTGAATCCCGACCAGGTACCGATCGCACGCCCGCGGCGCTGCTCGGAGAAGTTGGCGCTGATCAGAGCCAGGCTCCCGGGGACTAGCAACGCGCCGCCTATTCCCTGAAGCCCTCTTGCGAAAATCAAATTGTGAATGTTGTGCGCCAGCCCGCACCAGACCGAGGCCACCGAGAAGAGGGCGACACCGGTGACGAATACGTTGCGCCGGCCGTACAGATCCCCCAGCGCCCCGCCCGTGAGAAGCAGTGCTGCCAGAAGAAGCGCGTAAGCTTCGACGACCCATTGCACCTCCGAAATCGTCGCACCCAGGGCGGACTGGAGCGCGGGCAATGCGACGTTGACGACGGTGCCATCAATAAAGGCCATGCTCGAACCGAGAATGGTCACGGCAATGACCCAGCCCCCGTTCGTGGGAGACGGCTCAGCGCACGGATTCGCGAGAACTACGGCTTCATCGCAAGGAGGCTTGGCCATGTGGGCCATAATTCATTCTCCTCGCAATGAGGGCGGTCGAAATGTCTAGCGGGAGCGGTCACAATCCGTTGTCTTGGTATGGGGAGGCCGGATGGAGGAATATTCAAGCAGGCCGGCAAATGATACCGGACGAGACCGCCGAGGCGGCGAGGGAATTCAATCTGATATGACACGCGCCAGGTATTTGCGTTCGACGCTCCAGAGCGCGCCACGCCACCTGAACCTGACAGTACTTCCTTCGTCTGCCATTACAAAGATTCGTTCATTCGTGAAGCGGTGGCAGCGTTTGTTCAGCAAAATGGGATTGGGCGCGTTGTCGGACTCAACGACAACGGGTTCCACGAACCGGTAATCTGGCATTTCGTAATATTACCATTTGTAATTTTTCCCGCACACTGCGTCGCGTACCCGCCGTGATGATTCGGACATTCCTGCAAGCGGACCAGCGGGTTCACGAGCGTGAAGGTGTCCAAGCGAACCCGCTACTGTGCGGCGCTGCATAAAGTAAGTTCCGCAAAAGCGCACTGCCCGACAGTGCAAACGGCAAGGTATACGTCGCGACCTGAACCCGAATCCTGAGGTGGTGCGACCATCACTGCTTCTTCGAGCGCTGGACGGAATCCCGCGATGCGAAGGGTCTGCCGCCGATTTCTCCTACGGGAAAGATGGTGCGAAAATTGGTTCATGCATGCGTACCGGCAACCCTGCCCGTCGGGCGTGCGGTGGGGAGCTGCGGCAATGGCATCCCTTTGCGTCCTCTTGATTGCACAACCATCCGCTGCACAGACTGCCCCCGTGCCAGGAACCATTCGCGGCACCGTTAATGACGCCTCCGGAGCCGTGGTCGAGGCCGCTATCGTCAACTTGCAGGCAGCCGGGTCCTCCGGCCAGCGCACCACTCTCACGGACCAGACGGGTTCCTTCCACTTCTCCGCTGTCGAACCAGGCGCCTACACCATAACCATCAAGGCCGGCGGTTTCGCGGATCAGACCACCAAAGTATCGGTGATTTCCGGGGAGAATCCGCCGCTTCCGCCTGTCGTTGTGCAGATCGCGCCCGCGATCAGCAAAGTGGATGTTGGCCTTCCGCCGCACGAACTCGCTGTCCAGCAGATCCATGCCGAGGAGAAGCAGCGCCTGCTTTGGATCTTTCCCAACTTCTACGTCAGCTACGAGCCTAATGCTGCGCCTTTGACCGCCGCCCAGAAATTTCAACTTGGTTTGCGAAACCTCATCGACCCGGAGGTCATCCTGAGCGACGCAGCCGGCGCCGGAATCGAACAATGGCGCAACACCACCGACCGCCAATTCGGCCAGGGGATGGAAGGGTACGGCAAGCGTTTCGGCGTGGACTACGCCGCCACCGTCACCCACGTCTTGATCGGCCATACTCTCACGCAATCCGTGTTTCACCAGGATCCGCGCTATTTCTATAAAGGCACTGGCAGTTTCGGCTCGCGATTTCTTTATGCCGTCGGGACCGCGTTCGTTGCCAAGGGCGATAACGGCCACTGGCAGCCCGACTACTCCGATATCATCGGCGGCCTCGCCGCGCGGGAGATCCTCTCCCCGCTCCACTCCTATACCTCCCGCCCCGGACTGCGCGCTTTTCATGGTTTCCTGCTGGGTTTCAGCGGCAGGGCAACCGATCATCTCACGCAGGAATTCATTTACCGCTGGGTGACGACCCATGTGCCGAAAGCGCTGGTGCGGCGGCACCCCGTGCTGCGCGAGGGTACGCCGATATCGCTGTTTTCGATAGAGGATCTGCGTTCCGCCACAGCGGGAACCGCGAGGCCGGTTACCTTCGTGCTCTCCAAAGACGTGGAGGCAGGCGGCGCCATCGCCGCGAAAGCCGGGACCAAGGTAATGGGCCTGGTCACTTCCACGGCCGCGCCGTCCGTCTCAGGCGCCGTCGATTCCATGCACCTTTCGGTGGAAAACGTACACCTCCAAATCGGAGAGACGGACGTTCCGCTCCGAAGCGCGTCGCAAAAAGCAGGAGCCGGAGTCGTGGAATATCATTGGCTGGAAGACACCGGCCGCGTCTCGTTGGTCCTGTATGTCGCCAAGGATGTGACCCTCGCTCCGGTCCGGTAGCGCCTGAGTTCGAGCGGGACCGGCGGGACGCTAGCGCGGAAGATTGCACTGGCGCGGCTGGATCGTTTGCTACCTGAGGACTTAACGCCGCGCGAGCCGAATGTAAGAGATTCGCATGTCAAACGAAGAACTCGCCATTCGCAACCTGATTGAGGCGTGGTGCCGGGCCACCGAGGCCGGCGACGTGGACGCACTCGCGCCGCTGATGGCGGACGACATTGTGTTTCTGACGCCGGGCCGGGAGCCGTTTGGCAAGCGGGAGTTCCTGGAAGGTTCGCGGCAATCGGTGGGGAACGTGAAGGTCAGAGTGCACGCGGACGTGAAAGAAGTCCGGGTGGCAGGCGATTTCGGCTACTGCTATCTGAAACTCGAAGTGACGGTGATACCGCTCGACGGCGGCGCTCCGATACCGCATACCGGTTACACGATCGGGATCTATCGGCGCGAGGGCGGCCGGTGGGTGCTGGCGCGGGATGCGAATCTGGTGGGGTGAGCCGGCTGGCGGATTCGGCGGTAGTCCTTCCGATTGACGTTATCCTGAAACAAGCATGAGTTTCCTCGATAACCTGGAAAACAATCTCAAATCGCTCGAATCGCAGGAAGAGGGCAGGGAGGCTCGGGATCGCCAGCAGCGCGCCCGGGAATCGGAACGCGCGCAGGCGCAGGCCATCGCGCCGTTTGCCGAGCAATTGAAGAATTCGGCCTTCACCGCTGGGGTGCTCACGCACGCTGCCCGCGTCGGCCATTCGCTGCGCACCAAAGTGCATGTGGCATGGTTGGGAAATACGCTCCGGCTCGAAGCGCGCGACCGGCGCCTGGAATTGCGGCCGACCGCCACCGGAGTCGTGGCCGTCTCAATTGAGAACGGCAACGAGACAGCGGGCAAACCACTCGACCTATCTGGCAATCCGGAACAATTGATCCGCGAGTGGCTTTCCGGGGGACGGCAACAGCGAGAATCCGACGGTCAACAGGGCTAACCAGCCGCGAACGGGTGTGACTTCTGCCAGAAGGTTTGAAAATGCCTGCTCGAGCTCTCTGTGAGCCAGCGATCGATCCCCAACCGCACTCTCATGAGGGAAGACGTTATCGTGCGTTTCCCCAGTAGTGTCAGCTCGTGAACCTTTCAACGAGCGAACGGATCGTGGCAATCGATCCGTTCTCGCTGTGGGTCTCATAGGCTATGTAACCGTCCGGCCGAACCAGCTTGATGCCTTGTTTCGGCGTCGATCGAAGCTCCACAACGTCACTCATGTCAGCGCACATCCGCTGCATCGCTTCCGCCATCGAGGGCGCCGCATCGTTGCCCACCATCAACAGGAATCGCCCGGCGATGCCATTCCCGCCCCGTATCCAATCGTCGAAATAGCGCTTTCCGGGCCCTTCCACCAGCGGGCTTCCGGAATAGGTAACGCCGAGTTGCGAGAGCCGCTGCACCATCGCGTGTTGAAACGGTGCCACACGGGAGACCAGGGGAATAGCGACGTCGCGAATCGCCTGCGCGAGCTTGCTCGGAGTTCCCATGGCTTTGGTCATGCGGTGCGTGAGGTCGATCACGTTCCGGATGACCGGTCGACGCTCGGTGCTGTAGCTGTCGAGCACGGTTCCGCCGGCGCGACCGCGAATGGCAAGATCCAGCTTCCAAGCCAGGTTCCATACGTCATGCAGACCCGTATTCATGCCCTGACCTCCAATCGGACTGTGAATATGGGCCGCGTCGCCGGCGATAAAGATGCGCCCCACGCGTAACTGGGCCGCCTGCCGGTGATGGACGCGGAAATAGCTGCTCCACCGGATGCCGCGTGCTTCGATGCCGCGCGGTCCTCGCTCGGCCAGCAGTTCACGCACAGTTTCGATCGATGGTGCATCGGCTTGGGCCGTCTCGACAGTCGCCACCACTCGCCGGCGCGTGGAACTCATGGGGAAAATGGCCAGCGGACCGAATTCGCTGGGGCAGAGCTGCATCTCGTCAGCCGGAAGTGACTCGTTGGTTTCGATGTCGGCCAGCATGAAGGAGGCATCGTAAACTTCTCCCTCAAACGACAGGTTCAGCAGATGCCGAACAGGACTGTGGGCGCCGTCGCAACCGACTACGAACGCCGATTTGAGATCCCGGCGTTCCCCTTCGTGATCGAGAGTTACACTGACCCAGTCTGGTTGTTGAACCGCCGACACGAATGTTGTTTGGTACTCGACCTTTCCTCCTTTGCGGCAAAGCTCCTCGACCAAAAGTCGCTCCGTGACGTCCTGCGGCACCATAGCGACAAAAGGGTAGGGGCTCTCATCGGGCGCAAAATGCATGCGAGCCAGCGTGCGCGCAGGTTCGACCACGGCAATCCATGTGACGCGATTCGCTACTTCCAGAAAAGGCCCGGCGACTCCGGCCATATCGAAGATCTCCATGGTGCGCGGCATCACCGCAAGCGCCTTGGAATGCTCCGATTGCGAAGCCTTGGTTTCCACCAGCTTCCATCGCAGACCACGCCGAGCGCACTCGTTCGCCAGAAACAAACCGACAGGACCTGCGCCCACAATCAAAATGTCAGTGTCCAGCTCAGCAGTGCTCCTCATATCGATTCCGCTCCTTTCTAATGAAGCCCCCCAACCATCTCGTCCGGTCAGTACGACGACCGATGATACACTGCCCTGTCGAGTTGCACCTGGAGATTCAGCATGACCTCCGGAGGATTGAACCCGATCTTCCGGAAGCCCTCTACGGCGCTCTTCTTAGCGTTCGGAAATGCTTCCCCGTCCTTCCATACTGCGGTGGTCACAAGGTTGTGGTGACTGTCGCGGTCTTGTTTCTCGTAGACAAATCCTTCCATAAATCCGGGCAACGTTCGACGAAAGGCGGCACTCCGGCGGACGGCTTCCAAGAATGTGTCTTTGGGCGCCTTGGGAACGGCAAACTTACCCGTCAAAACGACTTCCATAACGTGGTCTCCTCTGTCAGGTCCGGATTGGCTCGTGATCATCCGACAGGCCCGGCACCCACCATCACAACGTCTGTTTCGAAGGCTGAGCGGTACATCTTTCATCCTTAGTACTGACCGACAACCCGGCTGCGCAGACGGGATTGCTCATCACGTCGGAACGCTCAGAACGGTTGGGACGCGCGTGGAAATCCCTCGAAGTCGATGCTCCATCGGCGAGCGGTGAAGCCAAGATCAGGTGGGCTACCTAAAGTTCCTTTCCCTATCGCCATAATTGGATTTTAGGCGCGCGAGGTCCAACCTTCAAGATCCCCTTAGCCGCCACTATTCTGGAACACTGAACGTTGCCCGTCACTCCTGGCGGACGGCAACGCTTTGGCAAGATCGGCGACTCCCCACCGAATACGGCTTTCATCAGACGCTCTAAGGCCGAGCATGACGCCGTGGAGGCCGGTGCGATTGAGAGTGAACCGGACGATACCAACGCTTGCGGGGTTCCGCGCCGCGGCTGCTGCGTCAGCCTGGCGCCAACTCATCCCGTTGCGGAGGAGGCCCACCGTAGACAAGCCGAATTGCGCTGGGGAATCTCGACGAGGCGGCCCAGGTGCCGCCGGACCGCTTCCCGCGGCGCCACCAGACGATAACCCTACCGATATCGCCCGTGCGGCGCAGACGGCGTGCCAGCTGCCCTTCGGCGATCCACCCGCTCAGAATTACCTGATTCAGTCCGAGTGGCTGCCATGCGACCCACATCGCCAGGCTCCCTTAGCCGAACAGATCCACCGCGATCGCATCCTGAGAGTACGGTCGGAGACATTTGGCGCAGAGAACGCCCGGCAGGCCGTGCCCAGACATTCCTGGGGAATTCATCGAGGGGTGGTTGGTGGTAACGAAAGGGGCGAGCCGGCTGCGGGAAGACGAGGCCCTCCAGAGGCGATCGAATCGTGCCTTCGAAGGCAAGGGGCCTGTGCACGCCAGGGGACGTCGAGCGAATAAATCGTCACTGACCCGGGTTCCCCCGATCTTGCCGCGCAGATGGCTGGCGATCTGCAGCGGCGCAAAGGTGCCAATCACGCTACCGTGCGATACGTGGTACATCCGGGCAACTCACGGGTTGAAGGGAGGCGATTCCTGGCTGCAGGCGTCCATCCAGGAGGGCGCGGAGAATTCCCCTCATACACCCCGCGGGTCGCCTGGACGAACGGTTCGCGCTCGTTCAGCGCTAGATCGACCGCCGTGGCCTGTTTGGGCTTTAGCGATCATCGCTTCGCCGCTCGCCCTTGAGCGGGTCTCCCAGTTCCCCTCTGCTCGGCGGTACCCATTGATCCAGCCGTTCCCGGGTTTGTCCCTGTCCTGGGAGAATGCCTGCCCGAATTGCGCCCTAGATCCGCGGGCCGCTGACAATGACTCCCAGTTTGGGATGACCTGTTTTTTCCCGATATGCGGACTAGTCGACCACGGTGTCGCGACAGCTGCTGCACGACTACGTCGCTGGGGCGAGGGTAACAAGGATATGGCGCCGTCACCGGTCTCGTTCCTCCAGCCTTGGGCCGGGCGCGTCATGTACAAATCTATGCCGGGGCAGGAATTATAGCCCGACAGATTAGTAAAATCTGATAACCGTACGCGTGGTATTGCACAGGGGATTCCAGCTTTTACATTTGTTGCTCGTTACAGCGGTGAGACGATCGGTACGATTGGTGAGAGATGTCATCCCTTCCGATTTGTCGGCCGTTTTCTGAAGTTGAGGTCAGATGGAAACACAAATGCTTCACACCTGCGGAGCGATTCGCGGCGGCCATTCTGACCGTACTTTTATCGCCCGTTCTTCTCGCGATTTGGGCTGAGAACCTTGGCGGAACTCGGCAGAGGAGCGAACGATTGACAGGTGCGTATGCCAGCTAAGAAGGTTGTATTCTTCTTCCCCGCATTTTCGAGCCAGGAGGCTACCGCACCGCTTGGAATCCTTGCCTGCTCCACTCCGTTACTCCGGGCGGGCTACCAGGTCCGGATCGTCGATTCAACCATTACGCCGAACTTTCAAAAGAGGGTTCTAGAGGAACTGGACGACGCACTCTGCCTTGCCGTTTCGCTGGTCACTGGCCCGATGATACGCGAGACGGTGCAGATTGCCAAGGCGGCCAAGGCGCTCTATCCCCATAAGCCGGTCATTCTGGGAGGATGGCACCCGTCGTTACTTCCCGACCAGACGCTGGCCGCGGAATGCGTGGACATCGTGGTCAAGGGCCAAGGCGAAGAAGCGCTGCTCGAAATCGTGGAGCGGATCCAAGCCGGAGAGTCGATCCAGGGAATTGCCGGGACGGCCTTCAAGGAGGGGGGCCGCCTGATATTCAATCCGCCACGCGCGCTGAAGCCCATCAGCGATTTGCCGCCTAAGGCCTATCACCTCGCGGATTTCGACGCGTACCAACGGGTTTGCGGCAGGCGATGGGCGATGTACACTTCGAGCCTCGCCTGTCCGTTCAACTGCGCGTATTGCACCAACGAAGGCGTATACGGCCGGAAGTGGAATGCTCTTGAGGCTGGCCAGGTGGTCGAGGAGACCACAGACCTGGTGACGAGGTACGGGTTGTCGCTGTTGTGGATAGTAGACGACAATTTCCTGGTTGACCGCGAGCGCGCCGTGGCGATCGCGGAAGGCCTGATTCGCAAGGGCGTGCGCTTTGACTGGAGCATTCAAGCCTCCACTAATCTCGTGGAACGGCTGACGGTGGAGGAACTGAGATTGCTGCGTCGGGCTGGATTGTCGCAGGTGTCGCAGGGCGCCGATTCGGGTTCGCCCAAGGTTCTGCACCTCATGAATAAGGACTTTCAGAAAGTGGAAACGATCTACGCCGCCGCGGACAAGCTCACCCAAGCGGCCATTCGACCTTCGTTTAACATGATCTTCGGTTTTCCGGGGGAGGGCGAGGCCGAACGGCGCGAGTCGATCCGGCTCATTATGAATATTTGCAGGCGATATCCCGGCGCAGAGTTCTGGACCAACATCTTCACACCGTATCCAGGCGCGCCTGTAATGGAGCGGGCGTTTGAATTGGATATACACGTTCCGAACTCTCTCGAAGGTTGGGTGGATTTTTTCCCGCGCTACACCACCCTGCCGTGGCTGAGCGGAGCGAAGCACCAGCGAGTCCAGACGATGCGCGATTATCTCAGAATTGCGTTCAACCGGATTCCCATCGGCAGCCATCGCGTGCATCCCTTGAACCGCGCCATTCACGAGCTGATCAGTATTCCGGCTCGCTGGCGCCTGGACTATGATGTCTACGCACTGCCTTTCGAACTCTGGTTGAAGAACGCGGCCAATCGCTGGTTTCCTCCGGTGAAATCGAAGGTCGATGCGCATCAACTGGAGGCTGAGGCGGTGACATGCTGAGCGGGTCGAGAGGGCAAAAGATACTGCTGTTCCTGCCGCCTTACGAAGGAGCGGTCTTCGGACCGCCCCTGGGCCTGCTGAGCCTGGCGGCTTCGCTGCGGCAGGCCGGATTCGAGCCGCAGATTATAGACGGAGCGATTACGCCTGATTTCCCGGCCGCCATAGAGCGGGGGCTTGAGGGTTGTTTGGCCTTCGGCGTTTCCCTTCTGACGGGACCAATGATTCGCGACGCGATCGCGGCGAGCGAACTGGTGCGGCGCATCCGCCCCGACCTGCCGATTATTTTCGGCGGCTGGCATCCGAGCCTGACACCTGCGCAGACTCTGCGTGAACCCTTCGTCGATAGCGTTGTGCTGCATCAGGGCGAGATCACTCTGGTCGAAGTACTCGAGCGCCTCAGAAGTGGAGCCGGGCTCGACATGGTGGCTGGGTGCTGGTTTAAAAGAGCCGGCCGCATTCACATGAATTCCGACCGCCCCCCGGTTCCGTTGTCGTCCCTTCCCCAGCCAGCTTATGACCTCGTGGATTTCGAGGCATACGCGCGCATCGGCGGTTCGCGGAGGCTGCCTTATGCCACCAGCATCGGTTGCCCGTACGCCTGCAATTACTGCACGGACATGGTTTTTTATAATCGGCGATTCAATCCGCTGGAAGCCGAGCGCATCGTGGATGAGGTCACCGGGCTGGTGCGGCGCTATCGCCTCGACGAAGTTGCCCTGGTCGATTCGAACTTCCTCGTGGATGTGAGGCGAGCCGCAGCCATTGCTGACGGATTCGTCCAGCGAGGCACAAAATTCCGATGGACGTTTCAGGCCTCCACAGATCTGCTGTGCCGCATGAGCGATGAGGATGTCGCTCTGCTCGCGGCCAGCGGGGTAAGCCACATCGGCTTCGGAACGGAATCCGCTTCCCCTGAGGTGCTGCGCCTTATGAACAAGGCACACGAGAAGATTCCAGATATGTACGAAGCGGCTCGCAAATGCCATCGCGCCCGCATTCGCGCTACATTTAATCTCATCTTCGGTTATCCCGGCGAAGGGGACCAGGACCGCAATCAGACGCTGCGTGTTATGGGGGAAATTGCCGAGCGATACGACAACGTCACGTTCTCCCCAAACCTGTTCACTCCTTATCCCGGAATTCCGATCTGGCCGCGACTCCGCGAACTGGGGCTCAAAGAGCCGGCCTCGCTGATGGAATGGGCCGGCTACGGCCTTGGGGAGGCCGAATTGCCGTGGCTGGATCCGGCGGCATACCGGTCCTTGCAGCGCGGCACGTCCTATTTTCTGCTGGAAAATCACATGAACAAGGCGCAGCGGCGTGCGCGATCGCGTTTTTCTCGCTGGGGCATGAATCTGCTGCGAAAGCCGCTGCACTGGCGGTTGCGGCGCCATTTCTTCTATTGGCCCGTTGAGCTATGGATTTCCATGGCGCGGCGGTGGCTCGTAGTGCGGCGCTCCCTGTTAAGCGGCGTCGCCCTGAGCCGCAATCTGCGGGAGGTGAGATGATGACGGACGTCCTTCTCACCCACAGCAATCACCTGTTTTACGACCGCAAGCAGGTCGAAAAAATGCAGCCGTACCCTCCGCTGCAGACGCTGATCGCGGCGGCCGTGCTCCGGGAAAGCGGTGTTGGCGTCGCAGTTTGCGACGTCGCCTTCCAGGCACCCGAAGAGGCCTTGCCGAAGGCTCTGGAAGCGCACTCGCCCGGTCTGCTTGCCGTCTGCGAAGACGATTTCAATTTCCTTTCGAAGATGTGCCTCAGCCGGAACCGGTCGGTTGCATTCGAGATGGCAAGGATGGCGAAGCAGCGGGGCATTCCGGCAGTCGCTCATGGGTCCGACGCCTCCGATCATGCCGCGGCGTACCTCGAAGCCGGCTTCGATTACGTCTTGATCGGCGAAGTGGAGTCTACGCTGCTGGAACTCGCCAAAGGCAACGATCCGGAACATATCGCGGGCCTGGCGTGCCGCGACCGGAGCGGCGTGGTGAGATACACGTCGCCGCGAGCTCTGCGAAGGGACTTGGACGAGCTGCCGATGCCGGCGCGCGAGCTGATCGAAATGGACCAGTACCGCGATGCCTGGCGCGCCGCGCACGGATACTTCTCCTTGAACATGGTTTCGAGCCGCGGCTGTCCCTACCGTTGCAACTGGTGCTCCAAGCCAATCTGGGGAAACAGCTACCAGGTCCGTTCCGCCCGGCTTCTGGCCGAAGAAATGTTGGCGCTGAAACGGCAGTACGCACCCGATCACATCTGGTTTGCGGATGATATATTTGCGCTTTCGGGCAACTGGACAATGGAGTTTGCGGCAGCTGTCGATTCGCTGGGTGCGCACATCCCGTTCAAGATGCAGTCGCGATGCGATCTGATGACCCGCGACACGGTGAGCGCCCTCAAGCAGGCCGGCTGCGCCGAGGTCTGGATGGGCGCCGAATCGGGATCGCAGAGGATTCTCAGTGCCATGGAGAAGGGGCTCTGCGTGGAGGACACGTATCGCGCCCGGGAAAACCTGGCCCGCTACGGTATCCGCGCCTGCCTGTTTCTGCAGTTCGGTTATCCCGGCGAAGGATTGACGGAGATTGAAGAAACGATTCGCATGGTGCGGAACCTGCAACCGGATGATATCGGCGTTTCTGTTTCTTATCCGCTGCCCGGCACGAGATTCCACCAGATGGTTTCGGCTGAATTGGGCGCCAAAGCGAATTGGACCGACAGCGCCGATTTGGCCATGATGTTCCGGGGAGCGTATTCCAGCGAGTTCTATCGGGCGTTGGCCGACGCGCTGCATCTGGAAGTGCGGCAACCTAATGCCACTGAAGCCATCCGTTCCGCCTGGGATCAGGTGTGCGCGCTCGAATGCTCGATAGACCGACAACGGGTAGCCTGATGCGGGTTCTGCTTACTCATGGGTATTTCCTGGCCGAAGATCCCAAAGAACGGGAGATCATGAAGCCGTATGCTCCCTTGGGCCTCCTGTATCTGTCATCGCATCTGCGCGAGCGCGGGTTTGCCGTCGAGATTTACGACTCCACTTTTGGAACCAAATCGGAGCTCTTTCAGGAACTGGAACACGGACCGCAGGGAATCCTGGGTATCTACGTCACCCTGATGACCCGGGGGAATGTTCTGGAGATCGTGAAGCGGGGAAAGGCTGCGGGGTGGCGGATCGTTCTGGGCGGCCCCGAGCCGGCGAACTATGCTGCGCAGTATCTTGCGGCGGGAGCCGACGTGCTGGTCGCGGGTGAGGGCGAAATCTCGCTCGAGTGCTTGGTCCGCTCGGGAATGAATCCGGCGGATTGGCCGAATGTCCCGGGTATTATCTACCGGCAGACGGACGGCACGGTCTGCCGCACGGCGCCGGCCCCGCTCATTGGGGACCTAGACGCGCAACCCTGGCCTGACCGCGAGCGCATCGAGATGCAGAAGTACCTTGGGGCCTGGCGCGCGCGGCACGGCCAGGGATCGATCTCCGTAATCACGGCGCGAGGTTGTCCGTACCACTGCGAGTGGTGCAGCCACTCGGTCTATGGCAAGACGCACCGGCGGCGGTCGCCGCGCCGTGTAGTGGACGAGGTGGAATGGATTGTCGAGCGGTATCATCCCGAGATGCTGTGGCTCGCCGACGACGTCTTCACCATACATTACGGGTGGTTGGAGGAGTATGCGGCGGAAATGCGACGGCGGTCGATGCGGATTCCTTTCGAGTGCATCACACGCGCCGACCGCGTGAATGAGCGAGTTGCCGCAACTCTCGCCGCCCTAGGCTGCTTTCGGGTGTGGATCGGCTCCGAGAGCGGTTCCCAGCGGATCCTGGATGCGATGAGGCGCGGCGTAACCGTGGAGCAGGTTCGCAACGCCGTCAGCCTGTGCCGACAAAGCGGTATCCAAACCGGGATGTTTCTGATGTGGGGCTACGAGGGCGAGGAGCTGGAGGATATCGAGGCCACGGCGACGCATGTCCGCGAGTGCAAACCGGATGTTTTTTTCACCACCGTGAGCTATCCAATCCGCGGCACGCCCTATTACGATCGCGTGGAGACCCGCCTCGTGAATCTTGGCGCCTGGGAGCAAACCACGGACCGCGACCTCCGCATCCGGGGCCGCCACTCCCGGCAGTTCTATCTCCATGCCGACGATCTATTGCGCCACTCGGCCGCAGCCCAACCCGATCCGGAGAAGATCGCCGCGGCGCGCAACGGCCTGCGCGCTACCCTGCAGGAGGTCGAGACATGATCCTCGCGCAGGCCGGATCGGCATTCGATCAACTGGCGGAGCGATACGATCACCTGTGGTCGGAGAGCGCTATCGGCCGGCAGCAGCGGGCGGCCGTGTGGAGGCGAATCGACCCTCTTTTTCAGACTGGCGATCGGGTTCTGGACGTCGGCTGCGGGACCGGGGTGGACGCGCTCCACCTCAGGGAGCGCGGAATTGGGGTCTGTGGAATCGATGCGTCAAAGAAGATGGTACGGGTGGCACGTTCGCGCGGCGTGGAGGCGCACCACCTGGCGGCCGAAGATCTTCGATTACTGGCGGGAGAATTCGACGGCGCCATCTCAAACTTCGGTGCCTTGAATTGTGTCTCCGATCTGGGCGCCATGGCGCGAGCGTTGGGGCGGTTGGTCCGGTCGGGCGGGCATGTCGCGGTCTGTATGGCCGGACCGTGCTGCGCCTGGGAAACGGCTCACTATTTGGTTCGGGGCGAATTCTCAAAAGCCTTTCGCCGCTGGAATCCGCGCGGATCGGACGCGTCAATTGGCATCCACGTGGACTATCCTTCGGTGCGCCGTCTGGCGCGGCTCTTCCGTCAGGATTTTCGTTTGACTCGATGGTATGGAATCGGCGTGTGTGTGCCTCCGTCCTATGTATGCGGTATTTCGGAAACGAATATTGAAAAGCTCGCCGCAGTCGACCGGCGCATAGCTCACCGGCCTGTTCTCCGGGCGTTGGCCGACCATCGGCTCCTCTTATTTCGACGCGTATGAATGTGGATACGGCAGCACGACAGCGTTTTCTCGAAGAGTATCGGCAAATTCGGTACGCGGAAGGCCGGGGCTCGGAAGATCCGGAATACTATCGGGCGCTGCCGTTTGAGGATCTCTCCCGCCGCAACGCCGCCATGTGGCAGATGCGGGCTAAGACCTACCGGTATTTCGAGAGGCGAATTCTGGCACCGCTCGAAATGGCCGCGGGACAGCCGCTGGACATCATGGACCTCGGCGCCGGAAACTGCTGGTTATCTTACAGGCTGAGCCTGCGGCGGCACAGGGTCTGCGCCGTAGATATTTTCCTGGATCCGCGAGATGGCTTGGCGGCGGCCCGGCATTACGATGCGAAATTTCCGGTGGTCGGCGCGGAGTTCGATCACCTGCCGTTTCCTTCGTCCAGTTTTGACCTGGCCGTCTTCAATTCGTCTGTTCACTACTCCACCGATTACTCCACGACACTCGCGGAAGCACTTCGCTGCCTGCGGCCCGGCGGCCGGGTGGTGATTCTGGATTCTCCGCTATACCGGGAGCGCGCCCATGGGGAGCAGATGATTGCCGAGCGCCACGCGCAGTTCGAAAAGCGCTATGGATTCCGCTCGGACGCGGTGCCGAGTATCGAGTTCCTTGACAAAACGCGGATGCGTGAGTTGGCGGACTCGCTCCACCTTCGCTGGAGGGTACACCGGCCGTGGTATGGCTGGAGCTGGCACCTACGCCCGCTGAAGGCATGGTTCGCCCGTCGCCGCCCACCGTCGCGATTCTGGATTTTCATCGCACGAGCGGATCAGCCATGATCATTCTTCTGCATCCGCAATCGACGAAGCCTAAGAACCGGCGCTTCCCGCTGGCACCGCTCTCGCTGGCGGCGGTGTTAGAGGGCCGCTATGAATACACGATCGTGGACGGGAATGCCGATCCCCAGCCCGGAGCCACGCTGGACGCCATCGTGCGTGAGCACGGCGCCAAACTGCTGGCCGTTTCCGTGATGCCGGGGCCGCAGATGGTGGCGGCTATTCCCCTGTGCCGCGAATTTCGCGCGCGCCACCCCTCGGTTCCGATTGTGTGGGGCGGCTATTTCGCTTCGCTCTACCCGGATGCCGCCCTGAACGCCCGCTACGTGGACTATGTGGTCCGCGGCCAAGGAGAGGAGACGCTGCTCGATCTGGCCGCTGCGCTATTCCACTCCGGCGAGCTTCGTTCGATCCGCGGTCTCTCGTTTAAGGACCAGTTTGGGCTCCACGTCCACAATCCGGACCGGCCCCTGCGCGCACCCGACGAGTTTCCGCGGCTGCCCTACCACCGGCTCGCCCACCCGGAAAAATATATCGCATCGACTTTTCTGGGCATGCGCACCGCGGTCCACCAGGCAAGCGTCGGCTGCCCCTATCGCTGCAATTTTTGCGGCGTGGTCCCGGTCTACGGCGGACGGCAAAAAGCGGAGGCCCCGCAGCGCACGGCTGCGGTCCTGGCTTCGCTGAAGGCCCAGTTTGCCATCGACGCGGTACAGTTCTACGATAATAACTTCTTTTTGAACGAGAGCCACACAGCCGATTTGGCCGACCGTTTGGTCCCGCTGCGGCTGAACTGGTGGGCTGAGGGACGCATCGACGCCGTGCTCAGGTACTCCGACGATACTCTCCGGCTCCTGCGGCGGGCCGGCGCCGCCATGATCTTCTTCGGCGCCGAATCCGGTTCGAACTGGGCGCTCGAACAGATGAACAAGGGGATGACGGCAGAGCAGACTCTCGAGCTGGCCGCCCGGATCCGGCGGTTCGACATTGTGCCGGAGTTCTCGTTCGTCGTCGGCAACCCGCAGTGCCCCGAACGCGACACGCGGGAGACGATCCGCTTCATCCGGCGCATCAAGAAGTTGAACCCGCGCGCGGAAATCATCGTGCAACATTACATCCCCACACCCCATCCGGATGGAATGTACGGCGCAATCGATGAACGCATCGACTTCCCAGCCACTCCGGAGGAATGGGCGACCGAACGCTGGTATAACTTCACGGTCCGCAAGGATCCACGGCTCGTATGGCTGCCGGCAGACATCAAACGTCTGATCGATAATTTTGAGCTGGTTATCAACTCGCGGTGGCCGACCATGCAGGATATCCATTTGCCCCGCTGGGGCCGGGCCATGCTGCAGGTATTGAGCAGCTGGCGCTACGCTCTCGGAATTTACGACGTTCCGCTGGAGCTGGCTTGGGCGCAGCGGCTGCTCGCCGTACGGCGGCCGCGTCTGGAGAGCCTCTAAATGCTCGTTTCGGCATTGGAGGGGCACCGCCTGTGGGCGGAGAATTACGACACGACGCCCAACCCTTTGCTGGCACTGGAAAGACGTCTGCTCGATGATCTGTTGGACACCGCGGCGGGAACCTGCGTCGTAGACGTGGCCTGCGGCACCGGCCGCTGGACCAAGTGGTTTTCAGAGAGGGGCGCGCGCGCGTTTGGTTTCGACGTTTGCGCGGAGATGCTCGGGCGGGTGCCCTCGGGCTTGCGCGGCCGGTGCGCGCGGGCGCGGGCGGAAAACCTGCCGATCGCGTCCCACATCGCCGACCTGACCGTCTGTTCCTTTGCTGCCGGCTATTTCCCCGCCCTGGAACAAGCGATCCGGGAGATGGCTCGGATTACGGCGATCGGGGGCCGAGTGGTCATTGCCGACCTTCACCCGGCCACGGGCGCAGCTGGCTGGACACGCTCGTTCCGCGCTGCCGGCCGGGTCTACGAAATCGAACACTTTCGGTACTCGGTCGCCGATTTCACGAGCAGCGCGGAACGGGCCGGATTGCATTTGACTTCGGAAATCCACGGCTGTTTCGGCGAGCCGGAGAGGCCCATTTTCGAGATGGCGGAAAGGCCGGAGCGGTTCGCCCACGTCACGGAGGTTCCCGCCATTTGGATTGGGGACTGGCGCAAAACATGATCCTGAGGGGCGCCAGCATGGCACTTGGCCCTACCGACGCTGCCCGGCTCGATGTCGGGATCGAGGGCGGTCAGGTGAGGTTGCGCCCGCGCTCGGCCGCCGGTCCTGATCTCGATGCGAGCGGATTGCTTATCCTTCCCGGGCTGATCAATGCGCACGATCACCTGGAATTCAATCTCTTTCCCCGCTTGGGGTCAGGCCCATACGCGAACGCAACGGCTTGGGCGAAAGACATCTACCGCCCGCATGAGCCGCCCGTCCGCGAGCACCTGAAGCTGGCCAAACACTTCCGCCTGCTCTGGGGCGGCATCAAGAACCTGCTATCGGGGGTCACATCCGTCTTGCACCACAACCCCTATGAGCCGGTTTTTGACGCCGGCTTCCCCGTTCGCGTCATCCGCCGTTTCGGCTGGTCCCATTCTCTGTCGTTCTCACGCGATGTGAAAGCCGATTGGGCGCGAACTCCTCGCGAAGCTCCCTTCCTGATTCACGCCGGTGAAGGTACCGATTCATGCGCCGCCGATGAGGTCTACAGGCTGGACGCTGCCGGCGTCCTCGGGCCGTCGACGGTGCTGGTGCATGGCGTGGCGCTCGAACAGTCGGGCCTTGAGCTCCTGAGGAAACGCAGAAGCTCATTAGTGTGGTGCCCCAGCTCGAATCATTTCACACTGGGCAGGACTCTCTCGCGAGAAGCTCTGGATTCCGGAATCCCCATCGCCCTGGGGACGGATTCGGCCCTCACCGCCGCCGGCGACTTGATCGATGAAATCGAAGTGGCACGGCGCGATGTCAGGGCAGTGCGGCTGTACGGAATGTTAACGGATGTCGCTGCCCGCGTTTTGCGCCTGCGGGATGGTGAAGGCACAATCAGCGACGGCGGCGTTTCCGATCTGCTGCTCGTGCGCGACCGCGGAATCGAGCCCGCGCATGCTCTCCTCCAGATCGATCCGGAAGCGGTCTTCGTGGGCGGCCGGATCAAGTTGGCCTCCCTACGGTTTGCCGAGCGGCTGCCGGCGCCTTTGCGAAAGAATCTTCAGCCGCTCCGCATCGAGGGCCGCGGGGAATGGCTGATCGACTGCGATGTGTCGATGCTGCTGGACGCCTGCCATCTCGCGCTCGGTAAAGATTTCCGACTTGCCGGAAAGGCGGTGGCGGCGTGACCCCCGCTGTGAATTCCCTGCCCGTCATCGTGCTTTATCCGCACAGCCGTTGTAACTGCCGCTGCCGGATGTGCGACATCTGGAAGGATACCGGCCATAAAGAAATCAGCCAGGAAGCACTGGCACGTTATATCGAAGATTTTCAGAAACTATCGGTCCGATGGGTGGTTTTGTCCGGCGGCGAGCCACTCATGCACTCGGACCTCTTTCCGTTTTGCTCGCGGATGCGGGCTGCCGGCATCCGAGTCACCATCTTAAGTACGGGGCTGCTTCTGGAACGCGACGCCGCGAAAATCGTCGGATCGGTGGACGACGTGATTGTTTCGCTGGATGGCCCGCCGGCGGTCCACGACCGCATTCGGGGCGTGCCCGGCGCATTCAACAGGTTGAAAGACGGAATTCGGTCGATCCATCGGCACGATCCCGAATTCCCGATCGCGGCGCGATCCGTAGTACAGCGGGATAATTTCCCGTTCCTGCGGCTGACGGCGAGCACGGCGAAGGATATGGGTCTGCACTCGATTTCGTTCTTGGCCGCAGATGTAACCTCTTCTGCCTTCAACCGTCCAGCCGGATGGCCGGTGGAGCGGCAGGAGATGGTCGCTTTGTCCGCAGAGGACTTGCATCCCCTGGAGCGGGAAATCGAGGCGCTGCTTGAGGACTGGGGCGGTGACCCGTTTCTGAGCGACACCCCGGAGAAACTGCGGCGGATCGTTCGGCACTACCGGGCCCACCTCGGTTTCGGCGAAGCGGTGGCGCCGAGGTGTAACGCCCCTTGGGTTTCAGCCGTGATCGAGGCGGACGGAGTTGTGCGTCCATGTTTCTTTCACGAGCCGATCGGCAATGCCGGACAGGGGTTGGCATCCGCCGTGAACAGCGTGGAGGCACAGTCGTTCCGCTCGAGTCTTAACGTCGAGACGAATCCGATCTGCAAACGTTGCGTATGTTCTTTGAACTGGAACGGAAGTTGAAGCCAAATGATTCTTGATTTTTGCTCCAAACGCCGGTTCGCGTGGTCGGAGCGTCCCGATGATCTGGCCATGCCCCGCCCGCCGGGACCGCCCTACTTCGATCGCCTGCAGGGGGAGTGGGTTTTAAGCCGATATGCCGATGTCGTCGCCGCCTTGCACGACCCGCGATTGCAGCTGGTGGCACACAAGAAGGAGGATCGAACAGAAACCGAAGAACAGATGCAGTCGTCGGTGCGCTCCGAGACTCAACGGAGCCTGTCCCCTTCTCAGTTATCGCAATGGCAGATGAGGATCGAGCCACTCGCGCAAAGCTGGGTGTCAGCTTTGCCACGGGACCGGCCCGTGGATTTGGTCGGTGAATTCGCCGAACCCTGGTGCGGGACCGTGGCCACCATCGTCACCGGAGCCACCGCGGACCATCGTGAGCGGTTGATCGAGCTGTCTCGCCGGGTCGCGGCGGCCACCGCCGATCCGGACGATCCCGGATTGAAGGCAGCAGCCGCAGGTGCGGAATCTGAGCTCCAGAGACGGATTCCCACCGGCGCAATACCCTTGCCTGGAGCGGCCTTTGTCGCGCTCGCACAGACGGTGCCCGGGTTTCTGGCGAACGCCTGGCTGGCTTTGCTCCGCCATCCCCGTGAGCTATGCAGGCTTTACACGAACATGGAGCTGATGCCGGGAGCGATCGAAGAGCTGCTGCGGTATGCCGGCCTGGCGCGTAAGATTACGCGCTTTGCACGGGAGCCACTGGATCTGAGCGGCACCGTGATCCTCGCCGGGCAGAAGGTCAAGCTGGCTCTGAATTCGGCCAACCGGGATCCCGAACAGTTTCCCGAACCGTCCAGGCTCGATTTGACACGTCGCGCCGTGAGGCACCTGGCGCTGGGCACGGGTCCCCACGCGTGCGCCGGCGCGGCGCTGATCCGGTTGATTGCGGCTGTGGCAACCAAGGTATTCGTGCAACGATTTCATGCAGCTGCTGTCTGCGAACCGGTTCGGTGGCGCGGCGGAACCGTCTTTCGCGCGCCGGCAGTTCTCATTGTCTGTTCCCGCCGGTCCCCGCGCACGGCGAGCGAGGATTCACGACAGATCAGCTCGGCACAGCGATAAGGGCCGGCCGCCGCGATCCCGTCCCCTCACTTTCCGTTTGGGCGCAGGAGCCGGCTGCGGAGGTGGCGAAAAAGTCCATAAAATGTCTTGACAAAAAAACTTGTCAATGTTGCAATAGCCATATCCATGTTGGCAGTAGAGGTGATTGACGATCCCGCGGCAGCGGCCGTAGCGCTCGATCCGGTCCGGAGCCGTCTGCTTTCCGAGCTGGCGGAGCCGGCCTCGGCCGCGGCACTCGCCAACAGACTCGGCATTCCCCGGCAAAAGATCAACTATCACCTACGCGCGCTCGAATCGCACGATCTGGTGCGCGTCGCCGAGAAGCGCCAGTGGGGCGGGCTCACCGAACGCAGGATGGTAGCAAGCGCCGCCTCTTACCTGGTCTCGCCGGGCGCTATGGGCCCGGTCGCGGCCGATCCCGACCGCAACCCGGACCGCCTTTCGGCCAGCTATTTGATCGCGCTGGCGGCGCGAATCGTCCGCGAGGTGAAGGCGTTGCTGACGCGATCGGCCGAAACCGAAAAACGACTCCCGACGCTCTCAGTCGACACCGTGATCCGCTTCCGGTCCGCCGCCGACCGCGCCGAATTCACACAAGCACTGACCCGCGCCATCACGCATCTGGCCGCCAAGTACCACGACCAACAGGCACCGGGCGGCCGGCCGCACCGATTGGTTGCCGTGGCCTATCCGATGCCGGCAAATACGAATTCTAAGGAGCAATCATGAGCGTGAAAAAGGAACCAAATGGACGCCGTTCGATCTCGGTCGAGGTCGAAGTTCCAGGCACTCCCGAAGAGGTTTGGGACGCGATCGCGACCGGCCCCGGCATTTCGAAGTGGTTCGTGCCGGCCCAGGTAGAACCGCATGTGGGCGGGAAAGCCGTCCTGAACTTCGGACCTGGCATGGATTCCGTCTCCGAAGTCACCGCCTGGGATGCGCCGCACCGCTTCCGCGCGACTAGCAAAGGACTGGGACCCGACGCGCCGGAGATGGCGACCGAGTGGACAGTGGAAGCGCACGCCGGTGGCATGTGCACCGTGCGCGTCGTGCACAGCCTGTTTGCCGATTCCGACGAATGGGACAACCAGCTCGGTGAAGTGGAAAGCGGCTGGCCCTCATTCTTTGTGGTCTTGCGTATGTATCTGTCGAACTACCGCGGCCAGCCCGGCGCGCACTTTCAGGTGATGGTTCCGATGCCGGGCACGGTGATCGAAGGATGGCGGGCGTTCATGGGCAAACTCGGCCTGCCGTCACTAGCGGCCGGAACAAAGATCCAGTCGCAGGCCGGAACCGCGCCACTCACCGGCGTCGTGGAAGAGGTCGGACCGCAGTCACATCCGAACCAGGTGATCGTTCGGCTCGATGAACCCGCGCCCGGCGCCGCCGTGCTGAGCACCTGCGGCATGGGCGAGCACACGTTCTTCGTCGGCAGCTTCTATTTCTTTGGACCGAAAGCGACGGAAGGATTGCAGGCGGAGAAGGCATGGCAGGATTGGCTCGGGAAAAGCGCTATAGCGTCTTAGCGAGAAGCGCGGCTCGCGTTAGCCGCCGGCCAAGGCACGGCACACGACTGAGTTTGGCGGCGCCCGCTACGCCCTAAATGCGCCGCCCAAACGGGCATTGAAGGGCTCCGCTTCCAGCCCAAACTCAGAGGGAAAGGCCAAATCAAGATGACACAATCGCTACGGGAGGTGTCGATTGACAAGCGCAACTCCCCCCGATGAGAAGCAGGCGGCTCCGACCGCAACCGTTCAGCACACATCCGGCTGGAGAACCAGCACGACCGGGAGGGTGTCCTGTACACCTTCGGCGACACGTCAGCGACGTGCAACCCCCCAGGTAGACCAGCGCACAAACGGCAATTGTCGCGAGCGTCGCGGCAAGCGACACAGCTACCGCGCTTCGATCGCGGCCACCACTTTGTCGATGTTCATCGCCCCATAGTCGAATACGTGCTGGCTGCCGTCACTCAGAGTCAGTGTGCAGCGCTTGCTCAGCAGTTTCTTCACTACTTCGACACGCTGAATCGCCTTCTTGTCAATCTCCAGAAAGCCTTCGCTGCCAAATCTCATCGTGACCGCCCCAGCAACATAACCCTTGAAGCTCGCATCGTACATGGCATCGTAAAGAAGCCGGTGGTTGGTGATGGAGAGCTTGCCGTTGAACTTGCCCCCGTTAGGTGGTATGTAGAGAATGGACCAGGTGTCGATCTTGATTTCGCCAGGTTGCAGAGTAAAATTCATAACACCTCCTTGCCGGTGTCCCCCGGGGGTGCCGGAAGCAATAGTTGATTTTGGCGGTAGCAGCGTCCAGTGTCAAACACTTTTTAATGATTGGATCCGAAAGGGCGAAATCCTCTATCGGCGTATCCGCCCGACGGCAATCGGATTTGGGGAATCCCCGAAAGAGCGCAGCCAATCGGCACAGCCATCCTCTTGCACTTCAGCCAATTCGCCCGGGGCCGCCTGCTTCTAACATGAGATCGCGGGAGAACGGTTCCTCGGGCCGCGGTTCCATCGCGTCCGGAATGTCAAACTTGTCCCGCTACGCTTCGGCTCGCACCGGTCGGCGCGCCCGGTGAGTGGCGAGGGAGCCTCGCGACCCCGGCGTCGTGTTCACGCCAGAGGGACAGGGTGTCCAACTGGCATGTCAGGGTTGAAGCGAATCCAGTGTCGACTTACACACCTTCGGCGGCGGGCGCATCACCAGAACGTGGTATGCGAGCGCGGACATCACGCGTTAATGTGAATTGATATCGTGGAAATTCTTCGCCTCACACGTTTGGCAAGCCGTCGGACCGCTCTCGTCGCCATCTCCGCCGCCTTCTGCGGCGCCTGCCGCTCGCGGCGGCAGGAGAGCGGGCCCATAATCCAGTTCAGCCGTATTCCGCAGGCCGATCCGAATGGCCGTTCGCGCAACGATATCATCGAAGGCAGCGTCGAGGGAGCACGCCCGGACCAGCAAGTGGTTTTGTACGCGAAGAGCGGAAAATGGTGGATCCAGCCTTTGGTGAATCAGCCGTTCACGCCGCTGCAGAAGAAGACTTCGAAGTGGACCAACGCGACGCATCTGGGCACGGATTATGCTGCGTTACTTGTCGAACCGGGTTATCACCCGCCGGCGATTCTAGACAAGCTGCCCGAACGGAGCACCCAAATTGCTGCCGTGGTGTCGGCGCCGGGCGCCGCCAAGCCTCCGTCGCCTATGTTGCGGTTCGACGGCTACGACTGGCGCGTGAGAGACGTCCCGAGTTCCCGCGGCAATTTCAATGACTACAACCCTGCCAATGCCTGGGTGGACGCGGCAGGCTTTCTGCACTTGCGGATCGCCAAGGAAGCCGAGGGGTGGACGTGCGCCGAGATTTCCCTGACCAGCAGCCTGGGTTACGGCATGTACGAATACACGGTCGACGACACCAGCCATATGGACCCAGCGGCCGTTTTTGGCATGTTCACTTACGATTACGCCGGCGGCGCTCTGAACAATCGGGAAATGGATATTGAAATCAGCCGCTGGGGCGATCCAATTAACAAGAACGGCCAGTATACGGTGCAGCCTTATTACGTGGCGGCAAATGTCGAACGATTCAATGTTCCTCCAGGCAAGCTGATTCATTCCTTGACCTGGCAGGAAGGACGGGCGACGTTTCGGACGGTGCGTGTCGCAAGGGACGGATCCCGCGGCGCACTGATCGCCGAACATACGTTCACGTCCGGTGTTCCCACGCCGGGCATCGAATCGGCCCGCATCAATCTGTACTCCTTTGCGCGTGGCAAGCAGCATCAAAAAGATCCCGCGGAGGTCGTGGTTGAGAAATTCACCTACCTGCCGTAGGTATTTCGCTTCCCGACTCGGCTTGCTTTTGGCTTTGCTAGCCCTGCGGCCTGCCTGGGGTCTCGATCCCAACCGTGCCATCGCGCAATTTATTCATCATCGATGGGACCGATCGTTATTTCCCGGCGGTGAGGTGTATTCCGTGGCACAGACGACCGACGGTTACCTCTGGGTGGGCGCGCAGAACGGATTGTTTCGCTTCGACGGCGTAACGTTCCGGAAATTCGATTTTTCCAACTTGTCGCCCTATCCTGCGGGGCCCGTGCTGGGCTTACGGGCAGATGCTGCCGGGGGATTGTGGATGCTGCTCAAATTGCCGGGCCTGCTTCGCTTTTTCAACGGTGAATTCGAGGCCCCTACCCCAAACGCAACACTGCTCTCTGGCGCCCACGGGCTAGGCCTGGGGATCTCAGGAGAAGTTTTGGTGGTGCGCCCCGGAGATATTCTGCGCTACCGAGGAGGCAAACTGCGGCCCATCGCTCCTGGAAGCGGGGATGGCACCTCCATAGCCGAAACCGCAGATGGAACTTTGTGGCTCGGAGGCCCCACCAGAGGCGTTGAGGTCGTCCGGAACGGCACATCGAGCCCATTACGCGGACTGCCGGATACGAAAGTCAATTGTCTCGACGCCGCGCCGAACGGGGATGTTTGGATTGGAACCGACAACGGCCTGGCGCACTGGGTTGGAGCGCGGATTGTGCCGAACGAAGTACCAGCCGCTTTGGCGCACGCCCAGATTCTCAGCCTGGCGCGCGATCACGATTCCAATCTCTGGGTGGGGACACCGGAAGGGCTAGCGCGGATCGACCGGTTCGGACGCCTGGCGCTGGACCGGGCACGTAGCCGCCCGGTGTACGCCATCTTCGAAGATCGCGAACGGAACCTCTGGGTCGGCCGGCAGGATGGCCTCGAAGAATACCGCGACACCTCTTTCTTTGCATACGAACCGGCCACCAGGGATTCCGCCGGAAACGACGGGCCGCTTTACGCGGACTCGAATGGGAGGACCTGGTACGGCCCCTCGAGCGGCGGCCTCGAATGGGCCCAGGGCACCGCCCGGGGCCGCGTTCCACAGTTCGGCAACGACGTCGTGTACGCGCTGGCAGGCGGGGCGGGCGAAGTGTGGGCCGGAACGCGCGAAAGCGGACTGATGCGGGTACGTGCGGAGGGCAGCGCGTATTCCGTCCAGGCCTTTACCGCTGCCGGCGGTCTGGCCAAAGGACCGGTGATAGCGCTTTGCCGCGCGCGTGACGGGGCGGTATGGGCCGGAACGCTGCACAGCGGCATCAGCGAAGTACGCGACGGTCGCATTGTGACCTACACGACCGACAACGGTCTGGCATCGGACGAAGTCACGGCCATTGCGGAGGGCATGGATGGAACGCTCTGGATTGCAACCGGGAACGGCCTGCAAACCAGGAAGGGCGGCGCGTGGCAGGCGCGCCCCGACCAGGACGAACTGCCGCCGGGGCGGGTCAATTCGCTTCTGTGGGACAGCGCGGGCATACTATGGGTCGCGACCGATTCCGGGCTGGCGTTCACCAGCAGCGGCCGCATCTCCGCCGTTCGCAACCCACCCACAGAGCTGCAAGGTCCGATTCTGGGACTAGCAGACGACGCGCACGGCGGCCTTTGGATGACGACCGACACCCACGTTGTGCGTGCCGGGCGCGCGCCCTTACTGAGCCTCGCTGGCGCCGCTCCGGCGCCGCGCAAATTCGACACTGCCGACGGCCTGCCATCGACCGTCGGAGTACGGCGCGATCACTCCGTAGTCGCAGATTCATCGCGGCGCATCTGGCTGTCGGTTGGAGGCGGTATCTGCGTGATCGACCCATCGCGGATCTTGGGAACGTCGGCACCATCGATCGTGCACATCGAAGGCGTGACTGTCGATGGCGAAGCTTTGAAGTCGTGGAATGACCTCCAGATTTCAGCGGGACGGCGGAGGGTGTCCTTCGACTTTGTCGCTCTGAGCCTGACTTCACCCGAGAGGGTGCGCTACCGCTACCGCCTTGATCCGCTGGACGGCCAGTGGACCGAACCGGCCGTGGCGCGACAGGCCGTCTACGCGAATCTTGGCCCCGGAAGGTACCGCTTCCGCTTGATGGCCAGCAATAGCGACGGTGTGTTTAACGGCGGCGAAACGGTGGTTGCCATGGCGGTGACACCCCGGTTGTGGCAGCGTCTGTGGTTTCAGTTGCTGGCGGGTTTGACCGTCGTGGCCATGATGTTTGCGCTCTATCGTTATCGGCTGCATCGTCTGACGGCGCAGCTGAACATGCGGTTCGAAGAGCGTCTCGCGGAACGAACACTCATCGCGCAGGAACTCCACGATACTCTTTTGCAGGGGTTCCTGAGCATTTCGATGCAAATGCAGGTTGCCGCCGACGCCGTCCCGGCCGATTCGCGCGCCTTGCCGATCCTCACGCGCCTGCTGGACCTCATGCGGCAAGTGATCGAGGAGGGGCGGAATACGCTTCGCGGCTTGCGGGCTGAGTCCCGGCTGGCACCCGGTTTAGAGAGCGCTTTCTCGAATATCCCCGCGGAGTTTGCCTCATCAGGGGCAGGCACCCATAAGCCGAAGTTTCGGGTGGTGGTGGAAGGCGATCCACGCCCGCTGCACCCCCTGCTGCGCGACGAGGTCTATCGCATCGGCCGCGAAGCCATCCTGAACGCGTTTCGGCATTCCCAGGCCTCTCATATAGAGGCTGAACTGCGCTATTTGCCACGGCAACTTCAGCTCTTGGTGCGTGACGATGGGACCGGCATCGACAAACACATTCTGCAGTTCGGACGCGAAAAGCACTGGGGTCTGACCGGAATGCGGGAGCGCGCCGAGCGGATCGGCGCCAAACTGCATGTCACAAGCCGGGACTCGGCAGGGACGGAAATCCAGCTCGATGTCCCTGCTCACCTCGCATTCCTCGACGAACGGCCAAAACGGAAGTGGTTTCGAGATCGGCGGCGCCGGAGATAGAAAGCGCACCCTTGGATTGTCTGGGCGTGCCAGCAGTCGATCTTTGTTGCTTGAAGCCGGAGCGGCCCGGTGTGCGTCCCTGCGACGGCAACGCCTCCCGAGGCAGAATTATGCTGCCATCACGGCCGACTGAAATCTGCCCGGATAGCTGTTGATGATCCCTCCACTAGAACGAGAATCACATCGCCGGACTGTTTGCGATAGAAAGGCGCAGCCGGTTGCGGCCGCGATTGTTGAGCGGCAGAAGGAATCACGCTGAATATAGCGGGGGCTCGGACAAGTGCGACATCGCGAGTCTTTCATACGGCCGATGGTAACGCCGAAAAACCTCCGAGGGAAGGTAACTGATTATTTCGCATTACGGCAACCAAACGCCCTTCACTCGCAGGCGTATCCAGCGCCTATCGCAGCGGCGAAGGATAGTCTGGCGCGGATGCGCCGTCGGAATTCATTTCTCTGGGACGCCCGGATCTATACGAGCCCAATGGCCTCACAACTCCCGATCGCGATACCTTGACTCCCGAATATGGGGAGACGGGCGGTGGCATCATCAATACCACCACCGAATTGGAACCAACCAATTTCGCGGCTCGCTGTACTCCCTCCGGCGGAATCCCAGTCTGAATGCCGCGCCTTTTACGCTCGCTTCCACCAAAGGCGCTTTCGCGATTAGTGACCTCTATTGTCTGTCGAGAACCGTCCCCTCCCAGCTTCATCCATCACTTCGATGGCATTTATCTCCGCATAACTGCGGGTGGGCGTGAAGGTGAAGATCAGCTTGCCCTGCGCATTCGGCTCCAGGCCCTCGAACGCCTTGTCCAGAGCTCGCGGCCTGCCGGCTTCCTTGACGATGTCGAAGTTGCCAAGCAGGGTCCTGCCGTTGAACAGGACGTCGAAGATCCTGTAGCCGGCACCGCCGGGGGGGTCCGGCCCACGGCGGGCTTCCGAGAACTTCATCGTTACCGTGTAGCGCGCGTTTTTGGCGACGGGAATTACATATGAGAAATTGCCGACGCGTTCACTGTGATAAAGCTCCTGTTCATCCGCACTCCACGGGCGCGGTTCGCGGCACGAGCACACCATTGTGGAAGTAGCGGTCCGAACTCCAGACTTGGCGGTTACGGTCCGTATAGCCGATTTCCCTCGCCAGAATGCGAATCGGCCTGATGGCGCCTGGTTGGGAAGGTGCGATCTCGATCGCGTTCACAAACGGTACATCATTCCTGATAGCGGCGAAAGCGAGGTGCAGTTTGCCATCCGCGGCCGGTTGCACATCCTTGAAGACTTTGGTCCGAACGCATGAAGCCCTTGGAGGCACCGATATGGCAATGAATGCCCTGTTGCGGGATCTTACGCCGAGTCGATGCTCGAAGTCTCCGGTAGCGCACTGCGCGGGAGCGGATCGTCGGCCAGCACGCTGTTATGGCTTTACGATGCCGGCGATCCGAAGATAATCTACTTCTGGCGGGCCGCCGTTCCTGTTCCGGTGCTGGCCAATTCCTCAGCTTGTTTCTGGCGTTCCTGCTCCGCCGACAGGTTTCGGGCGGCGAAATCTCTCACGCCGGCCACCTTGCCGTCTTTGGCCTCCCGCTCGAACTGCTTCACCGCCTGCTTCTCTTCGTCCGCCGCCATTTTGATGTAAACACGATCGAAATCGGGACCCGAGAGTTTTGCCAGCTTATCTTGCGCCTTCTTGGCCTTGCGTGGGGTTTCCGAGGGCACTTGGATGTTCAATGCGGCGCCTGCCTGTTTCAATTGCTCACCGGTCTGCGCGTGCGCCTCCGCCATCCGTTTGCCGAGTTCTCTCACAGCATCGCTGGACGCTTTCTCCTGAGCCAGCTTGCCGAGCTGCACTTCGGTCGCGCTCGATTCAGCCACGCTCCTGACGAAGACCTTGTCCGTAATGTAAGGATCAATCTGCTGGTCCTGTGGAACGATGCCCGGATTGCCGCCTCGCGCAGCGCCCGTCGGAGTGTCTGGAGGCATCTGGCTACCTCCGCCACCCGGAGGCGGCTGCGTCTGCGCCCATGCCGAGCCTGCCAAGACAATAGCCACGGACAAACCAAGAATGTGTAATCGGCTAAACATAGTCGTTCTCCTTATGACGCATGAGAATTGCAATCCACGAACCAGAGGCTGTTCCCAAACAATCGTCCAGGTGTGCCAAGTACCCCAAGAGCCTAGCCCCAAAACGTATCAACCGCAGACGCGTTCCTCGGATCAATGCCCGCTATGCACCGGTCATCACGCCAGAGCACATCGTCTTTAGCATGCGAGTCCAGAACCGTAGGGTGTCAATCGTCTGGCACCTTCTAGATTTATTAAGCCTACCCGGGGGTGAGCGCCAGCGGGTAGGTGGACATAAGGGCTGGTTAGCCGAAGATCGCCCGGGTCCTACTTCTACCGGTATTCCTCCCTCATTCTCACCACTGATTTTGAGCCTCCACAAACTCTGGACTAGCGCGATAATCTATTCCCTCGGGGACTTCAAAATCGCACAGGCATTGCTGCGACGGGCCTGCCAGGCGGCAGGCCCCTACCGATGAATGAGAGGACTGATCTTTCGATGACGTATCCGAACGAGATGACTCTGATCATCACGACGATGCCTGCCGTTTTCCCGCTGCGCGCTGGTACTGTGCCGGGCTCATTTACGGGCACAATCATGACGTCAATTTTGGACTCCACTTTGCAGACCCGGGACGCAGAAGACTCGATCGTTGCTGGTGAAACTGGGGCGGTCACGATCAATTGCGATCCCGCCTCGTTTGCCGCCGGAACACCCTTCGGGGCTTCTATCCTTGTATGCCCCACTCTCGTCCCAGGCCGGATCGTTGCCGGCTCAGGCGGGCAGCATGACGTTCACAGCGGACCATCCAACGATCTTAGTGAGCGAGACACGATCAGCCATCGAGTTCATATTTCTGGCGCCCTCACGGGTGTGGTTTGCAGATGGCTGCCCCTCGTGGACGTTGAAGGCCTGCGTTGAGTTGTCTCTTTCCCCAAACGTGACGCGTACTATATTGCCAACGGCGACGCTTCCGCGCCTGATCTCGAATCCGACATCTCAATTGGCGTTCCGGAACAATGCGAGGGCAGAGGGATTTAACGGAAACATCAGCACATCCAACAGTTCAGACACTCCCGAAGCATCATCGTGCGGGCTAATCGGCGCTTGCATTCTTCTTTGGTACTTGCGCGCAGGGTCTGAGGCGGTGTGGCGGACCGATCGCCAGGTTCCGCGATGCTGCCCGTCCTTAAAAAGACCATCTTTTCGGGAATCACTCGAGGCACCGTGCAAAGTAGCCGATATTCCTTCATTCCACGGCTCTGTCCGAACTGCGCACCTTCCTACCCCAGCAGGCATCTTTGATTTGCTCCCATCCACGAATCGAGCTGGGGGAGCGGGTCAGCGAACACTGATATCGAGTAGCGCGAGCCAATACTGCACCGATTGCAGACCGAAGCCGGCCAGGATGAGGGCGATTCCGAAGACCCCCATGCTGCGGGGCGGGATGCGGTCGGCCATCCATTCGACAAGCGGAACACAGAAGCTGAACAGGACGGTGACCAGTCCGACGGCGAGGCCGGTTTCGAGGCCGACGGCAAGCGCGTGCTCGCGATGGCGGGCCACGAGGCTACTGAGATATCCGGCGGCGGTGTATCCGACGGTGCGGTTGAGCGCGGCGAGGAACTGGCGCCACGTAATGCGAAGACGCTTGGCCGGTTCATAATCCATGGTGGGCCGGATGCCGAGACGGTAGGCGATAATCTGGCCTCCTGCGCTCAATAGGCCGAACGTGATGCCGAAAGGCGGGCCGAAGAGGTACGCCGCCCCGACGGTGAAACCGAGGCCGCGAATGGCGCTGGCGGCCGTATCGACGAAGAAACTGGGCTGGCGTTTGTGGCGGGAGGCGCGTGAGAATTCCCAGGCAAGAGTCGCGCCATGCGCGACCCCGGCGGCCAGGCCGAATAGGGGGCCGAGGACGAAGGCGAATCCGGCGCCGAACAGCAGCCCGTAAGTGACAGCGCGAGTCAGGACGCGCAGCGGGCCGTGTTCGCCGCCGAGCAGGTCGTAAGCAAGATAGAGCGTGCCGAGGACGTCGAGGGAGCTGCCAATGACGCTGATCAGGGCGAGTGTGTGCTTGTCCATGGCGGATGGCGTTGCTATTCGATGGTTACGGATTCGCCGTTGTTCAGCACGAGAAATGATTCGCCCGGCGCGCACGCGGAAAGGCGGCGGCGGGGCGTGTTCAGTCCATCATCGCTCAGTTGGAAGGTGCCGTGGTGGATGGCGATGGAGGTGGCGGAGCCGAGGATCTGGTGCGCGCGCACGGCTTCCTCCGGCGCCATGTGGATCGCGGCCATGAACCAGCGCGGCTCATAGGCACCGATCGGCAGGAGCGACAGGCGCGGCGCGCCGAAGCGCTCGCGAATGAGGCCGAAGTGATCTCCGAACGCGGTGTCGCCGGCGAAGTAGACCGGGCCCGGCGGCGCTTGGAAGACGTAGCCGCACCACAGCGTGCGATCGCGGTCGGAGAAGCCGCGGCCGGAGAAGTGCTGGGCTGGGACGCAGTCGATGGTGACACCGGCGAGGGGGAGCGAATCGCCCCAGTCGACCTCGTGAAAAGGGACGATGTTTTGGGAGCGCAGCAGGCGGCCGACCCCGAGGGGCACGACGAAGCGCGGTTGGCCGCACCTCGACAGGCCATGCAAGGTGGCGAGATCGAGATGATCGTAGTGGTTGTGGCTGAGCAGAACGATGTCGATGGGGGGCAGGTCCAGCCAGCGCACGCCGGGATCGCGGCGGCGGCGCGGACCGATACCGGGGAACGGACCGGCGCGACGGGACCAGAGGGGATCGGTAAGGATGTTGCAGCCGCGCTGCTGCATCAGGACGGTGGAATGGTTCACGAGAGTCACGCGGAGGGCAGTGCCTTCGATGGACCGCGGCGGAACGGTAGGGGAGACGTCGGGGACGAACGCGGGAGAGCGATCGGCGCGGCTGGTGAGCTTCCAACGGAGAACGTCGAGGAGGCCGCGGGCCGAGGGCGCGTTGGGGTTGAAGAAGCGGGCACCGTCGCAGTGAGGAGGGAAGAGGGATGGCGCGTCAAGCGGCATCATTTTATTTACGCACGGTTGCGGGCATTTGAACTAACGGAGCTGCGACCTTGGCGAGGGCGGCGGCAAGCGGCATCGGGTAATGTCTGGCGAGTGGAGTCACGATCTTGCGGAATGAACTCGACCGCTCGCCTTTCGGCCGTGGCTGGATTTCCGGCAGGAATGACTACGACACTTGACGATATCGTCCTTCACAGTCCCTTGAGCTCAAATCAACAAGGTGGCGACAGACCAGCCAGGTCAGGTGGAATTCTGAGCGGATCACGAGAAGTGGCCGTCGTACACCACAGAGCCCAACTTAGGGTAGCTTGTCGAAAAAATAGATAAACGCCGGCAATCGGGCCGTGCTTGGGTAATGATGAAATCAGTCCCGGCATAAGCTGGCGCGTCACCAGGGCGGCCCGATACCCGTTGGACGCGCCCGCCATTGCCCAATTCCGGGCTCGGCAATGGGATGATATCGAAACTCAGGGTGAGTGGCATTGATCGCGCCCGCGATGCGGCCGATCCGCCGTGCCCATTCGTCAGGCCTCGGCGTCATTGCGACGATGTGCCGCCCGAGTCATCCCCGCCGGCGCCGCTGTTCACGCAGTGCATGCGATCGTCCACGACCAGACACGGAGTCCCCGGCGGCAGAACCTGCAGAGATTTCAGAAACTCGATGATCGCATCCTGCTGGAAGGGCGTTAGACCCTGAAAAGCCACGCGTGAGGGCTTGGCTTCGCCGTTGTGGCCTAGCGTGATGGCTTCCCGCATTGTCGTGAACTTTCCGGCGTGGCCGAACGGTCCCGAGTTATAGAGTCCCCAAAGCTTTCGCGTGATGAACTTCATGTTCCCCGCGAAGAATCCATCGGAGCCCGCGGGCTGATTCTGGTCAAGAGGCTCGGCGTTTGGGTCCATCGGGCCATCGGCCATAGTGTGCAGTTGGAGGTCCGTATAAGCGGGCACCATGACGACGCCGTTCACCGCCTTCAGGCGCGGCTTAGGCAGGTTGTCCTGGGTGAGATCCACCAAAATGGAAGGCGCCGTGACGGGATAGTTTGCTGGCCCTGGCAACAAGTTGGGGGCGTTCGCTCCCGTCGCCGGATTGTAGGGACTCGGTTCGGTATAAACCCACCCTGGCTGGTTCGGAGCGCCGGGATTGTTGTTGCTGGAGAGCGGGAGCGCAGGAATATGGCAAGTGACGCAACCCACCTGGCTGAAAAGCTGCTGTCCGGCGGCGATCGCCGCCTGGACATCGGGATCGCGCGGGATTACCTGCCCAGGAACGTTTAGCGTCACCTGGTAGAGTGTCACCGCGGTCATGTCCGCGGTAGTCAACTCATTGACGAAGCCGTCTCCATCGGCGTCCACACCCAGGCCAAAGCGTTCTTCGCTCTGGATGCCGTGATGATGGTTGAACGCATTGTTGGTAAACTGACGCACCGACACGATGTTCCCGGCCTGGTGGAACGGCCGGAGGACCAGACTGGGTGTCGCGCCGCCCACCGTAGTCAGGCTGGGGGCGGCAAGCCCCTTCACCTCCGAAACGTCCCAGGTGCCGTCGGCATTGTGGACCAGCGTACCAAAGGAGATTCCCTTCGAGTTCAATGCGACCCTGGCTCCCGGGGCAGTCGCGTCTCGCTGGCGTTGAAGGTCGGCGGTGATCTGACGGGCCAGCATCTCGATGAAGCCCGAGCCGTTCATGCCGATGGTCTTCCTCTCGTCGAAAGCGGTTTCCATCGTGGAGAAGATACCTCTCTCATCGTCGGCTCCCCTGGTTGGCAAAGTATTGGAGTGATCGAAGTCCAGAAAGTCGAACCGTTGGCCGAGCACGAATACCTCGCTCACACGGTCGCCGCCACCGCCGGGAAACGGCGTATTGTGACAGCCTAGGCAGGAGTTGGAGTCTGGTCCAGACAAGCGGTCGAAGTTCCGCGGAAATGTAAGGGAAGACGAGGGATCCGACAGCGGGTTGCCCGTGCCCTTCGTGAGGGGGCGGCCTTGACCCTCCTGCATCGTCCAGCGCGCTTGAAACAGTTGGCTGCCGAACGCCAGTAGATCAGGAAGTGGCATCTGCTGTTCGTCGCCATCCTTCAGGTGCGCCGCAATAGAGACTTCTTTGCCGATGCTGTTGTTCGCTTGCGCGGCCGCCGGCATGGGTAAGAACAGTGGAAGACCGGCTAGAAGCGCCGTTTGCATCTTGCCGACAATCATGACTCACGCCTCCGTTTCGCGTTGGAATGTCTGCCTTCCTCGAAGGCATATTGGATCAAAGTTTATTTCAATTCTTCCGCCTAGAACGGCCCCACATTCGATGCCAAAGTCAGCAGAAAGTACTGATCCGCAACATTTCCGATAGAGCGATGGCCGACCCCGCCGCGTGGAATGGAGCCGAGCGGGCTAGCCCGGAACCCTCCCGGATAAATCGCATTGAAACCGGTAACATCCGGGGCACAGGAACGTAGGCAACCAAACTGAGTCAGTCCAAATAGACGCATTCAGCACGGCGGGCATGGTGAAAGACGACCACACAACGCGGAATTGGGGGGCTTTCCACTGCCTCGTCTGCTTATGATGGTCGATACATTTCCAGAGAGAGATCACGCAGCGCATCGACGACAAGGCACGCGCAATGACTGAGGGTCCAGGTCGCTGGATGCCCGAAGAAAATCCTTGCCGAGAAGAAGATCACCGTTCCACTCGAAGGGAACGTGGACGACGACGACTTTGCTGAGCAATAAGCTCAGTGACGAAGCCACAATCCCCTGTGAAAATCTTCGAATCGGTGCTGCTCCTCCTTCAACCCTGCCTCAAGCCGCCGGCAACCTACTGCTGCCCACTCGACGTTTAGCCGTCCGCCCAAACAGCTGAGGATATGGCAGCTCAACAGGTTGAGGATTTCAGCGGATACCCGTTTGCGTGCTGCATCAACCACGTCTCCTATACCCATTTTTGATGTTGAGGACAGTTCACCCCTTGGATCCAAAATACATCACCCCTTGCGGAATCTTAAACCGAGTGGAGGGACGTAGGCAACAACGCAATATGTGAATAGATTCGGGCCACTGCTTCTCCACGGAAGCCGTTGTGTTGCCCAAGCAGTGCCCACGCATCCGCGACCCGACCTCCGCGACGTTGTAATACCCGTCTGGAAAGTGCCCGCTCCCGTATGCTGAGCCGGAAGGCCCGGCGGCGGATAGGTTCACTTTTTCAGGGGGTGCAGCACGTGTACGAGATGTACTAGGGCGCACACGTGCCTCGTGCGGAGGAACGCCTAAAGAAGAAAGCGTTGCTGTTTTCTTGCGGCCAGTTGGGTGCAGCCTGAGGCCGCGTGGGCCGTGGCAAAACAATAAGAATAAAGCCAGCCTTTGAGCCTGTGAGTCTATGTCTTGTGCGACCGGCCGTATCCCTGATGTTGCTGTTCGCGCTTCATGCACTCGCATGGGTGTACCCGGAGCATCGGGATATCACGCTTCTGGCGTTCGAACGACTCGATCCCGCGCAGCGTGTTCAGCTCCAGAAGCTATGGTCGCAGGCGCGCGCCGGGGACGAAGCGCGGCTGTGCGCCCAGATGGCCTACTCCGGTCAAGGAAGCCGGCCTACGTGCATCGACTACGGCGCGTGGCCGGCCATTTCCGGCGATCACTCATGCTCGGCCCGCGACATGCTCGACATCGTGCTTGACTCGCGGTGGATCCTGAGGGTGGCACGAGTCGGCGCGCGACTGAAGAGCCAGCTGGCCGCCGCTACTCGGCGCGACCAGCGGACGAACGCCGTACGCGATTCCGATTTAGCCTTGGTCCGCGCCGATCCCGACTACGTCGCCCGCGCGACGGCGAACAACGCGCACTTCCTTATCGCGCGGCCGAGCGTAACCATGTGCCTGCCCGGCTACGTACAGTACGCATCGCGTCCCGACTCCGAGCTCAATGCCCTGGTGATCTATATGTGGTATCACGAGCGCGCTCTGGCCAAGGCCGGAAGTATCGCCGGCGCGAGTCTCTCCCCGGAAAAGTACGCACAGGCCGCGCGCGCAACGCTCGCGGACGAGGCCTTCGCTTTGCACTTCCTGCAAGACAGCTTTGCGGCCGGCCACATCGTGGGAATGTGGGGCAAGGCGGCGGTGCGGAAGGGGACGCACGACTATTACAACGAACACGGATTGGAAGTGGTCAGCTGGGAGAACCGGCGCTTCGTCGCGCTCGGCGACGCAAACATGCAGCCGGGAGACGCGGAGCGCACGGCCTCCGCCGTCCGCGAGAGCCTGGCGCAGCTGGCAGGCGCCCTGGACGCCAAGACTGGCGCGACCGTGGCGGCAGACTTCAAGATACCCGAGCCGGAGGGATTCAACGTGTGCCGCGAGTCCCGCCTTCCCGCGGCAGTGAGCGAGTTGCCGGAGCTTTCGGCGGTCGCATCGATTGTCGCTCAGACACCGCTACCCGCATTGGGCGCCGGCAAAGGAGCGCTGCCGCGTTTCCGGTCGGAGATTGGTCCGTTCCTAGGCCTATCGTCTGCCGTGAGCGGCACGGCGCTGGGCGGGGGATTCGGTTCTACGCAGAGCGGCGAAGGCATGGCAGGAAGGCTCGACGCGGCAGTTCGGCTCGGTGTGGGTCTGGAAGGAGTCCTGAACGAATCGAGCGACGGAATGGTCTCGATCGACCTCGGCGTTCGCCAGGACTCATCCGAACGCGGCGGTGCGTCCATACCGGGCCGCAGCGCTGTTGTCCTACGCTGGCGCGTGCCCTTTTGGCTGGTTCCCGGCGACCTGATCGTGGCGACTCCCGCGCTGGCCTTCACCAACCCGCGAAAGCTGAAGAAGATGGTTGTGCAGTCGGTCAATGGCGGCCTGATTCCATGGCAGACGGGGATTGCGACCCGCATTGGCCGCGTCCAGTTCGTGCTGGGCCGGGAAATAGGGCTGAGTTTCTATGGGTACACGTCGGATCAGAACGTCGTGATACCAACTCCCGGCTTGGCGCCGCTCAACCAGACTGTCGTCAAACTGCGGTCAATCGGGGTGGATGTGCCCATTCTCGAATGGCGCATCTTCCGCTCATTCTCGGTGGACCAGAGTTCCGGTCTGGGGATCCAACTCTACGCCGGATTCGACAGGCCGACCAGTTCCTCGGTCGTCGAGCCCGCAGGCGCGCCAAACCCGGGTCTGCACACGATCGTGACCGGAGGAGTGAGAGTGGTGTTCGACTGGCGTCATTACCGTCCCTAATTCACCGCAATTCACTGCCTCGGGTTATGCTTCAGAAGTTCTGCAAAATCAATCCGACTTAAATTGGGTCAGACAAATTTGGGTCATGATGTTCCCGAGGAACAAGAAAACCAAGCTCCCTGGCAGGGGAGCGGAGGAACAACATGGCCCAGAGAAAGGATAACGCGAAATTTCACATTCACTGTTGCGGTTCCGGCATATACTACGCCAGCCCAAGCGATCCCGCCGCGCACACGGTGCCGGTGAGCCTGTACCGTTTCGCGGATGGAAAGACGGTGGAGGTAGCGCAGCTGGACCGGTCACCGCTGCTGCAAATCAGCGTGTCGCCGGACGAGAAATGGTTGGCCTTCACGCGGCTGGATTCCTCGATAGACGACCTGATGCTGGTGGAGAATTTCCGGTAAGAGGCGATGAAGGGCTCCACCTTGCCGCGGAGCTGGCCGAGTTGTCCGCAGAGCATAGCGATGATTCCCGTGTGGCCGTGACGACAGAAGCCATCGCCGGGAGATTCGTTCAATATTGCTGGCGGCACGCGATGCCGTACCCCGGCTGCGGCCAACCCGCTGCAGACTGCCAGCTTGCCCATAATTAGGGCTTGAACCCCACACTCTGCCAGAGGTGCGACGGGTCGAACACGCGCCCGTTCGCGACGACTCGCGCCACCCGGCGGAGATCCGAAACATTCGCCAGCGGGTTTCCTTCGACCAGGATCATATCGGCGCGTTTGCCGGGCTCGATCGTACCGGATTCGCGGTCGAGATGCATGGCGCGCGCGGAGCCGATCGTCGCACACTGGATGACTTCGAGCGGCGTCATTCCGGCCTCGGCGTAAAGCTCCAGTTCGCGGTGAAGGCCGTATCCCACGAGGCCGGTATCGCTGCCGGGCACGATCGGAACGCCGGCTTTGTGCAGTGCTTGGATCACGGCGAGCGACTCCCGCTGGCGGGTTCGCACCTGTTCCGCAGTACCGTTGCCGCCCAGACTGCGGTATCGAGCATCCAGAGCGAACGGCGCCTGGAGGATGCCAGGCTCGAAGGAAGCGACATCGACCTCTTGAGAATGGCCGGCCATTTCTCCCCAGCCGACGGTCGGGTCAACGACCGTATGATGATCCAGGAGGAACTGGACACCTCTGAGGAAGTCGCTCGAACTCGGATCGATCCGCTGTGTTCCTGACGCGCGCAGCATGCTGCTGGCGTAGTTGAGATGATTGAGCTGGTCCATTCCGGCTTCGATGCCTTCCCTCGTGGTGAGCGCGCGCGGCACGTGGCCGGTGACGGCCATGCCCAGCCGATGCGCCTCGGCGGCAATGGCTCTGATCACTTCGGGCGCGAGATAGGTATAGAGCTTGATTTGCTGGAATCCGGCGGCGTGATAGCGGTTCACGACGCCGCGGCCCTCGTCGGGTGTTTCGGCGACAATCGCCCCAAAAGCCTTTTCGCCGCCCGCGTCCACCAATCCGGCGAGCAGCAGGCGCGGACCGGGCGCGTTTTGCGTTGCGACCGCATCGCGCTGCGCGACCAGGTAGTCGAATTCGCCGCCGCAGTCTCGGGCTGTAGTGATGCCCGCTGCCAGCAGAGCGGGGCCGAACTCGATACCCGAGAAGTGGGTGTGCATCTCCCACAGTCCAGGAAGCAGCGTCTGGCCTTTGGCCTCGATCACTGGCATGCCGCCCGGGATCGGCGCCCTGGTGCGCGGACCGGCGGCAGCGATGCGTCCGTTGCGCACGATGACGACCGCGTCTTTTATAGGTGGGGCCCCGGTGGCGTCGACGAGGGTCGCACCGGAGATGGCGAACACGCCCGAATGCTCGGGCGGGACGCTGCGCCTGATTGCCTCGAGATTGGCCATCTCCTGGGCTACACCCCTGCGGTACAGGTCTGCGAGCGCGGGCTCGTACTCGGCACGCACCGCTTCAAGCGGCAGCCCGCCGGCGAAGGTCATGGCGGCCGCAAGGTTGCCTTGCGGGTCCATCCACAGGACTTCCCGTCCGAACATGAGATTGGCAATGGTGTACCGCTGAAGCGCGATCTCCTGGCCGTTCACCGCG
>Ga0126381_100000459_pt1 | contig 44889 bp, 52 predicted proteins | sample PanSoiMetPlot_28_FD_96465 | JGI IMG/M metagenome (GOLD analysis project Ga0126381, IMG submission 96465) | Tropical forest soil microbial communities from Panama - MetaG Plot_28 | ecosystem: Environmental > Terrestrial > Soil > Tropical forest > Bulk soil | place: Panama | collected 2016-02-17 | reverse complement strand
GCCGGCGACATCACCACCACCCACACCGCCGCCATCACCCCCGCCACCATCATCCCGCCGCACTCCGGCGAGCGCCTCGACCTCAACCTCGCCATCTGGATCGCCTTCGCCAACGCCCGCATCAACGCTGAGCGACGACAGGCCGCCGTTTAACATCGGCTGAACAGGGTCGTGCGGGGAGGAGAGTGCCCATGCCGTACCGGGTGGCGATCATCGGCGCGGGATTCGGCGGGATCGGCATGGCGATCGCGCTCAAAAACGCGGGCATCGACGACTTCGTCGTGCTGGAGCAGGCCAGCGATCTCGGCGGCACCTGGCGCGACAACCGGTATCCGGGCCTGACCTGCGACATACCGTCGCAGTTGTACTCGTTCTCGTTCCGGTCCTGGCGCTGGAGCAGGCGTTTTCCGGCCCGTGAGGAGATCGTGGCCTACTTGCGCGCGCTGGTTTCCGAACGCGGCCTCGGCCCGCACCTGCGGTTCGGGAGCGGGGTCTCCTCGGCCCGGTTCGACGAGAACCGCGCGGAGTGGGAGCTGTCCATGGACGACGGCGGCACGGTGCGGGCGGCCGCCGTGGTCTGCGCCGTCGGCCAGCTTGGCCGGCCCGCGATGCCCGACATCGCCGGCCGTGACGAGTTCGCCGGGCCGTCATGGCATTCCGGCCGCTGGGACCACGACACCGACCTGGCGGGGCGGCGGGTGGCCGTCGTCGGCACCGGCGCGAGCGCCGTCCAGTTCGTGCCCGAGATCGCCAAGGTGGCCGGCCACGTCGACGTCTACCAGCGCAGCGCCCCGTACGTGCTGCCCAAGGCCGACCGGCCGTACCACGGGTTCGAGCACGCGCTCTTCGCCAGCCTGCCGGTGGTGCGCAAGGCCGACAGGCTGCGCATTTTCCTGTACGGCGAGCTTCTCACCAGCGGGCTGGTCGTGTCGCCGAGGCTGCTCGCCGGGCCGATGCTGCTGTGGCGCCGCCAGCTCAACGCCCAGATCGCCGACCCCGAACTGCGCGCCAAGTGCGTCCCCGACTACATGCTCGGCTGCAAGCGGGTCGCGTTCTCCAGCGACTGGTACCCGGCGCTGACGCGGCCGAACGTCGAGCTGATCACGGAACGGATCGAACGGGTCGTCCCCGATGGCCTGGTCACCGCCGACGGCACGGCACGCCCCGCGGACATGATCATCTACGGCACCGGATACAAGGCGGCGGAGTTTCTCGCGCCGATGCGCGTGACGGGCCAGGGCGGCCAGCGTTTGGACGAAGCCTGGCGGGACGGGGCGCAGGCCTACCTCGGGATCACGGTCAGCGGGTTCCCGAACTTCTTCATCCTCTATGGGCCCAACACGAATCTCGGCGGCAATTCGATCATCTACATGCTGGAAGCCCAGATCGGCTACGCCCTCGGGGCGATCAAGGCGCTCGAAGCCGAACGCCTGGCCTGGCTTGACGTGCGCCCCGAGGTGCAGGACGCGTACAACCGATGGGTGCAGGCGGCCAGCGGGAAGTCGGTGTGGGAGACCGGCTGCCACAACTGGTACACGACGCCCTCCGGGCGCAACACCAACAACTGGCCTGGTCAGACGTTCATGTACCGCTACCGCGTGCGCCGTTTCGACCTCTCGGCGTACCGGGTCGCGCCGGCGGCCAGGTGAGGGCCCGCCGCGGGCCGCGCGTGCCGCCCGCGATCGTGCGCGCCGGAGTGCGCCAACTCGGCAGGCGCTGCCTCGACCCCGGCTTGCCCTGGGACGTCCAGCGCACCCGGCTTGATCAGCTGACCAGGGCCTTGCCGCCGCCGCGTGGCACCGCGCTGACGGCGCAGGACGTCGGCGGGCTGCGCGCCGAGGTGGTGTCGTCCCGGGACACGGATCCGCGGGTTACCGTGGTGCACTTTCACGGCAACGGCTATTGCGTCGGCTCGGCGCGCACCGCCAGGTCGTGGGCGGCCCACCTGAGCGCCCACGCGGGCTGCCGCGTGGTGCTCCCCGAGTACCGGCTGGCGCCTGAGCATCCTTACCCGGCGGCCCTCGACGATGCCCGCGCCGTCATCACCGCGCTATCGGAGGCGGCCGACCCCGGACTGCTCGTCGTGTCGGGCGACTCGGCGGGCGGCGGGCTCGCGCTGGCCGCGCTCGTCCGGATGCGCGACGAGGACCTGCGGCTTCCGGCGGGCTGCGTGCTGCTGTCTCCCTGGCTCGATCTGGCGACAAATCGCTCGGCGCTGACCCGCCTAGTTCAGCGGGACGTCATGCTCAGCCCGGGCTGGCTCGACGCGTGCGCCCGCGCGTACGCCGACCAGGCGGCCTGGGATGACCCGCTGGTCTCCCCGCTGCGCGCCGGGCACCAGGGGCTGCCGCCGCTGCTGATCCAGGCCGGCACGGACGAACTGCTCGCACCCGACGCCGAACTCCTGGCGGGCAGCGCCCGCGCCGCCGGCGTGCAGGTGACGTACACCCGATGGCCTCGCATGTGGCACGACTTCGCGCTGGAGCCTGGCCTGCTCGCCGCCGCCGACAGCGCGCTGGCGCAGACGGCGTGGTTCATCGCCACGGTGACGAAGCAGGCCGCCGGGTAGCGGCTCACTTGAGCAGCTTTTGTACCTCGCGGAACCTCGGGTGCCGCGCGTCACGCAGCCACTCGAAGAGCACCATCTCCGACGTCACGATCTGCGCGCCAGCCTGCCGCGCGCGGGCGAGCGCGGCCTCCCGGTCGGCGAGATCACGGGATCCGGTCGCGTCGGCGGCCACGAGCACCCGGTGACCGGAACCGAGCATCCCGAGGACTGTCTGCAGGACGCAGACGTGCGCCTCGACCCCGGCGACGACGATCTCGTTCGCCCCGGCGGGCAGCAGCGCCGCGAAGCCCGGGTCACCCGCCGCCGAGAACGTGGTCTTTGCCAGCACCGCCTGCGGGTAGCCCGCGAGTTCCGCCACTGTCGGGCCCAGGCCCGCCGGGTACTGCTGCGTCGCGCGTACCGGCACCTCAAGCAGACGCGCCGCCTCAGCGAGCCGCACGGCCCTGGCTAGCACGGTTTTGTTGTCATCGATGGCGGGCATCAGCCGTTCCTGCAGGTCGATCAGCAGCAGCACGGCGCCCTCGGCGGTCATCAGCATGAGTCGACGCTACGGCATCGCCGCGGCGCGCCCGCGTCTCGTTGCGATCGTGGCCTTCGTGGTGACTGTCCCGGGGCCGCCGGCCGGGCTGGCGCCGCTGCCGGGCAGGCCGGCCACGTCCGGACACGCGAGCCCGTCGGTGGGTTGCGCCAGCAGTCCCGCGTCCGACACGACGAGTGGCGCCTCGATCAGCGCCGGGACGCCGGCGGTCCACGCCGCGGCGCCGGTGGCCATGCGGTACGCCACCAGCCGCGCCGGATGCGCACGGATGCCCCAGCCGATGGACACCACCACGTCCGCGCCGAATGACAGCACGGGAACCGGCCCAAGCGGCAGGTCGGCGAGCCTGGCGTGCCAGCGTACCGATCCGTCGCTAGCGCGCAGGTCCACAAGCTGAGCGGCGCGCGCCCGGGCGCCCGGCACGGCCCCGATGAAAGTCACATCGGTCCGCGTGAGGAGCGCCGTGCCCGGGCTCATCAGCGTCGGGACGCGCCACTCGACCCGGCCGGTGCCCAGGTCGATCAGGGAAAGCCGGCTCGGCGCGTAGGTCGCGACCGCGACCACGCTAGCGCCCGGCGACAGCGCGTACACCGGCCCGCCGGCCTGGAGCCGCCACAGCGTCAGTCCCGTCCGCGGCGACAGCGCCGTCACAGGCGCAGTGCCGCCGTACACGACCAGGCGCCCCCCGGCCACCTGCAGCACCGGCTCCGCTGGCATGTCGTGCCTGGCCCACAGCGGCCTGCCGGTCCGCGCGTCGTACGCGGTGACAGCGCCGTGCCGCCCCGGGTCCGGTGCCTGCGACGGCACCACGACGACGCCGTCGACCGCGACTACCGGCGCGTGCGCGGCCGTCCGCGACCAGCGCGCGTGTCCGTCAGCCAGGTCCACCACGGCAAGGGTGCGGTAGCCGGTGATCATCGCCAGCCCGCCGTCACCGGTGAGCGCCGCGGTCCCGTACAGGCCGCCAGGAAGCGGCTTCATCCAGCGCACCGCGCCCGTCGCCGGGTTCAGCGACAACAACCGGGCGCCCGATGTCACCTGTCCGACTTCCGCGATCACGGCGCCGTGCCATTGCCACAGGTCGTCTACCCGGCTCGAGACGAAGGCGTAGACGCCTGCCGCGGTCGCCGGGAACGCCCGCCGCCACAGGCGGCGCCCGTCCGAGGTGGCCTGGGCGTAGACCGCGTTCTCCTCCGCGAAGAACGCGGTGCCGCCGATCACGACCGGCGCGACGCTGACGCCTGGCTGCCGGGGATCGGTCGGCAGGGGCCGCCGCCACGTCACGTGGCCGGTCGCGTTGAACTCCTGCGCCCAGGCTCGCCGCACGGGCCCGGCGGCGCAGTCGGCCGGCACGGGAGCGGGGATCACCGCGGCGCCGACGGGCACGGCAGGCGCGGCGGGCGCGGCCACGCCGCGTGTGCAGGCGACCGCGCCGAGCACGGACAGGACGATAAAACCCCAGGCAAGGGCATTCCGGAGCACGCAAAATTGTAAAGGCACCGCACCGTGCTTCGTTCCCCGACGGTGAATGTCGGCGTCCGACCGTAGAATCGCCGCGTGGCCTCCCCCACCGACGTCCTGCACCGCGTGTTCGGCTACGAGGAGTTCCGCGGCGAGCAGGAGCGGATCATCTCGCATGTGATCGCGGGCGACGACGCGCTCGTGCTGATGCCTACCGGCGGCGGCAAGTCGCTGTGCTACCAGATCCCGGCGCTCGTCCGCCCGGGCACGGGCGTTGTCGTCTCGCCGCTGATCGCGCTTATGCAGGACCAAGTCCAGGCGCTGCGTCAGCTTGGCATCACCGCCGATTTCCTCAACTCCACGCAGGACCCCGGGACGCGACACGTGGTCGAACAGCAGTTCCGGGCCGGCGAGCTTGACTTGCTGTACCTCGCGCCCGAGCGGCTGCGCACCGACGCGACGCTCAAGCTGCTCGACGGCGGCAGGATCTCGGTGTTCGCGATCGACGAGGCGCACTGCGTGTCGCAGTGGGGACACGACTTCCGGCCCGACTACCTCGAATTGCAGGTGCTGCACGAGCGCTGGCCTGACGTGCCGCGGATCGCGTTGACCGCCACCGCCACCCAGGCGACCCGCGAGGAGATCGCGATCCGGCTCAAGCTGGCCGGCGCGAAGATGTTCGTAGCCTCATTCGACCGGCCGAACATCGCATACCGCGTCGTCGCGAAGAACGACCCCAAGCGCCAGCTGCTGTCGTTCCTGCGCGCCGAGCACCGGGGCGACGCCGGGATCGTGTACTGCCTGTCCCGCGACTCCACCGAACGCGTCGCCGCGTTCCTGACCGACAACGGCATACCCGCGCTGCCTTACCACGCCGGCCTTGACGCGGGCACCCGCGCCGAACATCAGGCCCGTTTCCTGCGCGAAGAGGGGCTGGTGATAGTCGCCACGATCGCGTTCGGCATGGGCATCGACAAACCGGACGTCCGCTTCGTCGCCCACCTGGACATGCCGCGGTCCGTGGAGGGCTACTACCAGGAGACCGGCCGGGCCGGCCGCGACGGTCAGCCCGCGACGGCGTGGCTCGCCTACGGCCTCGCCGACGTCGTCCAGCAGCGCCGGCTGATCGACGGTTCTGATGGCGACCTCGCGCACCGGCGGCGGCTGAACACCCAGCTGGACGCGATGCTGGCGCTGTGCGAGACGACCGAGTGCCGCCGCACCCAGCTGCTGGCCTATTTTTCCGAACGAGCCCTCGCCTGCTCCAACTGCGACACGTGTCTGTCGCCGCCGCAGGTCTGGGACGGGACGGTGCCCGCCCAGAAGCTGCTGTCGACCGTGGTCCGGCTAGAGCGCGAGCGGGACCAGCGGTTCGGCGCCGGCCAGGTCATCGACATCCTGCTCGGCCGCAAGACCGACAAGGTCACCGACAGGCGCAACAGGCACGACGAGCTTTCGGTGTTCGGCATCGGCGCCGACCTGATCGAGGCGCAGTGGCGCGGGGTCGTCCGCCAGCTGCTCGCCCAGGGGCTGCTCGCCGTGCAGGGCGAATACCAGACGCTCGCGCTGACCGAAGCCAGCGGCGAAGTGCTGCGCGGGCAGCGCCCGGTGATGCTGCGCCGCGACGCGCCGGCGCCGAAGCCGGCCCGAAGCGCGAAGACACCGCGCAAGGAAGCCGACGAGCCGCCCGCGTACGACGAGACGGTGTTCGAGCGGCTGCGCGCCTGGCGCGGCAGGTGCGCGAAGGAGCAGGGCGTGCCCGCCTACGTCGTCTTCCACGACGCCACGCTGCGCCAGATCGCCGCCGTCGGGCCGGCCACACTCGGCGAGCTTGCGCAGATCAGCGGCGTCGGCGAGGCCAAGCTCGGCAAGTACGGAGAGCAGCTACTGCAAGTCCTGGGTGATGCTACGGCGGGCACGCCGTGATGGCGCCCACCGTCCACCGCTTGCCCGCCTTAATCACGTCCACGCTGTCGGTTCCCGACGTGAACAAGACCGCGTCCGAGGTGCTGCTCTGCGTCCAGTCGCTCGCCGACAGCCACTGGATGTGATCAGCGAGCACCGACTGCAGGGCCGCTCGCGGCGTCGGGTACGACCGTCCCTTCGCGTAATCCGCGACCGAGCAGGCGGTATCCGACGACGAACAGCCGGCCCCGCAGAAGACCGCCACGGCACAGCTCGCGGCGAGCAAGGAAACACGCGTGCGCACATTGTCATGCTGAGTGCCTGCCGCCACGGACGGATCGCCGTCACATCTCGGGATCGTTGCGATGCCGGCGCCGCCGGTGCGGTTACCGGCCCCGCTCGAACCTGGACTGCAGGTCGTCGAGCCTGGCGTGCAGCAGCGCTATCTCGGCGGTGAGCACCGCGATCGGCGACTCCTCGATCCGCGGCTGCGCCTCACCCGGCCCCGCCACGGCGGGCGCCGGCTCCACAAGCACCACCCCGTCGAGGAGTTCGGCGAATTCGGCCATCCGCAGCGCCGGGCGCCCCGCGGCGCACCGCTCGCACACCGGGACCTGGTGCCGCCAGCCGACCAGGCCCGTGCCCGCGTCGGCGAGCGACGTGCCCTGGCGCCCGCAGCCGCACCAGCAGTCCCTGATCGCCCGGACGCGCTGCCTGCTGTACCGCAGCCCGCGCTCATACCGCAGGTACTGCCCGGAGGCGGTCACCTCGAGGATGAGCGCCGACCGGTTTTCCGTCGCGCAGCCCAGCGCCCTGGCGTCGGCGAGCGCGTGCAGGCAGTAGAAACCGCAGCCGCACCAGCGGCGCGGCGGCACGTGCTTGCTGTTCCACACGCAGGTCGCCTCGCCGACCACGCCGTACACCTGGCCTGACCCCAAGGTCAGGCCGGCGAACCCGGCCAGCGTGCCGTCCGCGGACAGCACCGCCCGCGCCAGCTTGTAGCCGGTGAACGGCTTGCCGGGGCGCTCCTGGTCAGCCTGCGGTGACAGCCGGTTCCGGCTCCGCAGCAACGGGCACCCGTTCCGTATCAGAAATAAAGACATCTGCCTGGACAGCGACCTCAGTGTCCTCGACATAGCCCGCCGCCTGTATCTTACCCAGCCGCATGCTCACGCTCCCCAAGAAATCGGACTAACCATGCTGTACCCGCTCACGGGTCATCCCCACACCTGACGGGCGGTGGATACGACCAGGTCGAGCTTGCGGCGCTCGTCGTCGACCGTGATCAGGTTGCCGAGCGAGCCGGACGCGAAGCCGCATTGCGGGCTGATCGCCAGGTTCTCCAGGGGCACGTACCTGGCCGCCTCCTCGACGCGGCGGCACAGGTCGTCCTGGTTCTCCAGGCCCGGAACCTTGGTGGTGACCAGGCCGAGGACGACGGTGGGGGCGCTGGGGCCGCGCGGAACGAAGCGGAGCGGCTCGAAGCCGCCGGCGCGTTCGGTGTCGTACTCGAGCAGGAACCTGTCGACGGGCACTTCGTTGAAAAGCCGTTCGGCTACCGGCTCGTAGCTGCCCTGCGCCATGTACGAGCTGCGGTAGTTGCCGCGGCACATGTGCATGCCCACAGTGACGTCGGGGTGCTCGCGCTTGACGGCGTTGACGATCTTGGAATCGACGGCGATGGCCGCCTCAAGGGCGGTCCGCGGGTCCACCCCGGCCCGGCTGCCGCCGACCTGGGCGGGATCGATCACCTGGTTGTAGGCCAGCGAGTCAAGCTGAATCCAGCGGACGCCCTGGTCGATGAGGCCGCCGATCTCCTCGATCTGCAGCGCGGCGAGGTCCTCGATCAGGTCGTTCAGGGTCGGGTAGGGCTGCGCGCTGAGCGTCGGGTGCCAGATCATGCCGCCCATCGAGGCGCTGATCATCGTGATCTTGAACGCTCCAGGGGCGTGCGCGGCCATGTAGCGCGCCTCGATGTTGCTGAGGTCGCCCTTGCGCGACACCTTGCTCACCGCGGCCACGCCGTCGGTCAGCGTCTCCTGCGCGGACAGTTCCTTCCCGTCGCGGTACCAGCGCATCGTTCGCGTCGCCGGCCGCACGCCGTCGAGCGACTCCATCAGGCCGGCCCGCCACGACTCGCGCCGCGCCTCGCCGTCGGTGAAGACCCCGATGCCGGCGTTTTCCTGCAGGTCGATCAGCTCGCTGATGGCCCGGTCCTCGGCCTCGCGCAATTCCTGCCTGGTCAGCTCGCCGCGCTCGTGGGCGTCGCGCGCCTGCAGCAGCCAGGGCGGGCGGAGCAGGCTGCCGACGTGTTCGGCGTGGTACTCGGTGGCCATGAGTGTCCTCGCTTCCTGCGTCTCGCAAGCGTTTCGCGGCTCCCACTCTTCCCCGGATGCCCACCGAAGTCCACGCGTCTCACATATCGAGACGCAGATCGGACATAGGATCTAAGTTGAGGGGATAAATCAGCACAATTCGGGCGGCATTTTCCCCAACTTCGATCCTAAGTGGCGCTGACGGCCGAGGTCCGGCATCGGAGGATGGAGCGGGCGACGGCGGTCGGGTCAGGTGAGGGACTGGTAGACGAGCTGGCGGAACTGGGGGCGGATCGGGTGGGCGCTGGAGGGGACCAGTTGGGTGAAGAACGATGCCGTCAGCTCTTCCGCCGGGTCGATCCAGAACGCCGTGCTGGCCATGCCGCCCCAGGACAGCTCGCCCGCCGAGCGGATGACTTTGCCGGGCACCGGGTCGATGACTACCGCCAGGCCGAGGCCGAAACCGACGCCGCGGAAGATCCCGTCCGCGCCCAGCGGCGAGCCGAAGCTGTCAAGATCCACGCCGCCGGGCAGGTGGTTGCGGCCCATGTAGCGCACCGTGCGCGGGCTGAGCAGCCGCATGCCGTCAAGCTCGCCGGCCGGGCTTTGCGGGCGGTCGAGCAGCATTTGGGTGAACTTGTCGTAGTCGGCCGTGGTGGAGACCAGGCCACCGCCGCCGCTGAGTAGGGTCGGCGGCCTGCGGCCAAGCTCGCCCAGGGCGTCCAGCCGCACCGCCTTGCGCTCCGCTCCCACCCCGTAAAGCGCCGCCAGCCGGGGCAGTTCGTCGGGCGGGGCGAAGAAGCCGGTGTCGGTCATGCCGAGCGGGGCGAAGATCCGCGTGCGGAGGAACTCGTCGAACCGCTGGCCCGAGGCGGCCTCGATCACCCGGCCGAGCACGTCGGTCGCCACCGAGTAGTTCCACCGCGTGCCCGGCTCGAACAGCAGCGGGATGCCGGCCCAGAGGTCACAGGCCTGCTCAAGCGTGATTCCTGTCTTGAACGCGACGTCGAAGCCCGCGGCCCGGTACAGGGCGTCCACCGGATGCACCCGGTGGAACCCGTAGGTGAGGCCGGCGGTGTGCGTCAGCAGGTGCCAGATCCGCACTGGCTCCGTCGCGCGGACGGTGACCGGCGCGACGTCCGAGCCGCCCTTGTAGACGGCCGCGTCGGCGAACGACGGGATGTACTTGCTGACCGGGTCGGTGAGCTCGAACGCGCCCTCCTCGTACAGCATCATCGTCGCGACCGAGGTGACCGGCTTGGTCATCGAGTAGATCCGCCACAGCGTGTCGGCCTCCACCGGCAGCCCGGCCTCGATGTCCCGTGACCCGTAGCGGGCCACATGCGCGACGCGGCCGCCCCTGCTCACCGCGAGCAGCCAGCCGGGCAGTCTGCCGTCGTCCACGTAGCGCTTGAAGTGCGTGTCGATGCGCCGCAGTCGGCTGGCGTCAAGGCCTACCTCGGCCGGGTCAACCTCTACCTTGAGTTCGCTCACCACACCAGGGTGCCGCAGTGTGCGCTCGCTGGCCAGCGGCCGCGATACCTTTGCGGCGTGCACGCCTTCACGGACATCGGTGTCGAGCAGGGCATTCCGTACGGGCTTGGCAAGCTCCTCGATGTCTACCGCCCGCGGTGGCAGGACGCGGTGCCGACGCCGACGGTGCTGCTGTGGCACGGCGTCGGGCTGGACGAGCGGGACGTGATGGCGACGCTGGCGACCGCGACGGCGGCGTACGGCCTGACGGTGGTGGTGCCCGACTGGCGATCGGACGCGCCCGACGAGGGGCGCGCCCACCTGCTGACGTCGCTCGACTGGACTCGGGAGCGCTGCGCCGAGCTTGGCGGCCGCGGCGACGACGCGATCGTGCTGGCCGGCTGGTCGAGAGGTGGCCGCGCCGCGGCCGCCGTCGGCGTCCGCCCGGACGCGGTTGGCGGCTGGCGCCCGCTTTCCGTCGTCTGCCTGGCGGCTGCCTACACGCGCCCGGCGCCGACCACAGGCGGCTCCCCGATCCAGGACCTGCTCACCGGCAACGCGGAGCCTGTCCCATTCTGGCTGGTCCACGGCACGGAGGACACGGTGGTGGCGGTGACCGCGTCCCGCGAGTTCGCCGCGGCGCTGACCAAGAAGGGCTGGCCGTTCCGGTTCGAGGAGCAGCCCACCGACCACGCAGGCGTGATCATGACCGAGTACGACAACGACGTGAAGCGTTGCCGGCCCGCGACAGCCCACCATGCGGTCGCCGCTGGCCAGCTAAGCACGCGAATGCTGGCCAGCGCTGCCGGGCTTCTCAATATTTAGAATAAGAATCAATTCGCCATGGCTCTCGCTCTTTCGAGATGGCAGCCGGACTCGCAGAAGCGAGCGGTCATGTCCGCCCCTCCCGCCAATGCCGGCGGATGACTGCCCATGTCAGGGTCCCCACCGCGACCACATACAGGGCACAGATCGACAGCACGATCCCTGGGTTAAACGTTCCCGTCCCCGACTTCAGAATCGCGACCGCACCGTAACCCATTCCTGCGATCCCCAGTCCAAGAGTGACAGCGTCGAGCATGTGTCCGGTGTACCGTCCAGGGAGCCTCAGTCTTCCACTGATGTCGCGGATCGTGACCAGCAGGTCCGCGGAGTCGGTTGGCGCGGCCTCCTCGCTCTGCTCTGACGATTCCGCGGCCGGGATCTTCACGTGGTTGAACTGCTCCCGGTGCGCGACGACGAACCGTACGAGCGCACTCGGAGTAGGCTCATACAGGTCCTGCCATTCGACGATCCGAATGGCATAGGGCGGATATCTGTGCTGCGGTCCCGAGCTTTGGCCGTACCGCTTGGATTCCATTAAATCAATCCCCTCACACTCCTTTCCCTCGGCAAGGGGTCCTCGGTTTTGGTCCCCTTACAGGACCGAGGGAGAGAACCGGCGCACCGGCTCGAACACCCAGATGAGCTTGGTGACCGCCGCGTCGACCGGGGCACGCCGCCACATGTTCTGGCCGGCGGAAGCGCGAAGCAGCAGGTGGCGTCGACGACCGCGGTGTCTGATGGCGACGGTGTTCACGGTGCCGGTGAGCGTGCCCGCGCGGGACGGGCGGACGGGATCGAAGTTGATGAACTTGATCACTACGACCGAGCCGAGTCGCCGCTTGAGCGTCAGCGCGCCGATGTCCGGCCCGCGCTCGCGGAAGCGGCGGTGGCGGCGTCCGCGGGTGATCGAGAAGCGGGCCCTGAGGAGGCCGGCTTGCCGCAGCGAGCGCGGCCAGGCGGTGGTGATGTTCCCCCTGATCATCAAGGCGGAGAAGATGGCGGCTACCGCGGTCGCCGCCTGGGCGATGATCATCCAGATGACCTGCGCGCCGGGCGAACCCCGCGTGGGCAGCACTGGATCGCGATCTGGTGCCCTGCCGTGCCGTCTTCCTGGCGGCCGCGTCCGGAGCGGCCTGTTCGTCTGAGCCATTTGTTTCTCTCTCTTTCTCTCGGCCTGCTCTCGCAGGACCACGTACAGGCGACATCGTACTCTCCTATGCACGATTGAGATGCGGATCTGCATCACTTTGCGGTTACTGTGGTGTGGCAGTAAGATGTACGAGCTGCTTCTGGACATCAAAAAAAATAGATATTGATGTCCAGGTTGTGGCAGGCTGTTCCTACAGCTGGTCGCGACGGGTGGGTGCCGCAAAGGGCAGCAGACGTCGCGACCATCGTGAGGAGGTAACTGCATGAGGACCCGGACACAACGTCAGCACCGGCAGGCGGGCGATCCCCCCGATGGGCGCCTGGCGGCCGGGGCGCAGGGCGAGTACGTCATCAACAGGATCACCGTCGGGATCATCCCGAAGGTCTGGGCAGAACTTCAGCGCCTGATGGCGGACACGAAGTTCAACCGCACTGATGTCGTCAACAGGGCTATCTCGGTTTACGCCATGGTGGACGCCAATGTCCGCGACGGGAACGAGCTCGTCTTCAGGGACCCGAAGAGCGGCAAGGAGCGCGTCGTCGAGATCGTGTGATATCGCGGTGAGCTTGGGCTAAGGCAGCATGCGGTGCGACCGGTCAGCTGCCGTCGGGGTAGCCGCCGCGGTGCAGCATCATCGGGTAGTGCGGTAGCGGCCGCTGGCCGCGGGTTCTGGCGCGCCAGCCGTCTGGGTAGGGGTCTAGGCCCGCGAACAACGGCGGGGGGTCGCCGATTGCCAGGGGTTCTAGGCTCGCGCGTAGCGCTTCGAGGCGGTTCGCGCCAAACCTCGTCCGCCAACGCTCCTCTATAACGCCGGTTAGGTCGTGATAGGCGCGCTGGGCGGCTAGGCCGCGGTCTGTCAGGCGGATGACCTTGCCTCGGGCACGGGCCACGTCTGGCTCCTCCGACACCAGGCCGCCTTTGCGCAAGACGCCCATCGCCATCGCGATCGATTCCTTCGAGACGCCCGCGAGCGCGGGGATGTCGCTGACGCGAACCCCATCGTCAGTCAGGACCCGCAGCATGTTGGCGCTGATCGCTAGCGACACGTCCGACTCTTGCTCGAACTCGGTCGCGAACGCGAGCAGCGGCTTGGACAGCAGCGCCCATAGCGGCAGGACATCTGCCGCGACGGAGTCTGGCTCTGCCGGGCCAGCGGGTTCATACCGGCTCCACAGGCCGTAGCCCAGGATCGGCAGGCAGTCTGGCAGGCCAGCGTCTAGCCTGCCGACCAGGCCGGCCAGCGCCGAGCGCAGCGCGCTGACCGCGGCATCGCCGAACCGGTCGCGCCACCGGCCTTCGACGATCTCGTCGATGCCGCGCCAGGTCTCGCGCGCCGCCAGCCCCCGGACCGTCAGGCGCATGACCGCGCCGGATCCTGGCCTCCTGCCGTGCCCGGGGTCGGGCGAGTACGTGACGTAGCCCCAGCGGCGCATGCCGTCCAGGTTCGTCCCGGTCCGCGCCAGCCGGCGCAGCGACCCGACGGTGATCCCCTCGTCGGGGACGAAGCGCAGGCAGTTCGCCCACATCACCAGCGACGTAAGCCACGGCGCGTCCGGTGGCGCGCCGGGCGGCCGGCCATCGCCGGCGGTGCGGTGCGGGATCCGGTGTTCGGCCTCGTTGTCGCACTCGATCGTGAACGCGACCAGCGCCTCGGACAGCAGCGCGTGCAACGGCTGGCGGTCGGCAGACGGGAGGGACCGTTCCGGATAGGGATTGTGATTTTCCGTGGCGCGGGCCAGCAGCAGGCCTGGCGACTCCAGCCGATCGCGGCCGTCGGTGACCTGCCACCCGTGCGCGGCGAGTAGCCGCGACGCACTCTCATGCGTGAACATCGAGCGCAACGGCTCCCCCATCGCGGCGACCGCCGCGGCGAGACGCTCGCGGGCGACCGGCCGCGCCGACGACGACACGCTGATCGCCAGCGGGCTGCCGTCGACGGTGACCGCGCGGAACTGCCGCAGGACCCGCGCAAGCACCTCCTGCTCCAGGTAGGCGGCAATGCCTTCGAGCAGGAACAGCGCCGGCCTGCGGGGGTCGAGTCCCGCGCCGGTCAGCAAGTCGCCAATCGGGTCCACGATGAAGTCCGCCGCGACGAACTGGACGTGCCGTGCGTCCAGGCCCAGCCTGCCGATCCGCGCCAGCTTGTCCGCCTGGGTCGCCGGGTGGTCCACCTCGAACCAGCGCACCCCGTGCCCGGCGTACCTGAAGGCGCGGCCGTCGTAGCCGGCGGCGCCGACGACGACCTGCCTGATCCCGCGGTCGACCGAGTTCACCACGACCCGGTCGAAGAAGGCCGTCCGGGCGCGGAGGTATTCGTGCATCCGGGTGCGCGGGACTGCCGTGCCGTCCGCCACATCCCTGGCCAGTGCCAGGTCGGCGGCCGGGTCACCGTACGGCGTTTCGATCCGGTCGTAGTCCAGGCGGTGCGCGGCGACGCGGCGCGCTGTCTGGGAGGCGCTGCCCTCCTGCATGAGGGCAACAGTAATGCGGCCGTTCAGTCGGCGCCGTACTCGTCGCGGCGGCGGACCCAGAACTGGGTGTCGTCCGGGGGCTCGTCACGACCCTTCGGCACGAGGTCAAGGAACTGGTATGTGCCGTTGACCATGTCGATGCCGCGCGCGTAGGTGGAGTAGGTGTGGAACAGGCGGCCCGCGCTGTCGCGGCAGAAAACGCTGATCCCCTCCCTGTCACTGAATCCGGGGCTGCCGGCGGCGTAGTTGTACACCGCGGTCCCGTCGGCGAGCGACTCCGGCGTGAACGAGGCGCCGAAGTCGTAGTTGAAGTCGGTCCCGGCCGCGGAAACCCAGGTGAAGGACCAGCCCATCCGCTTCTTGTACGCGGCTATCTGCGCCATCGAGGCGCGGGACACGGCCGCGAACGTCACGTCGCGAGCCGCCAGGTGAACGGGGGCGCCGTCGAAGGCGTCCGCCCAGAACGAGCAGTGCGGGCACCCGGCGTCCCAGTCCGGCGGGTACATGAAGTGATAGACGACAAGCTGGCCGCGGCCGTCGAACAGGTCGGCCAGCGTCAGCTTCCCGCCCGGCCCGTCGAACGTGTAGTCCTTGGTGACCTCTTCCCACGGCAAGTCGCGCCGTTCCTGCGCGAGCGCCTCGCGCTGGCGGCTGAACTCCTTCTCCCGGGCCAGGAGCGCCTTGCGGGCCTCGAGCCATTCATCGTGGGACACGACTTTGTGCTGCTGATCCACGGCGGGCGCCTCCCCGTTCTGCTGGTTCGCGCGGACATTCAACAGACTCCTTGAATATCCCATCGCCTCGGGCTGCTATTGTCAACAGGGTGGTTGAAGATCTTTCGCTTGACCGAGCCTACGCCGCCTTGGCCGATCCGGTACGCCGGGGCCTGCTTGTCGCGCTGCGCGCGGGCCCGGCCCGGATCACCGACCTGGCGGCGCCGCTGCCGATCTCGTTCGCGGCGGTCGCGCGGCACGTCGGGGTGCTCGAGTCGGCCGGGCTGATCAAGCGGGAGGTGCGCGGGCGCGAGCACTGGCTGAGCGTGCGTTCGGCGGGGCTTGAGGCGGCGCAGGAGTGGATCGCGGAGCAAACCGAGTTCTGGTCGGTGCGCGCCGACTCGCTGGCCGCGAGGCTAGCCAGGCGCGCGCGATGACGGCGGCCGCGTTCGTGCGGCGGGTGCTGCCCGCGCCGCCCGACGTCGTGTTCGACGAGTGGCTGGACGCCGAGGGCATGGCCGAGTGGATGTGCCCTCGCCCGGCGCTGGCGACCGCGATCGTCTTGGAGCCGCGGGTCGGCGGAACGCTGCGCATTGACGTCGAAGACACCGGCGTTCGCGTCTACGTCAGCGGGACCTTCCTCGAACTGGAGCGGCCGCGGCTGCTGCGGTTCACATGGAGCAGTTCAGACTGGGCGGATCCTTCGGCGCAAAGTGTGGTGACCGTGCGGCTGGAGGGGCATGGCAGCGACGAGACGCTGATGACGATCGAGCACGAGCAGTTGCCGCCGGAGGAGTTCGTCAACTACCAGGACGGCTGGGCACTGATCGCGGTCCAGTTGGTGAGCGCGCGGTTCGCCCGCCGCTAACGTGGCTCTGCCGGCTAGGCCGGCGCGAGCAGGAGGTAGATGTCCGTACGCCGCCTGGCCGGGTCGTCATCCCAGTCGCCGTAAACCTCCCAGCTCGCCCCGGCGCGCTGTCGCCCGTTCGCGCCGCACCACTGATCTATGGCCGCGTAGGCGGGCGCCATCTGAGAGTAATCGCCGAAGTAGGCCACCGTGGCCACCTCGCCTGACGGGGTCGCACATGCCCGTACGTCGCCGTCTGGCTCGAATCCGGCCGGGACCTCAACCCCGGCGTCGATCGTCAGCACGCCGTTCTTCTCGCCGTGGTAGATGACGACGTTGTGCCCGGTCGCTACCCGCTGGGCGCGCAGCACCGGCCAGACCAAGTTCAGCAACCCGATGATCACGGCGCCTAGCCGGTCTTGGGCGGCTTCCACGTGAACCGCCGCGAGCTGACGCGATTCGGCGCGTTCGGCACGCACTTCATAGGTCACAGAATCGCAAGGTATCAGGGCGCCTGGAGTTTCGCAGTTCTGCGGCGGGTGCCAGTCTCTGCGGGCCTCTTGCGGTTCGATGGCGGCCTGAGCGGGCGGTAAGCATGATGGTGGCCCTGATGACCGAGGGGATCGTCACGATCCTCGCCGTCATCGTGCTCGCCAGCTTGTACAACGGCCAGGCCAAGGCGCCGCGGGAGCGGCGCGCTCGCGTTGGCTAGGCCCCGCCGCGGGCCGGTCGGTACGCTGCGGGCATGAGCTACCGGCGGGCGGACGTGGCCTCGCTGCGAATGCTGCGCCTTGCCAGGGACCGGATCGACAGGGACTACCACGAGGACGTCGGCATCGTCGCGCTGGCCAGCGGGGCCGGGTATTCGCGCGAGCACTTCATCCGCGCGTTCCGCGCTGCCTATGGTGAAACGCCCGGGCGGTACCGGACGCGCCGGCGGGTCGAGCGCGCCTGCGAGCTGCTGCGGTCGGCCAACCTCACCGTCACCGAGATCTGCCATCTGGTCGGCTTCACCAGCCTGGGCACGTTCAGCACGCGGTTCGCCGAACTCACCGGCATGTCCCCGTCCCGCTATCGCGCGGAGGCGGCGCGCCGCGGCGGGCCGGCGCCGATTCCCGGCTGCTTCGTGCTGATGTGGCAGTCTGGTCTGCCAGCCGCGGACGGCCGCGAAGACCGCACTTCCTGAGAAGCCAGCCCGCGGCCCGATGGCATAGCGTCGGCACATGATCAAGGGCATAGACATCGTGTCGGTCTGGGTACTGGACCAGGAATCGGCCAGGGAGTTCTACACCGGGAAGCTGGGCTTCGAACTCACCAACGACATCAAGCTGGACAACGGCATGCGGTGGATGACGGTCCGCCCGCCTGGCAGCACGAGCCAGGAGTTCGTGCTCATGGACCCGTCGCACTCGATGCTCGACGCGCAGACCGCGGAGCAGGTCCGCGCCCTGGTGGCGAAGGGCGCCCTGTCCCCCGGCGTGATGGCCACCTCCGACTGCCGCGGCGACTACGAGGAACTCGTCAAGCGCGGCGTCGAGTTCACCGCGCCGCCCGCGGAGCGGCCTTACGGCGTCGAGGCGATCCTGCGCGACGACTCGGGCAACTGGTTCAGCTTCACCCAGCGCTTCGGCATGGGTTGACATATATGTAAACCATGCGTCAGGCTATCGGTTGACAGAAGTGTCAACCGATAGGAGGAGGCATGGTCTCCAGGCACGACATCACCGGCCGGGCCGACGTCGCCGACCCGGCGGACCGCGGCGCGCGGCGGCCCTGGTCGGTGCTTGTGCTGCTGTCCGTGGCGCAGTTCATGGTCATCCTGGACATGACGGTGGTCACGGTCGCGCTGCCGTCCATCGGCAGATCGCTCGGGTTCGCCGCCGCGGACCTGCAGTGGGTGGTCACCGCGTACCTGCTGGCCACCGGTGGCCTGACGCTGCTCGGCGGGCGCGCGGCCGACCTGTTCGGCGGGCGGCGGATGTTCGCGGTGGGACTCGGCGTGTTCACGGCCGCGTCGGCCGCGTCCGGGCTGGCACCCGACGCGGCCGCGCTTATCGCGTCGCGGGCGGCGCAGGGCATCGGCGCCGCAATGCTCACCCCGGCGGCCCTCGCGGTCATCACCGCCACCTACGCGGGCGCGCAGCGCGCTACGGCGCTGAGCGCCTGGGGGGCGCTCGCAGGCGGCGGGCTTGCCGCCGGGGTGCTGGCCGGCGGGGCGCTCACCACCTGGTTCGGCTGGCGCTCGGTGTTCCTGATCAACGTGCCCGTCGGCCTCGCCGCGTTCGCCGCGCTGCGGCACGGGGTGCTGCGGCAGGCCGGCCAGCAGCGCGGGACCGAAGGCGGCGCGGCCGTTCGCGGACCCGGCCCGCGCGGACTCGACCTGCGCGGCGCCGTGCTCGCCATGGCGGGGCTGATCAGCCTGGTGTACGCGATCAGCGGCGCGCCGGCGCACGGCTGGGGATCGGCGCGCACGTTGGTCCTTATGGCGCTCGCCGCCGTGGCCCTTGCCGCATTCGGTTTGGCCGAACGGCGGGTGCGTAACCCGCTGCTCCCGCCACGGACGCTGCGGTCCCGGACCCTGACGTCCGGAGTGCTGCTCATGTTCGCCGCCACCGGCCTGCTCGTCGGCCAGCAGCTGCTGACATCGTTGTTCCTGCAGGACGTCACGGGCGCGTCGCCCATCCGGGCGGGGATCGAGTTCCTGCCGCTCGTGCTGGCCGCGATCATCGGCGCGGGGCTGGCCTCGCACCTGGTCGGGCGCGCGGGCACGCGTGTGCTCGCCGCCGCTGGGCTCGGCCTGCTCGCGGCGAGCGCGCTGCTGCTGTCGCGCGCGACGGCGGACGGTTACCTGGCGGTGCTGCTGCCCGGCCTGATCGTCGGCGGCCTCGGCAGCGGCCTGACGTTCCCCGCCGCGTCGGTGACCGCGCTGAGCAGGGTGCGGGATGGCAGCGAGGGACTCGCCTCCGGCCTGGTGACCACCGGGCACGAGGTTGGCGCCGGCGTCGGCGCCGCGGTCTTCCCCGCGCTGGCCACTGCGGCCGGATTCGCGGCTGGGTATGGCCGCGCGCTCACGGTGGCCGCGATCACCGCGGCGGCGGTCGCCGTCATCACGGCGGCGGTGCTGCCCTCGGCGCGGCCCGCGCCCGGCACTAGGGTTGGTTTCCACTAGCGGTCCGCGCGAGCGGCGGCGGCGGGAACGGAGCCGGCGGTGACATCTGAGGTGACGCCACACACCACGGACAGGCGGCGCGCCATCGCCGACCGGAACGTGCGGGCCATCCTCGACGCCGCCGAAGAGCTGATCGGGCAGCAGGCGCCGGTGACCGTCGCGGCGGTGGCGGCCCAGGCCGGGGTCTCCAGAGTCACCGTCTACGCGCACTTCGCGACCGGCGAGGCGCTGCTCGAGGCGGTCGTGGAACGCGCGGTAGGACACACCACGACCGCCCTGGCCGCGGCGGAACCGGACAGCGGGCCCCCGCTTGAGGCGCTGGCCCGGCTGGTGGCCGTGGGCTGGCGCGAGCTCGGGCGCAACGCGGCGATGGCCGAGGCCGCCGCGGCGCGCCTGAGCGCCGACGCGATCGCGCGTTCCCACCATGGCGCGCGGCACCAGATAGCGGAACTAGTGAGGCGCGGGCGGCGGGACGGGACCTTCCGCGCGGACGTCCCGGAAGGCTGGCTCGTGACGTGCTGCTTCGCCCTGTTCCACAGCTGCGCGGACGAGGTCCGCGCCGGGCGGCTCGACGCGGCCGACGCCGAGCGGGTGCTCACCACGACGATCACCGATCTGTTCACCGGGCGGCGCTAGATGATTTTGTATAGAACGCGTGTTTGACAAGCGAACAGGTTTCCGGCAAGGTGGACCCCAAGTCAGGATGTTCAGAAAGAGGGGTCGAATCATGGGTCAGAAGACTGTCCGGTTTAGCGATCTCAGTGGCCAGCTCATCATGCGCGACGACGCGCTGGCGCGCATCGTGATCCACGAGCACCCCGACTTGGACGAGGGCCCGGTCGAGATCGAGGCGCTCGCCGACGAAGCCCTCGCCTTGGAGAAGGACACGCTGCGAGTGGCTGTGCTTGACGTGTACCTGCCCGGTGAGGACCTGCCGAGGCGCGTCACGATGGACGCCGACGCGTTCGGCGCGAAGGTGACCGAGAAGCCGGTGAGCGAGATGCTGATCAGCGCGCGCCCGGTGAAGCGGGCCGGGCGCCCGAAGCTAGCGCGCGCGGCGAGCTAGCCAGGGCCGCGGGCTCCGGGGAGTCGTCCCGCCGGGCTGGCGATGTCCTACAGTTTGTCCCATGGCTGACACCGACCCCGAGAACAAGCTGATCGTCCCGGCGACCGACAAGGGAGCGCTGCGCGCCTCACACGCGGATCGCGACCAGATTGTCGAGCTGCTGCGGGTGGCGGCGGGTGACGGACGGCTGTCGCCTGAAGAACTCGATGAGCGGCTTGACCGGGCGCTGACCGCCCGGACCTACGCCGAGCTCGCGGCGCTGATCACCGATCTGCCCGCCGGCGGCGGCGCCGTCTCGCCCGCGACGGCGCTGTCGCCAGGGACGGCTCCCCCGGAGCCAAAGGACCTGATCCGGCTGCACGTCTCGAGCGGCCACGCGAAGCGCGACGGCCGCTGGGTCGTGCCGAGCCGGATGGATCTGGCGGCGACCAGCGGGCACGTCACGCTGGACTTCACGCAGGCCGTGATCACGCAGCCCACGCTGCGCATCGACGCCGTGGTCCGCAGCGGCCATATCACGCTGATCACCAAGCCCGGCATCGTGGTTGACGCCGACGACGTGTCTGTGCGCAGCGGGCACGTCAAGGTGCGCTCGCCGTGGGGACCGGACGTGCCGGTGCTGCTGCGGATCGACATCGCGGGCACGTGCGGCAGCGGCCACATCACGGCACGTCCGCCGCGGCGCACGCTCTGGGCGTGGCTGAGCCGCAAGCCGCGCTACGCGATCGCCGCCTGACCCCGCCTTTGCGGGGTTGCGGTCACCCGCGAGACGTCGGCCCTAGTTGCCTTCCGCTGACGGCCTGCCGGACCCTCAGCCGGCGGGTTCCGGTCCCTGCGGGGCACTTGCGGGTCGACGGCGGCCTGAGCAGGCGGTGAGCATGATCATTACGAATAAATGTTTGCCTTAACTGTTGTCATAGCTACAGTTAAGGCAAACATTTCGACTAAATGATCTTAGCCTGGGATAGGATGGCTTCGCGTAGCGGCGGGCCCAGCGGCCCGGGGCGCGTTACGCGGTGGCGCTTGCCTCGCCGAGCGGGCTTGGCTCGGCGGCCCGGGCTCGCGCGGGTGACGTCAGCGCGATGAAGCCGAGGATCGCGAGCAGCGCAAGGCCCGCGAGCACATAGGCGTTCCCGGCGATGACCTGCAGTCCGCTCCAGTGGTACTCGAGGAACCACGGCTTGTCGCCGACCGCCACGAACACCTTGACCGGGCTGTCCGGCCCCGCCCAGATGAGCCCGTGCGTGAAGTTGCCAGGACCGCTGGTGCGCAGGCTCCATAGGCCGCCCGGCCACGGCGCGAACACGAGCAGCATGCCCGCGGCCACGGCCGCGCAGCCGAACGCGGCGCGCCGGTGCCCGGCCTGCCAGGCCCGCACGGCGTAGTGGACGGCCACCATGATGCCCGGCACGACCCACACCCAGTGGTGGTCCCAGCTGATCGGCGAGTCAAGCAGGCCCACGAGCGCGGCGGTCAGCAGTCCGAGCATCGGGTAGCCGGCGCGGTCGAACAGCGCGGCGCACAGCAGACCGAGCACGGTCACCAGCACGACGCCGACGATCCACGGCAGCGCCGCGGAGTTGATGCTGCCCGCGAGCCTGGTGGCGATCGCGCGCAGCGACTGGTTCCCGCCCCAGCCCACGAACCCGGTGCGCCCGTCGTTGAAGACCAGGCCTTTCAGCCAGTAGTCGGTCGAATCGGCGGGCACGATGATGAAGCCGAGCGCGACGGTGCCGGCGAAACCGGCGGTGGCCATCGCGGCCTGCCGGAACTTGCGGGCGAGCAGCAGGTACGGGATGAAGATCAGCGGCACCAGCTTGATCCCGGCGGCGAAACCGGTCGCCAGGCCTTTCCACCGGCGGCGGGACGGCGTGTCCGGCTGGTTCAGGTCCCAGATGATCAGCGCCATCAGGAACAGGTTGATCTGCCCCAGGTACATGGTGCGGAAGACCGGCTCGGTGAGCAGCCCGGCGGACGTGCCGAGCAGCGCGCCGCCGGCCAGGACCCGGCGGTCCCGGTAGCCGAGCGCGCGCATCGTGCAGTACGCCGCCGCGAACAGCGCGAGCAGGTTGCCGATCTGGGACAGCCGGGGCAGGACCGACCATGGCACGAAGGACACGACCGCGAAGACCACCGCGGCGAACGGTGAGTACGTGAACTGCAGCGGCACGTTGTGGCCGACCCGGAGCGTCCAGTCGTACAGCGGGTAGGTGTGCTTCGCGTCGTAGTACGGGCTGACGTGCCTGACGATGAGACCGCCGTCCCGGTAGACGCCGAGGTCCGTGGGGAACAGCGTGTACCCGGCGGGGTGCAACGCCGCGAACGTCAGCCACATCGCGAGCACCGCGACGAGGGCCACGGCTCCGGCGATCAGGAGGCGCGTGCCCTGGACCTTCTTACCGGGCGTGGCCACCCGCAGACGATCAAGCACCGAACTCACCTGGCAAACCTTACCGGTTCCGTCACCGTGGCCGCGCGGACCATGCGGACTTGGCGTAGACCGCGGGGAATTCGGTGAGTGAGGCCAGCACAAGGTCGGCGCCGGCCGCCAGCAGGTCACGGTCCGTGAAAGATCCGGTCGCTACGCCCACCGCGCGCACCCCGGCCGCGACGGCGGCGGCCATGTCCGCTGGCGTGTCCCCGACGTATGCGCCCGCGCGCAGCCCGGCCAGCACCGCGGCCTTACCCGGCCCGTGCACCTCGGCGAACACGTCGTCGGCGGTCAGGCCGGCGCCGTCCAGGCTCAGCCGCGCCGACACCTCGTACTTGGCGGTGATGACCACGGCGCGCGCGCCGCCGGCGCGGACCGCGGCGAGCGACTCGCGGGCGCCGGGCAGCACCGTGGTCAGCGGCCCGGCGAGCCGCAGGTAGTGCTCGCGGTAGATCCGCATCGCCCGCGGTATCTCGTCGGGGGCAAACCAGAACGCGAGTTCGTCTTCGAGCTTGATGCCCAGCCTGCTATCCACGCCGGCCGGGTCGATGGTCACGCCAGTGTCCGCCGCGACCGCGGCGAACGAGGCCATGATCGCCCGCCGTGAGTCGAGCAGCGTCATGTCAAGGTCGAAGCCGACTGGCGCCGGCGCCATCAGTCCCCCTTCGTCCGCGGCGCCGCGGCCGGCAGCACCCGGGGGCGCGCGGCGAGCAGGCCCGCGACCAGCAGCATAGCGTTGAGCGCGAAGAGCACCGCGAGCGGCAGCTGCCAGCTTCCCGTCGCCGAGTGCAGCAGCCCGACCTCAAGCGGGCCCGCGCTGGCCAGCAGGTAGCCGACCGCCTGCGCGAGCGACGACAGCGACGCCGCGGCGGCCGCGTGCGGCGCCCGCGCCATGGTGAAGAAGATCGCCAGGCTGAGCGCCGCGTTCTGCCCGGCGCCGAGGATCAGCACCCAGACCGGGGCGGAGCCGAGCGGCAGGTACACCACGCCCGCCAGGCCCAGCGCCATCGCCGCCACTGTCGGCACGATGAGCGCGTACTGCGCCCGCATCCGCTGCGCGATCGCGGCGACGAACAGCGACACCGCCAGGTTTCCGACGCCCATCAGGGCCAGCAGGTCGCCCGCGGTGCCCGCACTAGCGCCGCGGTCGCGCAAGATCGTCGGCAGCCAGGACAACACCGCGTAGTACAGCAGGCTCTGGATGCCCATGAACGCGGTGACCTGCCAGGCGAGCGCGTGCCGGTGCACCGCCACGCGGGGAACGGGGCCAGGGCGGGCCGGACCGGACAGCGGGTCGGCAGCGGAGGCCGGGACCGCTGCGCGCGGACGCCGCGTCTGCGGAAGCCAGAGCAGGGCGCCGAGCGCCGCGGGTCCGGCCAGCCAGCCGAGGATCAGCGAGACCGAAACGCCGGTGCCGCCGGTGCCGTCCCAGAGCGGCACGCTGACCAGCGACGCGGTGATCGCGCCGACCGAGAGCGCGGTGATGTAGAGGCCGATGAGAAAGCCCGCGCGTTCTGGCCACCGGCGCTTGATCAGGCTGGACAGCAGCACGTTCATGACGGCGATCGCCGCGGCGGCCAGCACCGTGCCGGGGAACAGCAGCGAGCCCGGCGCGGCGCCGCGCGCCGCGAGCCCGGCGACCAGCGCGATGAGAGCGCCGAGCAGCACGCGCTCTTCGCCGTGCCGCCTGCTCAGCGAGGCCGCGAAGCCGGAGACGACGCCGAAGCAGATGACTGGCGTCGCCGCGAGCACGGAGATCGCGGCCGTGGACAGGTGCAGGCTGTCCTGCAGTTCGGGGAAGAGGGGCGGCAGGCTGGTGATCGCGCCGCGCAGGTTGAACCCGAGCGCGGCCACGCCGATGACAAGCAGCGTCCGCTCGAGCGTCCGGGCACGGCGGAATGTCGCGCCCTCGCTCCTGCTCTCGCCGGGCTCCGCCGACCGCAATCGATTCACGAGCATCTAAACGTACCCGAAGAGCGCCGAAGTCCCAGACGCGGACATTTACCGCCGGATTGGCGGGGAGCGCGTGTGTGGCAGGCTTGAGCGGTGACGAGCCGCGCTGACGAACCGCTATCACCCGCGCGGCGGCGTGACCTGGCGGCGATAAGCGCCGAGCTAGCCAGGGTCGCCAGGTATGACGACGAGTCAATCGTGGCTGACGTCTGGATCAGGCAGCGCTACGACGGCGGCTTCGCCGCCAGCTACGCGCCCGCGAGGTCAACCGCCGTGCGCACCGCGTGGCACGAGGCCGGGCACGCGGTCGCGGCGCTCGCGGTGGGCGCCAGGTTCAGCTCGGCGAGCATCCGGGCCGGCGGAGCGACCTCGGGCCGGGTGCATTCCATCCACGGCGCCGGCGAACTCGGCTTCGTCATCGACGCGGGCGGGCAGCTCGCCGAACGGCTGCGCGACTGGACGCTGCCGGACTCCGGCGCGGAGCTTGCGGCCTGGCTGGCCGCCTGGCGCGACGACGGCGGCGACGCGCGGCGGTTCAGGGCGGGCATCGGCGCGATGTTCGGCGCCGACGAGGCGGCGGCCTGGCGGTACACCGAGCGGCTGCTGACCCCGCTGCGGCCGCGGATCCGGGAGCTGGCCAGGGCGCTGCTCGTGCACCCGCGGCATCTGCCCTACCCGGTGGCGGCCGCGATCGCGGGCCTGCCCGACGGCCCGCTCCCATAGCATGACGGCATGATCTGGGAGCAAGTGCTCGCGTACTGCCTGGCCAAGCCCGGCGCGTGGCAGGACGAGCCGTGGGAAGGCGACGTCGTTGTCAAGGTCGGCCCCAAGATCTTCGCGTTCCTCGGGTCGGACGAGTCGCATGGCGTCGGCCTGAAGTGCGGCGTCAGCAGGGAAGCGGCCGATGAGTGGCTGCTGCGCTACCCGGGCGACGCCTCGGTGATGCCCTACATCGGCCGGTCCGGCTGGAACAGCCTGCGGATCGGAGGCGCAATCTGCGACGACGAGATCATGGAGGCGATCGACGCGTCGTATGAGGCGATCGTCGGCAAGCTGCCGAAAAAGGACCGCCCCGGCGGCCCGGCATAGCGGCGGCGTCGTGCTCTGGCAGGTCTTCGTCCTGCTCGCGGCGGGCGTGGTCGGCGGGCTCGCGAGCACGGTGGCGAGCATCGCGAGCGTCGTGTCCTACCCGGTGCTGCTCGCGCTGGGCCTGCCGCCGCTTTCCGCGAACGTCACCAACACGATGTCGCTCGTGCTCACCGGCGCGGGCTCGGTGCTCGGATCCCGCCCAGAACTGGCCGGCCAGCGCGCCCGGGTGCTGCGCTTCGCGGCGGTCACCGCGTGCGGCGGGGCGGCCGGCGCCGCCATCTTGCTGCTCGCGCCGCCGAGCGCCTTCGGCCTCGCGGTTCCCGTGCTGATCGGCGGCGCGTCGCTGCTGCTGCTCGCGCAGCCCCTGGTCCGCGGGCTCGCGCCGCGGCCCGGCGCGGAACAGTCGAAACTCCGGCTTGCCGGGGTGTTCGGCGCGGCGGTGTACATCGGGTACTTCGGCGCGGCGGGCGGCGTGCTGATGATCGTCGTGCTCACCACGCTGGTCAGCGAGCCGCTCATCCGGGTGAACGCGCTGAAGAACTCGATACTCGGCTCGGCCAACGGCGTCGCGGCGATCATCTTCGCGGTGTTCGCGCCGGTGCACTGGCTCTTCGTGCCGCCGCTCGCGGCGGGGTTCCTCGTCGGCGGGTTCACCGGGCCGCGGCTGGCCCGGCGGCTGCCGGTCACGGCGCTGCGGGTCTTCATGGCGCTGTGCGGGCTCGCGCTCGCGGTCAAGCTCGCGGTCGCCGCTTACAGATGAGCACACGCCTGCTATCAGAGTTACGAAATTGACGAGAATTGCCCACCGTTGCGATTGATGGCAATTTCCCGTACTGACATGTCCTGATATAGAAAAAATCGCTCACAAAAGGCCATGACATTCGTCTATTCTCTCTTTGTACCCGTCGGCGACGTGAGTCGCTGGCGACTCATAAACCGGGGACCGGCCCAGGCGGCAAAGGGCTAAACCGCCTTGGTCAACCCCGGATCACGCGGGGCAGCGCGTTCGGTTCCTGGGGCCGTGATGCACCGCGAGCATACGGGGGGCGTGACACCTTCTGTCACGAGCGTCCCTTGCGCCCACGGCGGGAGCAGTTTCACAATGGCGATACTGATCATCTTCATCATCATTGTCGCGGTCGGGTACTACGGCTCGCTGCGAGTTCACCCGCTGACCAAGTGCAAGATGTGCGGCGGCGGCGGCAGGCACTTCGGCACCGTGTACAAGAGCGCGCAGCGCCGCTGCCGTAAGTGCGGCGGCACCGGGCGCCTGGACAGGCTCGGCACCAAGGTCTTCTTCGGCGGCACCAACAACACGGGGGTCTTCACCAAGCGCTGACTGGAGCTTAGGGGGTCGGCGTGCTCCGCTGCGCCGCTGCCCAGCGGCGGCCGAGCAGCGCGGACCTGGCTGCGAGCCACAACCCGAGCGCCGCCCAGACTCCGGTCACGCCGAGCCAGTGAAAGCGCAGCACGAGCGCGGCCACCGGGGCGAACGCGAAGATCGCGAGGATCATGGCGCGGCGCATGGCGGCGTAGTCGCCAAGGCCGAGGATCAGCCCGTCGAGCACGAAGGCGAGCGCCGCGAGCGGCATCGTGGCCGCCGAGGCGAGCAGGCCGGTGACCGCGACACCGCGGACCGCCTCGTCACCGGTGAACAGCGCCGGCGCGCCAGCCGCGAGCGCGGCCGTGACCAGGCCGAGCACTGAGCCCGCCACCAGGCCGAGGGTGAGCGTGCGCCGCCCGGCGGTGCGGGCCGCCGCCAGGTCACCGGCGCCAAGGGCCGCGCTGACGAACACCTGCGCGGGGACCGCGAGCGCGTCAAGCGACAGGGACAGCAGGTACCACAGCCGGTAGGCGACCTGCTGGCCGCCGAGGTCGACCGGGCCAAGCCGCGCCACCACCGCGGTCGCCGTCAGCGGCACCACGCCGAGCGCGATCGTGCGCACGGAAAGGCGGTGCCCGTCGGTGAGCAGGTCCCGTATTTCCGCGCCGCCGGGCCTGGCCGGCCGGAGCCTGCCGTGCCGCCAGGACGCGGCCGCGTACGCCGCGGCGGCGCCGGCCTGGGCGATCACCGTGCCCCACGCCGAGCCGAGCAGCCCCGCGTGCGCGCCGAACACCAGGCCCGCCTCCAGTCCGACGTTGAGCACGTTGGCGCCGACCGCGATCTTCAGCGGCGTGCGCGTGTCTTCAAGCCCGACCAGGTGGCCGTTGCCCGCGAACGACAGGTAGAGAAACGGCAACCCCACCGCGGCGGCGCGAAGGTAGCCGGTGGCTCCCGCCTGCACGTCCCCGTGCGCGCCGAGCACCTGCGCCACCCACGGCGCGGCGACGGCGATCACGGCCGTCGTCACCACTCCCCAGCCGACCGCCACCAGGTACGCGGCGCCCACCGCGCGGCCCGCGGCGCCGCTGTCGCCTTGCGCCGTCCGCCGGGCGACCGACGTGGTCGTCGCGGTGGACAGGAAGATCGCCACCCACGCCGCGATCGACAGCGCGCTCGCCGCGATCGCGAGGGCGTCAAGCTGCGCGCGGCCGAGGTGTCCGACGATCGCGGTGTCCGCGATGTTGTACAGCGGCTCGGCCGCTATCGACCCAAGCGCCGGGATCGCCAGCCTGGCGATCCGCCGGTCCAGTTCGCGGCCTGTTCGCTGTGTGCTGCTGCGTGTCCGGCTCGACGTCTCTGTCAGGTCAGCCTCGCGTCACTGGTCACGGCGCACAGCATAGGCGCGCAGGGGCGCGCTAGTGCGGGGCGTAACACATCGACGGGCGTGATCGCTGTCCCTGTGACATCGGATGTTTGCCAGGATCATGCAGGGAACTCTAAGGAAATCTAAGGATCTTCCCAGGATCGGGCTCTAGCGTGACAACGATCGATAGATCACAATTGAGCATCAGCGCGGCAACAAACGGTGCAAAGCTAGGGCGTATACCGACATTTCGGATTTAAAGGGTCGAATCGTGGATCAATCCGGCACTCATGGGCGAGTTCCGGCCTGCTCGGAGGTGGGGGGATGAGGTGGCCGCCCCGCCTCGCCCTCCCCGGGCGCAAGTCGTTTAGCCTGGTCGCCGCCCTCGTCGCGACCGCGGTGGGCGCAGCCGTGCTCGCGGTTCCCGCCGATGGCGGCGACGCGACCGTCGCGCAGCGGCTCGACCCCACGTACCGGGTCCCCGCGACGTCGGACAGCGGCGCGGCGTTCGGCGGGCTGGCCGCGGTCGGGGCGCTGTTCGGCTACAGCTCAGGAAAGCTCGGCACGCACTTCTGCACGGCCAGCGTCGTGCACAGCCGCGGCGGCGACCTGGCCGTCACCGCCGCGCACTGCGTGAGCGGCGCTTCGACCCCGATCGCGTTCGTGCCCGGCTACGCGGACGGGAGGGCGCCGTTCGGCGTCTGGCAGGTGGCCCAGGTGTTCACCGACGAGGCGTGGCAGGCCTCGCAAGACCCCGATGACGACGTGGCGTTCCTGCGGTTGTCCCCCGCGAGCGACGGCGTGCCCGTCGAGGACGTCACAGGCGCCGAGCTGCTCGGCTCCGGGACCCAGGCCGGCCTGCTCGTCCAGGTCATCGGCTACCCGGACGGCGCGGACGCGCCGGTCTGGTGCGTGAACCGGACGAAGAGCTTCACCCTCACGCAGGTCGAGTTCGACTGCGGCGGGTACACCGACGGGACCAGCGGCGGACCGTTCCTCGCCAACGTCTCCGCCGTCTCCGGCCAAGGGACCGTGGTAGGCGTCATCGGCGGCTACGAGCAGGGCGGGCTGACACAAGACGTGTCGTATTCCACGGTGTTCGGGACCGCGGTGGCGTCCCTGTACCTGACCGCGGAGGCTTCCAGCTGAGAGTCGGCCCGCTTCGTTCCGGATAAGGAGATCTTTATCTTTTCCTTCCGGGCGACGGGACGATCGCGTCGATCTCCGCGAGTTCGGCCGCGGTCGGCTCCCACTCCCCCGCGGCCGCGTTGGCCTTGACCTGCTCCGCCGACGTGGCGCCGGCGATCACCGAGGCGCAGCCGGGTTGTGCGGCAAGGCCGCCGATCGCGATCTCGAGCACGCTGACCCCGTGCTCAGCGCCCCAGGAGATCAGCGCCTCTACCTTGTCCAGTTTCGCGTCCGTGATGTAGCCGGCGCGGGCGGCCAGCCGGGTGCCGGCCGGCACCTCCTCGCCGCGCCGCACCTTGCCGGTGAGCAGCCCGTTCGCCAGCGGGAAGAACGGCAGCACCCCGAGCCCGAAGTGCCTGGCCGCGGGCACCACCTCCGCCTCCGCCCCGCGCTCGAGCAGCGACCAGTGATTCTGCGCGGAGATGAACGGGGTGGCGGCCGCCGACTTGTTCGCCGCGTCCGCGATCTGCCAGCCGGACAGGTTCGAGTGCCCCAGGTACCTGACCTTGCCGGCCGCCACCAGTTCGTGCAGAGCGGCGATCGTCTCCTCGATCGGCGTCAGCGGATCCGGGGTGTGCAGCTGGTACAGGTCGATGTAGTCGGTTTGCAGCCGCTTCAGCGACTTCTCCACCGCGAGCCTGATGTAGTTCCTGCCGCCCATGGCGCCGGCCGCCGGGCCATAGCCCATGTCCACGTTCTGGTTACCGAATTTCGTGGCGAGCACGACCTTGTCGCGGCGGCCGCGAAGCACCTCGCCGAGCGCGAGTTCGGACCCGCCGTCCTTGCCGTACATTTCAGCGGTGTCAAAGAGCGTGATGCCGACGTCGATCGCGGCGTCGACCACGGCGCGCGTCTGCTGCACGTCAAGACGGCCGCCGAAGTTGTTGCAGCCAAGCCCGACCGCGGACACGAGCAGCCCAGACTCACCGAGGGTTCGATAGCGCATGACAGGCATCATAACGGAGGCGGAATATCCGGTTGCAATTGCCCGCGGTCGCTGGCAGCCTAGGCGGCGCGTCCGGGTCAGCCGGGTAAATTCATAGAATTAGATCCGACGCAATTCCGTAAGCGAAAACATCAGCCGGAGAATCACCCGTGGGAAACCGCGTTTCCTCAAGTTCCACCGAAAGTTTCCCGAAGGCCACCACGACGCCGCTGACCACCCGGCCGGCGCTTGTGCATGCACAAAAACCCTGGCTGTGCATGCACGGTCGCGGAGGTTGTGCATGCACGACGCGGGTCGGCGCGGAGCGCGACTTGGCAAGACGGGCCTCGCGCGGCGCGGGTTCAGGCGGTAATCTGAGCGAATGACAGCTAGATTGATATCTCATATGCGATATCATCAGGCTATGCGCGAGGCGCCTTCGCGGCGCAATTGCGTGAATTTTAACAAACATTAGCGGTGCCGCGTGGCAAGTGGCAACGGGGATATTGAGGAGGTCGGCCGGCGTGCCTGACTCTTCTGACGGACCTACCGTCTTGCGCATCGTGCTTGGTGCCCACCTGCGCCGCCTGCGGGAAAGCAGGGGGATCTCGGCCAAGCAGGCGGCCGCGGCCATCCGCGCGTCCGAATCCAAGATCAGCCGGATCGAACTCGGCCGCAACGCGATTCGCGAGATCGACGTGCTCGACCTGCTGACCTTGTACGGCGTAGGGCCCGCCGACCGGGAGCAGCTGCTCACGCTGGCCGAGCAGGCCAACAAGCCGGGCTGGTGGCACCGGTACCACGACATCCTGCCCGAGTGGTTCCAGGCGTACGTCGGCATGGAAGAGGCGGCGCGGCAGATTCGGGTGTACGAACCGCAGTTCATTCCCGGGCTGCTGCAGACCGAGGAGTACGCCGCCGCGGTGATCTCGCTCGGCGACTTCCCCATCGAGGACGCCGAGCGGCACGTCGTGCTGCGCAAGGAGCGGCAGCGCCGGTTCCGCGAAGGCAAGCTGCGCCTGTGGGTCATCGTGGACGAGGCGGCGCTGCGCCGCCCGGTCGCCGGGCCCGACGTGCAGATCGAGCAGCTGCGCTACCTGCGCAAGCAGAGCAGCACTCCGGCGCTGACCCTGCAGGTCATTCCCTACGGCGTGGGCGGCCACGCCGCGCCAGGGGCATTCAGCATCCTGCGGTTCGCCGACAGGGAACTACCCGACGTCGTTTACGTGGAGCACCTGACCAGCGCCCTCTACCTGGACAAGCAGGCAGAAGTCGACCGCTATCTGCTCGCGATGGAGCGGCTCAGCATCGTGGCCTACGAACCGCACAGGACACCGCAGATTCTCGACGAGATAATCAGCGAACTGGAGGTGATACGCGATGAGTGAGGTGAGCAGCGGGATGTCCGCGACCGAACTGACCGCGTTGACGGGCGCCCAGTGGGTAAAGAGCAGCCGCAGTGGTCCCACCGGCGGCAACTGCGTTGAGGTGGCGTTCCTCGCCGATGGCCAGGTAGCGGTCAGGAACTCGCGGCATCGGTCCGGCCCGGCTCTGGTGTTCACGGCGACGGAGTGGGATGCTTTCCTGGGCGGGGCCAAGGACGGCGAGTTCGGCTGACGATCGTTTTTGTACGACCGAGAAACGACGGAGAAACACAGGACGACGGGTCCCCGCGCTGCGGAGACCCGTCGTCTTCTCTCCCCCCGGTCTGGCTATCACGCGGAGGCGGCATCCCCCGCGCTGGGCCGGAAGTTGGAGAACTTGCTGTTTTTTCAGTCACCGGCGAGTCGGTCGTCCTTTAGGCGAGCGGCAGATCGAACTCGCCGTTCTTGGCGCCGACCAGGAACGCTGCCCACTCCTGCCGGGTGTAGACGTGCGGCGCCTTGCCGCGATCTTTGGAGTCGCGGACAGCCACACCGCCGCCGGGCAGGTGCGCTACCTCGACGCAGTTGCCAGCGGCGCTGTAACTGCTCTTGAACCAGTGCAGGTTGCCAAGATCCGTTCCCACTTGCGAATCCCTCCTGTAAATTGACCCTATTTTCCCTTCCGTAACACTGCTCTAACGCTTTAACCAAGATCACGCGTGACCCGAGAGATCAGGTCGGCGGACGCGCCCGGCGAAAGCGCCGCGGCGCGGAGCCGGTCGAAAGCCTCTGATCGGGCCCGCACGTCTCTGTCTTTTTCCAGGTAGATGTAGCCTGCCACTGATTCCACGAAGGCGACCTCGGAATCAGAACGTTCAGGGAAGGCCAGTATGGAGAACGGTCCCTGATGAGCAGCATGCGCCCCACAAGAGAATGGCAGCACCTGCATTGTCATTCCCGGCCGGTCCGCCTCCGCGAGCAGGTGGCTCAATTGCCGGCGCATGATCGCGGGACCGCCGACCGCGCGCTGCACAACGGCCTCATCGAGGATCGCCCACAGTTCCAGCGGCGGCGTGTCTTCGAGCCGGTGCTGCCGCTCAATGCGCAGATCGACCAGCCGGTCAATCTGCTGGCTCGTATGCCTTGGGAACATCTCTCTCAGAACTGCTCGCGCGTAATCAGCTGTCTGCAGAAGCCCATGCACCACAGAAATCTCATAGCTGCGAATGGCCGCCGTTTCCGCCTCGAGCCCGACGTAGATGTCGAACCCGCTGGGCAGCACGTCGTCGTAGGCGGCCCACCAGCCCTTGCGGTGTCCCTCGCGTGCCATGTCGACCAGGACCTGCCGCTGCGCGGGGTCGCTAACGCCGTACATGTCGAGCATCTGACTCAGGTAGGCCGACTTGGTCGGCGCCTTCCCGGTCTCGATGCGAGATAGGGTGGAGGGCGCGACGCCGAGCTCCGCGGCCACTTCCTCAAGCTTGTATCCGCTGGAATCGCGAAGCCTGCGCAACTCTGTGCCGAGCCTTCGCCTTCGAACAGTCGGGCCGGTAGCCATCGGAGGGTCACCTCCTTGCGGCGAGCGTGACGACACGAACTGGTCCCCAATTAAGGCAACGGCCAGTTCATGCGGACGATCCTGACACGCAGAACGATACAGCGGCACGCGCCAGAATGAAATCTCATCCGGGATTTCATCTGCTAAATTTGCCGTACGCACTTGCGCCGCGTGCGCTTGCGCGACCATCATCGATATGACGCGGGAGCGCTGCGGGCAGAGTGGCTCGGAAAGTAAAACATCAATATTGATCAATGGACGACACGCAAAAACGGTAAAACGGACATAAGGGTTGTGGCGCCGTAATGGTTTCTGGTCTTGGGGTCTTCACGTGCCTTCACGTGGCTTGGGCGGGGCTAATAGGCCGATCCTGAAACAGGCGATACGGATGAGGTAAACGAGGCGGAAGCGCTATTCCTGCGCTTCTGGTAATGCCGAATGCGCTACTTTGGGAGGGGACGCGCAGATGGACACCCCCGCAGAAGGCCGCCAGAGAACGTCCGGTACGAGACAGCGAGCCACCATCATGGGCTCCGTCACAGTCCCAGGGAGGCCGGAGCACGTCTCCGGCACTAGGGCTTTCATCACGCGCACCCTGGCCGGGCTGTCCGGCGTGGACTGCGACGCGGCGACCTTACTGACCTCTGAGCTGGTCACCAACGCCATACAGCACACCGACTCCGGCGGCCCCGGCGGCACCGTGACTGTGGTGATCATCGGGGTACCCGGCGGCATCCTCATCGAGGTGGTGGACGACGGCTCCGCGGGCACGCCCGTGGTCAAGGGCGACCTGTACGCCGCCGAAGGCCACGGCCTCTTCCTCGTCCAGCAGCTCGCCGCCCAGTGGGGCTACCTGCGCGACCCGGCCGGCACGACGGTCTGGTTCCACCTGGTCACCGCGGACGAGCTCGACGGCGCCGACGGCCCCGCGCGCCCGGACACGATCGACGGCTACCTGGCGGCCGCCACCGCGGTCGCCGCCTGCACCCCGGCGAGCAGCCCCGAGCAGATGCCGGCCACGTCCTCGTCGCAAGTCACGTAGGGCGGCATCGTGTAGATCAGGTCGCGGAACGGCCGCAGCCAGATCCCGTGACGCACCGCCGCTGCCGTGGCCGCCGCCACGTCCACCTCGTGATCAAGCTGCACCACGCCGATCGCACCGAGCACCCGGACGTCCGCGACGCCGCGCAATTGCGCGGCGGGGGCCAGCCCGGACCGCAGCCCGCGCTCGATCCGGGCGACCTCGGCGCGCCAGCCCCGCGGGTACGTCTGCGTTCCGAGCAGCACCTCCAGCGAGGCGTTCGCCACCGCGCAGGCCAGCGGGTTGCCCATGAACGTCGGCCCATGCGCGAGCACGGGCAGTTCGCCGCCGCCGATGCCGCGGGCGACTTCGCTGGTGGCCAGGGTCGCCGCGAGCGACATGTACCCGCCGGTCAGCGCCTTGCCCACGCACATCACATCGGGCGAGACGGCCGGCGCGCGCGCCGCGGCGCGGGCGTGGTCCGCGGCGAACAGCTCGCCGCTGCGCCCGAACCCGGTGGCGATCTCGTCGAAGATCAGCAGCACGCCGTGGGTGTCGCACGCGTCGCGGAGCACCCGCAGGTAGCCGGGGTCGTGAAAGCGCATCCCGCCCGCGCCTTGCACGACGGGCTCGACAATGACCGCGGCGAGGCTGTCCTTGTGCTGTTCGACGAGCTGTTCCAGCGCGGCGGCGTACGCCGGGTCCACGCCGGCGTCGAACCCCGCGGGAGGCAAGCCGGCGAACAGCTGCCGGGGCAGCACGCCGTCCCAGATCCGGTGCATGCCGCCGTCCGGATCGCACACCGACATCGCCATGAACGTGTCGCCGTGGTACCCGCCGCGCCAGGTCAGCAGCTTGTGCTTGGCTTTTTGTCCTGTTGAGCGCCAGTACTGCAGGCACATCTTCACCGCGACCTCGACGCTGACCGACCCGGAGTCGCAGAGGAACACGTGCTCGAGCCCGTCGGGCGCGAGGCTGGCGAGCCGGTCGCAGAGCACGACGGCCGGCTCGTGCGTCAGCCCGCCGAACATCACGTGGCTCATCCGGTCCAGCTGCTCGCGAGCCGCCGTGTCGAGCACCGGGTGCGCGTAGCCGTGGATCGCCGCCCACCACGAGGACATCCCGTCGATGAGCTCGCGGCCGTCGGCGAGCCGCAGCCGCACGCCGTCCGCTCCGGTCACGACGAGCGGCGGGCGATGCGCCGGCATCGGCGCGTACGGATGCCAGACACGCCGTCTGTCAAGCTCGGTGAGCTGTTCTTCGGAAAGCACGAAAGTCGATTATCCCGAACGGGACCGCGACCTCTGCCACCGCTCAGCTTCTGCGGGCGGCGGGCCTGGCCGGGCGGCCGGCGGGCTTGCCGCCCTTGCCGCGCTTTTCCCGCAGCCGCATGGACACCTTGATCGGGGTGCCCTCGAAGCCGAACTCCTCACGCAGCCTGCGCTCGATGAACCGCCGGTAGGTCTCCTCAAGGAACCCGGTGGTGAACAGCACGAAGTGCGGCGGCTTGGTGCCCGCCTGGGTGGCGAACAGGATCCGCGGCTGGCGGCCGCCGCGCATCGGCGGCGGCGTGGCCGCGACCAGCTGGTTCAGCCACGCGTTCAGCTGCCCGGTGGACACCCGCTGCTCCCAGCTGGCCAGCGCCTGCTCGATGGCGGGCACGAGCTTCTCGACGTGCCGGCCGGTCTGCGCGGAGATGTTCACCCGCGGCGCCCAGCGCGCGCCGTAGAGCTGGCGGTCGATCTCCCGCTCCAGATAGTGCCGCCGCTCCTCGTCGGTCAGGTCCCACTTGTTGTAAGCGATCACCAGTGCCCGGCCGGCCTCGACCACCATCGTGATGATCCGCAGGTCCTGCTCGGTCAGCGGCTCGCTGGCGTCGACGAGCACGACCGCGACCTCGGCGCGGTCGAGGGCGCTCGTGGTGCGCAGCGCCGAGTAGTACTCGGCGCCCTGGCTCTCCCGAAAGCGCCGCCTGATCCCCGCCGTGTCAACGAACCGCCAGGTGGTGCCGCCGAGCTCGATAAGCTCGTCGACTGGGTCCCTGGTGGTCCCCGCCACCGCGTCGACGACCGCGCGCTGCTCGCCGGCGAGCTTGTTCAGCAGGCTGGACTTGCCGACGTTCGGGCGGCCGATCAGCGCGACGCGCCGCGGGCCCACCTCCACCAGCCGCTCTGGCGGCGCCTCGGGCAGCGCCTCGAGCACCAGGTCGAGCAGGTCGCCGCTGCCGCGGCCGTGCATGGCGCTGACCATAACCGGCTCGCCGAGGCCGAGCGACCACAGCGACTGCGCGTCCGCCTCGCTCTTGGCGTCGTCCACCTTGTTGGCGGCGAGCACGACCGGCTTGCCGGACCTGCGCAGCACGTTCGCCACGGCCTCGTCCTCGTCGGTGGCGCCGACCCGGGCGTCCACGACGAACAGCACCGCGTCCGCCATCTCGACGGCGATCTTCGCCTGCTCGGCCACCTGCGCCGCCAGCCCTTGCGCCCTGGCTTCCCAGCCGCCGGTGTCGACCACGGTAAACATGCGTCCGCGCCAGTTGGCGTCGTACGCGACCCGGTCCCTGGTGACGCCCGGCACGTCTTCCACGACAGCCTGCCTGCTGCCGAGAATGCGGTTGACCATCGTCGACTTGCCGACGTTCGGCCTGCCGACGACAGCGAGCACCGGCTGGCCGGTCTCGGAAGGTTCCACCTGGTCCGCCCCCTGAGTCAACTGCGTTTGTCTCCCGCGCAGGCGAGCTGGTTCCGCTCGCGGGCCAGCCGGGCGATCTCGTCGATCACGTCCGGCAGTGAAAGGTCCGTCGCGTCGATGAGCACCGCGTCTTCCGCCTTCGCGGACTGCGCGGCGTCCAGCCGGTCACGCCTGGCCTGGTCGGCCTCGGTCGCGTCGACCGCGGCGCCCTGCTCGGCCGCCCGCCGCCGGGCCCTGGCCTGGCTGTCCGCGGTCAGGAACACCTTGAGCTGTGCGTCCGGTGCGACCACGGTGCCGATGTCGCGGCCCTCGGCGACGATGCCCGGCTGGGCGGCGCAGATGATCGCGCGCTGCAGCGCGATCAGCAGCGTCCGCACCTCAGGGACGCGCGCGACGGCGCTGACCTGCGCGGAAACTTCCCTAGTGCGGATTTCCACCGACACGTCCCTGCCGTCGACGCGAGTCCACGGGTCGTGCGGGTCGGTGCTGACCTCGATCGCCGGGGCAGCCGATAGCTCCGCGACCAGCGCCTGGTCGGCGATGTCGGCGCCGCGTGACATCAGCCACCAGGTCAGCGCCCGGTACATGGCGCCTGTGTCCAGGTAGTGCAGGCCAAGCGTGCGCGCGACACCACGCGAGGCGCTGGACTTACCGGACCCGGACGGGCCGTCCACGGCCACGACAAAACCCCTCGGCGATGACATTCCCACCCCGAAATGGTACCGGGAGTACCGGTCAGCCTCTCGCGGCGCGCTCAGCCGCCGCTCTTGCGGCGGAACTGGCGGCGGCCGCCTTCCCTGCTGTGCGTGCCGTGGATCTTGCCCGACTCGTGCGCGCCCTTGCCCTCACCCTCGGAGTGAGCTTCGCGCTTGCGGTCGAGCGCCTCGCGGAACTTGCGCTTCACCTCGTCCATATCCGGCTTGGCCTGGTCGTTCCCGGCGTGCGCGTCCGCCGCGCCGCCATGCTCCGTGGTTGGCTCTTCGGTGTCGCTATGCTCAGCCTCGGCGCCGGGAGCGGTGTCCTGCTTCGCGCTGTCAGTCATCGCTGACCTCCTTGTAGCGTCAAGCTTAGCGGCGTACCGGCCAGCCGCCCGCGTCCATGGCCGCCTGCAGCGCGGCGCACTGGTCCGGGCGGACCGACAGTTCCGCCACGCCGACCGGCAGCCCGGGCGAGTGCTCGATGCGCACGTCCTCGATGTTGACCCCGGCGGCCCCGGCGGCGTTGAACAACCTGGCCAGCTCGCCGGGCTTGTCGGCGATGACGACCTGCACCACGGTGAAGTTGCGCGGCTGGCCGCCGTGCTTGCCAGGGATCCGCGCGGTGCCCGCCCGGCCACGGTTCAGCAGGCCGGGGACGTGCGCCGACTCGGCCGCGGCGGCGGCGAGTGCGCGGGCGGCCGCGGCCAGGTCTTCGGCGACCGCCGCGACCACCTCGGCGACCGGTCCGGCGTTGGCGGCGAGAATCTGCGTCCACAGCTCGCTGTCCCCCGCCGCTATCCGGGTGACGTCGCGCAGTCCCTGACCGGCCAGGCGCAGCGCGTCGTCCGGAACGGAAGACGGCGCGAGGCGGGCCGCCATCGCCGCCGCGACCAGGTGCGGGGCGTGCGAGACGAGCGCGACCCAACGGTCATGCGTGTCCGGGTCGGCGCGCACCGGGTCGGCGCCGCAGGCCACGACCAGCGCCGTCACGGCGTCGAGCGCGGCAGGCGAGGTCTCGGGCAACGGGCACAGCGCCCACGTCCTGCCCAGGAACAGGTCGGCTCGCGCGGCCGCCGGGCCGTGCCGTTCCCGTCCCGCCAGCGGATGGCCGGGCACGTAACAGCTCATGTCACAGCCCAGTTCGCGCGCCCGCCTGACGGGCAACTGCTTGACGCTGGCGACATCGGTGTACCAGTCCGCGACCGCGCTGTCTTGCGCGCGGGCGAGCGTCGCCGCGACGGCCGCGGGCGGCACGGCGAGCACCGCGCCGTCCGCGATTCCCTTGGCGTCGCGCAGGTCGGGCACTAGCGTCCCGGCGCCGAGATCGGCCGCCAGCCGCGCGGTCGCCACGTCCGCGTCGGTCAGCCAGACCTGCGCGCCGCGCTCCCGCAGCGCGAGCGCGACCGACGTGCCGATCAGCCCCGTCCCGGCGACAAGGACGCGGCCGGGTACGGTCACTGCGCGATGTCCAGCCGAAGCGCGGCGGCGCCACGCAGGTACACGTGCTGCAGCTCAGCGCGGGTGCGATCGGTCTCAACGTGCGCCATCAGCCGCACCACCCGCGGCATGGCGCCAGGCACGGCGATCTCGGCCGCGCAGATCAGCGGCACGGCGTGAAAACCGATCTTACGGGCGGCGAGCGCGGGAAACTCGGCGGACAGGTCCGGAGTCGCGGTGAACAGCACGCTGATGACGTCATCGGTGGTCAGGTCGTTACGGTTCATGACCTCGGTGACCAGTTCAGCCGTGCTTTCCATGATGGCGTCCCTGTCGTTCGCCTCCACCTGGGTGGCGCCGCGAATGGCCCGCACTGGCATAGATATGACTCCTCCCGCTTTCGGCCCTCAGGCTACAGGCCGACGGCCGCGTACAGCTCGCCGATTTCCTTCGTCGTCAGGTCACGGGTCGCTCCAGGCCGGAGGTTTCCCAGCTTGACAGGTCCCACCGTGGTGCGCACCAGCCGGGCGACGGGGTGGCCCACCTCGGCGAGCATCCGGCGGACGATGTGCTTGCGGCCCTCGTGCAGCGTGATCTCCACCAGCGCGCGCGAGCCCGTCTGCTCGAGCACACGGAACCGGTCCGCCACCGCGACGCCGTCTTCGAGCTCGATCCCGGTCGCCAGCCGCCGTGCCATGTCGCGCGGCACCGGGCCAGGCACGTCCGCCAGGTAAGTCTTGGCGACCTCGTAGCTCGGATGCGCCAGCCGGTGCGCCAGCTCGCCGTCGTTGGTCAGCAGCATCAGGCCTTCGGTGTCGTAGTCGAGCCTGCCGACGTGGAACAGCCGCTCGGCCCGGTCGCCGAGGAAATCCGTGATCGTGCGGCGGCCGCGGTCGTCAGACATCGCGGTCAGCACCTTCGGCGGCTTGTTGAACGCCAGGTACACCACGTCCTGGCGGGACGGGATGCGCTTTCCGTCCACCCGGATCACCTGGTGCTCGGGGTCCACCCTGGCGCCGAACCTGCGGACCGTCTGCCCGTCGACCTCGACCCGGCCGGCGCCGATCAGTTCCTCGCAGTGCCGCCTGCTGCCCACGCCCGCCGCCGCGAGCACCTTCTGCAGCCGCACCCCGTCCGGCACGTCGGTGAGGTCGTCCCGCTCACCGCCGACATCGCCCCAGTCGTCATCGTCGTCATCGTCGTCAAGATCGGGTCCGTTACGCCCGCGTGCGCTCATTGTCCTCGATGTCCTCGATGTTCTCCGGCAGGAACGGCGCGAGGTCGGGCAGGTCATCCAGGCTCGCCACGCCGAGCCGCTCAAGGAAGTAGCCGGTGGTGCGGTACAAGATCGCGCCCGTCTCCGGATCGGTCCCGGAATCCTCGACCAGTCCGCGCAGCACCAGCGTCCTGATCACCCCGTCGCAGTTCACCCCGCGCACCGCCGATACCCGCGCCCGGCTGACCGGCTGCCGGTAGGCGACCACCGCGAGCGTCTCGAGCGCGGCCTGCGTGAGCCTGACCTCCTGGCCATCCCTGACGAACCGTTCCACCAGCGGCGCGCAGTCCTCGCGCGTGTAATACCGCCAGCCGCCCGCGACCTCGCGCAGGTCAAAGCCACGCCCGTCGGCGGTGTACTCGTCGGCGAGCGCCCGCAGGCCCGCCGCTATCTCGCCCCGCGGCCGTTCGAGCACCTGGGCGAGCACCACCTCGGGCACCGGCTCGTCCGCCACCAGCAGGATGGCCTCGAGGCAGGCCCGCAGACCGGGGCCCTCACCAGGGGAATCACCGAGATCGGGCTCGTCGGGCTCGTCGGACTCGTCGGGCGCTTCTGGCGCGTCGGGCTCGTCCGTGAAGTCGCTGGTCATGTGTAGTCTTCTTCGCCGTCGCTTTCGCTTTCCGTCGGTGCCTTGACGCTACCCGTTCCCGGTGGGGATAGCACCACCTCACGGTCACCGCCGGTCCACCGGACGTACAGTTCGCCGAGCGGCGCCACCTGCTCGAACGTGATCGTGTCCTCACGGTAAAGCTCGAGCAGTGCCAGGAACGAGGCCACGATCTCGTGGTTTCCCGCCGCACCCGCGGTGAGCTGCCGGAAGCTGGCGCGGCCAAGAACGCGCAGCCGGCCCGCGAGCAGCACCACCTGCTCCCTGATCGAGACGAAGGGCGCGTGGATGTGATCGGTCGACACGACCGGCGGCGCCTTGGGGGTGAGCGCCCGCGCGGCGAGCGCGGCGAACTCGTGCGGGCCGATCGCGAACAGCACCTGGGGAAGCAGTTCGGCGAACCGCGGCTCGAGCGGAACCCGCCGCGGGAAGCGCCGCGCGGCCACCGCCATGTGCCCGGCGAACACCGCCGCGGCCTCCTTATACGCGCGGTACTGAAGCAGCCTGGCGAACAGCAGGTCCCTGGCCTCGAGCAGCGCCAGGTCCTCTTCGTCCTCGACCTCGCCGGACGGGAGCAGCCGCGCCGCCTTCAGGTCGAGCAGCGTGGCCGCGACGACGAGGAAGTAGCTCACCTGGTCCAGATCCCAGCCGCCAGAGCGCTGCCCGATGTAGGCGATGAACTCGTCGGTGACCCGGGACAGCGCCACCTCCGTGATGTCCAGCTTGTGCTTGGGAATCAGCGCGAGCAGCAGGTCGAACGGCCCTTCGAAGACGTCGAGGTGCACCTCGAAGGCGCCCGCGCCGCGCGGCGCGTCGGCCGCCTCGCCCGCGACCTGGTCGCCTGTCACCGTGCCACCCGCACTCTTCACCACGATAAAGACGGTAGCGGACTGGCGCCGGCCCCGGCGTCGTCCGCTTTCAGTGCTGTACCGTTATGCCCGGCCAGCTCCACCGCGGCCAGGTCAGGTACCGTCGCGTCGATTCCCGAATCGACCGTCGCCCGCACCCGCCTGGCCACCAGGCTGTCCTTGCCGCGCGCGTCAAGGTCGGCGAGCAGGATGGCGACCGCCTCGCGGACCAGCCGACCACGGTCGATCACGAGCCCGTACCGGCGCAGCGCCAGCCGCGCCTGCTCAAGGTCGACCAGTTCGTCGGCGGACAGGTAGACGGTGATCTTCTGATCGTGCCTTTCCCTGCCGGTCGCCTGTCGTTCATCTGAGGCGACTGGTCCTGGCGCGGCGGGGCGCAGCAGTTCCGCGACCCCGGGGATGCTTACCCGGCGTGACCGTCCCCTGCCTGCCGCCACCGCTCTAGAACCTCCTTGGCAAGCTCACGGTAGGAACTAGCCCCCATCGACGCGGAGTCAAAGCTCGTAATGGGCTCACCTGCAACGGTAGCGTCCGGGAAGCGCACGGTGCGGTTGATCACCGTATGAAAAACCTTGTCGCCGAACCCGTTCACGATGCTCCCGAGCACTTCCCTGGTGTGCAGGGTGCGCGAGTCATACATGGTGCCGAGCAGGCCGTCGATGGTGAGCCTCGGGTTGAGCCGCTGCTGGACCTTGGCGATGGTCTCCATGAGCAGTGCAACGCCGCGCATCGCGAAGTACTCGCATTCCAGCGGAATGAGCACACTGTCGGCGCAGGCCAGCGCGTTGATCGTGAGCAGGCCGAGCGACGGCTGGCAGTCGATCAGAATGTAGTCGTACTCGGGGACGACCTGCTTGAGCGCGCCGCCGAGCACGAACTCGCGGCCAACCTCGTGCACAAGCTGGACCTCGGCGCCCGACAGGTCGATGTTGCTCGGCAGCAGGTCCATGTCCTTGACGCCGGTCTTGAACAGCACGTCCTTGGCCTGCACGTCGCGTTCCATCAGCAGGTTGTAGACCGTGCTGTCGATGTCGTGCGGCTGGATGCCGAGCCCCACGGACAGCGCGCCCTGCGGATCGAAGTCGACGAGCAGGCACCGCCGTCCTCGCTCGGCAAGCGCCGCGCCCAGGTTGATGGTCGTCGTGGTCTTGCCGACGCCGCCCTTCTGGTTGCAGATCGCGACGATGCGTGCCGGGCCATGCTCGGTCAGCGGCTTGGTTTCGGGGAACGCGGGCAGCGGACGTCCGGTCGGCCCTATGTCCCCCGGTAGAAGCTCTATTACGCGAGATGCGGCCACCAGTATGATCCTCCCGCGGCTAGAGGTCGCGAACAGTTCGGGACTCTAGGCCCTGCACTAGGCGGGGGCAAGCCAACGCGCCGTAAGGCGCCAGGGATATTACCGCCGGCCGTTGTCCCACTGCGCTCCGCTAAGCCAGGGCGCGGGGATGGGCGGCGGCGTAGACCTCTCTGAGCTTGTCCACCGTCACCAGAGTGTAGACCTGCGTGGTGGTCACCGAGGCGTGTCCGAGCAATTCCTGGACAACCCTGATATCGGCGCCGCCGTCAAGCAGGTGAGTGGCAAAGCAGTGCCGCAAGGTGTGCGGTGAGACTCCGGATATCCCGCAGCGATGCGCCGCTTCCCCGAGCACGCCCCACGCGCCCTGCCGGGACAGGCGCCCGCCGCGAGCGTTGAGGAACACCGCCGCGCTCGGCCGGCGCCCGGCCGCCAGCGCCGGCCTCCCGCGGACCAGGTAGGCCTCGAGCGCGCGCACCGCGTAGCTGCCGACGGGAACGAACCGCTGCTTGCCCCCCTTCCCCGACAGCAGCACAGCAGGATCGGCGGCGAGATCAAGGCCGCGCAGGTCCAGCCCGACCGCCTCAGAGATCCGCGCCCCGGTCCCGTAGAGAAACTCCAGCAACGCCCGGTCCCGCAGCACCCGCGGATCAGGATCGGCGGTGGACCCAGCCGCCTCAAGCAGTCGCTCCACCTCCGCCACGCTGATCGCCTTCGGCAGCCGCCGCGGCGGCGCCGGCGGCGCCACTTCCCGCGCCGGGTCCGCGGAACACATCCCCTGTGCGAGGGCAAACGAGTGCAGCCCCCGCACCGCGACCACGGCGCGCCCCGCCGACCCTACCGACAGCGGCGGATGCTCCTCATCGCCGACGCGCAGCGCCGCGAGGAACCCGGACACATCAGTGGCGCCCACGTCGTCGAGCGCGTCCTTCGCGCGACCGGCAAGGAAGGCCGTATACCGGCGCAGATCACGCTCATACGACTCGACGGTATTAGCCGCCAGCCCCCGCTCCACCACGAGGTACTGCAGGTACTCCCGCACCACGCCGCCGACCGTCACCACGGCCCCGAGCCTAGCGCCACGCGGGTGATGGGCGCCAAGACGCGAGTGACGCGGGAGGCGGGCCGGAGGCAGGAGCTGGGCGGGGGCAGAAGCGGCGCGGGCGGCGGAACGGCGGCGACCTCCTGTGCCGCTGGCGCCTCATCCGTGCCGGCAACGCTGAGGCCGTCGGCGCAGGTGGCCTCACTAGATGAGGCCGATGGCGCCAACGGCCTAACCGCTCCAGGCCGTAACGCCGG
>Ga0126381_100000458_pt1 | contig 44893 bp, 43 predicted proteins | sample PanSoiMetPlot_28_FD_96465 | JGI IMG/M metagenome (GOLD analysis project Ga0126381, IMG submission 96465) | Tropical forest soil microbial communities from Panama - MetaG Plot_28 | ecosystem: Environmental > Terrestrial > Soil > Tropical forest > Bulk soil | place: Panama | collected 2016-02-17 | reverse complement strand
GGTGGTCGCCGCGGTGGTGATGGGCGCCTGCTTCGGCTTCCTGTGGTGGAACGCGCCGCCCGCCAAGATCTTCATGGGCGACACCGGCTCGCTCGCTCTCGGCGGCGCGCTCGCGGGCCTGGCGATCACGACCCGGACCGATCTCCTGCTGCTCCTGCTCGGCGGGCTGTTCGTGATCATCACGCTGTCCGTGGTGATCCAGGTCGGCTCGTACAAGCTCACCCACAAACGGGTGTTCCGCATGGCGCCGCTGCAGCATCATTTCGAGCTGGCGGGCTGGGCGGAAACCACGATCGTCGTCCGCTTCTGGCTGATCGCCGGCATGTTCGTAGCCCTGGGCCTAGGCATCTTCTACGTAGGCTGGTTCCCCCGCTAACGTCTGCCCCCTCCCGGCCGTTACGCCGATATGTTTGCGATTACCGGTGCTATGACGCAATGCCGCTTAGCTTGTTAGACCTGGCCTCGTCAGCGGCAGTTCTGGGCGCCACGGGGTTCACCTGATACGACTGCCGGTGCTGGAGGGCCGCCTGCGCCCGGTGCCGGCGTGCCGCCGCCCCGGACTGTGGCCGGTGCCGGCCTGGTCTCCGATAAGGCGAAAGATCGTGCGGGCCGGGACCGGGAGGATCTTTCGCGCTATTCCGATCGTGGCAGCCCCTGGGAATGGTGGTGCCGGTGCGGCGCGGCAGGCTGACCGGACGAGGGCGCGGACGCTGCGCCATGCCGAGGCGGAGCCGCCACCCACCAAGACCACACCCAAGCTAAGCGGCATTGTGCTATGACGCCGGAAATCGCAAACATATACGATCGCTCCGCCTCAGCAACCCCAGCGGCCCCAGATGTTACGACTTGAGGGCCGCGCCTATGTCGGCGATCAGGTCGTCGGGCGGCTCGATGCCGACGCCGAGCCGGATGAGCGTCGGCGGCGCCGTCTCCGCGGCCCAGCGGGCCCGCCGCTCCCAGTTGGACTCGACGCCGCCGAAGCTCGTCGCGGGGACAACGAGTTGCGACGCGGCGACCACGGCGTCGGCGTCAGCGGCGGTCCCGGCGATCTCGAACGACAGCAGCGGCCCGAACCCGCGTGGCATCTGCCGCCGCGCCAGATCGAGCGTCGCGGCGTTGATCCCCGGATAATGCACCGCGGTGACCCGCGGGTGCCCGAGCAGGAACGTGGCGATCGCCATCGCGCTTGACGACTGCCGCTCGATCCGCAGCGGAAGCGTCTTGAGCCCGCGCAGCACCAGCCAGCTCTCGAACGGCCCGGGAATGCCCCCGCCCGCGGTGCGCCAGGCCCGCAGTTCGCGCGCCAGATCCCCGTCGCGGGTGAGCACCGCCCCGCCGAACACGTCGGAGTGCCCGGAGACCGACTTGGTAAGCGAGTAGACGACGGCGAGCGCGCCGAACTCGAGCGGCGACTGCAGCAGTCCGGTCGCGACCGTGTTGTCGACGACGAACGGCGCCCCGCCGCCTGCGGCGATCTCCCCGAGTCGCGCCAGGTCACAGACTCGCAGCAGCGGGTTGGTCGGCGTCTCCGCCCATAGCACGGCGGGCCCGGCCGCCAGCGCCCGCGATACCTCGCCGAGGTCGAGCAGGTCGGCCGCGACCGGCTCGGCGCCGTGCGGCCGCAGCCTGGCCGCCAGCGCCCGCGTGTTGTAGTAGCCGTCTGACGGGAACACGATCGCCCGCCGGCCGGGCGCGAGCGCGAGCATCAGCGCCATCGACGCGGCCTGCCCCGACGCGAACGTCACGGCCGACGTGCCCGGCCCTTCGATCGCGGCGAGCGCCTCCTCGACCGCCGCCCAGCCGGGGTTGGCCTCCCGCCCGTAGCCACGCGCCGGGTCCGGCTCGCCCGTCGACACATAGGTGCTCGTGGCGAGCAGCGGCGGCGCGAGCGGCGCACCCGCCGTCCGTTCGGTTCCCGCGTGGACAAGCTGAGACTCCGCGCTGAAATTCATGAACCACATTCTCCCTCCCGACCACAGTCCCCCTCGCGAGTCGAAGGGGCGCGTGCCGTCTGGACTGAGGAGCGACGACGAAGGAGGAGCGACGAGGGAAGACGGCGCGTAAAGCGCCCCGGAGACGAGCGAGGAAAACAAGCGACACGCGGCGGATGTGCCCGGTATGCGCGCGTCCGGCGCGGAAACTAGAGGGCATGTATGTCCGCACGGTCAGCGATTCCGCGGGGGACGCGCTCGGCACGGACGAGGACGAGGAGCCGGGACTTTACGCGGCCGACGGCCCGGCCGCCGCGTCGCCGGTTTCCGTGTTCGGCGAGCGGGTGCGCGCCTGGCGCGCGCTGCTCGACCGGCCGCTCACCTCCTATTACCTGATCGTCGGTATCACCACGCTGCTGCTCAGCCTTGGCCTGGTGATGGTGCTGTCCACCGGGTCGGTGTCGGACCTGGCCTACGGGCTGTCGCCATACCACGACTTCATGTGGCAGTTCCTCGGCATCGCGGTCGGCGTGCCGATGATGTGGCTGGCCGCCCGCTCATCGCCGCGCCTGTTCCGGGCGGCCGCCTACCCGCTGATCGCGATCTCGATGATCGGCCTTGGGCTGACCCTGATCCACGGCGTCGGGGTGTCGCAGAACGGGGCGTCCCGGTGGATCGCCATGGGGCCGGTGACGTTCCAGCCGTCCGAGCTCGCCAAGCTCGCGCTCGCGGTGTGGGGCGCCGACCTGCTGGCCCGCAAGGAGAAGCTCGGCCTGCTCGCCGACTGGCGGCACATGCTCGTTCCGCTGATGCCCGGCACGGGCGTGCTCGCGATGCTGGTGATGGGCGGCGACGACCTTGGCACCACGTTCATCCTGTTGTGCATTTTCCTCGCCCTGCTGTGGATCGCGGGCACCCCGGGACGCGTGTTCACCGCCCTGCTGATCCTGATGGGCCTGGTGCTGCTCCTGCTCATCGTGACGGCCAGCTACCGGCTCAAGCGGATCGTCGGCTTCCTCGGCACGCAGAACACGCAGAACACGTCGGCCGGCCAGAACTGGGCGACCTGGCAGGCCGTCCAGGGTAAAGATGCGCTGGGTTCCGGCGGGATTTTCGGCGTCGGCCTCGGGGCCAGCCGGGAGAAGTGGGGCTGGCTGCCGAATTCCACCTCCGACTTCATTTTCGCGATCATCGGTGAGGAACTCGGCCTGGTCGGGACGCTGTGCGTCACCGTGCTGTACGGCGGCCTTGCCTACGCGGGCCTGCGGGTGGCGCGGCGCGCGCCCGACACGTTCAGCCGCCTGGCCGCCGCCGCGATCACGGCATGGATCGTCATGCAGGCGGTGGTGAACATCGGCGCGGTGATCGGCGTGCTGCCGATCACCGGCGTTCCGCTACCGCTTGTGTCCAAGGGACTCTCTTCGGTGCTGGTGACCATGCTCGCGCTGGGTATGCTCATGTCTTTCGCCCGCCGGGAACCCGGCGCGGCCGAGGCTTTCGCCGCACGTGGTCCTAGCGTGTCGTCCCGCGTTCTAAGCTGGCTTGGCCTGGGAACGCGGCACGACGGCGGCCCGGGGCCATGAAGACGGTTACGAGCGAGGAGCATGGGATGAGGGTGGTTCTAGCTGGCGGGGGGACAGCAGGGCACATCGAGCCCGCGCTCGCGCTGGCCGATGCGCTGCGGCAGGCGGACGGCGGGATTCAGGTGACCTGCCTGGGTACCCAGCGTGGCCTGGAGACCAGGCTCGTGCCGATGCGCGGCTACGAGCTCGCCCTGATACCCGCGGTGCCGCTGCCCCGTTCTGTCAGTCCGTCGCTGCTCACCGTGCCAGGCCGGCTCGCCGGGGCGGTGCACGCGGTCGGCTCCATCCTGGACAGGGTGGCGGCGGACGTGCTCGTCGGCTTCGGCGGCTATGTCGCCACGCCCGCCTACCTGGCGGCCAAGCGGCACAAGGTGCCGATCGTGGTGCACGAGGCCAACCCGTATCCCGGCATCGCGAACCGGCTGGGCGCCCGGCTGACCACGCACGTGTTCACCGGGCACCCGGACACCAAGATGCGCAACGCCCAGTACCTGGGCCTGCCGATCAGGCGGCAGATCGCCGAACTAGACAGGTTCGCGCTCGGCGACCAGGCGAGGGAGTACTTCGGGCTGCGGCCGGACCTGAACGTGCTCCTTGTTTTCGGCGGCTCGCAGGGCGCGAGGTCGCTGAACCAGGCGCTGGCGGGCGCGATCAGCGCCATCCTCAACGCGGGCATCCAGGTGCTGCACGTGACCGGGCCGAAGAACCTCAACGACATCCAGGCACCCGGCGGCCCGGTGCCGTACAAGCCCGTGCCGTTCATCGACCGGATGGACCTCGCCTACGCAGCCGCCGACTTCGCCCTGTGCCGGGCAGGCGCGATGACCTGCGCCGAGCTCACCGCCGTCGGTCTGCCGGCCGCGTACGTTCCGCTGCCCATCGGCAACGGCGAGCAGCGGCTCAACGCGCTGCCGATCGTGCAGCGCGGCGGCGGCCTGCTCGTCGACGACGGCGAGCTCACGCCGGAGTGGATCAAGGGCGCGCTGCTGCCGGTGCTGACCAACATCGACCAGGTGGCGGCCATGTCCGAGGCCGCGCTCGCGCTCGGCCGCAAGGACGCCGACCGCTGGCTGGCCAGGGCGATCATCGACATCGTCGCCGCCGAGGCGGCGGCCTCGCCAGCGGCGTCGGCGCACCAGGAGTTCCCGCCCGCGCAGCAGTACCCGCCCCAGCAGCACCCGTCCGCGCAGCAGTACCCGCCCCAGCAGCAGTACCCGCCCGCGCAGCAGTTCCCGCCCGCGCAGCAGCAGTACCCGCCCATGCCGCAGTACCCTGATGACCGCCCGCACCCGCCGACGCCAGGTCGCCACAGGATGACCTCCTTATGGCTTTGGTGACTCCGACCGAGCCGGTGCCGCTCGCCGAACTTGGACGAGTGCACTTCGTCGGTATCGGCGGCGCGGGCATGTCCGGGATCGCCCGCATCATGCTCGCCCGCGGCGTCACCGTGTCAGGCAGCGACTCCGCCGCGTCGGACGCCCTGGCCGAGCTCGCCACGCTCGGCGCGCGGGTGCACGTCGGCCACGCGGCCGGGCACCTCGGCGACGCCGACACGCTCGTGGTGTCGAGCGCCATCCGCCAGGACAACCCCGAGCTGACCGAGGCCAGGCGGCGCGGGATCCGGGTGCTGCACCGGGCCGGCGCGCTCGCCTCGCTGATGTTCGGCCGCCGGGTCATCGCGGTCACAGGGACGCACGGCAAGACGACCACCACGTCGATGATCACCACCGTGCTCAGGGAGACAGGGGCGGATCCCGGCTATGTCATCGGCGGCGTGCTCGCCGCCACCGGCGTCGGCGCGGCCGACGGCCCGGGCCGGGACTTCGTCGCCGAGGCGGACGAGAGCGACGGCTCGTTCCTCATGCTGTCACCGGACGCCGCCGTGATCACCAACGTCGAGGCCGACCACCTGGACAATTACGGGACAGCCGAGGCGTACCGTGCCTCGTTCGGGGCGTTCGTCGCCAGGATCGCACCCGGCGGGCTGCTCGTGACCTGCGCCGACGACCCAGGGGCGCGCGAGCTGGCGAGCCAGGCCGGCGGCCTGGGGCTGCGGGTGCGCAGCTACGGGGAGTCAGCCGACGCGGACTACCGGGTGACCGGGACGGTCGCCAGCGGAATGGAGACGGCGTTTTCCGTCCGGAGCAACACCCCATCGTTCGGAATAATCGATCTGAAAATCACCCTGGGAGTGCCCGGCCGGCACAACGCGCTGAACGCCGCCGCCGCGTTCGCCGCCGCCGTGGAGCTCGGGACCGCGCCAGAGCGGGCGGCCGCGGCGCTGGCCAGCTACCGCGGCGCCGCGCGGCGGATGGAGCCGAAGGGCGAGGCGGCGGGCGTCCGCGTGCTCGACACGTACGCGCACCACCCGACCGAGCTCGCCGCCGACTTGGGGGCCGCGCGCGAGATCGCGGCCGGCGGCCGGGTCGTGGCGGTTTTCCAGCCGCATCTGTACAGCCGGACGAGGATCTTCGCTGCGGAGTTCGGCGCGGCGCTCGGCCTCGCGGACGAGGTCGTGGTGCTCGACGTGTACGCCGCGCGCGAGGACCCCGAGCCCGGTGTCACCGGTCGGCTCGTGGCCGACGCCGTGCCCGGCGGCGCGGCGCGGTACGTGCCGGCCTTCGATGACGTGCCCCGGGTCGTCGCGTCCTTCGCCGTGCCAGGTGACCTCGTGCTGACGATGGGCGCGGGCGACGTGACCAGGCTCGGGCCGCTCGTTCTCGACGAGCTCGCCGCCTCGCCAGGGGCTGCCCGGCCGTGACCGGCGCCCAGCCGGCGGGCGCGCGCAGGACCCGTACGCCGTGGCGTGCCGCGTTCTTCGCCCTGGCAGGCCTGGGCATACTCGCCGGGGTGGCCTGGGCGCTGCTCGGCTCCCGGTTGCTGGTCGTCAGGTCCGTCACGGTGCGCGGGACTCACCTGGTGTCGGCGGCGCAGGTGGTCGCCGCTGCCGACGTCCCGCTCGGCACGCCGCTGATGCGCGTCGACACCACGCGGGTCGCGCAGCGGGTGGAGGGGATCAGGCAGGTGGCCTCCGCTTCAGTGGCAAAGGACTGGCCGGATCACCTGGTGATCACCGTCAGGGAGCGGGTCCCAGTGGTGGCGGTGCGGATGGCCGGCGGCGGCTATGACCTCGTCGACCCGGACGGGGTGATCGTCCGCTGGTCAGCGGCGCTGCCTGGCGCGCTGCCGCAGTTCCTGACCACGGTGCCCGGCAGCGCCTTGCGCGGCGATCCCGGACTCGCCGCGACCTCGGCCGTCCTCGCCGAGCTGCCATCGTGGCTTTTCAAGTCGGTCGCGCAGGTATCGGCCGCGGGTACCGGCGTCGGCGCCGGCGCGGGTCCCGGCGCCGGGGAGCTTGTGACGCTGTACCTGAACGGCGGCAAGACCGTCGTCTGGGGTGGCGCGGAGCGGGCGGCGGCCAAGGATAGGGAACTGGCCATCTTGATGCGCAATCCGGGACGATACTTCGACGTGAGCGCGCCCGGAACCGTCGTGACCAAGTGAGGTTCGCCGGGCCGTTCACGACACGCTGGCGGGTTCTGCGTGGCGAGTTGACCCTGCCGCCTTCCCACCCTACTGTCCGTATCAATCGTAGGGATGACAAAACTCTAAATCTCAACCTGAAGGTGAAACCCGAGGTCATCCGCCTAGGGAAAAGGAATTAACCAAGGCGAGTGGCCGCCGAGCGGTGAATTCCGTTGGTTTCCCCAGTTCAGGACCAGAGCCGGGCCGAGGCTGAAAGGCCTTGCGCCCGGGCCGGGTAAAACGAGCGGAAAGGTACCCTCCTCGTGGCAGCACCGCAGAACTATCTGGCGGTCATCAAGGTCGTCGGAATCGGCGGGGGCGGCGTTAATGCCGTCAATCGCATGATCGAAGAGGGACTCAAGGGCGTCGAGTTCATCGCGTTTAACACCGACGCGCAGGCTCTGCTGATGAGCGACGCCGACGTCAAGCTGGACGTCGGCAGGGAACTGACCCGCGGGCTCGGCGCCGGAGCGAACCCCGACGTCGGCGCCAAGGCGGCCGAGGATCACCGCGAAGAGATCGAAGAGGTGCTCAAGGGCGCCGATATGGTCTTCGTCACCGCCGGAGAGGGCGGCGGCACCGGCACTGGCGGCGCCCCCGTGGTCGCCAATGTCGCCCGCTCCCTCGGCGCGCTGACCATAGGAGTGGTGACCCGGCCGTTCGGTTTCGAGGGCAAGCGGCGGGCGGTCCAGGCGGAGACAGGGATCGAACGGCTGCGCAGCGAGGTCGACACGCTGATCGTTATCCCGAACGACCGCCTGCTTTCGATCTCCGACCGGCATGTGAGCGTGCTCGACGCGTTCAAGGCCGCCGACCAGGTGCTGCTGTCCGGTGTCCAGGGCATCACCGACCTGATCACCACGCCTGGCCTTATTAACCTCGACTTCGCCGACGTGAAATCCGTCATGTCGGGCGCCGGTTCCGCGCTGATGGGCATCGGCTCCTCGCGCGGTGACGACCGCGCCGTGGCCGCCGCGGAGATGGCGATCTCGTCGCCGCTGCTCGAGGCGTCGATCGACGGGGCGCACGGCGTGCTGCTGTCCATTCAGGGTGGCTCCGACCTCGGCCTGTTCGAGATCAACGAGGCCGCGCAGCTTGTTTCCAACTCGGCGGCGGTGGACGCGAACATCATCTTCGGCGCCGTGATCGACGACGCTCTCGGCGACGAGGTGCGGGTCACGGTCATCGCCGCCGGCTTCGATGAGGCGCGGCCCAACCGGACGTCGACCGCCACCTCGATCGGCGGGTCCCGGTCCTCCATTGGCTCGTCCGCGACAGTGAGCGCGGGCAGTTCGTCTAGCTGGGGCGGCACGGGAGCGGGGAGTTCGGCCGGGGGAACGCGGGTCTCCGGGAACGGCGGCTCGGCGGCCGCGGGGGGCTACACCGCGCCGGCCGCGACCGACAGCGCGGGTAAGACTGGTCACGCGGGTCAGGCAGGTCACGCGGGGAACGGATCCGCGGTGGCCTCGGCCGGCTCGGCGCCAGCCGCGGCCCATGGGGGCGCGCCGGGTTTTTCCGGTTCTTCCGCTTCCGCTGGCGCCGCTGGTCACGGCCCCGCCGATGAGCACGGGAAGTCGGCGGACGAGGCCGCGAGCGGGTACGTCCCCGCGCCCGTGTCATTCGTCTCGCAGGATGACGACGATCAGTATTCGGTCACATCGGGCTACGGCCGCGACTCGCGCGACGGTGACGGCGCATCGGGCGCGGGCTCGTCAAGCTGGAAGGATTCCGGGCGCACCGGTGCCGGGGATAAGGTCTTCGACGTGAACGCCGGGCGCCGTCGCCCGGTGGTCTTCGAAGAGGACGACGACCTGGATGTCCCGGACTTCCTCAAGTGAGCTGAACCCCGCGCAGCGGCGCCGCGCCGAGCTTGCCAGCAACCTGGCCGAGGTCAGGGGCAGGATAGCCGCGGCATGCGCCGCCGCGGGACGGGACGCGGGCGAGGTCACGCTCATCGCTATCACCAAGACGAAGCCCGCCAGTGACGTGATGCTGCTCACCGAGCTAGGCGTGACCGACTTCGGGGAGAACCGTGACGACGAGGCGGCGCCCAAGGCGGCCGCCTGCACGGGCCTGCCAATCACCTGGCACTTCGTCGGCCAGCTGCAGAGCCGCAAGGCCTCGAGCGTGGCCAGCTACGCCGACGTGGTGCACTCCGTGGACAGGCCGCGCCTGGTCCGCGCGCTCGGGGCGGCCGCTCGCGCGGCGGGCCGCGAGCTTACCTGCCTCGTCCAGGTCAGCCTCGACGGCGACCCGGAGCGCGGCGGGGTCGCGCCCGGCGGGGTCACCCAGCTCGCGCAGGCCGTAGCAGCCGAGCCCGGGCTCCGGCTCGGCGGGGTGATGGCGATGGCGCCGCTCGGCTTGCCGCCCGCCGACGCGTTCGCGCCGCTGAGTTCCTGCTCGGCGGCCGTGCGGTCGGTGAGCGCGTCCGCGGCCATCGTCTCGGCGGGCATGAGCGGCGATCTCGAGCCCGCCATATCGGCCGGTGCGACACACGTGCGAATCGGTACGGCGTTGCTCGGAGGAAGAGAGCCTCCGGTCCGGTAATGTCCGTCGCGTAAAGCTGTTGGGGACGCGGTGACGCGTGAGTGCCGCACGACGGAGGACTGCAGGATGGCCAGCGCGATGCGCAAGATGGCGGTCTACCTAGGCCTCGTTGAGGAAGATCGCCGGTATCAGGACAAGTACGACTCGTACGAGGAGTACGACGAGTACGAAGAACCGGCGGTGGACGAGGTTGAACCTGTCCAGGCGCGAGTTGACTACGCAGTGTATCCAAGCGAGCACCGTGTCGACTCCGTTCCGGCTCAGCAGGTAGAACTCGCTCGGATCACGACACTGCATCCGCGCACCTACAATGAGGCTCGTACCATCGGTGAGCATTTCCGCGAGGGCACTCCGGTGATCATGAACCTGACCGAGATGGTCGATAGCGACGCGCGTCGCCTAGTCGACTTCGCGGCGGGCCTGATCTTCGGCCTGCGGGGATCCATCGATAAGGTGACGAACAAGGTCTTCCTGCTCTCGCCTGCCAACATCGAGGTGACGGCGGAGGACAAGGCCCGCATCGCGGAGCGGGGCTTCTTTAACCAGAGCTAGCGGAGCGCCCTGCCCGCGAGGCTCGTCGCACCCGAGGGCGGTGAAGTGATGGACATCCTGAAGATCGTCCTCTACTACGTGCTGGCGCTCTACCTTGTAGTGCTCATCGGCAGGATGATCTTCGGCTGGGTGCAGAGCTTCGCGCGGGAATGGCGCCCGACTGGCGTCGTACTGGTGCTGGCCGAGACTATTTTCACACTCACAGATCCGCCACTGAAATTCCTGCGTCGCTACATCCCGCCCCTCCGGCTAGGTACAGTAGCGTTGGACCTCAGCTTCATGGTGCTGTTCATCCTGGTACTGATTTTGCTTCAGGTTGCCGTACCGCGCCTTTGATCAGGTGTACGTTGAGGAACACAGCTAAGCGCGCCGAGGAGACAAGATGCCGCTGACGCCCGCGGATGTGCGGAACAAGCAGTTCAGTACGACCAGGCTCAGGCCCGGATACGACGAGGAAGAGGTTGACGCCTTCCTTGACGAGGTTGAGGCTGAACTCGACCGGCTGATCCAGGAGAACGAAGAGCTCCGGACCAAGCTTGCCGAAGTGCTGCGCGGCGGCGGGAAGCCGGGCATGGCGGCGCTGAGCTCGCCGTTGTCTGATCCCAAGCCAGACATGATGATGCAGGAGCCGGTGCACGAGCGCAGGCAGCCTGAGCCCATGATGATGGACCGGATGCACACGGTCGAGGACAACATGGACACGGCCGCCCGGGTGCTCTCGCTGGCCCAGCAGACCGCCGACCAGGCCATCGCCGACGCCCGCAGGGAAGCCGATGAGACGCTCGGCCGCGCGCGCCGCGAGGCGGACGAGGTGCTCACGAAGGCGCGCCGCCAGGCGGAGCAGATCACCGGCGACGCCAGGGCGCGTGCCGAGAGCCTTGAGCGTGATGCCCAGGAGCGGCACCGCCAGGCGATGGGCTCGCTCGTTCAGCAGCGTGAAGAGCTTGAGCGCCGGGTCGATGACCTGCGTGCGTTCGAGCGCGAGTACCGCAGCCGGCTGAAGGCCTACCTCGAGGGTCAGCTCCGCGACCTTGAGGCCGGCGTGACCGACAGCGGCACGTTCCCCGCCATGACGTCCCCACCGTCCCCGCCGCAGCTTCCGGCGGCTGGCGGGCTTGGGCAGTCCGCTCTCCGCAACGGTGCCACGACGCCCACCGGGTACGGGGTTTCCGAGGTGGTCCAGCACGGGGGCGGCTTCCGTGGTGGCGACACCGCGGTTCAAGACCGCCGCTAAGCGCCGAGCATCGCCGGCGCGCCCGGACACGAGGAGATTACAGGTAAGTGATCCGGTTCAGCGCCGCGCTGGTCGTCGTCGCCATCGGGGTTCTTATTGGCGGGGTGGCCACCAGCAGGCTGTTGCTGGTGTACGTGGCGATCGGCATCAGCGCGCTCGCGCTCCTCACCCTCGCGATCGGGGTGTTCGTCAAGCGCGAGGAATTGTTCGGGGAACAACGGCAATCGCAGGCAGCCGCCGGCGTTGACACTGACGTCAACGCCGGCGAGCCCGCCTTCGCTGGGCAGCGCGCCGGTCAGGGTGCGGCCAAGGCCGCTGGTCAGGGCCAAGGGCACGGTCTGGGGCAGGGAACCGGCCAGCCGGCTTTCGGCCAGTCAGCTTTCGGCCAGCAGGCGTTCGCCGAACCCGCCGCCTTCGGGCAGGGCTCTTTCGGGCAGACCGCAGCCGGGCAGACCGCAGCCGGGGCGCCTTCAGGGGCGCAGGGGCAGCGGGGCGACAGGCAGCCGCTTCCGTCGTTCGGCGCCCCGCAAACGGAAACGGCTCGAGCCGCGGGCCGTCCGGCGGGTGCGGACCTTCCGCCTTCGTGGCCCGCCGGACCGGATTCGGCTCCGCCCTGGGAGCGGCCGGCGACGCCGGAGGCGCCCGGCCGCGGCCGCCACGCCGGGTCCGGCCGCTCCGACGTCCCCTGGGCTCCCGACAGCCCTTGGACCTTGGACACCTCCCGAACCGCGGACAGCCCGCGAACCGCGGACAGCCCCCGGACGTCCGACAGCCCCCGGACGTCCGACAGCCCCCGGACGTCCGACAGCCCGCGGACCCCGGACAGTCCCTGGACGTCCGACAGCCCCCGGACGCCGGACAGCCCGCGAAAGCCCGACAGTCCATGGACCCCCGACAGCCCATGGAGCACCGCGCGCCCCGCCGCCGCGTCTGCGGCGCCCGCGCCGCCCGCCCCGCCGACCCGGCCGGTCCCGCCGGCTCCGCCGGCCCCAACCCGGGACCCAGCCGCGCCCGTCCCGCCGTGGCGCGAGGTGAAGACGTCCAGCGCTGCGACGTCTGGTCCTGCGGCGCCCGCACGGCCTGCCGGTCCGCCGTCCGCCGGTTCATCGGCCGCCAGCCCGCCGGCCGCCAGCCCGCCGGCCGCCAGCCCGACCTCGGCAGCCTCATCGGCCCGGCCGTCAGGGCCGGACCGGACATTCACGCCGAGCTGGTTCGACCCCCCGACGCGTCCGCCACGACACACGGAGGACGAGCCTGCGCGGGCAAGCGACGCCGGCGACGCGGACAAGCCCACCGCAACAGCGTCAGCGGACGCGCCAGCCGAAAGCGGCAAGCTCGCGTCCGCGAATGTGACGCAGGACAGCGAGACATCCCAGACCGCGCAAGCCCGTGCCAAGGCAACCGAGCCGGTCCGCAGCACGGAGCCTGCCACGGCCGAGCTGCCCACGATGAGTGAGCCCGCCTCGCGCACCTCAGGGACCGCGAGCGAGTCCGAGACCGCGACGACGGCCGCCAGCCCGGACACGGCATGGAGTCCAGACTCCTCCGGTGGGGACGACGAGCAACCTGGGGACTCCTGGCTGTTCGAAACCGATGAGCCGGGTACGGCGAGCCGCTCCTGGCTGTCGGACGACGACGAGCCAGCGGAACCAAGACGGTCCTGGCTCCTCGACGACGAGTCGCCCGGAACAGCGGGCACCACATCCGCCGGCGAGGGCGATGCAGACATCGCGGCGTCAGCTACCGAGGCTCGCGCCGCCAAGGACACCGCGACGAAGAGCAGCGTGTCCGAGAGCAGCGCGTCCGAGGACAGCGCGTCCGAGGACAGCGCGTCCGAGGACAGCGCCCCCGCGCTCGTCTCGTCGCGGGCACCGGAGACGTCTGCCGCCGACTCAGCCGACTCAGCCGAGCCGGTCGCGCTCGATGACCCGGCGTCCTCCGCTGACGACAGCCAAGTCAAGGCGGCAGGCGCAACGGCCACCGACACTTCCCCGGCAACTGACGCCCCATCCAAAGCCGGCTCTACCGCGACCCGTGCGGAAGGCGTCCCTCCGGTCGCGAAGCAGGAAAGCCGCCCGAAGCTCGTCACCGTGGTTCCCGGAGTTCCCAGGTACCACGACGCGAACTGCATCCTCATCCGCTTCATGGGCGATGACGACATGCAGAAGATGAGCCTGCAGGAGGCCGCGGACGCCGGCTGCACCCCCTGCCGCGCCTGCCAGCCCGACGCCAGCACAGCCTGAGCTGATCGTTTCGAAAACTCTTCACGAAGAAGGCTCGGCAGCCGCGCAGCGTGATCACTTCGCGTAAATGTTTGCCGGAAGTGTTGTTCTGACGACAGTTCCGGCAAACATTTCCAAAAGTCTTCGCGAAAGTGGGGAAGTGGGGAATGGAGGTGGCGAAGTGGATGCTGCTTCACCCGTCCTCCTGATCACCGGCGCCTCGACCGGCATCGGGAAGGCCACGGCGCAAGCGGCGGCCGGCCGTGGGTGGCGGCTGATACTCGCGGCCCGCACCGCGAGCGCACTGCAGGCCCTGGTCACCGACCTCGGTGGCCCCGCGTCCGCCCGGTCCGTGCCCTGTGACGTGAGCGACTGGAATCAGGTGTCCGCGCTTCCGGCCGCGGCCATCGAAGCATTCGGCCGCCTCGACGCGGTGTTCGCCAACGCCGGAGTCTCCACCGCCACCTCGTTCCTGCGCGGCACCGGCACCCCGGAGCAGTGGCGCGAGATGGTGCTGACCAACGTCTACGGGACCGCCCTGACAGCCAGGGCCGTTCTGCCGCACCTGGTCCATGCGCGCGGGCACCTGCTGATCACTGGCTCGGTAGCCGGGCGGGTGATGGTCCCCGGCCAGCTGTATTCGGCGACCAAGTGGGCGGTGACCGCGATGGCTCAGTCGATCCGCGCCGAGGCGGCCGCCACGGGCGTCCGCGTCACGCTGATCCAGCCCGGCCTGACCGACGCCGGCCCTGTCAATCCCGATCGGGCGGGCGATCCGAGGCTCGACGCCGCCGACGTCGCTCGCGCGGTCTTGTTCGCTCTCGATCAGCCGCCCACAGTGGACGTCAGCGAGATCGTCGTCCGCCCCACCGGCCAGCAGCCATACCGCTAACCACGCAACCGCACGTACCTGGCGGTCGTCCGCCTCCCTGCCCGCGGCGGGACCCGCACCCCAACTGAGGTGAATGTCCCCTTCCCCTCGCAAGTTGAGGGCACGGGGACATTCACCTCACGCGGGACCCGCTCGGGGAACCCGCTCGCGCCGCGCCGCCAGGCCGCGGGTGCCGCCGCTCAGCTGGACGGGGTCACTGTGAGCCAGAAGCGCAGGCCGAGGTCCTTGTCGCTGTGCTCGTGCCAGCCGCCGACGGCAGCAGGCCCCTCACCAGGCCCGAACGACACCGCGAGCACCTCGCCGGCGATCATCTCCTGGTGCGCGGCGAGCGCCGCGGCAAGCTCCGCGTTCGATGCGGCCCAGCGCAGCTCGATCCGGTCGGTGACGTCGAGGCCGTCGTTCTTCCGCGCGTCCTGGACTAGGCGTACTACCTCCCGGGCCCAGCCTTCGGCCCGCAACGACGGGGACACCAACAGGTCGAGCGCGACGGTCTCGCCGCCCGCGGTGGCCACGCCCCAGCCTTCCAGCGGCGTCTGCGTGACGATCACGTCGTCGGCGGACAACGACACGGTCCCCAGCGAGGGCACGGCCACGGACGCCGTCCCCGCCGCCACCGCGTGCGCGAGCCCAGCCGCGTCGGCCGAGCGGATCGCGTCGGCAACCGCCGGGGTCGAGGCGCCGAACCGGCCGCCGAGCGACTTGAACTGCGGCTTGACCGTGTAGGTGACCAGCTCGCCGCCCGCCGCGTCCAGCGGCTCGAGCGAGTGCACGTTGAGCTCTTCGGCCACCAGATTCCGCAGAGACTGCGGCAAAGACGAGAACCCGGGAGCGCCGACGAGCGCGCGCGACAGCGGCTGACGGGTGCGGACCGAGGCAGCCGACCGCGCCGACCGGCCCAGCTCGACCAGGCGCCGCGCCAGGCCCATCTGAGCAGACAAAGAAGCGTCGATCAGTTCAGGGTCGTACGACGGCCACGACGACAGGTGCACGGACTCCGGCTCGTCGCCCGGCCGCAGCACGCCCCACACGTAGTCGGCGAGGAACGGCGTGATCGGCGCCATCAGCTTCGTCAGCGCGACCAGCACCTCGTGCAGCGTCGCGAACGCGGACGCGCCGTCGGGCGAACCAGGGCCGTCCCAGAACCGCCGTCGCGACCGGCGCACGTACCAGTTGGACAGGTCGTCGATGAGCGCGGACAGCCGCCGCCCCGCCGACGCCGTGTCGAAGGCCTCAAATGAAGCCGTCACGTCCCGCACGCACGCGTGCAGCTCGGACAGCAGCCACCGGTCGAGCAGCGGCCGCGAACCAGCCGCAAGCGCGGAAGCGCCGTCCTCGGGCACCCACGCCGCCCCGCCAGCCGATGAGGCAGACGACGCGTTCGCGTACAGCACCAGGAACGACACCGTGTTCCAGTAGGTGAGCAGGACCTTCCGCACGATCTCGTCGAGCACGGACGGGCCGATGCGCCGCTGCCCCCACGGGGACCCCGACGCCGCGAAGAACCAGCGCACGGCGTCCGCGCCGTGCCCGTTCATCAGCCCCATCGGCTCCATCACGTTGCCGAGATGCTTGGACATCTTGCGGCCCTGCTCGTCCACGACGTGCCCGAGGCAGACCACGTTCTCGTACGACGACTTGCCGAACACCAGCGTGCCCACCGCCATCAGCGAGTAGAACCAGCCCCGCGTCTGGTCGATCGCCTCGCAGATGAACTGCGCGGGGTAGGCGGCCTCGAACTCGGCGAGGTTGCGCAGCGGCGCGCCGTGCTGCGCGAACGGCATCGACCCCGAGTCGAACCAGGCGTCGATCACCTCGGGCACGCGCGCGGCGGGAAGCCCGCAGGACGGGCAAGGGAACTCAACTTCATCCACGTAAGGCCGGTGCGGGTCGAGCCCGGACAGATCCTGCCCCGCCAGGCCGCCTAGTTCGCCCAGCGACCCGACACACACAAGGTGCCCGTCCGGGCACTCCCACAGCGGCAGCGGCGTGCCCCAGTACCTGGTGCGGGACAGCGCCCAGTCCACGTTGTTGCGCAGCCACTCGCCGTACCGGCCGTTCTTGATCGTGGGCGGCTGCCAGTTGGTCTTCTCGTTCTCCGCGAGCAGCTGATCCTTGATCGCGGTGGTCCTGATGTACCAGGACGGCACGGCGTAGTACAGCAGCACGGTGTTGCACCGCCAGCAGTGCGGGTAGCTGTGCGCGTGCATCTCGGACTTGAACAGCAGCTCGCGCTCGGTCAGGTCCGCCGTCAGCGGCTTGTCGGCGTCCTTGAAGAACATGCCGCCGACCAGCGGCAGCCCGTCTTCGAACCGGCCGTCGGGGCGCACTGGGTTGACCACGGGCAGCCCGTAGGCGCGGCTGGTCTCCATGTCGTCCGCGCCGAACGCCGGGGCGAGGTGGACGAGCCCGGTGCCGTCTTCGGTTGTCACGAAATCCCCGGCTACCACGATGTGGGCATCTGGAATTTCGATTATCCCGAACGGCCGTGCGTACCCCGCCCCGATCAGCTCCGATCCTCGTACCGTGGCCAGCACGTGCCAGCCCTCGCCGAGGACCCGCGCGTACAGCGCCTCGGCCACCACCACCTTGTCGCCGTCACCCGACTTCCGCGCGATCGCGTACTCCACCTCCGGGTGCACGGCGACGGCGGTGTTGGACACCAAGGTCCACGGTGTCGTCGTCCAGACAAGCAGGTCGGCGCCGGCCAGATGCTGGTTCGCGCCCGCCGGCACCGAAGTGAGCGGGAACCTGACCGTCACCGAGGGGTCGGTGACTTCGCGGTAGACGTCGGGCTGGCCCATCTCGTGGTCGGACAGCGCCGTGCCGCAGCGCGGGCAGTACGGGCTGATCCGGAAGTCGCGGACGAGCAGTCCCTTGTCGAAGATGGTCTTCAGTGCCCACCACACCGATTCGACGTAGTCGGCGTCCATCGTGCGGTAGGCGTCGGAAAGGTCGATCCAGTAGCCCATCCGCTGGGTCAGCGCGGAGAAGGCGTCCACGTGCCGCAGCACGGACTCCCGGCACCGCTCGTTGAACTCGGCGACGCCGTAAGCCTCGATGTCCTTCTTGCCGGACAGGCCGAGTTCCTTCTCCACGGCGACCTCGACCGGCAGCCCGTGGCAGTCCCAGCCGGCCTTGCGCTTGACGTGGAACCCCTGCATGGTCTTGAAGCGCGGGAACAGGTCCTTGAAGACGCGCGCCTCGATGTGGTGCACGCCGGGCATCCCGTTGGCGGTCGGTGGTCCCTCGTAGAACGTCCAGTGCGGGTCGCCCTCTGACTGCTTGAGGGATGCCTCGAAGGTCCGCGCCCGGTTCCACCGGCCGAGCATCTCGTGCTCGATCGCGGGGAAGTCCGCCTGGGCCGGGAGCGCCGGCATAGCCCCGCCTGGCTTCCGATCCACCAAATCCGACATTTCGGGTCTGCCCTCCAGCGTTCGCGCTAGCTTCGCCGGAGGGACGAGGCACGCTTTCGCGTCGCCCCGCGGTACCACCCTCCTTGGCCGGACAAAGACCACGGTCCCGTTCGGCCCACTCTTATTTGATTTGCCGGTTCTAATCGGTCTGCCAGCCTTTGCGAGGCATCAGCCTTTCTTCCGGCCGCTCAGGGGTGATCTGGTCCGCGGCGCACGCGCCCGGGCTCGCACCATCCCCGGGTCGCTTCGCGCTGCATTCCGCGGCAGCTGTCCCCATCACCGCATGGTCAGGATATAGGACAGCCTGAAACCGCCGCGAACCAGTTTGCTAGCAACGCCGCCGGGTCGTATCCTCCGTTGACTGTCCGGATTTGACGATCCACTACAAAGGTGAGACCTGACATGACCGCTGCACCGCGCTCGAGCGCCGCTGAACTTCCCGTGCGCCCGGGCGAGGAGCCGTGGACCGACGCCGACCTGGAAGAAGTCCGTGCCGAGCTCAAGGCCGAGGCGGTGGGCCTGCGCGCGGAGATCGAAGCGGCGGAGTCGCAGATCGCCGCGCGCTTGGGCGATTCGGTCGCCGAGGCCGGCGATGATGAGGCAGACGCGAGCAGCAAGCTGTTCGAGCGCGAGCATGAGCTGGCGATCACCCGTAACACGCGTGAACTGCTCGAGCAGACCGAGCACGCGCTCGCCAGGATCGAAGCGGGAACATATGGAGTGTGCGAATCGTGCGGCAAGCCGATAGGGAAGGCGCGGCTCCTGGCGTTCCCGCGAGCCACCCTCTGCGTGGAGTGCAAGCAGCGCCAGGAGCGCCGCTGAGCTCCCCGGCCGATCCCGCGGCCGCCGCTGGGCCCGCGGGCCCAGCGGACAGCCAGCCGTCGGGCCGGCGGCGCCGGGTCAGCGTGCTGCTGGCCGTCGCCGTCTTCGTGCTCGTCGCCGATGCGATCACCAAGGCACTAGTGGTGGCGCACCTGCGGCCGGGGGAGCCGGTGCACGTGCTCGACAACATCTTGATGCTCGACCTGCTGCGCAACTCCGGCGCCGCGTTCAGCGTCGGCACCGGGAACACGATCATCTTCACGGCGATCGCGGTGGCCGTGATCATCTACATCATTCGCACCGCGCGGAACCTGCGCAGCATCGGCTGGGCGGTCACCATGGGGCTGCTGCTCGGCGGGGCGATGGGGAACCTGGCTGACCGGCTATTCCGGGCGCCGGGCGTCTTCCGCGGCGATGTGGTGGACTGGATCGAGCTGACCCGCTACTGGCCGGTGTTCAACGTGGCCGACTCCGCGATCGTCTGCGGCGGCATCCTGACCGTGCTGCTCGCGACGTTCGGCTATCACCTGGACGGCACCCGCGGCCAGCATGCCGCGACGTCGGACACGTCGGACACGTCGGACTCGGCGGACTCGCCGGACGTGGGGAACACGGCGGACAGGTGACCGCGGGGGAGCGGTTCGTCGTTGTCCCCGAGGGGCTAGACGGGGAGCGGCTTGACGCGGCGCTGGCCCGGATGTTCGGGCTGTCGCGGTCGCGCGCCGCGGAGCTCATCAGCGCCGGCGACGTGCTGCTTGACGGCCAGCCCGCGGCCAAGTCCGACCGGGTGCTCGCGGGTGCCGCGCTGTCCCTGACACTGCCGCCGCCGCGCGAGGAGGTACCGAAACCCGAACCCGTGCCCGGGCTGGCGATCGCCTACGAGGACGACGACATCGTGGTGGTGGACAAGCCGCGCGGCGTCGCCGCGCACCCCACGCCCGGCTGGACCGGCCCGACCGTCCTCGGCGGGCTGCTGGCCGCCGGGCACACCGTAGCCACCAGCGGCGCCGCCGAGCGCCAGGGCATCGTGCACCGGCTCGACGCCAACACCACCGGGCTCATGGTGGTCGCAAAGAGCGAGCATGCGTACAGCGTCATGAAACAGGCGTTCCGCGAGCGCGCCGTGACCAAGACCTACCACGCGCTCGTGCAGGGCCACCCGGACCCGCTGCGCGGCACGATCGACGCGCCGATCGGACGGCACCCGTCGGGGGACGGCAGGTTCGCCGTCGTCGCGGACGGGCGGCCGAGCGTCACGCACTACGACACGATCGAGGCGTTCCGCGCCGCCAGCCTGGTGGCCATCGGCCTGGAGACCGGGCGCACCCACCAGATCCGGGTGCACATGGCCGCGGTGCGCCACCCATGCGCCGGGGACCTGCTGTACGGCGCGGATCCGGTGCTCGCCGCCCGGCTCGGCCTGACCAGGCAGTGGCTGCACGCGGTCAGCCTGTCGTTCGAGCACCCGGACGGCTCGCGCCAGGTCACGTTCGACAGCCCGTACCCGGCCGACCTGCGGCACGCCCTCGACATCCTGGGCGCGGAAAGCTGACCCGCGATCGGTGAAGGGGTAGCCGGCAGCCGCCGGCTACCAGATCACCCGGACGCTGTTGGCCCAGGTGTCGAGGACGGCCGGATCGCCGCTCGCGGTCACGCCCGCCATCGCCCAGTCGCACCGGTTCCACAGGTACGCGTACAGCCCGGCCGCGGAGCCGTCGAGGACGCAGTCGGCGGCGCCGTCGCCCCGTGTGACCTCGGTGGCGCCGTCACTGAGCCGGACGCGCCAGCGTCCGCCTGTGTCGAGCGCGCGGATCGCCATCGACTGCTCGCGCTGGCCGCCGCGCGGCCGGTAGCGCCGCCTGGCCGCGAAGCCCATGATCAGTTCGTCGACCCCGTCGTCGGCGAAGGCGGGGGCGAACGCGTCGGCCGGGCTGACCGGGCCGCGCGAGGTCGCGGCCGCCCGGGCGGCCTGCGCGTCGAACCGGTGGATGGCGGTCTCGTGCGCCTGGCGGCGCGCCCAGAAGGCGAGCGGCGAGGGCGCGGGCATGAACGTCACGCACTTGACGTCCGGGTCCGCCGCGCGCAGCGTGGCGACGAGCGCCGCGTGGCCGTTTCTGTACGCCTGGATAAGGCGCTCGTCCGGCGGTCCGCCCTTGAGCATGTCGTCTTCCGAGACCTCGGCGATCAGCTCTTCGCGTTGTTCGGCGACGTGCGTCGCCGCCCAGCCGTGCACGTACGCGATGTGCCGCAGCAGGTCGCGGACCTGCCAGCCGGGGCAAGGCGGGACCTTGGCCGCCAGGCCGGCGTCTTGCGCCGCGTCCGCGAGCGCCGCGCCGTCGCGCTCCAGGGCTTCGATGTGTTCTTCGACGTCCACGCCGCTATCGTGTCACGCCAGTGATGATCTTGACCTGCGACGTGGCAACCCGCTTAGGATCGAAGTTGGGGAAAATCCCGCCCGGATTGTGGTGATTTATCCCCACAACTTAGGCCCTATGTGACGGCGAGGCATCCGGACAGCGAGACGGGGCAGCGGCGAGAACGCGGCAGGAAGACCAACGGTGACTGTGGGGGCTGTGCTGTTCGCTGGAAGAGGGCGAGGTGTAGGAGGGTGTCGCCACCCTCGTCGGCACGCTCTTCCGACCGCCTCGGCGCGCCCCCAACCCCCAGCGGCCCGCACCCGATAAGGTGTGAATCACCGGGCTGGCGTGGTGACCGCGCCGGCCGCCTTCCCCCGGTTTTCGGTAGTGGTTAAACCGCGCCGCGCGAGCGTGCCGCCGCCACGACGGCGTCCGCGCAAGGGCGGAGCGGCAGCGTGCCTGAGGAGGCGGTTGGTTTCATGACGGCATCCGAGGCGGCCGCAACGAGCACGCAAACCACGCAAGCCACGCAAGCCACGCAGAGCGCGCAAACCTCGCAACCGTACGCTCACCTGCACGTGCACACCGAGTATTCGATGCTCGACGGCGCCGCCCGGCTGAAGGAGCTGTTCAAAGAGGTCACGCGGCTCGGTATGACGCACGTGGCGATGACTGACCACGGCAACCTGTTCGGCGCCGCCGAGTTCCACCGGCAGGCCACCGAAGCCGGCATCACCCCCGTCATCGGCATCGAGGCGTATGTCGCACCGGAACGGCGAGACAACACCAACCGGATCCTGTGGGGCCAGCCGCACCAGAAGCAGGACGACGTCTCCGCCTCAGGCTCCTACCTGCACAAGACGATCTGGGCGCGGAACAGGGAAGGCCTGCACAACCTCTTCAAGCTGTCGTCGCGGTCCTACGCCGAGGGCTGGCTGAGCAAGTGGGCGCGGATGGACAAGGAGCTGATCGCCGAGCACGCCACGGGCCTGATGGCCTCCACCGGCTGCCCGTCCGGGGAGGTCCAGACAAGGCTGAGGCTCGGCCAGGCCGAAGAGGCGCTCAAGGCGGCCGCGCGATGGCAGGACATCTTCGGCAAGGAGAACTACTTCCTCGAGCTGATGGACCACGGCATCGCCATCGAGACACGGGTTCGCGACGGCCTGCTCGAAATCGGCAGGAAGCTGGGCATCCCACCGGTCGTCACCAACGACAGCCACTACACGAAGGAAGCCGACGCCCAGGCGCAAGAGCTCCTGCTGTGCATCCAGACCGGCAAGACCCTGGCCGACGAGGACAGGTTCAAGTTCGACGGCAGCGGCTACTACATCAAGTCCGCGCAGGAGATGTACCAGGTCAACAACAGCGACATCTGGCGGGAAGGCTGCCGGAACAGCCAGCTGCTGATCGCGGACCGGGTCGACGCCAGCGGCATGTTCGAGTTCGTCAACCTCATGCCGAGGTTCCCCATCCCCGCGGGCTACGCGTCCGAGGACGAACTGTTCGCCGCCGAGGTCTGGAAGGGGATGAGCGACAGGTACCCCAGCGGCTACGACGACGATCGCAAGCGCCAGGCCGAGTACGAGATCGCGGTCATCTGCCAGATGGGCTTCCCGGCCTATTTCCTCGTGGTCGCGGACTTCATCAACTGGGCGAAGAAGAACGGCGTCGCCGTCGGCCCAGGCCGGGGGAGCGCGGCGGGCAGCATCGTGTCCTACGCCATGGGCATCACCGACCTGGACCCGCTGGTACACGGCCTGATCTTCGAACGGTTCCTGAACCCCGAGCGGGTCTCGATGCCCGACATCGACATCGACTTCGACGAGCGCGGCCGGGCCGACGTGATCCGCTACGTCACCGGCAAGTGGGGCAGCGACAAGGTCGCGCAGATCATCACGTACGGGACGATCAAGGCCAAGGCCGCCATCAAGGACTCGACCCGGGTGCTCGGCTTCCCTTACGCGCTCGGCGACCGGATCACGAAGGCGTACCCGCCCGCCGTGCTTGGCAAGGACATGCCGCTGTCCGGGGTGTTCGATGAGTCGAACCCCCGGTACAAGGAGGCCGCCGAGATCCGCGCCCTGTACGAGGCGGAGCCAGAGATCAGGCAGATCATCGACAAGGCGCGCGGGATCGAGGGGCTGATCAGGCAGCCCGGCGTGCACGCGGCCGGCGTGATCATGTCGTCCGAGCCGCTGACCGACCACATCCCCGTGTGGACGAGGAACACCGACGGCGCGGTGATCACGCAGTTCGACTACCCGACCTGCGAGGGCCTCGGCCTGCTGAAGATGGACTTCCTCGGCCTGCGGAACCTGACGATCATGCAGGACGCCGTTGACGCGATCGCGAAGAACCGCAAGATCAAGATCGACCTGCTCAACCTCGGGCTCACCGACCAGGCCACCTACGACCTGCTCGGCCGCGGCGACACGCTCGGCGTGTTCCAGTTCGACGGCGGGCCGATGAGGGCCCTGCTCCGGCTGATGAAGCCGGACAACTTCGAGGACATTTCCGCGGTCGGCGCGCTCTACCGGCCGGGCCCGATGGGCGTGAACTCGCACACCAACTACGCGCTGCGCAAGAACGGCCTGCAAGATATCGTCCCGATCCACCCCGAGCTCGAAGAGCCGCTGCGGGAGATCCTCGAGCCGACCTTCGGCCTGATCGTCTACCAGGAGCAGGTGCAAAAGGCCGCGCAGATCATGGCCGGCTACACGCTCGGCCAGGCCGACCTGCTGCGGCGCGCCATGGGCAAGAAGAAGAAGGAGATCCTGGACAAGGAGTTCGTCCCGTTCCGGAAGGGCTGCCGGGAGCACGGCTACTCGGACGCGGCGATCCAGGCGGTGTGGGACGTGCTCGTCCCGTTCGCCGGCTACGCGTTCAACAAGGCGCACTCGGCCGCCTACGGCCTTGTCTCCTACTGGACGGCCTACCTGAAGGCGAACTACCCGGCCGAGTACATGGCCGCCCTGCTCACCAGCGTCGGCGACGACAAGGACAAGTCCGCCCTGTACCTGTCCGAGTCCCGCCGAATGGGCGTCAAGGTGCTGCCACCCGACGTCAACGCCTCGGCCGCCACGTTCACCCCGGTCGGCGAGGACGTCCGTTTCGGCCTCGCGGCGATCCGCAACGTCGGCGCGAACGTCGTCGAGGCGGTCATCGGGGCGCGCCGGTCCAAGGGCGACTTCACCAGCTTCTCCGACTTCCTGCGCAAGGTCCCCGCCGTAGTGTGCAACAAGCGCGTCATTGAAAGCCTGATCAAGGCGGGCGCCTTCGACTCGTTCGGCCACCCGCGCAAGGGCCTGCTGCTGATCCACGAGCAGGCGGTGGACAGCGTGATCGACCTCAAGCGCAACGAGGCCATTGGCCAGGACTCGCTGTTCGGCGGCGACGAGGAAGCTGAGGCCGTGTTCGAGGTGGCGATCCCGGACACCGAATGGGACAAGAAGACCCGGCTGAATTTCGAGCGGGAGATGCTCGGCCTGTACGTCTCCGACCACCCGCTGCTCGGCGTCGAGCACATACTCGCCAAGGACACCGACTGCTCGCTCGCGGAGCTGATGTCGGCCACGCAGGACGAGGGGGAGGACCGCCCGCCGGTTCCCGCCCAGGGCGGCGGCCGCAACGAGGGACAGATCGTCAAGATCGGCGGCATCCTGTCCGGCGTACAGCGCAAGGTGACGAAGCAGGGCAGCCAGTGGGCCGCCGCCACCCTGGAAGACCTCGGCGGCGCGATCGAGGCGCTGTTCTTCCCGCAGACTTACCAGCTGTACGCCACCGCGATCGCCGAGGACGCGATCGTGATCGTCAAGGGCCGGGTGGACCGCCGCGACGACGTGCCCAAGCTCATCGTCATGGACATGACGGTCCCCGACCTGACGACGGGCGACGACGCCCCTTTCGTGGTCTCGCTCCCGGTGACCCGCTGCGTTCCGCCGGTGGTCGAGCAGCTCCGTGAGGTGCTGCGCACCCATCCCGGGCCGACCGAGGTGCACCTGCGGCTGCGCGGTAACCAGCGGACCACCGTGGTGCGCCTGGACGACAAGCTCCGGGTGACCGCGTCCCCGGCGCTGCACGCGGACCTCAAACAGCTGCTCGGCCCGGCTTGCATGAACAGCTGATGATCAAATTCGAGTCTTTTATCCGGAACGAATCCTTGGCTCCTCCAAACGGTATGGATTTATTCCTTTCGTGGTGTATCGTCCGGGTCGTGGCTTCCGATATCAGAGGCTCGCACATCAATCCCAACGTGCCGACCATCGCGCGTGTCTATGACTACTGGCTGGGCGGCAAAGACAATTTCGCGGTCGACAGGGAACTGGCCGAGCGGTTCGCGCGGGCCGCCCCGACGGTGATCGCCGGGGTCCGCAGCAACCGCGCTTTCTTGCGGCGGGTGGTCCGCTTTTTCGCCGCGGACGTCGGCATCAGGCAGTTCCTCGACATCGGCACCGGCATCCCGACCGCGAACAACACGCACGAGGTTGCCCAGTCGATCGATCCGGGCTGCCGGGTCGTATACGTGGACAACGACCCGATGGTGCTCGCGCACGCACGTGCGCTGCTGACGTCGGTGACCGCGCCGACCGCCTATATCGACGCCGACGCCCGGGATACGCCCAGAATTGTCGCCGAGGCCGCCCGCATCCTGAACTTCCGTCATCCGGTCGCCGTCATGCTGATCGGGCTGCTGCACTGCGTCCCGGACGCCGATGATCCCTACCGCCTCATCGCTGACCTGATGGCCGCGGTCCCGCCGGGAAGCTACCTGGCGATCTCCCACCCGGCCGCCGACATCCACGCGGGCCAGATGGCCGAGGGCGCCGCCGCGATGAACGAGTCGCTGACGGCTCCGGTGACGTTCCGCAAGTACGAGCAGGTGATGGCGTTCTTTGACGGCCTGGAGCTAGTCGAGCCCGGTGTGGTCCCCACGACACAGTGGCGTCCCGATTCCGGTGCCGACACCAGGCCGCTGCCCGGCTGGGTCGGCGTCGCCCGCAAGCCCGCGGAGCAGCCTGTTTAGTCTTTGCTCATGCGTTACCTGGCGGCCGCGGAGCAGACGGGCGAGTGGCTGCTGTCCACGGCGGAGCGCGAACCAAACCGCTTGTATCGGGGGGTGCGGGGGGTCGTCCCCCCGAAGGAGCAGAGCGTCGCCCCGCAGGAGCAGAGCTGGCACTGGCCCGGGCAGCCGGGCGTGTCCGGAGAGTTCGCGCGAGGTCTCGGCTGGGGCACCGCCGGCCCGACGTTGTTCTTCACGGAGGCGTTCCGCACGACGGGAGACGAGCGCTGGCTCGCCGCCGCTAAAGGCGGCGCCCGCTGGATGGCGGCCAACCTGGACGCCGCGGCCGACGCGGAGGCGGGGTGCGGGCTGTTCACCGGGATCGGCGGCTGGGCGGTCGTGCTGCACGAACTGGCGGAGGCGGCGGGCGACTGCGAAGCAGCCGGCCTCGCCGGACGCGTGCTGCGCACGATCGCGGCGAAGGCGTCGGTCTCCGCGAGCGGCGTGAACTGGCACGACCTGACCGAGATCCTGTGGGGGACCGCGGGCATCGGCTGCCTGCTGCTGACCCTCGGGCCCGCCTACCTCGGCACCGCCGCCGTCGAGCTAGCCGCCGGGGCGGGCGACTGGCTGCTGGCGCAGGCGGAAGACGCCCCGCACGGCATCCGGTGGTCGCTGGGCGCGGGGGCGTACACCGAACCAGGGATCGACCCAAGGCGGCGTTTCCCGAACTTCGCGCACGGGGCGGCCGGAATTTCGTTCTTCCTCGCCCGCCTCGCGGCGCAGACGGGCGATGAGCGGTATCTCGAGGCCAGCCTGGCCGGCACCGAATGGATCATGACCACCGCGCGGACCGATGACGACACGTGTGCCGCCTACCATCACGAACCCGGCGCCACGGACCTGTTCACGCTCGGCTGGTGTCACGGTCCGCCCGGCCTCGGCTGGCTGTTCCGTCAGCTTGAGCTGAGCACCGGCGACGCCGGCTGGCGGACCTGGCTGCGCCGCGCCGCCCGCGCCGACCTGACCAGCGGGATCCCCGTGCGGAAGGAACCGGGTTTCTGGGACAACGTGGCCCGCTGCTGCGGCTCGGCGGGGGTCGCCGAGTTCTTCCTCGACCTGTACACGCTGGAAGGCCAGCCCGCCGATCTCGAGTTCGCCCGCCTGCTCGTCGATGACCTGCTCGGCCGCGCGATCACCGACGAAGCCGGGACGCGCTGGTCGAACCACGAATACCGGGCGGCGGAGCCGGATCTGCCGCCGGAGACGACCTACCTGCAGGGCGCGCCGGGCATCGGATCGACCCTGCTGCGGCTGCACCGCGTCCTGGCGGGTGATCCGTGGCAGGTCCGCTGGCCGCACGCGCCGTGCTGGGACAAGCCAGCCTGAGCTGTGCCCGCCGGCATGGTTGTTGACACTGGTCCGCGGCCGGGAGTGTACTTCCCGTCATGACAACTCCGACGGGCTCCTTTCCAGTCACGACAGCGCTCGAACTGCCCGGAATGACGATCCAGCAGAACCTCGGCGTGGCGTTCGGGCTTGTGGTCAGGTCCATGGGCATGATGCGGGGCATCAGCGCCCAGTTCAGGGCGCTGCGCATGGGCGAGATACCGGAGTACACCTCGCTGCTCGAGGACAGCCGCAGGCACGCGGTCGACCGCATGATCGAGAACGCCCGGCTGCTTGGCGCGAACGCGATCGTCTCGATGCGGTTCGACTCCTCGGAGATCGGCCAGCAGTTCACCGAGATCGTCGCCTACGGCAGTGCCGTAGTCGTCGCGGAGTCATAACCTGGGGTGCGTGGCACGCACCCTGCTCGGTGACTCAGAACGGGACCAGTTCGTCTCCGTCCTGCGCGAGCACTACGCCGCCGGCCGCCTGAGCCTTGACGAGCTCCGCCGCCGCGCCGAGCTCGTCTATGCCTCGGCATACCTGGACGAGGCGCAGGCCGCGCTCGCCGAACTGCCCGCGATCGCCGGCGCCGCGCCGGCCACGCGAGCCCGGTCCGCCGCGCGGCAAGGCTGGCCACGCCGCCGCGGCCACGCCCACGCGGACCTGCCGCAACCCGGCTGGACGCGCACGGACGAGCGGTTCCGCGACCCGTCGAGCGGCCAGATCATGCGGGTCTGGATCGACCCCGCCGACGGCGGCCGGCATTACGTGCCAGACGACGCCGCGGGCGGCTGACGGCAGGCGGACGACTGCCCGCGCCCCTCAGGGCCGGCAGATCTGGTTGAACAGCGCGCGGTACCGCTGCATCACGAGCCGAAGCTGCTCGGTGCTGTCCGGGACCGGACCGCCCGCGCTCTCGCCGCTGCCGTCAGCCGGCGGCGCACCGTCCGACTCACCCGCCCGCTCGCGCGCGAGCCCCCCGCCGGCCACGTTCAGACCGCCGTCGTCGTCCCAGCGGCTGCCTCCGGACCGTCCGCGGCCGCGCAGCCAGGTGCGGCTGCTCGCGCCGTCGGCTTCCTGGCCAACGATCTCCCACATGCCGCGCAACTGGTTTTGCCGCAGCCGCAGCGCGCCGATCAGCGCCTGCGCCGTGTGTTCCACTAGGTCGGCGGCGTCTGACACGGCAGCACGCGGATGGTCGACGAAGCTGGCCTGGACGCGGTGCCAGCTGGCGCGCAGGCCAGCGGTGTCGGCGAGCAGCGGTCCGTCCAGGCGTCCCGTGGCGAGCCTGGACGGACCGGCTGCGGCACCGGACGGCGGGCGTCGCGCGCTGCCTCCGGTGAGCCTGGCCGTGTCGGCGGCACCGCCGCCTGTGCGGAGCTTGGCGGTGTCGGCAGCGTCATCAGACGGCGCCCGCTCAGCGCTGCCGGTGCGGAGCCTGGCCGTGTCGGGAGAGTCGGCCGGTGGCGTGCCAGCGCCTATGCTGGCGGCCGAGGCGGCACCGCCCGCGCCGGGCTTGGTGGTGTCGGCGGCGTCGTCGGACGGTGCCCGCTCGGCGGTTCCGGTGCGGAGCCTGGGTGTGCCGGCGGTATCGGCACCGCCCGACCCGCCGGCGTCGCTGTCGGCGGTCTCGGCCGTGTCGGCGAGCTCACCAGGAACGACTCGATCGGTGCCGCCCGCGGCGGGCTTGGCTGCGTCGGGCTTGGCCGCGGCGGCGGGCTCGTCCTCGTCCGGGTCGGGCGGCATGGTGCTGAGCAGGCGGAATTGAGTGGTGGGCACCCTCGCGGCGGTCGGCGGGGCGCCGGAGCCGCCCAGCGCGGGCTTGGCCGCGCTGCCGGCGTGGCCCGGCGCTGGGCGGTCGGTGCCCGCGTCGCCGGGCTTGCCGGTCGTTCCGGCGTCGGCGTCCGGTGCCTCGCCGTCGCCGTCGTCAGGTGACCGGCCGAGTTCCAGGCTCACCGCCGGTCACCTCTTAGCAGGCGTGCCCGCCGCCGGGCCGCTCGCCGCGGCGGCGCCGACGGGGAGCGCCCGCCCGGTGCTGCCGATGACGGTGGCGCTGGGCGGAAGCGGGCGAGTGGGGATCCGCTCCGGCGGGCCGAGCAGTTCGCGGAACAGCGCCCGGTGCGCGAGCAGCGCCAGCCGGAGCTCCTCCGTGGCCGCCGACGTGGCCTGCTCGGTCGTCAGCCGTGCACCCCGGTACCCGTCGAGCGGGCGCGCGTGGTGCACCGACAAGTCCTTGAGCAGCTGCGAGTGGTCGTCGACCGGGTAGCCGCGGTCCGCCGCGACCGTGGTGACGAGCGCCGCGGCGGCCTCGGTCGCCTGTGCCGGATTGTCGACGAAGCGCTCCTGCGCCGCCGTCCACTCGCCGGTGTACCTGGCACGCTGTTCGGCGGTGAGCGGGCGCAGGTTAAGTTTCGCGACGCGGCGCTGCCGGTCAACGAGCTCGGCCTGCGCGCGACGCGGGCCGACCTCGCGCACGAGGCGCTGGTACTCGGGTCCGAATCGGTGCCGCATGGACAGGTTGCGCAGCAGCATGCTGCCCGCGACCGCGCCCACGGCGGCGAGGATGATGATGGCGATCACGAGGGGGATGATGGCGCCAGCGGACATGGTGACCTCCGAGAGAAACGCATGACCGCCCGACCATCTGCCCCCCAAATGACCATCCAAACCGCGCTCACTCCTGGCCGCGGCATACCATCTTGCGGGAAGCGAGGTGTGATGACGCGGATGAGCGTTGGACTACAGGCCAGCCCGCCTGGCAGGCGGCCGGCGCCGGGGGCGGTCGCCGCCTTCGCGCTTGCACTGGCAGGCAGCGCGGTGCTCGGCCTGGTCGGCGGGCTGATCTGGGGCGAGGCCGCCCCGCGGCCGATGCTGCAGGAGATCAGCAACGGCACCGCCCAGCTGGTTAACGCCGAGACGACCGCCTTCATAGGGGCGGACGCCTGGTTCGTCGGGATCTCGGTGGTCGCCGGGCTGATCACCGGCCTGGTCGGCTACCGGTTCCTGGTGGCCAGGGCAGAGGATGGCGCCCGGGCCGCCGCCGCGGCCGGGCTCATCCTCGGCGCGGTAGCCGCCGCGCTCATCATGATGTGGGTCGGCGGGCAGATCGGGCTGTCCGGCTACAACCAGCAGCTCGCCGTCAGTCCTAAGGGCACGCTGTTCCCCGCCTCGCTCAGCCTTGGCGCCAAGAGCGCGCTGGTCTTCTGGCCGATGTTCACCGCGATCGTCATCCTGATCGCGGATTGGGGCACCCGCCGCCAGGACACCGCGGAGGACGGCCCGGACGGCACGCTGCCCGGCTACGCCCAGCCTCCCGAGTGACCGTTTCGCGCCATCAGGAGGCGCCACTCGGCACGGGCGTCGGCCCGCTCGGCACAGCTGTCGGAACCGGCGTCGGCGTGGCCTTGCCGTAGGACGCGCTCGGCGACGGGGCGGGCGAGGTCGGGCTCGGCGTGGGCGAGGCCGTCGGATAGATCGGGTGCGGCGTCGCGACCGGGCAACTGAGGCTCGGCGACGGTGCGGGCCAGGTCGGGCTCGGTCTGGGCGTGGCCGTCGGATAGGACGGGCTCGGTGTCGGGGCGGGCCAGGTCGGGCTCGGTCTGGGCGTGGCCGTCGGGTAGATCGGGCTCGGTGTCGGGGTGGGCCAGGTCGCGCTGGGCGACGGGACCGGGCAGCTGAAGCCGGGAGACGGGGCGGCCCCGGTCGGGCTTGGTGTCGGTGTCGCCGTCCCGGGCCCGGTGGCGCTTGGCGACGGTGTCCCCGCCAGCAGCCGGTCCACCGCGGCGTGCCGCTGCGGACCATGACCGCCGTCACCGGAGCCGGCCGCGGCGACGGCGGCGCCGCCACCGCCGAGCAGGGCGAGCCCGGCCACCGAGCCGAGCACCCAGACGGTCTTGACCCGCGGCCGGCGCTGGCTGGAATCCATGCTGTCCTCCTAGTTCGCGAACAACTGCGAATACCTTGAGCACCGGGAAGTACGTTCGGGGACCCGGAAAGTTGTGCCAACGGAGTCGCAACCTTTCGGGTGGCCCGGCCGTATATCCCCGAGCGGGGAACTGACGGAAAGGACGGCGTTGGCGCGCGCAGACGAAGAGTTCGCCGAATTCGCGCGGGCGAGTTACGGCGGCCTGCGGCACGCGGGCTACCTGCTGACCGGCGACCGGCATGCCGCCGAGGACGCGGCGCAGGCCGCGCTCGTGCGCACCTACGCCGCCTGGTCGCGGGTGCGCCGCGACGACGCCTTCGCGTACGCGCGGCGCGTGCTCGTCAACTACCTGACCGACGGGTGGCGGCGCCGTCTGCGCGAGTATCCGGCCGCCGACCTGCCGGAACACCCGGGCGGCCCGGACCCCGCCGACGAGGTCGCGCTGCGGCAGTGGCTCGCCGGGGCGCTCGGCACGCTCACCGTCCGCGAGCGCGCGGTGGTCGTGATGCGCTACTTGTTCGACCTCCCCGAGTCCACCGTGGCACGCGACCTCGGCATCACCGTCGGCACGGTGAAGAGCACCAGCTCCCGGGCGCTCGCCAAGCTGCGGGTCTGCGCGGACCCGGAAATCCCCGCCACCGCGATCGGAGGCGACCGGCCATGACCGACCTGGACACTTTGCGGCTCGCGCTGCGGGCGCCCGACGAGACCCCCGACCACCCGCCGGACGTCCCGGCCATAATCACGCGGGGCAGGAAGCTGCGGCTGCGCCGCCGCCTGACGGCGGTCGCCGGGGGACTGTGCGCCGCGGCCGCGGTATTCGGCGTGGTGACGGGAAGCGCGCACCTAGCGCGACAGCCAACGGTTCCGGCCCAGCATGGGCCTGGTCCGTCACGTTCCGCGCCGGCCCCGTCCGCGACCCCCTCGGCCACCCGCCCGCCCGCCACCGCCACGCCCGCGCCTTCTCCGTCGCCCACCCGCGCGGGACACGCCGCCACCCCGTCGCCTTACCTGACGAACCCGACCCCCAGCCCCACCTTCCCTTCGGGCGGCCCCAGCCCCACGTTCCCCGCGGGTGGGCCCAGCCCGTCCTATCCGGCGGGATCCCCTAGCCCCACCTACTCGGGCGGCGGCCCGACCGCCAGTCCCGCCACCAGCCACCCGACCGCCACCAGCGCCACTGGTTCCCCCACCGCCACCCCCTCCCCACCAAGCACCACCTGATCCCAGCCGCGCCTACGTCGGCGCCACCGGTTCCCCACCGCCACCGGTTCGTGTAGAGGATTTGCCGTCCCGGGCGCGGTGCGGGAGCACGCGCTTGTGGCCGCTGGGACGAACGGCCGCCGCTCGCCGCCCGGAAATTCATGATCGCGAAAATAGTTCCTGCTATACGATCCAATTCTTTACGCGGTACGAAATGTTTTCCGCGTAATGGCTCTGGGAGCGATCTTGCGGGGGGTGGTGTGGCATGTGGGACCGAAACGCGAGCGCCGCGGCCTGTCATGCGCTGAAGGCCCGGCCGATCACCCCGACATAGGGCATTTCCGCGCGCGGCACGAGACACGTGTCCAGCATGTGGACTGATCAGCGGCACCACAGCCACCCTCCGTAGACTGGGGCGCGTGACTTCGGACGGCGGGAAGAGTCCCGTTACCACCGTTATCGACCTGCGCGGCGCTCCCGCGGCCAGGCTGACCCGGGCGGCGCTCGAGGGCGTGCTGCCGCGGGCCGGCCTCGACGTGGAGCGCGCGGTCGAACTGGTCAGGCCCGTCTGCGAGGACGTCCGCGTCCGCGGCGGCGAAGCGGTCCGCGAGTACACCAAACGCTTTGACGGCGTGGACCTGGCAAGCACGCGAGTGCCGCGGGAAGCGCTCGAGCACGCGCTGGCCGTGCTCGACCCGAAAGTGCGCGACGCGCTGACGGAGGCGGCGCGTCGGGCCCGCGTGGTGCACGAGGCGCAACTGCCCGACCGTAAGGACACCACGCCCGCTCCCGGCCTCTCCGTGTCCACCAGGTTCGTCCCGGTGAACCGGGCGGGCGTCTACGTGCCCGGCGGGCTGGTCGCCTACCCGTCGTCGGTGGTGATGAACGTGGTACCCGCCCAGGCCGCCGGCGTCGGGTCGATAGCGGTGGCGAGCCCTCCGCAGCGGGAGAGCGGGCTGCCGCACCCGGCGGTGCTCGCGGCCTGCGCGCTGCTCGGCATCACCGAGGTGCACGCGGTCGGCGGCGCGCAGGCGCTGGCCATGTTCGCGTATGGCACCCACGAGTGCGAGCCCGCCGACGTGATCACCGGGCCCGGCAACGTGTACGTCGCCGCCGCCAAGCGGATCCTCCAGGGCCAGGTGGGAATCGACGGGGAGAACGGGCCCACCGAGATAGGCATCATCGCCGACCACACCGCTGACCCCGCCTTCGTCGCCGCGGACCTAATCGGCCAGGCCGAACACGACGAGCTCGCCGCCTGCCTCCTTATCACCACCGACCCCGCCTTGCCGGCCAAGGTCGACGAGGAGCTAGCTCGTCAGATCCCCAAGACGAAGCACCGGGAGCGAGTCGAGACGGCGCTGCGCGGCCAGGCCGGCTACGTGCTGACCGACGACATCCAGGCCGCCCTCGCCGTATCCGACGCGTGGGCGCCCGAGCACCTCGAGGTGCAGACCGAAGACGCCGCGGGCACAGCCGCCCGGGTACGCAACGCGGGCGCGATCTTCGTCGGCCCGTTCTCGCCGGTGAGCCTCGGCGACTATCTCGCCGGATCCAACCACGTGCTGCCCACTGGCGGCACCGCCAGGCACACCAGCGGCCTGTCCGTCTACCCCTACCTGAAGGTGGTCAACGTCATCGACTGCGACCGCGAATCGCTGGCCGACGTCGCGCCCCGGGTCGACGCGCTCGGCGGCGCCGAGGACCTCGCCGCCCACGTCGCGGCGGTACGGGTCAGGGTTCCGAGCGTGGAGGGGGAGCGGTGACCGCGCGCCTCCCGGTCCGCGATGACCTCAGGGACCTGCACCCGTACGGCGCGCCGCAGCTCGATGTTCCTGTGCTGCTCAACACGAATGAAAACCCGTACGCACCCAGCGTGACGCTGCAGCGGGCGATCGCCGACGCGGTCGCGCGGGTCGCGGGCACGCTGAACCGCTACCCCGACCGCGACGCGGTCGACCTGCGCAAGGACCTGGCCGACTACCTGGGTCACGGCCTCACCGCCCGGCAAGTGTGGGCCGCGAACGGCTCCAACGAGATCATCCAGCAGCTGCTCCAGGCCTTCGGCGGGCCGAACCGCACCGCGCTCGGCTTCGAGCCGTCCTACTCGATGCATCCGCTGATCTCCAAGGTGACGTGCACCGAGTGGATAGCTGGCGCCCGCGATTCCGACTACGGCATGTCCACCGCCCCCGAGCAGGTCCGGACGGCAAGGCCGGACGTCGTCTTCGTCACCTCGCCGAACAACCCCACGGGCACCTCGGTCCCCCTCGACCTCATCGCGGCGGTCTATGACGCCGCCCCGGGCATGGTCGTGGTCGATGAGGCCTACGCGGAATTCCGCCGCGACGGCAAGCCAAGCGCGCTGACCCTGCTGCCCGGGCGGCAGCGCCTCGTCGTCACCCGCACGATGTCGAAGGCGTTCGCCGCGGCGGGCACCCGACTCGGCTACCTGGCAGCCGACCCCGCGGTTATCGATGTCCTGCTCACGGTCCGGCTGCCGTATCACCTGTCCACGGTGACCCAGGCGGTCGCCCGCGCCGCGCTCGCCCACAAGGAGGAGCCGCTCGCCACCGTGGCGGCGCTGCGTTCCGGTCGCGACGAACTCGTCAGCTGGCTCCGCGGTCACGGGCTCTCGGCCGCCGACAGCGACGCGAACTTCGTCCTGTTCGGCGTCTTCGACGATCGCGACGCCGTCTGGCAAGGGCTGCTCGATCGCGGAGTGCTGATCCGCAATACCGGTCCGAAGGGCTGGCTGCGCGTCACGGTCGGCACCCCCGACGAGACCGCCGCGTTCCGCGCGGCGCTCACGGAGGTGCTGAACCTGTGAGCCGCATCGGAAGGGTGACGCGCGAGACCAGGGAAACGCGGCTGCTTGTCGAGCTGGACCTGGACGGGCCCGGGCCGGTCGAGGTGGAGACCGGGGTGCCGTTCTTCGACCACATGCTCGCGCAACTGGGCAAGCACGGCTGCCTGGGCCTGACCGTGCGGGCCAAGGGAGACATTGAGATCGACGCGCACCACACGGTGGAGGACACATCGATCGCGCTCGGGCAGGCGCTGCGCGAGGCGCTCGGCGACAAGTCCGGCATCTCGCGGTTCGGCGACGCACTGGTGCCGCTTGACGAGACGCTCGTCCGCGCCGCCGTCGACCTGTCCGGGCGGCCGTACGTCGTGCACGAAGAACCAGCCGGCATGGCGCCGCTGATCGGGACCTATGACACGACGCTGACCAGGCACATCTGGGAGTCGCTCGCGTTCAACGCGGGGATCTGCCTGCACGTTCACGTGCTGTACGGGCGCAACCCGCATCACATCGTCGAGGCGCAGTTCAAGGCCGTCGCCCGGGCGCTGCGCGCGGCCGCCGACTTCGACCCCCGGGTTGGCGGGGTGCCGTCCACGAAAGGGGTGCTCTAAATTTTGTCCGAACGAACCGTGCCGACTCCGGTGCCCCCGCGATGACTGACGTCGTCGTCCTCGACTACGGGTCGGGGAACCTGCGGTCCGCGGAACGGGCGCTCGCCAGGGTCGGCGCCAACGTGACGGTGACCGCCGACCTTGACGCGGCACTGGAGTGCGATGGGCTCGCGGTGCCCGGAGTCGGCGCGTTCGCCGCCTGCATGGCGGGGCTGCGCGGCATCGGCGGGGACAAGCTGATCGCGCGGCGCCTCGAACTCGGCCGTCCGGTGCTCGGCATCTGCGTCGGCATGCAGGTCCTGTTCACGGCCGGCGTCGAGCATGGCCTGCGCACCGAAGGGTGCGGGGTCTGGCCGGGGACGGTCGAGCAGCTCACCGCGCCGGTGCTGCCGCATATGGGCTGGAACACGGTGACGGTGCCGCCAGGCTCGGTGCTGTTCGCCGGGATCCCGGCGGGGACCCGGTTCTACTTCGTGCACTCCTACGCGCTGCGCATGTCCGACGCGGCGCCGTTGCTCCTCGGGGGGTATGGGGGGCCGGCCCCCCATGCGGGGGTTCCGGGGGTCGTCCCCCGGGCTAGCAGAGCGAAGCTCATCGTCACCGAGCACGGCGAGCCGTTCGCCGCGGCCGTCGAGCAGGGCATCGTGTGCGCGACCCAGTTCCACCCCGAGAAGTCCGGCGACGCCGGAGCGACGGTGCTGTCTAACTGGCTGGAGACACTGTGAGTTCCCTGACTTTGCTGCCCGCCGTCGACGTGGCGGGCGGCCAGGCCGTGCGGCTCGTGCAGGGCGCCGCCGGCAGCGAGACATCGTACGGCGACCCGGTGGAGGCCGCCCTCGCCTGGCAGCGCGCCGGCGCGTCGTGGATCCACCTGGTGGACCTGGACGCGGCGTTCGGGCGCGGCTCGAACACCGCACTGCTCGCCGAGGTCGCCGGCAAGCTTGACATCCACGTGGAGATGTCGGGCGGGATCAGGGACGAGGAGTCGCTCGTCCGCGCCCTGGCGACCGGGTGCGCCCGGGTGAACATCGGCACGGCCGCCATGGAGAACCCGGACTGGGTCCGCGAGGCCATCGCCAGGCATGGCGACAAGATCGCGATCGGCCTCGACGTCCGCGGCAGGACCCTGGCCGCTCGCGGCTGGACTCGCGAGGGCGGCGACCTGTACGAGGCGCTGGATCGCCTCGACGCGCAGGGCTGCGCCAGGTACGTGATCACCGACGTGCTCAAGGACGGCATGCTGCGCGGCCCCAACCTGGACCTGTACCGCGATGTGTGCGCGCGGACGACGGCGCCGGTCGTCGCCAGCGGGGGAGTGTCGTCGCTTGCCGACCTGCGGGCGCTGGCGTCGCTCGTGCCGCTCGGCGTGGAAGGCGCCATCGTCGGCAAGGCCCTGTACGCGGGCGCGTTCACGCTGGAAGAGGCCCTCGCGGAAGTGATGTCATGAGCCCGGCGCGGCGGCGGGTGTCGTCCGGCGGGCCTTTCGAGGCGGCGGTCGGCTACAGCCGGGCGGTGGCGGCCGGGGATTTCATCTTCGTCAGCGGGTGCACGTCGGTCGTGGACGGCGAGGTCGTGCACGAAGGCGACATGACGAAGCAGACCGAGCAGGCGCTGCTGAACGTGAGCGCGGCGCTCGAGCAGTTCGGCGCGAGCCTCGCCGACGTCGTGCGGACGCGGATCTACGTGACCGACATCACCCGGTGGGCGCAGGCCGGCGAGGCGCACCGGCTTGCCTTCCAAGACGTGCGGCCCGCCGCCACCATGGTGCAGGTGGCCGCGCTGATCGACCCGCGGATGCTCGTCGAAATCGAAGTGGACGCGCACCGGGAGTTCTCCCCCAGCGGGGACCAGTCGCCATGACGGTCGCGGTGCGGGTGATCCCCTGCCTGGACGTGGACGCGGGCCGGGTGGTCAAGGGCGTGAACTTCCGCGACCTGCGGGACGCCGGCGATCCAGTCGAACTGGCCGCCCGGTACGACGGCGAGGGTGCCGACGAGCTCACGTTCCTCGACATCACCGCGTCAAGCGGCGGCCGCCAGACCATGTACGACGTGGTGCGGCGCACCGCGGGGCAGGTGTTCATCCCGCTCACCGTCGGCGGCGGGGTGCGTTCATGCGCGGACGTGGACGCGCTGCTGCGCGCCGGCGCCGACAAGGTGTCGCTGAACACCGCGGCGATCGCGCGCCCGGAACTGCTCGCCGAGGCGGCGCGGCGGTTCGGGTCGCAGTGCGTGGTGCTGTCGGTCGACGCGCGGCGTGTTTTGCCAGGCGATCCGCCGACCCCGAGCGGCTTCGAGGTGACCACGCACGGCGGCCGCAACGGCACCGGGATCGACGCGGTGGACTGGGCGCGGCGCGCCGTCGACCTCGGCGCCGGCGAGATCCTGCTGAACTCGATGGACGCCGACGGCACCACCGCCGGATTCGACCTGGAACTGATCCGCATGGTGCGCGCCGCCGTCACCGTCCCGGTCATCGCAAGCGGCGGCGCCGGCGCCCTCGCGCACTTCGCGCCCGCCGTCGACGCCGGCGCCGACGCGGTGCTCGCCGCCAGCGTCTTCCACTTCGGCACCCTGCGCATCAGCGACGTCAAGGACGCGCTCCGCGCGGCGGGCCACCCGATCCGGTAGACCGCGACCGCGGGAAATGGAAGCATTTGCCCGTGCTGAAGAAAACAGCGAATGCGAGCGCGCTCGGCGTGGTGACCCTCATCTGGCTGAGCATCGGGGTGCTGGTCCGATGGGCGACCTACCCAGCGGCGCTTCTCATCGTGCTTGCGATGATTTTCGCCGGTGGCATCGCGGGCGCCACGATCCTCACGCTCGGGTGTCTCGTGGCGGGACGCGCCCTCGGGATTGAAATCAGGGAGTTCCGGCTCGGATCCCCGGTTTTCCTCAGTTTCCAGGCAGGCAAGACGAAGGTGCGGCTAGGCCTGCCGGTCTCAGGTGATGTCACGCACGGTCCGACGTCCGCCAGCCGCCGGGCGGTGGTCCTGCTCGCCGGGCCGCTGGCCGACCTCGTGGCAGCTGCGGTCGTGCTCGCGCTGCCCATCTCGTGGCCGGTCGCGGTCAGTCTCGCGTTGATGATCGGGGGATTCGGCGTCGCGACGCTAATTCCTTACAGCAGCAAAAGGGGTCCGTCCACCGGCGCCTGCCTGCTAGCCGTGCGGGCGTACGGACGTGCCGCGGCGCTGCGCGCGGACGCGGACGGCTACGACGCCGATCCCAGCGCACGGAGCCGGGCGGAGAGGGCCAGCCGGTTGCTGGCCGCCTACCGCGCCGGGGACCCGTGGGCCCGGGACCATCCCGGAGCGCTTGGCTACCTGCTCCGCCACGAAGGCATGATCACGGACCTGCTCGACGTGCACGCGGGCCTGCCAGCGCCGGGGCACGACCGTCGCGAGCAGGCGGCGGAGCAACTACACATCCTCGAGTGGAACGTGATCATCTTGCCCGGGCTCGCGCCCGACGTTGTCGACGTGGCAGCGGACCGGCTGCAGTGGGTGGCGGACAACTTCACCTTCGAGCGGGCCGGGGTGCTGCACACGCTGGCGGTGGCGCGGCTGCGGCAGGGCCGGTTCGCCGACGTCGAGCCGCTCTGCGCGAAGGGACTGGCCGCCAAATACGACGCGGCGAACCGCGCGACCGTGCTGGCGACGGTGGCGCTCGCCCGGCGGGCGCTCGGCCAGCCGTACGCGGAACTGCTCGCGCAGGCGGTCGCGCTCGCCCCGGACGCCGACCTTGTCCCGGAGGCAGCGGCGGTCAACGCCCCGTAACGACCCTTCGCGGCTGTCGAAACATGCCGAAAGTCGTTGTCTCCTGCTAACGAACGGGTGAAAATCCGAAGTGGGGGTGCGACCGGAAGGACGGACGGGGACGTTGGGATGGGCGGGATTGGGATGGGCGGGGCGGGATGAAGAAGAGGTTCTGGGCGCTGGTCGCCGGCGTCAGCGCCGCTCCTGTCGCCGCCGCGCTGGTCCTCGCGCTCACCCAGACCCCGCCACGGGCGGCTGCCGTGGCGAGCCCGACAGCCGGGCCCGTGCTCAAGGCCGCGTCGGTGGCGCCCGCCTCGCTTGTCCAGGTGCCCTCGTTCGGCGCCAATCCTGGCCACCTGAGCATGTGGCTGTACCTGCCGCGCAGCCTCCGTCCGGATCCCGGGATCCTGCTCGCCCTGCACTGGTCCTGCGCGACCGCCCAGGACTTCTACGCGGGGACCGGGTACTCCACGGTGGCCGACGAGTACGGCTTCATCGTGATCTACCCGTCAGGCGACTGCTGGGACACATCCTCGTCGCAGGCGGTGCGCCGTGGCGGGGGCAGCGACCCGGTGTCGGTCATGTCGATGATTACCTACGTCGAGCGCAGGTATCACGCGAACACACGCCGGGTGTACGTCACCGGCGCCTCCGCCGGCGGGATGATGACGGCCACCATGCTCGGCGACTATCCGGATGTTTTCGCGGCCGGATCCGTCATGGAGGGCGTGCCGTTCGCCTGCCCGCAAGCGTGCGCCCAGGCCCCCACCAGCGAGGACGCCGTGGTCTGGGGCGACCTCGTGCGCAAGGCCGACCCCGGGTTCCACGGAACGCGCCCGCGCGTGCAGATCTGGCAGGGCACAGCCGACCAGCATGTCCGGTACCCCAACTTGGCTGAGGAAATCAAGCAGTGGACCAACGTGGCAGGCGTCAGCCTGACGCCGGTCGCGACGGAGCACCCGCAACCGGGCTGGACCGTCACCGATTACGGGTCAGGCAGGGACAGAGTGGCGGTCCAGGCCTACAGCCTCGCCGGGGTCGGCCACGACCTGCCGGAGATAGGGATGGAAGCCGCCGTGATCCGGTTTTTCGGGCTGGACAAAGCTTTTCGAGAATGACAGAGCTTTTCGAGAATGACAGAGCTTTTCGAGAATGACAGAGCTTTTCAGGACTGAGGGCTACCTGACGGTGGCGATGCCCGCCGCGGCCATCGCCGCGCCGACGATGCCGGCGTCGTTGTGCAGGCTCGCGGGCACGATCTTGGCGCGGATGCCGGTCAGCAGCGGCACCCACTTCTCCGACTCCTTGCTGATCCCCCCGCCGACGATGATCAGGTCGGGTGACAGCATCGCTTCCATGTGCTGCATGTACTCCTCCACTCGCCCGGCCCACTTGGACCAGCTCATGTCGTGCAGCACCTTGGCCGACTCCGACGCCCGCTTCTCCGCGTCGTGCCCGCGGATCTCGATGTGGCCGAACTCGGTGTTGGGCACGAGCTGACCGCCGATGAACAGCGCGGTGCCGATCCCGGTGCCGAAGGTCAGCATGAGCACGGTCCCCTGCTCGCCTTTCCCGGCGCCGAACGTCATCTCCGCGATGCCCGCCGCGTCGGCGTCGTTCAGCACGGTCACCTCGTGGCCGAGCGCCTCGCCGAACAGCGCGGCCGCGTCCGTTCCGATCCACGCGTGATCGACATTCGCCGCGGTCCTGACGACCCCGTTGGTGACCACGCCCGGGAAGGTGGCGCCCGTCACACCCGTCCACCCGAACGATCCCGCCAGTTCCCGCACCACGCCCGCCACCGATTCCGGGGTCGCGGGCTTTGGCGTCGCGATCTTCTGCCGCTCATCGAGCAGCGTTCCGGCCGCCACGTCGACGGGCGCCCCTTTGATGCCGGTGCCGCCGATGTCGATACCGAGTACGTGCATGTGAAGTCCCTTTCCGACCCTTTCCCACCCTCGGGGCAGCCACCGCCGTTCCGGCAGCCAGCTCCGCCCGCCCAACCTTATTGCCACCCGCGGGCAGCCACTGCCGGACCGGCAGTCGGCCCCGACCGTTCGGGATGCAGATTATTATCGAACGTGACTAGGCAGAAAGGGGGCGCCGGATGAACTGGCTGAAGGTCGGCGCCATCGTGGTCGGCGGGGTCGTCGTCTTCTTCGTCGTCAACTCGGTGGTCCATATCTTGCTCGGCCTGCTCACCGCGATCGCGTTCGTCGCCATCGTCGCGGGCGGCGGCTATGTCGCCTACAAGCTCATGGGCGCGCGGCGCCGCCGCGAGGTCAGGGACAGGCCGCAGGGGCAGCGCCCGAGGCGCCAGGTGGAGACCCGCGACATCGTGGTCCCGCCGACCCCCGCGCCGGCGACTCCGGCGTCGCGGCCGGCGCAGCACGACGTCGAGGACGAGCTCGCGCGGCTGAAGCGGGAGATGGGCGGCTAAGCTCCCGGACGGTCGTGGCGCCAGTCGCGCAGCTTGGCGACGGCCGCCTCGGTCCCGTCGAACGTCACGTTGGCAGCGCCTGATCTGCCCATGCACCACATGGTCAGCTCGGCAGGCGTTCCGATCACGGTGACGGTCGGTCGCGCGTTCTTCACCGTGACGCGGTACGGGCCGGCGTCCTCGCCGCCGCTGTCCCGCGCCAGTTCGACGCCTACGGGCGCCTTACGCAGGAAAAACTTGACGGCCTTCAGCCTGCCCCACAGCGCCTGCGACATCCCGTCCGCGAGGTCCCGCGGCTGCCAGTCCGGCTGGGCGCGCCGCACATCCTCGTGATGCACGAAGTACTCCACCGTGTTCACCCGCTCGTCCACGCCGGGCAGCGCGAACGCGGAAAGCCGCGGCGGGCCGTGCCTGAATGCCTCGATCAGCTGCGTGTAGGTCAGGCGCTTGGACAGCTTGCGCTGGACACGCGCGGTGTGGCCCGCGATCGGGCCGCCGAGCACGCCGGCCGCGGCATCCGGGCGGTGCTCGCGCAGCACCAGGTGCGCCGCCAGGTCGCGGGTCTGCCAGCCCGTGCACAGCGTCGGCGCCTCGGGGCCTGTCGCCTCGAGTAGGTCACACAGGGCGAGGCGCTCTTCCCGTGAGTAGCTCACGCGAAGATCGTAGGCTGTAAGCGCGCCGTCGGTAACACCAGGTGCAAGACAAGCTGAAGAGAACCTTAAAGGAGGCACAACCCGTGACAGACGCCGTGCGGCCTTCGCGGCTCGATCCGCGGATCGCCGCCCGCCTAAAGCGCGACGCTAACGGCTTGATGGCGGCCATCGCCCAGCAGTACGACACTGGTGAAGTGCTGATGCTCGGCTGGATGGACGACGAGGCGCTGCATCGGACGCTGACCACGGGCCGCTGCACATTCTGGTCGCGCAGCCGCCAGGAGTACTGGGTGAAGGGCGAGACCTCCGGCCACCTGCAGTTCGTCAAGTCGGTCGCGCTTGACTGCGACGGCGACGCGATCTTGATCCGAGTGGACCAGGTGGGGGTCGCGTGCCACACCGGCGACCGCACGTGTTTCGACGCGGACGTCCTGGACGCCGCCATCGGCGAGCGGCCGGACGCCGACGCCGTCGCCGTCCCGGGAAGCTGAGCGCCGTGAGTCGGCGGGAGTACGCGGTCGCGCTCGGCGCGGGCGCCGTCGGCGCCGGGCTGGTCCTTGTCGCGATCAGGCAGCGCTGGGCGCAGGCCGTCTTCACGCCGCCGAAGCCGCTGTCACCGCAGGTGGTCGGCGTCTCCGGGGCCGACCTCGCCCCGCTGGCAGGCGCCTTCGCGCTCGCGGCGCTGGCCGGCCTGGCGGCCGTGATCGCGACCCGCGGGCCGCTGCGCCGCGCCGCTGGGGTGCTGCTGGCCCTGTTCGGCGCGGGGGCTGGTGCCGCCGTGCTCACATCGGTCACCGCGGCGACGGTGGTCAGCGTGGCCGCCAGCCATGCCGGCTCGCCGGGGTCGGCCGCGGTGTCCGGCGCGGCCGGGTCTACGACGGCCGGCTCGCCGGGCGGCGCCGCCGTCGTGGTGTCCGGCACCGTCGGCCGGGCGATCATGACGGGCACGCCCTGGCGGCTCGCCGTGCTCGCCGGGGCGCTGCTCATCTTCGTCGCCGGGCTGGCGGCCGCGGCGCGCGGCCCGCGCTGGCCGGTGATGTCCGCCAGGTACGAGCTGCCGAAGCGGAGCGGACCCGCCGCCGCACGCCCGCGGGATTCCGCGTCGATGTGGGAGTCGCTCAGCGGCGGCGAGGATCCCACCGAGGACGCCGGGGCCGCGCACGACCCGGCGAGCGTGGAGTGAGGCGATGCCCAGCGTGCTCGTCGCGGACCACGAGCCCGAGGTAGCCGAGATGGCACGCCGCTACCTCGAGCGGGCGGGCATGCGCGTGACCGTCACCTACGGACCGGTGGAGACGCTGCGCGCGCTGGCCAGCCGGTCGGCTGACCTGTTCGTCATCGACTTGACCATGCCAGGGCTCGGTGTGCGCGGCGTCCGGCAGGTGCTCGCGACCGGGGATCCCGCCGTGTTCCTGCTGCACAGGGGCGAGCCGCGGCCGCACGGCCTGAACAGCCCGCCCGCGGCCCGTCGGTGGCTCACCCGGCCGTTCAGTCCGCGTGCGCTCGTCGTCGCGGCCGCTGACGTGCTACATCCCGTGCCGCACCAGTCCCGCCGCGCCGACCGCGCCGACCGCGGCCGCCACGACATCCTGGTCGATGGCCGGGACGTCAGCCTGACCAGGACCGAGTTCGCCATCGTGTCCGCGCTCGCCGAACAGCCCGGGCGCGTGCTGAGCAGGCAGCGCCTGCTGTCCGCGCTGGAGAACGAGCGGGGCAAGCGGCCGAGCGCGCGAGCCGTCGACGTCTACATTGCCCAGCTGCGGGCGAAGCTCGGCACGGACGTGATCAGGACCATCCACGGTGTCGGTTATGTCCTGGACCTTGCGGGTCCGCCGGGGCAACGTGAAGGTATGGCGTATGCATTGCGGAGGCAAACTCCAGGGGGGTCGCCAAGCACGGGTTCGGATGGGGGCTAGCATCGGTGGCGCAACATTTCCGATTTGAGGAGACGACGGAACCGCGTGAGTGTGCTCGACGAGATCCTTGATGGCGTGCGTGCCGATCTCGCCGAACGGCAGCGGCGCGTCTCGCT
>Ga0126381_100000457_pt1 | contig 44991 bp, 35 predicted proteins | sample PanSoiMetPlot_28_FD_96465 | JGI IMG/M metagenome (GOLD analysis project Ga0126381, IMG submission 96465) | Tropical forest soil microbial communities from Panama - MetaG Plot_28 | ecosystem: Environmental > Terrestrial > Soil > Tropical forest > Bulk soil | place: Panama | collected 2016-02-17 | reverse complement strand
GGCAGAGAGGAAGAGGCGCGGGCGTTCTATGAGAGGGTGCTCGGCATACCAGAGATTCAAAAGCCAACAAATCTCGCCAAGCGAGGCGGTTGTTGGTTTGTCCGAGATGCTTTGAAAGTTCACCTCGGAGTGGAAGATGACTTCCGCCCTGCGCTCGTTTTGCCTTGGAATACCCAAGCTGCTCCGGAGGGGTCATTCTCTTAGCCATTGGTGCTGCAATACTGCACCGACGGCGAGTTCGGAGAACACGAGCTAATGGTTTCGATAGGTCGCGGCGTACTTATTTTTTTCTTGGGCGTCGAATGGCGTCACGGCGACCTAGCCAGACACGGGATCTCCTTTTTATCTCGCGATAGAGGACGTGGCGTTCCGCAAAGAAGTGGCAGAAAAGGCGGGCTTGGGTTTCCATTCTTCCGTCCAAAAAGTGCGTTGAACCGAAGCAGTTTTCTTCAAAAAAGCGCTCAGTTGGACGGAAACGCGAATCCGCGCCCGTTTTGGAATGGCTGAAATTGCCTGAAAGAAATAGGGTAAGTGGTCGGGGCGAAGATGGATTTGAACCATCGACCTCTGGTCCCGAAATCGAAAATTTTCCCATTGAAAAAATGGCTGCAACCGCATGACAATAGACAGGATAAACAGTCGGGGCGTAGCGCAGCCTGGCTAGCGCGCCTGGTTCGGGACAATGTGGTATAAGCTTCTAAGTGCTGGGTTTGGTGTCGCTTACGGACCAAACGGCCTTTTATCCTGCCTTTGAATTGGACCGCAGCTGGACCGATTCCTCTGGCTCTGGGCAGCCGCTTGACTAATGGCGAATAGAAGGCGCAAGCATACACAAAGCCCTATGATCTGGTGATTGTGCCGGGCCAAGAACCTATCGAGGCCATGCCGTGCGAGTCGTGCTGAGCCACCGCGTCCCGCTGGTTCCTACAGCCGCGCAAGAAGTGCGGTTGAGCCAGGCGGTGGGAGTCTCGCGCTCTTCTTTGACTCGAAAGTATCGAAACATAGCGCACAGTGTAATCGCCTGTACTGAATCTGGACCTGGATACAGTGTTTTGCGATCTTCAAATAATCCTACTGTGGGTGTAGTTAGCGGAGGGGAGTGCCGATGCGGATTCTGAATGCGTACCTCTCGGGCCAACGAGGAGTGCGTTGCGAAAGGGGGCAAGCGAGCTTTTGGGTCGGAGTTCTGTTGGCGTTAGCGCTACCGCCTGTGGCTTTCCTGGTCGGCTGCACCGGTTTGGCGGGTGGTCAAAACACCTCGGCGCCGCTCCCCCAAACTTATAACGTCTCTGGCTCGATAAGTCCTACCGCCGGGGGCAATGGCGCGACCGTTACGCTGAGCGGTGCCACGAACGCGACAACCACCGCAAACAGTTCCGGCGCTTACTCGTTCACCGGCTTAGCGAACGGCGCTTACACAGTTACTCCGAGCGACGCCGGTTATACGTACAATCCTTCTACCCAGAGCGTGACCGTCCAAGGGGCCGATGTTACAGGCGTAAATTTCACGGCTTCGCCGCAAGCAGCGCAGACCTACAGCATTTCCGGCACGATCAGTCCCACAGCTGGCGGAAGCGGCGCCACGCTAACTTTGAGCGGAACGGCGGCTGCGACCACGACTGCGGATAGCTCAGGAAACTACACATTCGGCGGATTGGCGAATGGGACCTACGCGATAGCACCGTATCACACGGGTTACACATTTACTCCGGTGAGTCAAAATGCCACGGTCAACGGGGCGAACGTGACGGGCGTGAATTTTACTGTTACGGCGCAAACCTCGAGTGGGAAATGGGTGACCGGCTATTACGCAAACTGGCAGTTAGCCGAGTATCCCATCAACCGAATTGATTTTACGGCTCTCACGCACTTGACCTTAGCGCACTGGCTGACGAACGCCAACGGCACCATCGCGTCGTCCGGTTGGGACACGAGTTGCGCTCCGCCGGTTACCGCAGCGCACGCGGCCGGCGTCAAGGCGTTGATGATGCTCGGCGGTTCCGACGACGTGAACTACCCGACGGCGTCCAACGCGGCGAATCTTCCCACCCTACTCGCTTCGATCCATGCGAAGATCGCGAATTGCAACCTCGATGGCGTGGACCTCGATTGGGAAAACGGGATCATTCTCTCTCAGTTGGTCAACATCGCTTCGGGATTGAAGGCCAACTATCCCGGCATCATCGTCACGGTTCCGATGGACCCTAGCGACCCGCCCTCGTATCCAGCCAGCATTTATCCCTACGTCGATCAGGTGAATATGATGACGTATGGCGGGGGCACGGCTCAGGGCGGCGGGTGCATCAGCTGGTATTTCAGTCCGCTTCAGGGCGATAACGCCAATACCTGTCAGCCATCGGCGGAGAAGGCGTTCACGGCGTGGACAGGCGCGGGTGTTCCGGCGGCGAAACTTGGCGTAGGGATTGGCTTTTACTCCGTAGGCTGGACGGCCCCGGTGACGGGGGCCCTCGAGGTCACCAATGGATCCAGTATCCCGATCGGAGAGATGCCTTACGGCTGGTCGGAAGCCAACGGCGGATTGCTCGGCTGCTACTACAACAAGAGCGGGGTGAATTATCAGTACGACCCGTCGCCGGCGGTTAGCACCAACCCGTCTGCGCCTCCCGAGCAGCCGTCTTTGAGCATTCCGGCAGGCCTAACCGACACGAACTGCTCGTCGCAGGCGATCACTTGGATCACTTATGAAGACGAGGCTTCCATCGCTGCCAAGGCCACTTTTGTGAAGGTCAACAATATGGGCGGAGCGATTATCTGGACTCTCGGGGAGGGGGCCAGCGATCCGGCCACCGGCCGCAATCCGTTGCTGGACGCGGTTAAACTGGGCTTCCTAAATAACGGCCCCGCACCCACGCCGCAGCTTGCCACGCAAGAGGCCGCAGTGGCGGGAGCGACAACCATCACGCTCACGGGATTGCCGAACAATCTCGGTCAAGTGAATGCCAGCTGGTGGAACGGAACGAGCGGAGTAGCGTGGGACGACACCACCGACACGGGATTCGCCACCTATGGTCAGCCCTCGGAATATTACATCGAGGCGAGCCCCGACGGAACGACGTGGACCCAACTGAGCCATATCACCGGAGAGCATTACACCGGCAGACAGTTCGTCTACGACTTTACCGGCCAGGGATACGCGCAAATCCGCATGCGGATCGTCTCTATAGTGGGCTCCAACGCGGGCTACGAAACCTTTACGGCAAACAATGCCGCGAATAATTCAGCAGATGCGTACTTGTTCTTAGGTGACTCCATTACCGCTAACTGCCTCACGTCGACGCCCAATACCTTTCCGACCGAACAGTTTGGCGCACAAGTCCACGCGGCTCGGCCGAACCGATATCCCGTTAATACCGTCGGTGGACAATCCGGTTTTCTTTCGGACACACCGCTTTCCACAACCGCTTATGGGATACCCGCCATTCGGCAATGGCTGAATGATATGCCGGCCGTCAAGTTCGTCACCTTGAATTTTGGGACGAACGATGCCAACGGAAACGTTCCGCCAGCCACCTATTACGCCAACATGAAGGCGCTGGTTCAGGAAGTGATTGCCGCCGGTAAGACCCCGATTATCCCGACCATCGTTGCCTCGCCTTCAGCCGCGGTCGAGGCCAACGCCCCGGCCCTGAACGCCGAACTGGCCACATTGGAAAGCCAATACCCGTCCATCATCAAAGGACCTGACCTCTGGACGCTCTTTCGGGGACACTCGGTCGGCGATGGCTGGTTCTTGGACGACTTGCACCCGTCTCTGACCACCGGATGCACCGCCTGGCAGAATGCCTGGGTCAATACCATGATCTCGGCCGAATATCCTCAGTAATGCCGATGGTCAAGCGGAAATATTGGAGTTCGAGCTGGCGGCCGACAACTCTCATTTGACGTTCCGCATTCAGCATTCAGGCAAGCCGAACGCGTTAAGGGCCTACCTAAGCGGTGCTTCTCAAGGCCTTCCCCAAACCTTTTTGTTGCGCCCCTTTCCCCGCCAATGAGGCAATCAGCTGGCAGTAACGTTCCGCCATGATTTCCCATCGATACTGCTCGTAGTCTTCAGCAGCGCAGGCGACCAGCTGGGCGCGTTTCTGCGGGTCTTGGTATAGATCAATGATAGCTTCGGCAAAGCTATCCACGTTGGAGGGTTCACATAACCTCACCGACCCCCGGCGAAACAGGGAACGAATGGCGAGCGTGCTCGATGCAATCATGGGTCGGCGCATCCAAGCGAATTCATAGGACTTGGTTGGCAGGACCATATCCATAAACCCATCCGAGCGATAGGGGATAATGCCAATGTCGCCTTGGACAATGAAATCGGCTACTTTCTCCAAAGGGCCGAGGGGAGAGAAGGTCACACGGTCAGCAACATCCAACGTTTCCGCCAGCCGTCTAAGACGGGGCACTTCTTCTCCCCCTCCGTGGAGGTGAAGCCGGAGGTGGGGCGCTGCCGTGCGTGCTTTTGCAAAAGCGCGCATAGCAATATCAAGACCATGGCGCTCTGCAAGAGTGCCGTGGTACATGAGAATGATTGGACGCTCGGCGGTGGCTTCTCCCAGGAAGGGAGCCGACCGTTTCTGTTCGGGAAAAATCTTGGGATCGGCGCTATTCAGAACACTGCTCAGCTTTTCTCGAGGCACGCCGCGCTTGAGCAAGGGTTGCTCAAACGGCCAGCCCACGGTGAGCACATGATCGGCAAAAACGGTGGAGACACGCTCCTGCCACTTGGCCAGCGTTACCGCGATCTCGCCGAAAACACCTTTGGCCTTTGCAGCCATCAATTCAGGCGCGACGTCTTGCACCTCCAAGATGACTCGAGCGCCGAGGATTTTGGGAATAAACGCCGAAAAGACAAGGAAATCGGGAAGATTATGGACGTGCACAACATCGAACTTCCGTTTTGCATGTAGCCTGGCAACCTTCCAGAAGGCCAAAAGCGCAAAGAAAGTCCACAACACCAGCATTTCGTGGAGGGGTCTGGCGGTGATCCTACCCAATGGTTTCCCTTTTCTGCCTCGAATCCGAACCCGGTGAACATGCACGCCATTGAACAGCTCGTATTCCGTCTGTCCGTCCCGCATCGAACAGATCACGTGATATTCATACCCACCGCTTGCCGCAGCTTCCGCTGTTCGCCTGACCAGCGGGTCTTCAGGGTAGCAGTCGGTGGTAATTGCACATACGCGGATTGAAGACATAGTCCTTGTACCCTCCGAGATTGGTTGAAGGTGAATTGAAATCCTCAAATGCCAGTTTGCAACGATGCTTGTCGGTCGTTCTCATCAGCCTGGCGGTGATAGTGGTCAGCTTTTGGAAAGAGCAACGGAATCAGACCACAATCTCGCCATCTGTTCTTTTCTCAGAAACGCAACAAAATCAGGCCCCACCATCCGTTCCCTGGAGAAATAGGCCACGATAAATCCCAACAGCCTTGCCAGCGCACCGATGACATAGGGCCTCCAAACGAGCCTTCTGGTCAGCTTGGCGAACTCGAACAGCGGATGACTGCCGAGAGAATAGTCTGCGATTCCCTGCCGGTAGCAGTAGCGCACCGCACTGTCGGCAGTTCCCGACTCACGGAGGTGGCGGACGGTCAATGCGGGAAACGATCGGACCTGCCAGCGGCACTTGCGAGCCATGACTTCCGCATACCAGTCTTCGCCTCCGTATTCGATCGGCAGCAGTCCGCCAATGTCTTCATAGCATTCGCGTCGAAACATCTGTAGTGCGCCCGGCACCGATGCCGGGCTGCTTCCCCGAGATAGCCGAAATTCGCCGCCAATCTTTTCCGAGAACCATCCACCGGCCAGGCCCAGTGTGGATTCCTCTGCAAATTTCTTGGACAAAACGGCGAAATAGGACGGTTCGAGCGCTATATCGGCATCCAAGTGCCCGATGAATTGATACGTTTCCAGAGAAAGCGACTGCCATGCGGCGCGCAAGGCGAAGACCTTGGAGGCGAAACCGCGATGCTGATCCTTGTTTCGGCGAATAAAGCGGATAAAGGAATGATTTTCCGCATATCCCCGAACGATCTCGTCGGTTCGATCGGTTGAACCATCGCTAACGATGACCCAGATCTTCGGCAAACGAACTTGGGCTAGAACAGACCGGATGGTCTCCTCGATGTACGCCTCTTCGTTAAAGGCGGCCGTCAGGAGCACATACGATGGATCGTCCAATTTTTGAGAAGAAGGGTCTTTCATTTTTTGGAATCTCTCGGGTGGCTTTACTCGAACCAGGGTCGGAAGTGAAGCCCATAATTCAACCGGCTGCGACGCAGTCCGATGACCTTCGCCGGAATGCCCGCGACGACGGCCATCGGTGGAACGTCTCTGGTCACGACACTATTGCAAGCGACGACCGCCCCTTTGCCGATCCGTACGCCGGGAAGAATCGTTACCCGGGAAGCAATCCAGACATGATCTTCGATGGTTACATCGCCACCCTTATCCGCATGAGAATCGCTATGGACGTCGTGCTCCAGCGTCCAAATGTTGGTCTCCTGGGCGATATCTACATCATCCCCAATCACTAGCCGTCCGCCCCTTCCATCCAACAGGACATCTCGGTTGATCACGACGCGGTTCCCGACAAACACGTTGCGGCCATTGCGCAGCTCCACACCCATGAGTAAGCCAACACCCCTGCCAAGCTGGGCTACCCGTAGGCGCAGGAAAAACAGGCGGAAATGACAGCTAGGCACATACATCAGGAAACGGTTGAACACATAGGATAGGAGTCCCGATGCGCACGCTCTAAGTGAAGAAAGCAAGGTTTTCCTTGTCCGTGGATTCATGTCCGTCCGCGGTCGGTAGCCCGCCGCCAAGGCGGCATCCTTCTCCGGTCTGGGCAGCGCTGGAACCGTCGTAGTTTTGGGATTCATCTGCGCTACGCTATTCTTGCGATTTCCTGCTGATCATCGCTGATGGGTGATTCATCCGGCTGGAGGGCCTCGTCGTACAACCTGGTTATCCGATGCGGGCTTCTGCCAGGGAGCAACTTCCGTCTTCGCTTGCCCGGGTATATTCCCACACCTTCTCGGCCACAAATTCCTGTTGGGAGCGACTGAGGTGGGGGAACATCGGCAAAGAGACGATCTCTGCCGAGACGGTTTCCGCTACCGGGAAGTCGCCCTTGCCGTATCCGAGCGGGCTATAGGCGTTCTGCAAGTGAAGGGGCACTGGATAATGAATGCCGGTGCCGATATGCATGGCCGCGAGCGAGTTCCGGAATCCGTCGCGGTCGCGGACGCGAACCACGTAAAGATGGTAATTCGAACGAGCCCACGATGGCTCAAAGGGAAGAACGAGGCCGCTGACGTCCTTAAGCAATTCGCGATATCTGCCAGCTATCTCCCGGCGAGATCGGTTCCAATCTGCGAGACGGCGCAATTTTAGCCGCAAGATGCCCGCTTGAATTGCATCTAGCCTTCCGTTATAGCCTTCCATGTCGTGGTAGTACTTTTGCGCTTGGCCGTGGTCCCGCAACTGGCGAATCTTTTTTGCCAGCGATTCGTCGTTCGTGGTAACTGCTCCCGCTTCGCCACAAGCACCGAGGTTTTTTCCCGGATAAAAGCTGAAGGCCGCCGCGATGCCCATGGATCCAGCCGTTTTCCATGACTGTCCTTGACGCGAGTAGTATTCCGAGCCGTGAGCCTGGCAAGCGTCCTCAACAACCATGAGTTTGTAGGTTTTGGCCAATTCGAGAATCGCGTCCAGGTCCGCGGGTTGTCCGTACAAGTGCACGGGAACCACGGCCGCAACGGTCCGGCCCGTCCTTCGGGAAACGGGTCTGCCGGTAGCGGGATGAGGGTCACACTGATTTTCGAGGAATATGCGGAGTTTAGCCGGGTTCAAATTGTACGTGCGTTCGTGAACGTCGACAAATTCCGGCAAGGCGCCCGCCTGACTAATGGCTTCGGTAGTGGCGATGAACGTGTTCGGTACCGTGATAACGCTTTCGCCCGGGCGAACTCCAGCAGCCATCAGGGCAAAACGCAACGCGTCGGTTCCGCTGCTCACACCGACCGAATGGCGGGTGCCGCAGAACTTGGCGAAGTCGTCTTCGAAACCGTCCACCAGGGGGCCGCCGATAAACCCCGCGGTAGTGAGCGCGCCGCGAAACACATTGATCAATTCCGCTTCGAGTTCAACGTGGGGTGTAACCAGATCCAAAAACGGGATTCCCATGCTCATGATCTGTGCGTTCCTTTACATTGAGATTGTGAATTGCCATGCTGCATCAAAACTGACCGGGTTTTGACCACCAACCTGGCTCCTCCTGCCCGCCCTTCGGGAGCCTGACAAACACGGTTCGATGGACATCGAGATAGCTCCTCAACAGCTGCTGCTTGCCTCGAGGTCTTTGAACCTTCGTGGTGTTATGAGAAAAGAGTTGTCCCCGCCATTTTTCCCTTTATGAAAAGACTCTCCGTCAAAGCCATATTCCTCATAGCCCAACTCCTCGGCCAGGACCGCGGTCCGCGGATCACCCCGGAAATCCTCAATCAACAGAATGGGCTCCCACTGCCGCAAGGTCTGTTTCGCTCCCTTCAGCACGTTATATTCGAGCCCCTGGACGTCCACCTTTATAAAGGCAGGCTTCAGGTGCTGCAGGTCCAGGGTGCTTACTTCGCATGGGAACTCCGAAATATTCAATTTCGCCGGATCAAAGCCGAAGACTCTTTGTCCGTTGATCCAGTGGGCGGCCGACTCTCTGTCGAGCGAAGCCAGGTCATAGCAAATGACTCGCTTATATCGGGGTACGAACAAGGTAAATTGGCCAGCAGAATCGGCCAGACCCTTAGGGACGATGCGTATGTTCTTCCGGGATCGGTAACGCCTTTCGAGTTCCCGGGCGAGCAGCGGGTTGGGTTCGAAGGAGACGACGTGCGCGCCTGGTTTAAACAGCAAAGTGGACTCTATGCTTTGGCCCCGGTTTGCGCCCACATCCACGTAACACTCCTCGGACGAGGAACGAATCAGCTTCAGCGCCCTAAAGTCATTTTCGTGAGGAATACGCAATAACCGACGGGCATAAAAATAGAAACCTTCCTTGATTCTTGTCAGAAACGAAGCCTCGCTTTGGAGCGTTAGCAGGGTCTTTCGAATCGTGGATTTCATAAGAGATTTGTTCTTCCCGAGCCCTCAACCACCGAGCTCTTGAATCGCGCGTTTTTCAAGAAAGTTCATGGCGCGTCGTACGCCGGAAGCGTCGCTTCCTGGCCTGCCAAGCGCCGCGGATTGCGCGGGAGGAGACTCGAAATCAACCTTTCGATATTGGCTTCGCAGCCATAAAGTCTCCTTAGTCGTTCTTGAGCGCGCCGAGCCATCTTTTCGCGGGCACAAGGATCATCCAAAAGAGCCGTTACCGCGGAGGCAAATTCCCGAGGCGTATCGGCTAGCCGGACATGCTCTTGGTCGTCGAAACCACTCCCTTCATTTCCCACGGAAGTGGATACGACAGGAATGCCCCGCTCGATCGCATGGACAGTTTTGAGCTTTACACCGGCGCCCGCCCGCACGGGGTTGACAAACACCGAACAATCCCGGTAGAGCGGCTTGGTGTCTTCGATATCGACGTGTACGGTCGAGCGGGGTTCCCGCTTTAACTCTTCGGCGAATGACTTTGCCTCGGAGCGCCCCTGCGTGCTTCCGGCAACCACCAACTCGTAGGCGGGATCCCGTAGCAGAAGCGGATGCACCTGGCCTAGATACCACCTGAGACCGTCCCGGTTAAGGGAAGTGTAAAAATTTCCGACGAACAACACGCGCTTGCCGTTTCGCGTGTTCCGCTCCGGCTCATCTCCAAGTACGATGGAGGGAGGGAGCCAGGCGGCCTTGGCAGCCGCGCCCGGATGCTGGGCGATGAAGCGCTGACATTCGGCGTGCGAAATGAACCAAAGCGAGTCGACACGCCGGTGCCGAGAGCGCGCATAAGGTATCATGCGCAAAGCTTCCCAACGGACGAATTGCCTCTTTAGGAAATTTTCCTCGGCTTTTGCAAACCCCCACAGGTACGCGATCTCGTCGTTGTGAACCCGCAACACGCGCAACGCGGTCTTCAACGAAGGGTTGTCACAAATCGGAAGAGAGTCTTCCGCTTCCATAAGGGTAAGATCGTATGGCTCGGTCAAAGGCAATTCGGACAAGCCTCGATTGCGGCTGATATAGGTCGGGGTGATGGTAGCCAAACATGTGCGCATAGGACGGCGTTCGACAAATTGCAGGCGGCTCACGAGAGAGCGCATTTCGGCGACATGCCGCTCTTTGGGAGGCGTCTTCTGCGCCATGACCAAAGCATGGACGCTATACCCCAATCTCTTCATGGCCTGCAGACGGGCCCATATGTCGGCCCGCGCCCCGTTGTCGGGAGGGCAAGGAAGATCCGGCATCACGTGCAAGACTTTCATCGGTGTCACCCATCGCGCGGCATTGGCTAGCGCGTCAAATCCGGCACAACCCTCAGGGCGCGTAAGCTGCCAACTTATATTCACTAGGGAGCTTCTCGGTAACGTCGCTCACCTGCATTTCCGGGCGGCGGCTCAAGGAGAGCGACGCAGTAACCATGCCAAACACCAGAGACGGGAAATCGCCCCTGGTCAATAACGTGCTTTCGGACATGTTGTGCAGAAGGAAAAAACACAAGTAGGAGACTGGCCACAAACCAATCGCCTGGGGTTTGGACTTGAGGTAATCAATGCTCTTATCCATGGCCAAGGCAAATACAAACAAGAAGAGCATTATGCCGACGATCCCCAAACCCAGCCCTAAATCGAGATAGCCGTTGTCGGATCGCTGGGCAAGCCACCCAGCGCCGATGCGGACATCCAGAGCCTCGCCTTGAAGGCTGGCCCAGAAACTGTCAAAGCCATATCCGAGAACGGGGCGTTTCATGATGGCATCCCACGCCGCGCCCCACAGCTGGGTTCTGCCGGTAAGAGACGAATTCCGCCCCAACATATAGAACACGCGGTCGCTGTGCGTGGTTAGAAGGTACATCCCCAGAGAGAGCATCATGGCGACCGCCGCATAGACGGCGGGCCGCTGCCTTTTTGTGACGCGCAACACGCGCCACAACGGCAGCACAGCGACAATCAGCACGGAGCAGAAAAGCGAGGCTGCGGATTTTGCGAGGTAGAGCAGCCCCACGGCAGCAATGAGAAACCCGTATCGCAGCCAATCCCACCGGCGAAACCTAACGAGCAGCAGGAGCAGCACAGCGATCCCCATATATTGACCGAAAGCGTTCTTATAAGCGGAAAGCCCCTTCCAGGCTCCTGGGTGAGAAACATAATCGATGACGTATCGAGGCGCGATCAAATAAAAGAGCAAGATAGCGAGGATCATGCCGCAAAAGATCTGTGCCAGCAATCGTGCCTGTTCCTCTAGCGAATAGCGTTCGCCGACATAAATCGCAAATAAAGTGCTCAAGAGAAGCAGCGCGCTTCTCCGCAGAGTCAGCATCGGATGATCACTCCACGCCGTCGACAATGCTGCCAGTACCGCAAGGCCCACCAAAGGCCACGCCGCTCGCACGGCATCGAGCACCGGTCGGCAACGCAACAAAATGCAAAAGACCCCGGCGACCTCCACACCGACACCTACAACCGTGTCCAGCAGATGAACGGAAGCCGAGACCGAGGCAGGGTCGATTTCCGACTCCCCGGGCCGCGTCAGGCCGATCAACACCTGCATACTGAGGAGGAGCAGCACGACCGCGAATAATCGCTCGAAAGCTTGCTTGCTCACGCCTACGGCCTCTCCCGGGCGAATACCGGCGGCGGTGTTGTCACTCGATCCGCCATTCGCTCGCGCCCCAGGTGCCAGCGAATCATCCCGTACAAAAGGACCACCAGAAGTGCATCCGTCATCAGGCTGGACCATGCGGCCCCTCGCCAGGAAAACGCTCGGATGATCCAAAGATTTATGAGTACGTTAAAAATGGATACGATGATTTGCGCGGAAGAGGTCTGCCACTGATTGTTTGCCCCCGTCAGAGTGTCGGAAAGAAAGATGTGCACGCATTTGAAGGCCGGCAGCACGCAGAGCCATCGCAGGGCCTCCGCGCTCGCCCGGTATGCCGGGCCAAGGATGAGAGGCACCAGCCCGGAAGAAAGGAACAGGCCCGCGGCTGCGGCCATGCCGTAAAACATCGAAGAGCGAAGAATCCGGCGGGCGAAGCTGAACCCTCGGGTAACACCAAGCTCCCCTTGGCGGAAGAATTCCGGATAGCTCGCAGCGCCCAGGCAACGAATCGGCACGATGGCCGGCTCGATAAAGCGATAGGCCACGGCGTAGATGGCGGCCGACTCAACCGTGCTGAGGCGGGCCAGCATGGTTTTGTCGATGTCGTTGTAAACCGATTGTGAGGCCAGCGCCGTTGCGAAATGAACTCCCTCGCGAACGGAGGGAACAAACAGCTTGAAGGCAAAGCGCGGCGCAATACAGGACCAACTCACCGCAACGAGTCCCACGAAAGTGGCGATCACCGCGGACGCGGCATAGAGGTAAGCCCAACGTCCGGGAGTAGGCTTGGAAAACATCAAAAGGATTGCCGCCAGGAGTCGGATGCCCGTCGACAATGCCATCATCTGCGAATAGCGACGCCCTTGCTCCAGCGCCAAAAACGCCTGGAGGCAAATGCCGTTGATTTCCGTTCCCCAAAGATCGGCAATGGCCACCGCGACCAACATGGCCGCGGTCGCCGAAGACGGAAGAACGCTCGAACGAAGAAAGAGGGCCAATGCCCCGAGTAACGTTCCGGAGAAAAGCGTGACGATAATGGCGTTTCCCAGGTAAGGCCCCAGGGCATCGCGGTCCCGTGCTACGTATTTGATCATCACGTGTCCCGTGCCGCAGGAAGCGAAGGGCGACATCGTGGACACCAGCGCGGTGCAGGCCACAAAGCTTCCGTAGCCGGTTGGACCAAGCACGTGGGCAACGATGACAAAATAAGCCATCCGGCCGAGCAATTGCAGGCCTTGGCCGCTTAACATCCAGGTCGCGTTGTGCAGGATCGGAGAGCGGAAACTCCCGCGAACCCGTTCCCACAGCCAACCCGCCCAGGCGGTTCGGTGAGTCTCGCCGGTCGTATCAGTGGACAATGGCATAAAGGGATGTGGTTCCGATGGTGGAAGCTATGCTCGCTATGCTTCCAGCGTTGTGCGCGGCGCTCTTCAGACTGCTGTCAGGTATGAAGACAATGTCGTTGGCTTCGAGTTCCATATCTGGTTCCTTCCCGCGCGCTATTTTGTCAACGTGGAGCTTGCTTGAAACATACTGTCCGCCGCTCCTTCGCAACAGGATCGCGTGATTGGCGGCTGCCGTTTTGAGGACACTGCCGGCTTGTGCAAGGACTTGAAGCAGTGTGATCTTGCCGCTGTCTTGCATCACGAACCCTCCGGGCCGAGCCACATCCCCGAGAACGTAGACGATGCCCGCGCGTGGTACCACGACCAAATCTCCCGGATAAACTTGCACGTCACTCGCAACCGAGGCTTTGGCATCATCGCTCTTTAGGTTGACCGTGACGCTGTCGCCGGCAGTCGAGCGGTGTCTGATGGTGATGCGCGGATCCGCAACGTTGGTCAGACCTCCTGCCATGGACATGACATCCAGCAGGGTCCGCGGCCCGAGTAGCGGATAGATGCCCGGATGCTGAACCTCCCCCGTCAGGGAAATCACTTGATTGGTGGATTCCTTGATCGACACGCTGACTTCCGGCTTGACCAGGAAGTGGCGGTCGCGAAGCTCCCCGGCAATCATTGCAGCGGCCTGCTCGGCGGTGACACCTGCGAGCTGGAGGTTTCCGACGAGCGCCAATGGCGCTTTGCCGTCGGGCCCCACGCGCACTTGCTGGGTCAGTTCAGGCACGTCGAAAACGGAAATCTCAAGCAAGTCACCCGGAGCGATGGGGATGGACGCGGGTGCCAATGGTCCACCCGAAGATGGCAAATGGTGCGGTATCCCGGCTCGACCCTCCTGGGCCGCTGCCCGGTTTGCCCATGCAAGCGCCGCAAGCAGGAGCACCATCGGGGCAGTTGTTGCCAAGCGATGGCGGATCATGATTTCTCCCCTTTAGGAGTTGGCCGCGATGCCGCGCGGGAAAGCGGATGGGGACCGTCTTCGAGATATTCTCCATACCCGTACGACCCGCAGTAGCGAGAATACTCAGCCGAGCGGGAATCCATCGCATTGACCAGCACTCCGATGGAATTGACCTGCACGCTCTTCATCAAGCGGACCGCTCGAGCAATGGCATCGGATTGAGAAAATGCAAAGCGCGCCACCATGATGACGATATCGGCATGAGGGGAAAGAACCAGGGAGTCGGTAACCGGGAGCAGCGCGGGCGTGTCGAGCACAACATAGTTGAATTCCTCGCGCCAGTCACGCATCAAGTCGGCCATCCTCCGAGACCCCAATAATTCCGAAGGACAGCTCAGCAGATCGCCGGCCGGAACGAAGACCAGGCCGGGAACTTCCTTTATCGGACGATAGACTTCACCGTCCGCCGTACCCAATAGCAGGTCGCTCAAACCTATGCTCGATTGCTGCTCAAAAATTCTGCTCAGCGTTCCGCGCCGGAGATCGGCGTCGACCAACAACACTCTGCCGCCGTTTTGCGCAAGAACAGCGGCAAGATTCAACGAAGAAAAGCTCTTTCCCTCGCCCGCCATTGCGCTCGCGATCATAAAGACCTTGGGGGTTTGCCCGGCCCGCGACAGTAGTAAGGAAGTACGCAACCAGCGGAAGGCCTCCGCGACGCCCCAGTTGTCAGGACCGAGAAGCGCAGCCATACTGCGTCCGGGCCCCTCGCGATCAAGGCGACCATATGCTTTTAGCCAATCCCTGGGTTGGATCCCCGGGGTGATGCTGCCTTGCGGGATTACGCCCAGAACCGGTATCTGCGTGGCACTCTCAATTTCCTCCGGATTGCGCATGGTGCGGTCCATGGACTCCTTAACAAAGGCGGCAACCACACCGAGCGCCAGTCCCGTCATCGTACCCACGGCAAGGTAGAGGGGGAGCCTGGGCTTGTTGGGACGTCCGGGAACCTCCGCGGGGTCGACGATGTTAAGCTCGCTCGAGCGCAGGCCGGCCAAGACATCCGCCTCTTTGATTTTTTGCTGAAGATTGTCATAGAGCACGCGGTTCGATTCGGCCTCGTGTTTCGCGATCGTATAATCAATAGCCTTGTTGTTCATCGTCGACGCGATTTTCTTTTGTTCCTCAAACAGCTTTCTTGCCGCGGCTTCCCGCGAAAGCGCCAGCTCGTATTCACTTTTGGCCGTGTCCGCGACTTTATTAAGCTCCGCGTCAATCGAAGACCGCAGGGACTGCAGTCGCTCCTTCATCTCGATCAACCGCGGGTAAGCAGGTCCATATTTGGCCGAAGCATCGGCGTATTGCGCGTTCAGATCGGCTTCCTGCTCCCGAAGGTGGTTGATTAAAGACAAGGAATTGCTGGCCTCGGTCAGCGAACTAGAAGCCTGAGAAGTCGAACTGGTGTTGGAACTGGTGGTCCCCAGCAAACCGGCGATCAGTTCAGGATTTCCGTTGCGCGCGAGTTTGTAAACGGCTTCTTTGACAATGCGACTGGCTTGTGCCGTCGTCAATTCGGTGTTGAGTTGCTCCAGCCTGGTAACGATGATGTTGTTGTGTTCGTCGGTTCCCAATATCCCGGAGGCTTTCTGCAGCTCCACCGCGCGTTGCTGGGACTTCTCCACCTCGGATTTGAGGTCCACGAGTTGTCGACTGAGGAAGTCCGTGGCTTTGGTAGTCGCGTTGTAGCGCACTTCAAAGTTGTAATCGACAAAATCTCTCACAAGTTGGTTGACGACCTTGGCAGTAATTTCCGGGTTGGCATCTTTGTAGCTGACGGTGATCAGGCGCGTTCCAGGCACGGCTTCGACCAGCAGACTCGCCTTAAATCTCTTGAGAATGGCAGTACGTTTTAGCGGTGCCTGCTCGAGCGGTGCCACCATCTGGCGCCGCACTTCGTCTGTTTTGATGAGCGGGTTAAGGCCGAATCCGGCAGTGTTTTCCAGATGCAACTCTTTGATCACCTGCAACGCGAGCGTGTCGGACTGCATTACGCTTACATAGGTCTGCAAAGTCGAATAGAAATCGAATCCGGCAGAGCCTTCGTTGCCGTCTCGCAGGGACAGCCGGCCCTGCTCCTGATTCAGGAGTTGCAGTCGCGAAGTCGCGACGTACTCCGGGGTCATGATCATGCACACGAGCACCGCAACCGCGAGCGCGGCTGCACCACAGCCGTAGATCCAAATCCGTCTCCTGAAGAGCACCCGCACCAGCCCGAACACGTCGAGCGAGGGATCTTCGGCGGGCGTCCCGGCGGCAAATCTTTCAGCCCTGGCCAACCCAGGCAACGGGGCGTTCTCAAGGGTTGCGGGCAGACGATTGTCCATCGGTGGCAATAAGTCGTAGTCTTTGCTCATCGGCTTTACCTCTCTCCTGGATTCGCCGGAGCGACCCGCATGAGCGGCCTTTCTCCGCGGTTCGGATCGCGTACTCGCGAGGCTCGACAGAAAAGACGCGTTGGCGTTCTCGTTCTTCTGGGTCCCACACAAGGATGGCACTCCAGCGTGGCGCAAGCGCAGGGCCATTCCTCTGATAATCAGATCAAACGTAACAGGTCCTTTGTCGTTCATCTGGCTGAGCGTCGGCCGCCGACGAGGGCAGCACCTCCCGTGTTAGTGTTTGGCGCGCGCAATAGCCTTCTGAGCCGAATCATCAACCGGGGTTGCGCTACTCCAATGGCTCCCAAGCGGAGTGCCGGGGACAATTCACCTCAGCAGTTGGTCTTTGCGTTGGCAACGGATTTTCCTTCTCAATGGTGAGGAGCTGTGACCGCAGAATCTTGTCCGGCGCGGACTCGTCGAGGAGTCGGCACCTTAGATAAACGATTGCTTCCTCTGGACTTCCACCGCTTGAATGCTCGCTTGCACAAAAGATAAAAAAGAGCGGGAAACTCGCATAGTGCGGGGATCGGATCGTCCAAAGCGAAGATAGCCGTTTCTATCGGAGGACGCAGTCCCCTGAGGTAGTCGAAGAGCACCAGCTCACCCTTCATGATTGCCCCCATGGCCAGGAAGAAATCAGGCGCGAACCTTACCCAGCGTACCCCGCCCCGCGCCTGCAGTTCGGGCACAGGCTGCAGCCATTTCAACTTCCACAGAAGATGGCAAAAATCGACTCCCGCCGAGGCGCCTAGAGAGTGCCATCCCCAAACCCTCGGATTGACGTCCAGCAGCTTGGGGCGGCCATCCCTCCGATCTCTTTTGAACTCCACTTCGACGAGCCCGGTAAAGCGGATGGCCTCAAGCAACTTTCTGGCACTCGTCTCGACCGCAGTTTCTTCAACGGTCTCAACAAATGTGCTGAATCTTCCGAAGTCCCTAGGGAACTGCCGCGTCCGCCGCGCTACCAGCGAGGCCAGGGGTTTCCCCTCGAGACATAAGGCGGCATAAGAGTATTGAGCTTCCGCCCCCCCTGGAATCAGCTCCTGAACCATGATGGACTCGGCCGGCATGTGTCTGCAGGCTTCGGCGAATCGCGTCAGGAGCGTAGGCCGGTCGCCAGCCTGCCATGCTTTATCGATGGTGAGCGGATTCGGGACCTCGCGCGTGGCCGGCTTCAAGATCACCGGAAACGGAGGTTCGAAGCAAGCCAGCATTTCGAGCGATCCCGGGAACCAGGTGCGCGGCTGGTCTATACCCAGGCGTTCCGCAAGCTGATACATCTGCCTTTTGTTTACGGCCCATTCAAGGGAAGTCCACGGCGGTGTTGTCAGCACAAACTTGCTTGCCAGGAGATCATGGTTTTGAGAAATGAGTTTCGTGCCCTCGTCATCGGTGGGCATGAGAACAAAGCGCTCGGCGCTGTGCTTTGTCGCGAGCTCTTCCAAGTAGCCGATCTTTAGGGTGTCGTCCCCTTCCGGCCAAGCCAGGGTGCGCTCGGCGTATCGCGAAAGACCTGCCAGGACATGGCCATCTTGCTTGACAACCCAGACCGGGATCCCCTGACGTCCCAAGCTCCGTACTACTCCGAGAGCTCGATAGTTGCCGCCTAAAATGAGTGCGACCCGACGGCGAGAATGATCAAATAGCTCCGAGCCACACTGCCCGTTTGCCATGGATGCCGCAGCCATTTCTTCGGATACCTTTCTCTCGATTCAGCGACAGATCCGTCGAGTCACCGCGCGGGCCGCAAACTCAACTCCGGCTACGAACCTCATCAGGGGACCGAAGCTCCAAGCGGCCGGCGCGCCTAGAAAATGCAGGCCCGGGACGGATGATTCGAATCCGTGATCCAATACCGGGAATCCATTCGCTCTCCGAATCTTTTCCAGTAGACGGCCCTCGAGAAACGGATACTTCGAGATGTCCACCTGATAGCCGGTCGCTTGAAGGAGGTGGTCCACGTGCCGATCTGTTCCGTCATTCAAACGGATTTTGAGTTTCCGCCCGCCTTCCACAGCGACAGCGGATTCCACAGATCGGCTGGTGGAAATTTCCACCTGTTGGAGCCGGGGCTCGAGCCAGGCAGCTCCCGCGGGCCGGATCGAACGAGTGGCCCAGCGATTCTGTAGCTCCCTCGGGAAACAGCGAAACAATTTTGGGGCCGCTACCAGTTGACTCAACCCCGCCGGTCCCACATCGGCCGGCGCATAAAGCAATCGTCCGAGTGCCCCTTTGTGCGTCCAGGGATGGCGCCTCAAGTAGCGGAGCACGGATTCCCGAATGAAAACCGACACCTTCGCTCCCGCTTCGTGCAATAAGGCCGCAGATTCGAGCGCGCTCTGGCCGCCCCCCAGGACGGCCACATGGCTTCCGGCAAACTTATCCAGATATCGGTGATCGCAAGAATGGGACACGAGATCCCGCGGGAGACCGGCGAACCGGGAAAGCCTTCGTGCGAAGTGCAAGATTCCGGCGGCAACCACGACGCGACGGCACTTTAGCTTTTCTCCATCGGCCAAGGTCAGCCGAAAACCATCCGTATGGGATTCGATCCGGGCAACATTCCGCCTATCCAGATCCGCGACCGTCTCCCTCTGAAACCAGCGGCCGTACTCTATGAACTGATCAAGCGGAAGAGGGTCTGGTATCGCAGAGTCGTTGTTGGCCGTCGCAAACGAGCCCAGCTCCAAAGACTTTGCCGGATCCGACAAATTCGAAGCCACCAATGGGGAGCGCAAAAACATGCCATTCGGCATGTGTTTTTGCCAGAAGGACATCGGCTCCCCAAATACGCGCAGAACGCGGCCGTTCACCGCTCGCAGATGCGCCGCGGTAGACAGTCCATACGGCCCCGCACCAACAATCGCCACATCACAGATCATCGTTCCTAGTCTCCGTAACCTGCGGCTTGGGGGGACATGTGCCGCCAATCCATTGAGGTCATAACCGACACTTCTCTCGATCCCTCGGCAGCAGGATCCGACGTCCCGGGAACATCGGCGATACGATATGCCAGCTTCCCTTCACGAAGGTAGGCGAAGGCCACGCGTGCACGTTCGCTTCCCTCCCCGTGGATCGTCCAGCCTGACTCTTGGCGGATCAATCGCATTTTGCTCCGCTGGCGCCACCACCGATTCACCTCCCCCGGAAGGGCGAACCAGAGGGTGCCACGGTCCCTCCACCGCGCTAGATAATCCAGCAGCGTCTCAAAGGTGGCGCGGTCGCGCTTGGCGATCACGTAGTCGGGGTGGACAACAAAGCTCATGATCCCATGCTGCCGCTCGATCACCTCCATTTGCCGCTTCCACAAATCAATGGAATGATCCTTCAAAATGTGGAAAAGGGCGTAGTCCTGCACCGTCGTAAGAGGAAGCTCCAGGAGGTTGCCAATGAAGTAAGGCATGACCGTGCAGCATCCGCCGTGCTGCGGATCGAGATGAGCGACATTCGGCACGGACATGTCATATTCAAACTCAAACGCGTTATACCAGTCTTGATTTCGGTACATCACTCCGCTGCGGTATCCGATGGCCTTATACCTTCGCCCATAATCATTGATCTTTCCGACGCGGGTCAGGAATTCTCGATGGTCATCGAACAGATGACCATCGTGATTCAGATCATGAACGTTTACCTCAAAGTTCCGGCTGCGAATCTCACCAAGAAGCTTTTCATCGACTGCATATCGCTCCTCGGGGACGATTTGAAAAGAGGCCTTGACTCCGCGAGACTCGTCCAGATCCATAAGGGTTCGGATAAAATCCCTGCCCGCAGCCGTTTCTACGTCATGCGTCATGACCGCGCAGCTCTCATACCCATCCGGCCAAAACCAAACGAAGGGGATATCCCTGCTCTTCCCTTCACCGAGCGAGAGTTCGAGAAGGCGTTCAAGCAGGAGGTCAACCGTAGTATCGACCGGCCAACGCGGAAAAGGGGTTTTCTCCCATCCGGCAAGATGGGCCTTCTTGGCGTAAGCGCGCAGGAAAGCAGGCATGGCGGGACGAAGCAGGTAGTACACCGGACGGCCAATTCTGGCGAGACTTGCTTTCAGGGCATTCGAGTGCGTGCCTGCCAGGTACCGCTCTTGCCGGAGATTGTTCACTATTTCGTCCGGATCGAATGGAAATCCCGTGGCCTCCGCGCTGGCCTGCATGAGATTCCACACGTCGACCAGGTTCCTGTTTAAATTGCCGTTGAGGTGCGAGCACGGAGTACCGCGAGAAGACCGGCCGTAGCAGACCACGTCCTCGCCGAACTTAAAAAAGCCTGGCGAAGAATGGTTGGCGCTCTCGAATCTGCGTCGCGCAAACTCTTCCGGGCACCGGTAACGCTCGACAATGGATTTACATACGTCTGAAGTCATCACGTTCGTATTCAGAAGGCGTTTGTAAGAGATGGTCCCAATTCACCAGAGCCCCCACCAGGGTAGGGACACAGAAACGACTAACCTATATGCTTGTAGAAAGCTCTCCCGGCGGTCGATAACAGGGCGTTAGGTAACACGGAAAGAAGCAGCTTGCTGGCGTGCGTGTCCCACTTCGCACTTGCCGTTCGGTTTGCCGATCCAGGATGTCGATAATAAGTAAGCGTTTTTCGGCTGGTGCCGAACTTGTCCTTAAACGCCACCAAGCCGGGATTCTCCCTATCGGAACGCCCAAAATCGATCCTCTCCGCTCCGGCCGCCTTGCTCTCTTCCATGAGTTTCCAGAACAGGAACGGCATACCACCGACGTTGTGGTGCCTTTCGTCCGAACACCCATATTTGTAAACGACACAATTTTTGTGGTGCAGGGTGAGCATCGCGGCGATGGCAGTGCCAGCATTTCGAACCAGCCTGATCTGGACTTGGTCACCCATGCACGCAAACAAGTTTCGGAACCAAGTGCGGGGCTGTGGGGGTAAGCGGTGGCGTCGTCTCGTCATCGAAAGCAGGCAGTAAAAATCCCTCACCAGCTGGTCCGACCAGCCCCGTTCGTAGGAAAGTTGCGCTTTCTCTGCCCGCCGAATGCGTCGTTGAATCGAATCCTTATGCAAGCTTCGAAACAGCTGCTCAAGATTTGGCCTAAGGTCAAGCTCATGGAAATAGTAAGAACGGTCTTCCGGCAGCGCGTTGGTGAATTCTTGAACGATTTCTAGCGGACGGAGCTCTACATACTTGTAGCACCCGCGCATGCATTCTTCGATAAGCCAATCGGCAAATTGCCGGTAATCGCTCGGCTCGTCCAACAGCGGATCACAATGGTCCGCAAAGGGCAGCGATACCAAGCGATTCCCCGTGAGCCAACTGGACACTCGGCATAGAACAAGGCCGTTGCGCAGCCGTTCACCCGGGGGCGCGGTAGTTACAACGAAAGGTTCATAACCGTAGGTGAGATAGAGCGCCTTCAACCAACTTCGTTGATGGAAAGCCGATGCCTGAGGATGGCGGGCTACCAACTCCTCCCAGCGGTCATCGGCAAGCGGATTCGTCACATGCAGCGTCAATGAAATAAGGCACACTCCTCGGTGCAGGCCGCGCTCGTTAGCGCGCGCAATGGATTCCCTTCTGCTTTGTCAGGGATAAAGCGACTGAAACCACCTGGGTTCGCTGTGCTTTGCGGGAGCTGGCCGGTAGGCAGGCTACCGCCCTTAATCTACCTCAAGGACCGCTAAGGTGACCGCGACGCGGTTGACAAGTGCAATCATCCTGCCACGGTACTAGGGGCTCGAAGGTGAACTGGCAGGGCGGAAGAATTGTATAACCTATTGACAATGCGAAAGTTATAGAAGAGCAGAGACCTCACAACCCGAGCAAGGTGTCCCATAAGGCCACGCTGCGGGAAAAGCCTTACCACCGATTGACAAGGCCATTCCCAGGTGCACGAAATCTCGACGCGGTGATCCCAGAGCCTTTTTCACCAACTGTCAAGCTCCCGACCTACCTCCACGGGTGTAATGAAGGAAGAACGTGACAGGACGGTTGCAGCCGGAGAAGTACCTCCCCTAGATGCCGGAAGGTTTCCTCGGCTCCAAAACGGAAACGTTCCGTACAGTCACCACCCCTGTACTTAAACTAGACCCTCCGACAGTGTACGCAATCCACTCGGGCCCTTTACGCTTGCAGCAAGGGATCGATACGGGGAGGACCGATTTGTCGCCGTTCACGGGGGTTGCAAGAAGGGTTCCACCACAAACTCAGAAGAAAAGTCGCCGAGTGATTTGTGTTGCGTGGGCGACACTGCTTTTGCCTTTGATCTTCTTTTGGGGTTGCACTGGTTCCGCCAACAGCAACACAGGCAGTACGCAACAAACTTACGGTATTTCCGGAACCATCAGCCCGGCGGCCGGTGGGGCGGGAGCAACCGTCAGCCTGAGTGGAGTCACAAGCGCAACAACCATGGCCAGCAGCTCGGGCGCCTACTCGTTCACTGGTTTGCCAAACGGTGCCTACGTCATTACACCGAGCCACAGCGGCTACACGTTCAACCCGGGAACGCAGAGCGTGACGGTCAGCGGGGCGAATGTAACGGGGGTAGATTTCACGGCTACGGCACAAGCGCCGCAGACGTTTAGCGTCTCCGGGACGATCAGTCCTGCGGCGGGCGGGAGCGGGGCGACAGTGACTCTAAGCGGGGCGGCGAACGCCACGACCACCGCAAACGCTTCGGGGTCTTACACGTTCACCGGCTTGGCCAACGGGTCTTACACCATCACGCCCAGCAACACCGGTTACACTTTCACGCCGCCGAGTCAGAACGTGACGGTTAACGGAGCCAACGTTACTGGAGCAAATTTCACCGCCTCGGCGCAGGGAACCTTCAGCATTTCCGGCACGATTACTCCTGCGCCGGTCGGCAGCGGGACAACGGTGGCTTTAAGCGGCACAGCCAGCGCCACGCTGACCGCGGACAGCTCGGGGAACTACGTGTTTGGTGGACTGCCAAACGGCACCTACACAATCAAGGTTAGCTATCCAACGACGACCAACGTTGTCTACACGTTCGCGCCCGTGAGCCAGGGAGTGACCATTAACAGTGCTAATGTCAGTGGACTCAATTTTGCGGTCACTCTCTACTTCGGCACGGAACCGTCACGCTCTAAGTACCTTCCCCGCTCCGACACTTTCTGCGCGTCTGCCGTTACACCCAATACCTGGGAACCGCGACCGGATAACTACCCAGCGAACAACACGGTGTTCCCTTCGTCAACGTTCACTTGGAATCCTGCAGAAAGCTATTGGTCGCTTTGGCTGGCCAAGAGAAACCAGATCTCCGGCAACTTCACCGGCACGACCACGGAGATCATCCAGTGGGCCGCCTGCAAATGGGGAATCGACGAAGATACGGTCCGGGCAGATGCGGTGCAAGAGTCTTACTGGCACCAGAACACCCACGGCGATGTTTGCAGTCCCGACGTTGCTGGCGAAGGGTCGTATGGCCTGAACCAGACTCATAATAAGGACTGCACCGGGGCGCTGGTTGCTGGCGGATATCCGGACACGATGAACTCAACGGCGCTGGCTGTCGATTGGTTTGCCGCGCGCACCCGGTCTTGCTACGACGGGGATTTCTACGATGGGGGGCCGTGGCTCTATCTCGGCCAAACTGTGGATCAAATCGCAGCGGCGAACGGATGGCCTTACGTTTTTTGGGCTTGTGTCGGTTTCAACTACTCTGGCGACTGGCAACCAGGTCAACCGTATCAACTGAGCGTGCAAAATATCCTGGCAAACAGAACTTGGGAGCAACCCGGCTTCTAGCCCGGCCTCTTCGCACACGAATTCATTTACTGCGCACCGGAGCCGCGATACCGAGACAGAACGCCTTCGGGAAGCTTCATGCCCTAGCTGAAACAAGGCCACAACGGCAAGAAGATGTCCTTTCGCGCTTCCGCATCAGCGCGCACCGTCGGTCAGCGCGGCTCGAGCATGGTTCCGGGCGCGCTCGGAAGGCAGGCGGCTCGAACGGAACGGCATCAACTTCATAACTCGATCGTCGTCGCCGCTCCCTTGACTACCCTAACACCAGAATAGTAATTGTGAATGTCACGCTGCAATTCAAGGGAGACCTCTGTATGCCTGTAGTGAAAAGCAGGCCAGGCTTGTTCCGCATCGCCTTGGCATTCATAGTGTTGATCGTTGCGGCGCCACTTTTGTGGACTCGGCTATACCCGCGCAACGATCAGGGCCGGAGATCCCAAGGCAACTTGTTGTCAGGAAAAAGCCTCGCGGAACGTCATGTTACGGGCAAGGCGGCGTCGAAGACGGATAACTGGGTCACAGGCTACTATGCCGCATGGCAAGTCGGATTGTATCCCGTTGATCGCATCGATTTTACGGCCATGACGCATATCGTGCTGGCTCATTGGCTCACGGCCGCAGACGGGACCCTCCAACCATCGGCCATGGACACGCTCGGGCCAAGCATCGTGTCGGCGGCACACCGGTCGGCGCGAAAAGTCATCATGATGCTCGGCGGCTCCGATGACTCGAACTTCGTGACCGCCGCCAACTCGACGCATCGAGCCAGCTTAGTGAACTCGATTCTGAAGAAGATTGACTCTTTGAATTTGGACGGCGTGGACCTCGATTGGGAAACCAACATTGACAATACGGATTTCGTCGCACTGGCACGTGCGCTGAGACAGGTGCGAGCCAACCTGATCATTAGTGTCCCGATTGACGCGTCTCTCGGAGGCTCTGATATCCTGGCCTCCGCTCTCGCACCGTATTGCGATCAACTGAACATGATGACCTACGGCGGCGGTGGCTCCTATCCAGGTTGGGTCTCATGGTATTTTTCAGCGCTGGCCGGCGACGGTCTGGACCATCCGGCATCCGTAAGTCGGTTTGTTAACAAGTGGCTGAAAGCTGGTGTCCCAGCGGCAAAAATTGGCGTTGGTATCGGCTTTTATGGCAAGGGCTGGACGGCCCCGGTCACCGGACCGCTGCAATTCAGCGGTACCGCGCGGGTTCCCCTCAATGATCTGCCCTACGGTGCTTCCCGGACAAACGGCGGGGGCGTACTGAGCTGGTTTTACAACCAGCCTGGCGCCACTTACAGTTATGACGACGGCTTGCCACAGCAACCCTCGATCAGCATACCAGGGGGATTGGTTCCGCCGGGCTGGTCGGGACCTCCCATCACTTGGGTAACGTATGAAGACGAGAGCTCAGTCGCTGCAAAGGCGGCGTATGTTAGGGCCAACGGGCTTGGCGGCGTTATCATTTGGACCTTGAACCAGGGAGCTACCGATCCGGCCATCGGCAGCAATCCCTTGTTGGATTCCGTAAGGCGGGTCCTTCTAAATGAGGGTCCTGCGCCGATGCCGTTGCTCGGCAGTGCAACTGCTTATGTCGGAGGAGCGGCAAACCTGATTGTCACGGGACTAAGTAAAACGCTCACCCGCGTGGGCGTTACTTGGAGGGGAGGCGGGACGTCTTTTGACGAAAACGTCTACCACGACCTGAGTTACGGTCGGCCCTCGGAATACTACATTGAGGCCAGCCCGGATGGATCAAGGTGGACTTCCCTGCTACATGTCGTTCACAACTCCTACAACGGGCGTCAGTTTGTTTTTGACGTCTCCGGCCGCGGGTACACGCGCATACGCATGCGGCTAGTGTCGATCGTTGGAGCCTACGCCGGCAGAGTGGTGCTGGACGTTCACGACGCCGGCGCCGGCTCTGCGGACAGTTACTTGTTCCTTGGCGACTCGCTCACGAGCGACTGCTGGGGCGCGTCGGATTTTCCGCGCGAGGCTTTCGGGCCCGGCACCCATGCGCGGCGTCCTACGCAATTTCCGATGTTCTCCGAGGGAGGCACGCCGTCACTGCTTTCGGGTTCGGTGTTGAGCACGTTGCCCTACGACACCCCGGTGATTCGCCGCTGGCTCCAGGATTTTGCCACCGCAAAGTATGTCGGACTGAGCTATGGCGCAAACGATGCGAATGGCAATGTTCCGGTAGCAACCTACTGCTCAAACATGCAGGCCATCGTTCAGGAAGTGATTGCGGCAGGCAAGACACCGATCATTCCGACGATCCTCGCTTCTCCCTCCGTCCACGTACGGGCCAACGCGCCGGCTATGAATGCCTGCCTGGCCAAGCTTCGCATCAAGTACCCGTCCATCGTTGCGGGACCCGATCTGTGGACCCTGTTTCTCGGGCATTCGGTTGATGATGGCTGGTTTTCGGACAGCCTGCACCCATCACTCGCGACCGGCTGCAGTGCGCTGAAGAATTCCTGGATCGACACGCTAGTCGCCCGCATTTATCCCGAGTAGCGCCTCCCGTTTTGCATCGATGGAAACCTGTCTCGTGCCTGGAAGCTGGCTCAACTTTTCCTTCACAGGTGGCTTCCAAAAAATCTGGAATGCGTGTGTGACGCATCGCCTTGCCGCAGACTCCACGCGGGAGCGCTGCCGAAATTTGATCTTGCTGTCCAAGAGCGGATGGAGAAAGGCGCCTTCCGGAAGCGCTACAATCCTCGATCACATGTTCTACGGTGGGAGCCTTGGGAATAGCCACAACATGAGCTTTAGCCAAGAGCCAGTTCAAGGCGACCTGAGCAGCTGGCGCCTTTCCGGTTGCTTCCGCCACTTTGGAAAGGACTCCATTGGGATCTGCTGCCTGGAGTGAAGCGAACTTCGAGCCGAAAGGACTGTAAGCAATGAGCGTAGTTCCGTTTCGTTTGGCAGTAATTCAACAGGCCCTTTCCACTGTCCTCTCCATCAGACTGTAGCGTACCCGGTTAGAAACAATTTTGTGTTTCGACAGGGCCGCTTGCGCTTTCTCGAGCGCGTGGACTGAGAAATTGCTTACGCCGATGAAGCGAATCTTTCCGGCGTCCACCAGCTCTTCCATCGCACCCATCGTCTCCTCGATGCCTACCGTGTAGTTCGACCAGTGGAGCTGATAAAGGTCGATATAAGTGGTCCTCAACCGTTTTAGACTTCCATCCGCAGCTTGCAACAGATCAGCACGCCGGAAATTTCTTGGTGAGGCCTTGGTGGCTACCAAAGCCTTGCTCCTGACCTCGCGAATGGCTTCGCCAACCACTTCTTCGCTTCCGTAGATTCGGCGGTATCGATGAAGGCAGCTCCGAGGTCGATACCTTTTAGGAGCGGCTCTGTTCCACCGGCCTAACGCCATGTCCCGAGCCCGACCTCGGGAACTTGGACGCGCGTGTATCCCAATTCCTTGAAGTCCATACGCTGCGAATTTATGCATTAGGACAAGGGTTTGCTAAGGTTGATCGATTCTGAAAAATCAGGAGAGACTGCGGCGAGCCAATGCCGATTCTTGCAGATGCCGTTGTGAAGCCAAAAGCATTCAAGAGATCAAAGCCGAGCAATCTCCTTCTCACAGGGTGGAAAGATTTTTCCTTTTCTTTTGGTTTCTCCGGGAAACGGGCGCGGCTCCGGCCATGCACGGATTTTATTTCTCACACCAACCCGCGTGTTTTCAAAGAATTAAGCAAAGACCTGGTTTTGAACTTGAAATCGGGAAGCAAGGGCAGCTGTGGAAGCCAGATTGCCAGTGACTTTGGAAATGTTTAAAAGTGTCTCGCGATTGGCTTAAGTTGTCTTTTTTTTGCGGTTTAGATTGTCCCTGAAAACAATTTGAGACTCGCAAGTCTCGATCAATGGCGGTAGCCTGCCTGCGCGATAGTTCGCGTCAAGAATCACTGGGCACACCTCCGGCTACTCGTCGTCGACTCCTTCATCCCTAGAGAGCGAATATGATTCGAATCGGTGTCATTGGCTACGGCTATTGGGGCCCCAATATCGTCCGCAACTTGCACGGGTTGGATACGGCAAGCGTGGAAATCGTGTGCGACAAGAGCGCCGCGGCACTAGCCCGCGTACGGAAGGCCTTTCCCGGCATCTCGACGACCTCTGATGCTCGCGATGTTTTATGTTCACCAAAGATAGACGCCGTCGCGGTGATTACGCCTGTGTGGACTCACTACGAGCTTGCTAAGACAGCCCTCCAGAACGGGAAGCACGTTTTTGTGGAGAAACCATTCACTTCCAATTCCGCTCAAGCTCAAGAGCTTATCGAAATAGCGGCTCAGAAGGATCTCACCATCATGGTGGACCACACCTTCTTGTTCACCGGTGCGGTCCGCAAAATTCGGGAGTTAATCGAAGGCGGCGTGCTCGGTGATCTCTATTACTACGACTCGTTGAGGGTCAATCTGGGGTTATTTCAACACGATGTCAGCGTGGTCTGGGATTTGGCGCCCCATGACCTGTCGATCATGGATCATCTCATCAACGCGCCCCCCGAAGCCGTCGTTGCAACGGGCGAGAAACATTTAAACGGTGTGGAAGATGTTGCGTTCATGACCATCTATTTCCCCGGTAAGGTCATTGCCCACATCAATGTGAATTGGCTCTCCCCTGTAAAGATTCGGACCACGCTGATCGGGGGCCAAAAAAAGATGCTTGTTTGGAACGATCTCGTGGCGGACGAAAAGATCCGCGTGTACGACAAAGGCGTGGCCATCCAGGGTGGAGAAGGGATCCGCGATGCTCTGGTAAGTTATCGCACCGGCGACATGTGGGCGCCGCAGGTGGAACAGTTGGAAGCGCTGCGCGCCGAGCTCGGTTACTTTGCCGATTGCATTATCAACCGCAAGACGCCGCTCAACGACGGGCGCGCTGGACTGCGAGTCGTCCGCATGCTCGAGGCGGCTGAATGTTCCGTTCAAAAGAGAGGAGAGTTGGTCCGCCTGTGAATGAATTCTGCTCGATTGCTTCGGATGTAAGCCTGGGAAACGGAGTCAAACTCTCCAAGTTCATCAACCTCTACGGCTGCGAAGTCGGAGACCACACAAAAATCGGCGCCTTCGTGGAGATCCAGAAGAAAGCCAAGATAGGCTGCAATTGCAAGATCTCCAGCCACACATTTATTTGCGAAGGCGTGACCATCGAGGACAACGTCTTCATCGGGCACGGCGTCACGTTTATCAACGATTCCTACCCGCGCGCAACCACGCCTGACGGTCAATTGCAGACGGAAAGCGATTGGAAGGTTGAGCGAACGGTGGTCAAAAGAGGCGCGTCGATCGGCTCGGGAGCCACGATTCTTTCGAAGGTGACCATCGGTGAAAATGCCATCGTTGGCGCGGGGAGCGTTGTCACTCGCGATGTGCCTCCCAATGCCATTGTGGCCGGCAATCCGGCAAGGATCCTACGGTCCATCTCTTGGGAGTCGGAAGCCGTGGGAGACATCAGCCAATGAGGGAGTCAGCCTGGCTCCTTCCTCGGGGCGCATGTGGCGAATTCGTTTCAATCAAAGTTCAGTCGTGACAGTTCGTCTGCAATCGGCGCCATCTAGCGGATCAGCCGCCGGCTGCAAATCACAGTAGCGCGGGAATGTTTCTTGCGCTCTCACGCTGATCTTACCTGTCGTTAGAGAGAACTTTGGCGAGCGGACGTAGCTGCAGTCACTAGAAACGAACTGTCTATTTTGCACCTGCTCCAATCCAAACCGATTCGTGAAAGGGAATCCGGAGATGAATATCCATTGCTTCTTTCAGACGAGGCAAATCACGCGAGGCCACGCATCGCCACCGCGCCGCCATGCCTATCCTAGATTTGCCGGCGTCCTCATTTTGCTGCTTGCGGCCGCAAGCCATGTTGCCACCGCGGCAGGTTCCAATCCCATCCAGCAGGAGAACAGTCTGCCTGGCACGCCTAACTGGGACGGTTTCGCCTCCGACTTGGGGCCCGATACGATCTCGGGCTTTGGTTCAAAGATCAGCGTCAACCATGGTGATTCGCTTGATTTTTATGTGACGACTACGGCGCCCAGCTTCACCATTGACATCTTCCGCACCGGCTATTACCAAGGAATCGGTGCGCGACTGGTCCAGCCTCTGGGAAGCTTTACGGGCCTGCACCAAGCCATTCCCGCGCCTGACCGGGTCACGGGCATCATTGCTTGCACCAACTGGACCAAGACAACCACGCTGCAAATTCCCGCTACCTGGGTGACAGGCGTCTACCTGGCAAAGCTAACCAGCTCCACCGGCTACTCCAGTTTCATCTTTTTTGTGGTGCGCGACGACGGCGGAACCGAAGACCTGGTCTTCCAAACCAGCGTGACCACCTATCAGGCCTATAACACCTGGGGTGGCACGAGCCTTTACAACAATCTCACAAATATGTCCGTCTACCCCTACGCCCATGCGACGAAGGTTTCCTTTGATCGCCCCTTCAACCCTGGCGACAGCAACGGCGCCGGTCATTATCTGTTTTATGAATACAAGTTTGTCTACTGGCTGGAATCGCTGGGATACAACGTGACCTACACGACTGACGTGGACACCGATCTACGCACGCCGGCGCTTACCAACCATAAGGGCTTCCTGTCGGTGGGCCACGATGAATACTGGTCGCTCGCGATGCGTAATAACGTCCAGAACGCGATCAACTCGGGCGTCAATGTGGCGTTCTTCTCGGCCAATACGATGTATTGGCAGATTCGTTTTGAGCCCAACGCGGCTGGCCTGCCGGATCGCATCGAGGTGGGCTACAAGGATTTCGCAACGGACACGACGCCGCCCGGCCCGGACCCCCAGTGGGGCGTCAACAATGCCATCGTCACCACCAATTGGCGCGACCCAACGGTCAACGAGCCGGAAAACGGCGTTATGGGGGTGATGTTCGAGCAGCAAACAGACAATAGCTACGCGTACGTGATACAAGACGCCAACAGCTGGATCTACGACAATACCGGCTTTGTGGAAGGATCGTCGGTGCGAGGGATTGTCGGCTATGAGTATGACAAGGTTTGGGACAATGGCTTTACCCCGGCGGGGCTGACCGTGCTTTCCAATTCGCCGGTGCACGGCTGCTGCGGCGGTTTCAGCTCCGATGCCAACTCAACGATTTACACCGCGCCAAGCGGCGCGCGCGTCTTTGCCGCCGGAACGATTCAGTGGAGTTGGGGGTTGGCGAATGTCGAGGGGAACACCTTCGCAAATGCCGGTATTCAGCAGACAACCGCCAACATCTTGAACAACTTTATCTTTGGCCCGACCCCCAACGCGGGCTTGAGCACAACGAGCTTAAGCTTCAATGGCGGCGTCATCGGCAGGACCAGCGCGACGCAAACCATCACCCTCACGAGCAACGGAACCGCCGATTTGAACGTCAGCAGTATCACGCTTACCGGCGCCAATCCCGGAGACTTCGCCGAGACCAACAACTGCCCCTCCGCCATGGGCATTAATGTGTCTTGTACCATCCACGTAACCTTCACGCCCACCTCCGTCGGCAATCGGAGCGCCAGCGTAGCGCTCACGGATAACGCCGCCAACAGCCCGCAGAGCATTCCGCTCAGCGGGATTGGGCAGGCGACGGCTGCGCCATTGGTCAGCCTGAATCCTGGCAGCCTAACTTTTGGGTATCAAAGTCTTGGCACCATCAGCGCGGCACAGTCCGTAACCTTGACCAACATTGGCACGGCGCCGTTGAGTATCAGCAGCATTGCGTCAACCGGTGCCGATCCCAGCGACTTCATCCCAACGAGCAGCTGCCCCAGCGGCGCCAACACCTTGGCGGTCAATGCCTCGTGCACCGTCAGCGTCACCTTCTCACCCACACTCTCCGGCACGCGAAGCGCTACAGTGGCGGTGACTGATAACGCCTTCGACAGCCCGGAAGGGATCTCCCTCACTGGTACAGCGATTACGCCCACGATTTACTTCCAGGATGGTTTCGAGTCCGGGAACTTTAGCCAGTGGAACCTCCCAAGCGGCGACAGCAGCGGCCAGCGGAGCGTCGAAACCTCCGTGATCAACAACGGCGTCTATGCCGCGGCCTTCACGGTCGGCAGCGGGCAATATGCTTACCTCTATACCGCTTTGCCCGGCGGCCCGCAGGCCCAGACCTTCACGCGTTTCTACTTCCAGGTCACGAATGCCGCGAACGGGACGATCCTGGCGGTAGCCCGCAACGCCAATGGCGGCAACACCTGGGAAGCGGATTACAATGGCACTCACCAACGCTTAGATTTCTACTTTTGGAATAGTTCGGGCGGCCTCTCGAGCTTCTCCTCGGCTAACCAGACCATTACAGCCAACACCTGGTACTGCTTAGAGATTCAAGACACCCAGACCAACGCGGGACAGGCGCAGGCCTGGCTCAACGGGACCTCGATCGGTTCGGTCAGCGCCGATCTCTCGAACGCCAATCCCTTCGCGCGTCTCATGCTTTATGACAGTGCGGTCGGCACTATCTACTTCGACGACGTGATTGTGGGCAACGTCTACAACGGCCCGGTCGTTCCGACCCCTGCGGTCAGCGTGAGTCCGGCCGGCCTGAACTTCGGCAACCAGGCCGTCAATACCCCCGGCAGTAAGCAAACACTCACTGTGGTGAATCGAGGAAGGGCGGTGCTGAATATTGCCAGCTTCAGCATTAGCGGCGCCAATGCCGCGGACTTTACTGTGGACACTTCCGAGTGTCCACTCACGCTGGCGGCGAACGCCTCCTGTACGCTTGATGTGACCTTCACCGCCGGCGCCCTTGGCAGTCGCAGCGCCAGCCTGCTTATCGCCGACAACGCCCCCAACAGCCCCCAAGTCGTGCCATTGAGCGGAGCAGGCATTAATCCTGGTCCGGCGGTGACCCTCAGCCCGGGCAGCCTGACCTACGGGTATCAGATCTTGTCCACCACCAGTCCGCTTCAGACGATCACGCTGTTAAGCAATGGGACCGTTCCCCTGAGCATCGGCAGCATCACGCTAACCGGCACCAACACCACGGACTTTGCCGAAACAAGCAATTGCCCCAGCGCGCCGAATACGTTGGCTGTAAATGCGTTCTGTACGATCAGCGTTACCTTCACTCCCACCGCGAATGGGACGCGCAGCGCCAGCGTCACCATCGCCGATAACGTCTCAGGCAGCCCGCAATCGGTGTCGCTCACCGGGACGGGGCTGACGGCCAACCTATACCTCAAAGACGGTTTTGAGTCCGGGGACTTTAGCCAGTGGAACCTCCCAAGCAGCGACAGCACCGGCCAGCGAACGGTGCAATCCTCGGTGGTCAACACCGGCACGTTTGCGTCGGCCTTCACGAACAGCAGCGGGCAATATGCCTACATCTATACCGCTCTGCCCGACGGCCCGCAGAGCCAGACCTTCACGCGATTCTATTTCCGGCTGTCGAGCACCGCCGGCGGGACCATTCTGGCCGAAGGCCGCAATGCCAATGGCGGCAACACCTGGGAGGTTGATTACAACAGCGGTCGCCAGGGGCTGGACCTTTATTTCTGGAATAGCGCAGGAGGCGTGTATACCTTTTCCTCGCCGATGCAGGCCATAACGGCCGACACCTGGTACTGCTTGGAGATTCAAGACACGCAGACCTCGACCGGGCAGGCGCAGGCCTGGCTCAATGGGGCCTCCATCGGATCGGTCAGAGCCGATCTTTCGAACGCCAATCCTTTCGCGCGTCTATTGCTTTTTGACGGCGCGATCGGGACTTGCTACTTCGATGACGTGGTTGTGAGCAACGTCTACAACGGCCCGGTCGCTCCCACGCAGACCACCACCACGCTGGTTACCGCCGATGTGAACCCTTCAAGCTACGGCCAAACCGTGACTCTGTCCGCGACGGTAAACTCAGGCGCTGGAGCACCAACGGGATCGGTGGCATTTCTGGATGGCGCTTCGACTCTTGGCATCGTGACGCTGGCCAACGGCGCCGTGCAGCTTCCGGTATCGAGTTTGGGTGCAGGTGCGCACTCGATCACGGCGAAATATTCCGGAGACGGTACCTTCTTTGGCAGCACATCGGCAGTGCTAACAGAAACCATCAACCGACTCGCGACTACCACCACACTCACATCCAGCTTGAATCCCGCGACATTCGGACAGGCAGTCACGCTCACAGCCGCTGTCCAGGCCGGTTCGGGATCCGCGGTGACGGGTACAGTGACTTTCCTCGATGGCTCGGCGACGCTGGGGACAGGAACACTCGGAAGCAATTCCGCACAACTCACGACTGCGACGCTGGCTCCAGGCTCGCACACCCTCACGGCCGTTTACGGCGGCGCGGCGAATTTCAACGGAAGTACTTCGGCGGTTGTGACGGAAACCATAAGCCAACTGACCACGACCATTACGCTCGCTGCCAGCGTGAATCCCGCGACGGCGGGACAAAGCGTCACGTTGACGGCAACCATTCAAGCCGGAGCCGGCAATTCGGCTGCGGGCACCGTCACGTTCCTCGATGGCTCTACGACGCTCGGAAGTACCACGGTGAGCAGCAATTCCGCACAATTCACAACATCTGCCCTTGCCGCGGGCGCGCATTCGATCACGGCCGTGTATGGCGGCGACACGAATTTTGCCGGCAGCACCTCCGCCCTATTGACGGAGACCATCAATCAGGCCGCCACAACGACGATCCTGACTTCCAACGTGAATCCCGCGACGGCGGGACAAGGCGTCACGTTTACGGCAACCATTCAAGCCGGAGGCGGCAATTCGGCTGCGGGCACCGTCACGTTCCTCGATGGCTCAACGACACTCGGAACCGCCACGGTGAGCAACAATTCCGCGCAGCTCGCAACGTCGGCACTTGCCGCAGGCTCGCACGCGATCACTGCAGTTTATGGCGGGGCTCCGAACTTTGCCGGCAGCACCTCCGCGGTTTTGACCGAGACCATCAATCCGATGGCCACAACAACGACCCTGACTTCCAGCATGAACCCCTCGCTCGCAGGACAGGCCGTGACCCTCACGGCGTCTGTCCAAGCCGGAGCGGGAAATTCCGCCATAGGAACCGTGAATTTTATGGATGGTTCGTCCTTGTTAGGCACGGTTACAGTGGCTAACAACTCCGCCCAACTCACCGTTTCAACTCTTTCCGCGGGGACGCATACGATCACGGCAGCTTACAGCGGTGGCACGAATTTTTCGGCAAGCACCTCTCCCGCTCTCACGCAGACGGTAAATCCATCCAGCACAACCACGGCGTTGGTCTCGAATTTGAATCCCGCGACGTTTGGCCAAGCCGTTCCCTTCGTGGCGAGACTGCAAACCGCAAGCGGGGGAACAGCGACAGGGACAGTAACCTTCTTCGACGGAAGCACTTCACTGGGCATCGCGAGCCTTTTGAACAACACGGCGCAGTTAACGGTCTCGGGATTGTTGGGCGGCACGCATACGATTACCGCAGCATACGGGGGCGACGCGAATTACACGGCGAGCACTTCCCTCGCGTTGACGCAAACAATCAATCCTGCCGGCTCGGCAACGACGGTAGCCGCGGGCCCGAGTCCAGCCTCGTTTGGCCAGGCGGTTACGTTGACGGCTACGGTCGTGCCGTCGGTCACTGGCAGCCTCGCAACCGGCACTGTGACCTTCCTCGACGGAACCACTACGCTTGGCTCGGCGAGTCTTTCGAACAACGTGGCGCAAATTTCGGTGGGGAGTTTTGCCGCCGGCTCGCATTCCATCACCGCGAAATACGCCGGAGACCGGAATTTTGCCGCGAGTGTTTCTACCGCGGTGAGTGAGACGGTGAATCCCGCGGCAACCTCGACGGCGCTTACATCGAGCGCAAATCCGTCGCTCGTAAAAACCTCTGTGACCTTTACCGCTAAGGTGTCCTCTGCGGTTGCGGGAACACAGAGCGGGACCGTGAGTTTCTATTTGGATGGGAGCAGTACCGCGGCCGCGTCGGTTGCCGTTTCGAACGGCACGGCGAACTACGCAACAAGCTCGCTCAGCGCGGGGAGCCATTCGGTGGTGGCAGTATTCTCCTCGAGCAACGCCAATTTCGCCGGCAGCACTTCGCCCACGCTAACGCATGCCGTGTCGGACTTCTCATTGGCCATTTCCCCAAGTTCGCTGACCGTTGCTCGTCGAACTTCGGGGACCTACACGCTGATTGTAACATCGCTCGGTGCCTTCAGCGGCAACGTGTTGCTTTCCTGCAGCGGCGCCCCGTCAGGAACGACCTGCGCAATTTCGCCGACGCAAGTGACCCTGAACGGCTCGGGCTCGGCGCAAGCCACGGCTACGATCACAGTTGGCGCGAGCACATCTACGGGAACGCGAACTCTGACGTTTACGGGGACGTCCGGGACTTTGACGCACAAGGTGACGACGAGCCTTACCATCAACTGAGACGAGGCCTGGAGCGTCAACCAAAAGTGCTGGTTGCTTCGCTATTGTATTACTTAAGAGTAACGTACGGTTTTGACGTAACTGTATATGTATATGTAATCCTTTGTCCATCATTGGAAAGGTTTTTCAATACTCTGCAGGATACAGATAACCCAACGATCTAGAAACTGCGGCTGCCAGTCACCGCATCATTAATGGCTTTAATTTCAAGTAGTTATCGAAAAGTGGGGTCGTGTGACTCGGGCTCCGGTTTACCCGCTATGGCAGGTCGCTTGCTGTATATCCCTAGGGAGGTCATCCCCGGCGAGAGTCTCGGGTTGAGGATGGTGTCCATGATCTCTCTCATCTCATCAATGAAAAAACATTTACGCGAAAAGGAGTTCTCAAGCAAGGATGAACGCAAACGTCGAACGCTGGTATGCCCTGCAACTACGGACCCGCTGGGAAAGTTCAACTGCAGCTTTGCTATCGACGAAGGGCTACCAGACCTTCCTGCCCACGTCGAAAATTCTGAGGCAAGTGCGTGGGACGTCGAGTATACATGAGTCTCCATTGTTTCCGGGATATGTCTTTTGCCGCTTCAACGCATGCAATCGCCTGCCTGTCTTTGTGACCCCGGGGGTGATTGCCGTGGTCGGAAGTGGTAGGATCCCCGTCCCGGTCGAAGATTCCGAGATCGAATCTCTTCAGAGAGCCGTTGCGACGGGGCTCCGTGTCGAGCCCTGGCCTTTTTTGGAGCTCGGCCAAATGGTGCGGATTGCAGATGGAGCCTTGGCCGGCATCGAAGGAATCCTGACGGGTTTCAAAGGGATTCACCGAATAGTGCTTTCCGTATCCTTGCTTCGTCGCTCGGTCGCCTTAGAAGTGGACAGATCTTCTATCCGTCCCTTTGTGTCGCCAGAAACCGAGGAGCAAGGCGTCGGCGTTGCACCGGTCGAGAACTCGTTGGTTGCTTAGACCAAAACTCTTGCCGTCTGAGCTCAAGCGTATTCAGCCTGGACTCAAATGAACAGTTGGAAACTGCCGGGCCCCCAAGGACCGAACAGCTCCTCGCGCTGATTTCAGGAGGTTTCGATACGCATGGGAAACAACTATGTGGAAAAGAGTGTGTCCGGCGCCACGGCTCGCCCGGCTAGGTCTGTCTTCGGTTCCTTCCTGGCAAGACGCACGGAGATCTTTCAGGAGCAGATGTTTCACGGACTGCTAGCGCTCGAGCGGCGCAGGGCGGAGCGCTCCCGCAAACCATTTGCCTTAATGTTGCTCGACGCAAGCTCCCTTGCTGCGACCGAAACTCCGGGCAGTTTCATGTCACGCGTGATCCAGGTTCTTTCGAGGTGCACCCGCGAGACCGACCTGGTTGGCTGGCACCAGAAGGACGTCGTACTGGGCGTGGTCTTCACGGAAATTCATCCGGAACGGAAAGCATCCATCGCTCAGGTGCTGTCTTCAAGGGTTGTTGACGCCCTTCATGCTGAGCTAGGCCCAAAAGTCACCTCATACCTGGTCCTTACTGTTGATCTATTCCCTGAAGATCCGGAAGGGCGAGGGGCGAACCCCGCCGTAAATACGCGGTTTTATCCGGACATCTCGAAGGCGGGTTCAAAGAAGAACCTTCAGAAAGCGCTGAAACGTTTGATGGACATCACCGGGAGTCTCCTGCTGCTTTTGTTGACCAGTCCCCTTCTCGCCACGATAGCCATAGCCATAAAACTGACATCCAAAGGGCCGGTAATATTTCAGCAAGAGCGGCTGGGACAGTTCGGAGCACGGTTTGCGTGTTTTAAGTTCCGAACGATGACCGCGAATAACGATCCAAGAATTCACCAGGAATTCATTCGAAATTTTATTTCCGGTCAGTCTCGGACCGGGAAGGAGCCCGGTGCTCCGGCAGTTTACAAGATCACGAATGATTCACGGACTACTCCGGTTGGCAGATTCCTCAGGAAGACAAGTTTGGACGAGCTTCCCCAGTTTTGGAATGTCTTGCGCGGGGATATGTCTCTGGTTGGTCCGCGTCCATCGTTGCCATATGAATATGAAATCTATGACATCTGGCACCGCCGCCGGGTCTTGGAAGTCAAGCCCGGCGTCACCGGGTTGTGGCAAGTGAGCGGCCGCAGCCGCACGTGCTTTGATGACATGGTTCGAATGGATCTCCGCTATTTTCAGTCATGGTCGCTGTGGCTCGACTTGAGGATCCTCATTGCCACCCCCCGCGCCGTCTTTAGCGGTGATGGTGCCTACTAGGTTTCTCCGCTGTCAATGCCTCACTCGAGCCGTCAGGATCCGGTGAATCCGTGACGTACTCCCCAGGCTGAAGCCGGGGGCTTCTTAAGTCCACAGCGCGTCGCGCCGAACTGCGACGCCTAGGCGACCTGCGAGTGGTTCCGAGCTTTCGTTGGCTATTCTTTATCGACATGTCGTCGTCTGAGACCCCGGGAGTTCCTCGGCTGCCTATACCCAGTTCCTTCGCCGAGGACGCTGGCCTTCGACGCGATGGGAGGGTCCCGGCACTTCCGATATCCTCACCCTCCGATTCTCGTGAGGGAGCGATTTCGGGGCAATCGGGTTTTGGTTCATCACCCAGCTCTTGAATGTGGGATCGGTAGCGACGGCCCAGAAGGGCGGAGTGGCTTCCGTCGCTCATGTTGTTGGCGCTATCTTTGGGGCTCTGTTCGCTTTTTCAAGATCAGCGACGCCTCGCCGGCCAACTCGAGGTGCAATCCTACACACAAACGGGGCGATTTAAAGCTTGGCGACGAGGCGCACAGCGTCCTTCAGTGATTGGCGGCTGCCGAAAAAGTCGTGCCAAGGGTCCGCGCGGCGGGTACGGCGCAGAAAATCCTTGAGATTGAAATCTGCAGGATCAAGCTCGGGATTCACTTCGGACCACGCGAGCGGCGTGGAGATGGGAGCATGCGCGCGCCGGCGAACCGAATACGGCGCGACGACCGTCTGGCCGAAGCCGTTGCGGAACGGATCGAGATAGACGCGGCCACCGCGCGCCGCGACCGAATGTTCCGCGGTCAACTCATTTGGGTGCGCGGCCGCGACGCGCGCAACGACCTTTTCGGCGAACGCGAGAACTTCCGATGCATCGGGGCCGGTGTGAATCGGAACCAGGACGTGCATGCCGCGGCTGCCCGAAGTTTTTGCAAACGAATCGAGCTTGAGGGCGTCAAGCGTTTCTTTCACGAGAAGGCCGGCACGCGCGGCATCCGGAAATTTGCCGGATTCGGGGTCGAGATCAAAGCACACCCAATCCGAATGGCACGGTACGCTGGCCCGACCAGGCATTATGTGGACGGCGATGCAACTGAGATTCGCGAGCGCGAGCTGCGTCTTGAGCAAGCCGCCCACCACGTAGTTCACGGATTTTCTTTTGCCTTGCGGTGTCTCGATCCCTTTCGTTGGAGTATTCGGCGGCATTCCAGTGGGAATTTCCTTTTGATAAAAGCATTCGCCCTTCATTCCGTCAGGGCAGCGCTCGAGCGAGAGAATGCGGTCTTTCACATAGGGCAAGAGCTTCGGAAAAATCGCGGCGTAATATTCCAGGAGATCGAGTTTCGTATAACCATCTTCCGGCCAGAAGACCTTGTCAGGATTCGAAACTACGATCGGCAATTTTGCCTTCAATGCACGTACGGAGGTTTTCATGCGCTGGCCTCCGGGAGCCTGACGTCTTTGGCACGCTTGTCGTCGCGCAAGCCGAGATAAACGGGCTGGCGCAATTTTCGATCGGCAGTCAATTCCTGGTAGGAGATTTGCGCAACGAGGTGCGGTTGAAGATATGTGATGTCGTGCTCGCGCGGTGGGTCCACGAGCGCTGTCTTGCGGCTGACGAGTGGCTGAAATTGTTTGTAAAGCGAGGCGAGAGTCTTTTCGTCGAAGCCGGTGCCCACTTTCCCGACGTAGTGAAGCTTGCTGTGTTCATTGGCTGCGAGGAGGAGTGCGCCGAAATATTTCCGAGAGCCCTCTGGCGCGGTGTACCCCACGATGACGAATTCGTCCTCCTGGTGAACCTTCACCTTCAGCCAGAATCTCGACCGCTTCCCAATATAGGCGAAGAGAGGTCTTTGGCTACGAGGCCTTCGTACCCGCTGCGCTTTGCGATTTTGTAGGCTTCGAGGCCATGTGAGCCGAGACGATGCGAAAGCAGCAGGACGCCATTCGACAAAACGACTTCTTCAAGGGCCGTGCGGCGTGCCGATAGCGGCTCGTGCCGCAATCCTTGCCGTCGGCGAACAGACAATCAAAGACGGCGTACACGGGCTCGCCCTTGCGCTGCTGGAGAAGCTGAAAGCGTGAAACGCTTTTAGGATCGAATACCACGACTTCACCATCCAGCACCAGTGTAGCGGGTCGGAGCTTTTCGATCGCCGCGGCAATTTTCGGAAAACGGTCCGTATTGTCCTTGCCGTTGCGCGAGAGGAGCAGGACACGCGCGCCTTCTTTGTATGCGATAATCCGGTCGCCGTCGTATTTCTCTTCGTACACCCAGCCCGGCTTGTCGAATGGCTTAGCGACGAGTGTGGCGAGCATGGGCTGTACGCGAAATGGGATGCGATGACCCATAGGTGTGGCCGGACGCGGCCAGGCCTCCTTTCTCTCGAAGGCGGTAAGCCACCGCGACACTTAGCGCGAGCGCCTTTGCGCGCGAGACGCCGCCGACTTGGCGGAGACGGCAGGAACTTTTTTGTTGGCCCGGGGATCGCCCGTTGCGGCCTTTTCAACGTTGCCGCCACCGTCACGCGCAATGTCTGCAAGCAGGCGATGTGCTTTCACAGAGTATGGTTCACTCACCGTGATGTCGCTGCTCGACGCATACTTGGCCTGGTGCTTGATCAACAGCCAGGAAGTCTTGCTGGGGTTCGAGCCGAAGCCCCGAGTGCGGACGAGCACCCAGGATCCTTTCAGTTTTTTTTTCGTGGAGCGTGAACTTCAAGTCTCCCTTCTTCAGAGCTTCCTCCACGTCGGGAACCTCTGGCTCCCACGTGCCCGTGTCCCACACCATCACGGTGCCGGCGCCGTATTCGCCATCAGGAATCACTCCCTCGAAATCCGCGTACTCAATGGGATGATCCTCCAGTGTGTACTCGAAAAACCTCGTAGCGTTTGATTTCTGACAATTTAGAAAAGTTGTGATGCCTGCCCGCCTCTGTCTATCTTGGGGCATGAAAACCTTGAAACTGTTCCTTATGACGGTGCTCGAATCCCTCGAATTCGGCTGGCAGGCGATCCGTTATGCTCTGATCTTGGTCTCGGCCTTCGTCCGACAACGAGCCTCATTGGGATGGGAGATGGCAGCCATGCGCAGTCAGCTCACCTTTTACAAAGAAAGCATCCGCCAGAAGAGACAGCCCCGCCCTCGGTTTCACCCGGCGTTTCGCCTCTTGTGGTGTTGCTGTCCAGGGTGTGGACCGGATGGAAGTCTGCGGCCGACCTGATGAAACCCAAGACGGTGCTCCAGTGGCCTGAGCGTGCCTTTCTCCAATGGTGGCTCTGGAAGTCTCGGCGGAAAGGAGGCCGTCCAACCATAGGGCAGGAACCGGAGGTTGAGTCGCGAGAATGTCCTGTGGCGAAACAATCCATGGACATTTGGTGCTGCTCGGTTTCGACTTCTTCACCGTGCCTACTGTTCGCTTTCAAATCCTGTACATTTTTGTGATCTTGAATCATCCATGGCCCAGGACGTTTGCAGGTGATTGCGCAGGAATCGTCGCCAAGTCGTGCACTTTGCTGTGACAGCGCATCCGACGATGGACTGGGTGATCCGGCAACTGCGGGAAGCGATGCCTTTTGGTCAACAACCCAGCTATTTGTTCCGTGACAACGACGGAATCTACGGAGACGAGATGGGCCGGTTTCTCGCGGGAACTGGGATTGCAGAAGTCAAAACGGTCCGCCGCTACCCCTGGCAAAATCCATTCGTGGAAAGGTATGGAGGTACGCTACGGCGAGAGCTGTTGGATCACGTGATTGTCCTTGATGAAGAACACCTGCAACGCTTGTTAAAGGAATTCATTGAAGGGTATTACCATCTGGCTCGGCCGCATCAAGGATTGAACGGTGACACCCCTGTTTCGAGCGCCAAACCTGAACCTGCGGCCGATGGAAGCCGCTTGGTTTCGATTCCCGGGGTCGGCGGTTTACATCACCGCTACATCCGCATGGCCGCCTAATCTCCTACCCTACCGAACGACCACAAAATAAACGGAAGACAACTCCAGAAACTTCTTGATTGATGGTTCAGGTGGAAGCCGGGGTGACCTGCAGGCCAAGTTTGGCTGCCTTCTTTCTGAGGAACTCGATCTGTTGCTGGCGGTTTCTCTGTTCATAGTATTCGGCACCTTTGTCGACGTAGTGCTGCCCATACTTCAGCATGCGATAGACCAATCGAGCCAACCGATGAGCCATGGCGGTAATAGCTTTGGGAGCACCGAGCCTGCTGCGCAATCGTCGATACTGCGCACCGAGGTAGGTCTGGCTTTTTAGTAGAGTTGAGGCTCCCAGACGCAAGGCAGTGGCAGCGCGGTTGAGCACGTGGCGAGTTCCTCGAGCGAGCACTTTGTCGCCGCTGATGCGGTTGTCGGGGCAGAGTCCCAACCAGGAAGCGAAGTGCGCCTCAGTTTTCCATCGGCTCATGTCTAGTCCGACCTCGCTGATGACCGTTTGGGCGACGATCACATCAACGCCATCGATGCGCGTCAGATCCACTCCAGTGATGCGCTGTAGTTCATCGGCAAGATGGAAATGGGGATTATTCTTGTTTTGTTTCTTCTTCTTTTTCGGAGGCAGGTCTTCGTTCGCTGCAGGCGCGACCGTGTCGGCAAAACCAGCCAGGTGCTTCTGTAGCTGCTCGTCGCACTCGGCCATCCGTCGCTGGTAGGTGTTGTACATCTCGAATTCCTGCTGTAAAAGAAAGATGAGTTCTGGACGCCAGGTACCTTCCAGGCTTTTGGCAATCTCTGCGTGGCTAGCCTGAATTCGCGGATGACTGAGTTGCGCCAATTTCCAGGGATCGCGTTCCCCAGCAATAATGGCCCGCACAATCATCTGTCCGGTCACCCCCGTCAGATCGCTGATCACATTGGCGAGCTGAATATTCATTTGCGTGAGTGCTTTCTGCATGCGTTGAACGCAGGTCCCTGCTCCCGCGACGTGTTGGAGTCGCTGCCGCCAGTAGGTGCGCAAGGTTCGAATCTTGGAAGCTGGTTGGAACGAGTTATTCAACAATCCGTAAGTGTGCAATTTCAGCAGCCACTGACTTTCCTGCACATCGCTTTTCCGTCCGGGTAGATTCTTGGTGTGCTTGGCGTTAACCAGATAAACCTCGAACCCACGTTCTTCCAAAATGTCATACAGCGGAATCCAGTACACACCCGTCGACTGCAAAGCCACGGTCTTCACGCCACAGCTGTGCAACCAGTCGGCTAATCGATGCAAATCCGCGGTGAAGCACTCGAACCGTCGTACCGGTTGCGAATCACGATCCGGCCGTACGGCCACGTAATGCGCACTGTTGCCCACATCGATTCCCGCGGCGTGTGGATGTACCACCTCCAAACCTGGGTTTTCCGACTGCAGCCGTCGTGCGAGCTCCTTCCTGGCCTTTCGGTTTCGCCACAGCTTTTTATGCGCCCTCATCTCTGTTCTCCTCGATGAAAATGAGGATTCGGCCCGGCCCGGTGACGAACGGTTTAGAAAACTCTCCAACGGGGTCAAAGAACCTCAACCACGAGGTCATTGCCACCACACTAGTGATCGCCAGTACCGGAGCCATGCTCATCGTCGGGCACGAAGCGCCATGTCGTTTTAGCGGCCTTAGCTTGCCGAACCAAATCCCCAGGCTACACATTGCCAAGGAGGGGAACTCTGGACAAGTTTCTGGCACCAGCGACGCGTCGAAGACGCAGTTAGGGCTCATCGGGACCATCACTGGAACCAACGGTAAAGAAACCGTGTCTTCTGGAACCGGCGTGCCAATTACGAGACACCATGTCACGCAAGACTCTACGCGCAGTCTCGGTCCTGCTACCACACTGAACGGCCGCCCAAAATCAGCCTCCCATGAGGTTTTTCGCGTGGACACCGATGGACCGAAACGCAAATCCGCGCCCGTTTTGGAATGGCTGAAATTGCCTGAAAGGAATAGGGTAAGTGGTCAGGGCGAGTGGGTTTGACCTCCTGGTCCCGAAATCGAAAATTTTCGAAAATTTTCCCGTTGAAAAAATGGCCGAAACCGCATGACAATAGACAGGATAAACAGTCGGGGCGTAGCGCAGCCTGGCTAGCGCGCCTGGTTCGGGACCAGGAGGTCGATGGTTCAAATCCATTCGCCCCGACCACTCT
>Ga0126381_100000456_pt1 | contig 44998 bp, 41 predicted proteins | sample PanSoiMetPlot_28_FD_96465 | JGI IMG/M metagenome (GOLD analysis project Ga0126381, IMG submission 96465) | Tropical forest soil microbial communities from Panama - MetaG Plot_28 | ecosystem: Environmental > Terrestrial > Soil > Tropical forest > Bulk soil | place: Panama | collected 2016-02-17 | reverse complement strand
CAGCAGAACGCACGCGGACAGAGCGTCGTCCATGACCTCTTCCTTGACCGTGGGGTTCGCCAGCTTGGAAAAGGCATCGGGATGCTCATTCGGCCGTTTGTTGCAGCACCGCAACGCCGTGCGACGCAACGCCCCAGGCAATATCGCGAAAAATCTTGTTGGGTCCGAGGGCGGCGTCCCGGTCGGTGTTGCCCGATCCCTGGAGCAGCACGAGGGCCGGAAACGGCCCCTGGCCTGCGGGCATGGAGAGCGTTCCGTGCAGTGCCCACTCGCCGCTGCCGACCATGACCTCCTGTTCGCGAAAGGCCGCAGAATTCACGTAGCCCGGCGCGACGTAATCAGAATGCTGACTGAAACTAAGCCCAGCGATCCTGCCGTCCCGGTCAACCGGAATGCGCGCATCCAGCGCCATCTTTTCGAACTCGCAGGTGATGAACACGACATCAGCTTTCTCGGAGGGCTCCTCGCGAGTGCTGACCATCGCCGGTATGCGCCCACCTGCTGCTGCACGGATTTCCAGGCCTGCTCGAGTGTTTGCGTCGGCAACTTGGGAGCGAGCTCCGCGTTCAGCATCGATTGCGCTGCGGCGAAGTTTCCTTGCGCCAATAGATCGAGGAACTGTTTGGCCCGCGTAGCAGGAGCCGGTTCCTGGGCAGAGGCCAAAGCCGCGAATAGAACAGCGAGCGGAAGCATCCGGTGAGACATGCCAATCAGAATAGTCCGCACAAACGCGCTCTGCAAGCGGGCCGCTCAGTGGACGTGTGACGTTTCATGACACGTTGACACTAACCGCCAGCCAGTCTCCGCATTGCCGGCCATCTCAGCGCGGGAGTGAATTCGTCAATACCCTGGCGTCTAGCGGGAACTAACGGCTACGTCCCAAAGAGCCTTAGAGATTCGGGCAATCACGGCATCACGAGTTTGCTCATCAGCCGTTGAGTTGGTAATGAATACCGCGACGGCCATTTTGCGTCCGTCGGGCAAATTGATCAACCCGATGTCATTCCACGCGGCGGTGCGTCCCTCTTCAGTCCCGGAGGACCCCGGCTTGTGCATTACGATTGTGCGGCGAGGGAGCGCTCCTGCTATACGACTTGCTCCGCGCGGAGTTTGACCCATCCAACCGAGCAGCAAGTCGGTATCTTTCCGGCTAAGCGGCGAACGATCGGCAAGCAGGCGCAGGACTTGCACAGCACCATCGGGCTCAAACCAGTTGCGATATTGCAGGTCGGGGTTCCGGTGCAAGGAAAGCTCGCCATCCAGCAGGTGAAAACCCTTCACGTTGAGAGAGGCGATATAGTCGTTGACAACCCTCGGTCCGCCGACAAGCTTCAAAAGCAACTCCGAGGCGACGTTGTCGCTTTCGACTATGGTAAGCCTGGTGAGTTCCCGGATTGGGACGGCCACCTCGCCTTGCGGATACCTGTCCTGCAGGGGGCTTAGGGTGCGCATTTCAAATCGGTCTGACGCGGCGAAATGCACAGGTTGGTCAAGCGTAAACGCTCCTTGTTCCGCAAGATGCAGCACCGCCATTGCCAGCGGCAGCTTGAACACGGATTGCATCGGTGGATGCGCATGTTCGTTGAAGCTGCAGTCGAGTGAAACTCCTGGTAGCGAGCAGGCGATTGCAACCCTGCCACGGGCCTGTTTGGCTATGGCGCGGATCTGATCCTGAATATGAGAAGCGGCCCGACCGGGCGGCGCCATGCCGGTCAAGACGACCAGCGTGATCCATGCGGCTGTTCGGACACCCGTCACTTTAATATCCATACTACTCTGACAGCCGATGCCTGACGATTTGCCGCGCACTGTTGACGCTGCGGGCACGGCGGAAGGGAGAAGACGACAACAAACCGAAGCGCTCCAGGAGCCGTCCCCAGTGCGGGAACGGCTCAGTTTGCGAAACAGGTCCAGCAATAGCGGAGAGACGCAGACGAAGATGACGGCGGCGCTGACTCGATAGGCGAGAAGCACCCGTCGCTTCTTAATGAATTTTGGAAGCGGGCGGCGTTTGAACGACACTACTGGGAAGAACTTGATCGGACTCGCAACCACAAACGCGCAGGCTGCCAATACGATTAGGCACCACAGAAGGAATATCTAACCGCCGCTTTCATTCAGAGAGGGCACGAAGGTCTGTCGTCGCGCAGCACTATTGCGCAGTCCACTGCTGGTAGGCTTCTGGGCGCGTGAGTTTCATCCAAACAGACTTTTGGGCCCTAATTATCTCCACCATTTGTGAAATCCAGTTTCAGACTCGAGCCCCTTACCCTTATACCGTGGAGCTATGGGTTCCCCCGCACAAATTACAGACAACCGCGCCTAGGCTCCGCTCGCAGTTTGTTCCCGAAGTACCGGGACTGGATGCAAGCCCGATAGCCGCCATGGCCGATCGGATGTTGAGGGAGAACCGGATGTTCAGTTCTTCGCGAATTAACCTACTCTCCTCCACGCAGGCCCGCAGGAGGTCCCGCCGCTGGCCGCGATCCGTGATGCCCCACGCTGTCCGCGTCTACCACCGAAGCCTCGGCGCGCTTTGCCACGAGGTGAGCAGCAAGCCGGCGCTGTCGCCCACTACTGCGGCTCGTCGCGCTGATGCCGTCGCGACTCTCGCGGAGCTGATGGGGCACCAAGCAGCCCACGAAGCGCATCTTCCTTCTCCGGTTGTCGATGAATCCGCCAATGCCCGAACCGGCGGCGCAGGTTCCGCGACCGCGCCGCCGGCTATCCAGAGCCTTCAGTAACAGACACAACCATGTACGTTTGCTCTGGAAGATCCTCTGTTGCTATGTCAGATGAGGCCGCGTCGGAGCTTGCCTTAGTTCGTGGGGCCGTCGCGCCGATAGAAAGACCGGCAGCACTTCCGACTGCGCCACCGGTCCCGTCTGAGTGCTTGGAGTCAGACGGTAGGGTGAGATTTGTCGCCTGGGGGGTGGGATTTACTTTTTTCTGTTCGCCCAGGCGCGAATTGTATGAGAATATACCTTCGCGGCGAAGGGGCAAAGTCCTCGAATTGCTCCGATGCGGATTCGATCTGGGCCGTAGCCGACACCATAAAGGCGATGTACGCCGCCAAGCGCGATTTCGACTCGACCCGGTTCGCGACTGGCAACGTCGACGAACTCTCTGTCATCCTGCAAACGACACGAAGCTGGAAGGCGCAAAAAGCCTGCGATCAGCATGTCACGGAGCATCGCTCGGACTTTTTGCGGCGCCCCGTCGATCCTATGCGCCTATTCGGGCGGCGGTATCTCGCGAACGACAAGATCCGTGTACGCCCTTAGGATCTGCGTGTACGCTCGCAGGGCATCGGACTCCCGCCGGAGAGTCCGGCGAAAGGCCAACCATGTCTCAGGGTCCGGTATGGGCGAGATGCGAAGTCGCCGACATTCGGCGGCCAAGGCGGCACTGAGAGCGGCCTTCTCTCTATAGCGCAGATAGGCATGGTCGACCCGGTCTCGCCACAGCTCTGTCATCTCGAAGGAGACCATTTTTCAGCGATGCGAGATTGCTGGAGCGTTTTCATTATGTTTTGTTTCTAACGCTTTCCAAAAAAGTTACCGAATTTACACATTACTGCTGCAAGTCTAAGCCCACGTGCCGGGTATGCCAGCAACTGGAAGGAAGTTTCATCCGGACCTATCAAAAGATATATACGATCCAGTAATTTCCCGATGTAAGCTTGAGCCACTTTTTCGCTGGATTCGGCGTTGGGAGTTGACGAAATGCTGAGATCACTCTCGGAACAATACGCGCGTCGGGCGCGCGAACTTTCGGATACGGTAGCACGGCTGGGCCGTCATGAGGAGGTCGGACCGGAGCTTGTAGGGCTCTTGAAGCGAATCACGCAGTTGCGTGAATTGTGTGGCGAAGCCGAAGCGAAACTGGCACGCTACGTCCAGCAGGAGAATCATGCGGCCAAGGAGGGCGGCGAGGAGGGCGTAGCTTAGCGCAAGCCAAACCGACAGTAGGCTAGATACTTCGGTTTAATTTTCGGAGCTGCGAGACTGGAATGGATCCTCCTAGAATGGCTGGTAACCCTGCCGCTTCCGACGCTATGGATGACCAGCTGCGCGGCAGGGTAAACGAGGCTTGGGAACGCTATGCGCAAGACCGCACCGAGGAAAACCACGCTGCCTTCGAGCGCGCCGTCAGGGTCTTCGCCGGCTGGGTACTTCGGGGAAAGGCGGCTGGCCGCGGTACAGCTAGCAACAAGTAGGTCATCTGTCCGATGTTCTGCTGCGCGATAGCGCGCATACTTAAGAGGGCTATGCAGCAGAGTCTAGCCGATATACGTCTTGCTTTGCGCGTATTGGAGGCCGTGACCGATGGGCTGCACCCCGATCCGCACGACGTACAGGAGCTTTATCGCGTCGCACCGGCGGTAGAGTTCGACTCTTATGATGAAATGGCCTGCGCCATTATCCAGCGGGCCGTCGAACGCCGCAAACAAGTGCGCAATGCTGGGCTAAATGACCAGGAGCAACTCACGCCCTATGGGTATCGCAGCTATGACCACCGAGACGGAGGTTAGGCCACTCGCGTTTTGACCTTGAACGGCGACGGCGCTCCGAAACACAAAGGCCGCCAGAGCACCGAGAGCGGCAAGGAAATTCGAATCTGCGGCAATCAGGACGGTCTCAGGTCCGCACGACCAGAACGGGCCATTGACCCAATTGAATGACCCGCTGCGTGGTCGATCCAAAAAGAGCGAGATCGAGCGCGTTCCGCCCGCGTACCCCCATCACGATGAGATCGGTTCGCGTCTCCGCGGCGTGCTCCAGAATCTCCTGGTATGTTTTTCCGGCGCGGACCGCCGGTTCCGCCGCCGCACAGTTCTGAACGTTTTGCGGGACCACCGCCTGAAGCTGCTGCAATGCCTGACGCTTTTCCGCCTCCAGGTCCTTCCCGCCGTCCGAACGCTCGATCACGTGCAGCAAGGAAATCCCCGCTTTGTATTTGCAGGCAAGCAGGAAGGCATACTCGAGCGCTCGCGGGGAGTTGTCGGAGAAATCTGTACAGAACAGGATGTTACGGAATTGGACAGGCTCCTCCCGCGTGCCGCTCCCTTGGAGCGGACTGTGAACTGCCAGCACCGGAGGGCGTGCGGTACGCAGAATCCGCTCGGTGGCGGAACCCAGGACGAGGCGGTCGAGGCCTCGCCGGCCATGCGTTCCCATGGCGATCAGGTCTATATTCTTACCCTCGACGAACTGCAGAATCGCATCGGCAACCGCGCCTCGCTCCAGAACAACTTCGTGCTCCACGTCATTCCAGTTTTGCCGCGCTGCCAGCTTGCGCACTTTCTCTTCCGCATCGGCAATCTGTTGTGCATAGATCTGATCGATCAGGGACGGGGAAATGTAGCTGTGATGAATGGGCACGAACGGCTCGGCCACATGTAGAACGAACAGTTTGGCTCCGAAGTGACGGGCGAACGAGTGTGCATAGTCACACGCCCGATCGGAGAACTCCGAAAAATCTACGGGACAGAGGATCCTCTCGACGTTCAACATTGCGGATCGTCCGTTTGCCTTTCGTGGATACAGTTCTCGAAGCCTGAAGCGCCCCGCATCCGATGTGATTGATGCGGCCGCGAAGCTTATGGCTCTTTTTCCTTAGAAGCTACTTTCAGGCCTGCACTAAGCTATGAGCCGTAAGCTCTGGCCGCGCCTGGGACGCGGCGTATGGCGTTAGCTTGAGGCTCAGAGCTTACTGTTTAGGGCGCCTGCTCTGTTGCCTGCTTGAATTCTCGAACCGATTCAGCCTTCTGCTTAGGTCCGGCTCTGCCGCACACGCCTCCGATCCATTTGCGGCCTTCCCAAACCGCCTTAAGCGAAGTGAGATTACGGCGGTTGAAAATGTTCTTTGTGGCCGCGATGACTTTGCCGCGTTTGAGGTTCGTATAAGCGTCGCAGGCGCTGATGGCCACGAACTGCAGCACGCTGGGGTCGCGATAGCAATCAATCATGCAGCGCGTGCAGCCGTCCCGGACGAGCTGGGACTGGTCGAACTCGTAGATGTTGCACATTGGGGTTTCCCAGGATTGGCAACGGTAAAGGTTCAAATTCCAATCGAGGTAAAAATATTTGTAGCCTCCGAGGCAGCCGAATTTCTCGGGCTCCTGTCGAAGGTGCCGCTGCATTTCGGAGAGTGATTCGGTTGGGTTCACCACCGGGAAAGCGCTGCGAGCCTTCATCTGCTTGATCTTCTCGAACACTCCGATCAGTTCGTGAGCCTCGTAGTTGACCAGGTTCGAGTCGCCAAAACTCAGATAACTGGAGCCGAGCCACGTAAGTGGATAACTGAACGTGCAACTGTTGAACCCGAGCGTCTTCAGGAAGGCAGGCAATTTGTCGTAGTCGTCAATCAGCTTGCTGGCAGTCACGCTGGCGGTAGTCTGGATGCCGAGATCCAGGAAGACTTCATTCGCGTGCCTGATCTTGACACAGACATCCGGCAGACCGCGGTTTTTCTCGTGCCTGCCCGCCTCGTGCGAATCGATCGACATGATGACGCTGCTCAAGCCATCGCTCGCGAGGTCGCGCATATTCTCATCAGTCCAGAGGGAACCATTGGTACAGATCATGGGAGAAATGCCGGACTCGGCCGCGTATCGCACCATGCCGCGGAGGTCTTTGTGCGTGAGCGGCTCGCCGCCTACCAATACCAAGTAGCCGATATGATTCCGGACCGCGATATCAATAACATCTCTGGCTTCATTGAGAGTCACGCTGTGGCGCTGCTTCGGGTCGAAACGATCCACGGCAAATCCGCAAAAGTCGCATTTGGCGTTACAGATATTGGTGATGGCAAATTGCAGATAGCCGGGACCGCCATGTTCAAGCACCTCGCGGCAAAGTTTCCATGCCGTTTTCCTGGGCTTGACAACGGGATGTGACAAATCAGGCGTGCTCATCTCCGGTAACGACGGCACGGTGAGGATGGGCCTCCGCAAGCCAGGAGATGCACGTCTCCCAGTGTGGATTCATTTTTTTCCCTGCCGGCGGCTCTGGGCGCCCGCGACTGCTTGCTGCCTCACGTGCCACAGCATCAACCGTGCCGTCCGGCATCGGCGTTGTGGGTGCATTACGCCTGAAGTTACGCCTTTTTTACCCTCTCGAATTGGATTGTGTTCTGAAGATCGTCAAGAAAGCTCTGTTCGGCCGCACTCACCGCTTTTCCACCAAAACCTAGGAATCCCCCCTCTCGCGAGGCATTAGCCACCTTCTCCGCCAACCCATAAAGCAACTTCCGGTAAGCATCGATCTCCTCGGGGCTGGCTTTATCGCTGAGGATCGTAATGGACGAGCGAGCATGTTCGAGCGCGAGATCGCGCATGACATCCTTGGAGAGCTCGCCTTTTGATCCGGTGAACCGGGATCGCAGGGAGTTTTGCGCGGCTTGCATTTCCGCCCTGCTGGTGACGTCGCGTATCAACGGAATTTCGCTCGACTGGTTTTCCCAGAGGCCCATTGTGAGGGCGAACGACTCTTTGAGAGTTCCCAGCCCGCTCGGTTCAGCTAACAGCGTCGCCAGACCAACCAGGTAAGGTGTGTCTCTGAGGGTGTTCCAGTCCGCTCCCGCAAAATCGTTCTTTGTGAGCATGGACTGTGAGACGCTTTAGGCCGGGACGCAGGCTCATTTTTTCGGCAACCAGTTGCTCCACCGGCTCCCGCGGGTCTCTATGCTCCCCACTCTTACCCCCGGTGCCGTCCCGATCACAATCGCGCTTTCCAGTGTCGCTCGCGCTGAACATTGGATGCTGCTTCCAATTGTTCTGCGCCGCATCCTGCCCCACGTGGTCTTTCACCCCATTCGTAGAGCTTGTCGATCGGTGCGTCTTTCTGGTCCGGCAAGCCCTGCAACAGGTAATACGTGAACAGCCCGTGCCCATACCGCACCTGCTCGTACGAGCTCTCGTCCACCTGGCTCGCGGCGATGATCGCCCGGCCCGTGCCTTCGAAAATCCGGTCGAGCGTCTGCCGCGAAATCGACGACGGCACCGTGACCGTCTGCGAAATTGCGCCCGCGCTGTGACACGTATCCAGGAACACGACCACCTTCAGCGCCCGCAGCCGTGCGCACCTTCAAACCGATGACCGAAAAGGAAGCGGCCGCCCTCGCCGCCAAAACCCGCGACGCCGCCCGCGACGGCAAGTTTGAACTCTTTCAAAACCAGCGACCGTTTCGACGGCACCATCCACAACCCCCAATGGATGGGCTGAAACCTGAAGCCCGCCTAGTGGGGCAGCTTGGTATGGTAAGCTGCGCGGCGATTGGCAACCGCCCCGCGGGCTTGCTGCCAATCGCCCCGCGGGATGCCATCCTGCCCAGCGACTTACCGTTTTGCGCTCGGATCCCCGGTCGGCGCGGGCGCATGATCCTCTTTCGCCGGCGGCCCCAACAACTCCGTAAAGACCGGCTTCAACGCATCCGCCCACACCTGATACCCCTTCAGCTCCGGATGCAGCTTATCCCTCGGACTCATCATGCCGTCGAATAGCTTTCCATTCACATCGGCCAACTTATCGTTGATGTTCAGATAGCGGATGCGCTTCCCGTCCGCCATCCCAGCCAGGTTGCGGTTAACCTTATCGATAATCGGCATCACTGCCATATTGTCGTTGCGCGGGAAGATGCCCATCAGGATGATCGTGGCGTTGGGCGCCTTCTCACGCATCACGCGCAGAATCGCCTCGATCCCTTTAGTAATGTCCGCGACCTTCGCCTCTTCGGCATCGGGCACCACGACGCTTCCTACGTTATTCGTCCCTGCCAGCAGCACGATCACCTTGGGATTCACGCCGTCCAGCTCGCCGTTCTCCAGCCGCCACAGAATATTCTGGATGCGGTCCGCACCCCAACCGAAATCCGCGGCGTTCCAGCCGAAGAAGTTCTGTTTCCAGTTCTCCAGCAGGGCCGGATAGTCGGTCGCGCCCCAGCGCCGCGTGATCGAATCGCCTTCGAAATAGATATCGATGCGGCCGCCCTTGGTCTTTTCGAGCAACTGTTCGTGGGCCGTCTGCGAGTTCGCGTCGGTGCGCGGCGCGGGCACGTCGGCCGCCTGCTGGGCGCTCACTCCGGAGGCGGTCAGCAGTGCGCACAACGCCACAATCGATCTCTGTAGTGTCATCCAGTTCATGATATTCTGTTGCGTCTTAGATGGACGATTTATGAGGAACATTTCTTTTGCCGCACTGGTCTTCGCGGCCGTCGCCGCCGCCCAATCACCGACCTTCACCCCATTCCACGAAAACGGCATCTACGGTCTGGGCGAGCGGGCCGGCTGGACCGTCGCGGCGGCACCGTCCGCCCAGCCTGTGCCGTATGTCATCCGCACCAACAACGCTGTCACCGTTCAAACCGGAACGCTCGACCTGTCTTCCGGTATTGCCACCCTCGAGACCAAACTCGATGAGCCCGCCATGCTGTACGTGGAAGTCCAGACCACGCCGCCCATACACCTCGGTGCCGCGATCGCCCCGACTCGTCTCCAACCGTCGGTGGCGCGTCCCGCCGACTTCGACTCCTTCTGGGACGCCAAGCTGAAAGCCCTTGCCGACATCCCGATTCACGCCGTGCTCACGCCCCGGGAAACCACCAAGCCAGGCGTGGAACTCTCCACCGTGATGCTCGACAGCGTCGGCTCGCACGTGCAAGGCTATCTCGCGAAGCCCGCCCGCGAAGGCAAGTTTCCCGCGCTGGTCATCTATCAATATGCCGGAGTCTACGCGCTGCGCCCCGAAACCGTCACCGACCGCGCCGCCGAAGGCTGGCTGGCTTTCGACATCGACTCACACGACCTGGCGCCCGACCAGGCCACCGGCGCCGACACGCGCTACTACACGATCGGCAATACCGATCGCGAAGCCTGCTACTTCCTGGACATGTATCTGCGCGATGCTCGCGCCATCGACTACATCCGGAGCCGCCCCGATTGGGACGGCAAGACCATCGTACTCACGGGCACCAGCATGGGCGGCCAGCAAAGTCTGGTGACCGCCGCTCTGCGCCCCGGGGTTACCGCCGTTCTGGTGAACGAGCCATCCGGCGCCGATTCCAATGGCGACCTTCACGGCCGGAAAGCCGGCTATCCAAACTGGGACTCGAAGAACCCCAAGGTCATGCAGACCGCGGTCTATTTCGACACCGTCAACTTCGCGCCGCGCATTCAGGCCCCGGTGCTGGCCGCGATCGGATTCATCGATACCATCTCGCCGCCCGCGGGCCTTTGGACGATGGTCAATCAAATCCCGGGTGCGAAGCAAGTCATCTCCATGATCGAATCCGACCACAACAATCTGACGCCGGAAAAGCAGGGCGAGTGGAACGCCCGCTCCAAAGCCGCACTCAACCTCATCCTGAACGGCGGCGAATTCAAACTGCGGTAACGCCTACCGCGCGCTGGCCGACTTCGTCACCGGATGCCGCCCGAACATCCGGTCGGCCCACGGGATAAAGTACTTCCAATTCGGCCCGTCGGTGTGGCCGCCATCGTGCTGCCTCCAGGCAAGCTGCCCGTCCAGCAGGCCGGTATTCACGGGCGGCATCTTCTCCTTCATGTAATCGTCCGAAGTGCCAAGGTCCTTGGCGCCTAGCAGCCGGAACGCCGGACCCGCCGCCACTGCGGCCATGAAGCTGCCCTGGTGATCGAGCCACTTGGCGTCACCTTTTTCCGGCACGCCGTAGCTGATGAATGTCGGGCGCGGTGCGCACAGCGCGATCAGTTCGTGCGCGTCCACCGGCAGGTCGCCGGGGTTCTTGCTGCCGAACGTCGCCTCCGACGCGCCGTACTTCAGGAAGTTGCCGGCCATCCAGTGGTATTCGCCCGAGCCGGTCAGGCTCTCCACCGCTTCGCCCCAGTTGCGTCGATGCAGCTTGGCGCCGCCTTCGCCGGACGAGCCCACCAACACCACCGCGAAGCGCTGATCGTACGCCATCGTGACGAGCGCGGCCTTGCCGTAGCGTGAGACGCCGTCGATTCCGACGTGCTTCGCGTCCACCGCCGGGTCGGTTTCAAAGTAATCCAGCGCCCGCGACGCACCCCACGCCCAGGCACGCAGCGCGCCCCAGTCGTCTGGCTTGCGCCATTCCCCTTTGTTGGCCAGCCCGATGATGCCCTTGGTCAGACCCGCGCCGTTGTCGGCCTGAACGCTGACAGGATTCAAGAAGGCGTAGCCCCATCCATCGGCAATGAGCTGCTCGGTAGCGGGTGGGTCGGACCCCGGAGGCGGCGCAGGCATCGCACGTCCGCCGGGGAATGTCGGCGGTGGGTCGCCCGGCAGCCCGCCAAAGCGAAACATGGTCATCACCGGAGCCCTGCCCGCGCCGTTGTCGGGTGTCACCAGAATCAACTGGATATCGACATTGATCGAGGGGTAGGACGAGTTGTCCACATGCCCCACCAGTTGCTTGCCGACCACCGGGATGCCGCCGACTTTGTCGTGCACCGTCCGCGCGATGGTCCAAGTCACTCTGGGCACGTTCTTGGGGACGCGCCCGAGCACTTCCCGGTCGAAGTCCTCGACGATCTCAGGCCGGCGCTGATCCCACCAGATCTTAGCCGACGTCACCTTTTTTCCATTCTTCAAGATCAGCACGTCGGGGAGCTTGGGGTACGGATTCGCTAGGGATTCATCGTAGTTGGCGTGGTTCGGCGCGCTCTCGTTCCCGCTGGGACCGGGGCGCAGAGCCTTGATGCCGAGTTGATCCATCATGTTCTGATGGTCGGCCTGCGTCTGTTTCTGGAGTTCCGGCGACGGCGGCTGTCCCGGCAAGCTCAGGCCGCCGAACAAAGCGATCAGGGTCAGGTTTCGAAGCTTCATGAGCACCTCATCGATATCGATACAGCGTCACGTGGAGAATGCCTCCGCGCAGCGAGATGTTGTTTCCCTGGCCGGTATCGTCGCCGGCCAGGGCCCGGCCGCGCATCCAGCGGCCGTCCACAAAGCGACCTTCTTCCACGGTCGCCAGGCCCGCAATCGGAGGACCGGGTGTTTCGGGTGAGAAGGTAATGTTCATTCCGGTGCCGGCCAGGTAGAACTCGTCCTTACCCGCCGCGATGAAGATCCCGTGAGGCCACTCGGCCGGCGGCGGCGGCGCATTTCCACCTTCGCCAAACAGCGGCCGCCGCACGCCGCCCGAGATATGCAACGTGTAGTCGCCCAACCGCACGTTCTCGGATGGAGTGAGTTCCTCCAGCAGTACGCCGGCCACCCGGCCTTCGGGTTGCCGCTCTAGAATCATCGGAGCGAGCTGCGACAAAAGATCGTAGCTGCGCGCCAGCGGGCTCTCCGCGCCGCTGCCCCGCGTTCCATCGATGGCGAAGGGCGAAAATCCAAACGCGCCATGCTGCCCCACCGCGTAGAACACGTTGGCGCCACCCTCCGCATCGCCGGCCGCTTCGGGGATGAACAACGGGTTGTCCGGACGATCGTAGCGGTCCGTCCACTTCTTGAACTCGAAGTAGATGTCGGGCGCGAGGAAATCCAGTTGAGGCGCCGCCGCCTTCCAAAGGTCCATCGAATGCGGCAGCGGACCGCCGCTGTTGTACTGTCCGGGCGCGTAATTCGGTCGGATCAGCGCGGCATTGGCGAACATCGGCAGCGCGTATTCGGCCTTGCCCGCTTCGGCAACATTGCCGATGTAGAGCGCGTAGTGCCAGGCCATGAACAGGTCTTCCGTCGCGGGGCCGGGGCCAAAGACCGCTTCCCAGTTGCCCGATTGCTTGAAGCCGGCCGCCTGCCATTTCGCCCGCAGATCCTGCTCGAGGGAGTCGCGGTGATGCTCGAGGTAAGCCATCAGCTCAGCAGGAACGGGACGGTCATAGGCGCGATCCGCGGTTGCGGAATGGTCGCGCGCCTCGGGGATGACTCCGATTTCGTTTTCCACCTGCACCATGAGGACAGTATGCGCGTCGCCGTCCACTTCCTTTACGCGCCGCATCAGCGCTCGAAACGCGCGGGCATCGGCGTCGCGGCAGGCGTCGCTGAAAGGCGAAAGACGCTCCGTACCCGAACCGTTCTGCAACTGCACTCGCGGGAATCGCTCGAAATCGCGCTTCACCCAGTCGGGAGCATAGCTGGACCAGGTGTTCTTCCAACTGCCGAACCAGAGTAGGACCAGATGAAGATCTTCCGAGCGCGCATCGCGGATGAGACCGTCCACGAGGGTGTAGTCGAACTTCCCCTCCGACGGTTCCAGAAGCGCCCAGGAAATCGGTGCGAGGACGGTGTTGAGGTGCATCGCCTTCAGCCGCGGCCACACCGGCTTCATGTAGTCGAGGCTGGTGGCGGAGTTGTTGTACAGTTCTCCGGCTAAGGCGAGAAAAGGCTTCCCATCTACGATCAGTTGGGTGACGTGTCCCCGCCGTTCCAGGTGGGGCGCCTTGGAGAGGGATTGCGCGTGGGCGCAGGCAGTGGCAGCCAGCGCCCACACGACTACGCGTATGCTTCGCGGCACTCTCCAAGTATGCCGCATGTGTTTAGAACCGGAGATAGCCTCCTACCTGGAGGGACCGTGGGCTGGAAACGGTGTTGCTGATCGTTCCGAACCCGTTGAAGTTGGGTGATCCGTTCGAGTTCGTGGTCCAGCACGAGGTGGCCGTCGGATAGCTTTGGTTGCACGTCGCGTTGGGATTGCTGAACACCGGCGAATTCGTGAGGTTGAAGGCTTCGCCCACCAGTTGGAAGCTGATACGGCCTTCCTTGAAGTTGAACTTGCGAGAGATGCTTCCGTTGAGAGCGAACAGGCCGGGCCCGCGCAGCGTATCCCGGCCGAGCGTGCCAAACGTGTTGTTCGGCGGGTTGATGAACGCGGTGCCGTCGAAGTACGGAGTGTTCGCATCGTGTCCGCCGAGAATTTTCACGTTCGGGCTGATCGAGTCCGCGCTGGTGCCCTGTCCGCCGGCATTGATGCTGGCGGTGGTGCCCACCGAGAACGGCAGGCCGCTGAAGCGGTTCAGGATGCTGCTGATCTGCCAGCCGCCAAAGATCCAGTTCGCCAACCCGTGGGTGGCCATCGTGTGACCCTTGCCAAATGGCAACTGATATACGACAAACAGGTTGAAGACCTGGGAGCGGCTGATGCCCGACAGTTGCTTGTCCAGCGTGTAGCTCGCCGGATAAGCGCGCCACAGGAAGCCGTCTCCATTGTCGCCGTTCGAGTTGTCGATGGCGCGCGAGAACGTGTAGTTGGCGCCGATCAGCGATGCGCCAATGCGTTTGCGGACGCTCATCTGCAGGCCATTGTAGGTCATGCTGCCGAACGGCGAGATGGAGTTCATGTCGCTCGTGATGTAGGGATACAGTTGCCGCCCGGCGGTGCCTGTGCCAGGAAGCGATCCGTTGATGTTGATGTTCTCGTTCACGTGCACGCCGTGGGTTCCCACGTATCCCGCTTGCGCCACCAGAGAGGACGAGAATTCGTGCTGAATAAAGAAATTCCAGGTCTCATAGTAGCCGCGGTCGAAGTTCGCGGGGAACGTTACGGTGCTCGTGCTCGGCAGGTAAGTGGTCAGAGAGGCCGTCGGCGACGGCTTGATGATCCCGACCGAAATGTTCGGGAACGTTGGCAGCGGAATGCCGTCCTTCAATTGCACCTGCGCCGCGCCGTCGGAATTCGGAACGCCTGCGTAGCTGACGAACTGGTAGGTGTTCAGCGGCTGGTAGACCTGATTCACAATGGCCGGATATTGGTTGCGCTGGTTGCGCATGTTGTCGGGATCGATGGTAATGCCGAAACCGCTGCGGATCACCGTCTTTTCGCTCAGACGGTATGCCGCGCCCAGGCGTGGAGCGAAGTCTTTCTTATTGGCTGTGGCGCCCGCGTCCCACGGCACGCCGCCTTCGCCGCCCACGTAGATGTAGTCGGTGGCCGGGTCGAACCGCACCGCGCCGTAGTGATCGTGCGAATAAATCGGGTAGTATTCCCAGCGCAGACCGTAGTCGATGGTCAGCCGGCTGCTCACCTGCCAGACGTCGCGGGCGTAAGTGGACCAGGTGGAAAAGCGCAAGCCGATGGGATTGGTGAACTGCGTGACCTTCCCGGTTTCCGACGGAAAGCCCAGCAGGAACTGCGCCCAGGAGTTCGACGGGCTGCCGGCGTTGATGGCCGCGCCGCCCTTGAGCGCCGTCAAAGAGCCGTCGAATCCGAATGTGCCGCGCGCCGTGCCGAAGGTTCCGCCCTGCGGTTGGAAGTGATTCAGCGCAAACTTGTCGTACTCGAATCCGACGCGGATGTTGTGCGACCCTTTAATCTTTGTGAGGTTGACGTTGGTCGCATACTGGTTGTCGCGGAACTGAAACGGGCTGCCTGTGTTCGTGTTGCCGATGTTCGCAAGGCCCGAAACCTGGAAGCCGGGAATGCCTTCGTAGTTTGGCCCCGTGCCGTTGGTGCCCGGAATGTGGAGCACGTCGGTGCCGTAATCGCCGTCCTGCGGGTCGCCGTTGGCGCCAATGTTCTGGCGGGTGTATCCAACGTTGCCGTCAAACAGCAGGGTGGGTGTGAAGGTATAGGTGAGGCCCGCGGCCGTAACTTGCACCCGTCCGCCGGCGTGACCGGGGTTGCCGCCGTTGAAAGCGTCGCCGCCCGCCGGACCGAGTACCAGCGGTGCATAGATGTCCATGGGCGAGATGCTGTAACGGCCCCAGATCATCGCTTTGTCGCTCGGATTGTAGTTCGCCTTCCAATCCCAGCGGTTCACGGTGTAAGTGGTGGCGCCGTAGGCATCGTAGTTCGTGTAGAAGCTGTTGGGCCGGGTCAGCGCGGGCAGCAGCGACGTCAGCGTGGCGGAAGCGGAAGCGATGCGGTTGCCGGGGATGATGTTGCCGGCAAACGGTGTGCGGCCGGTGCCATCCGGGTTGCCCGTCAGCGGATCGTAAATGGTGGTGGGAGCGGCGCTGAAATCGCCTGTCCGCATCGCGGCGGTGGGTAGCGTCAGGTTCGCATCGGAGGCGAATTGACTCTGCTTGGTATCTTCCCAACTCATGAACCAGAACAGTTTGTTCCTGCCATGAACAATCTTGGGAATCCAAACCGGTCCGCCGACTGCGAACCCGAACTGGTTCTGAATGTTCTTTGCCAGGCGTCCCGGGTGGCTGAAATAGTTGTTGACCGCGTCGAAATCCTGATTTGTATTACGCTCGAACAAAACCCCGTGCAGGTCGTTCGTTCCGGTCTTGATGGAGACGTTCACCGCCGCGCCGCCCGCCGCGCCCTGCTCGGCGTCGAAAGCGTTGGTGCTTACCGTGACGGTCTGGATCGATTCGGGCGACGGCACGTAGGCCACATTTACCGGCAGCCAGGGATAAGCATTGAGCGCGCCGTCGAGCCGCGTATTGTTGGCCTGCGAAGAAACGCCGTTCATGAACACCGTGATGGCGCGCTGCGGGTTGCCGGCGGCGGAGTTCGCTTCGCCATTGCCGGCGGTCGTGACCGCGCCCGGCTGCAGCAGCAGCAGGGCCTGGAAGTTCTTGCCTTCGGAGCCGTTGTAGGGCAGCTCTTCCACTTCCTGTGAGGTAACTTCCGAGCGGATGTCCGCCTTGTCCGTTTGCAGCACGACGGCATCGGCCGAGACGACAACCGATTCGCTGGTCGTCGCGATCTGCAGCTGCACGTCGACACGCCGGATTTCGTTGGTCTGCACCGGCACGTTGGTTTCAATAAAGGTGCGGAACGAATTGGCCGCTACCGTGACCTTATATGGTCCGGCCTGCAAATCCGTGAAGCGATAGATGCCACGCTCGTCGGTCGTAGCTTCGCTCTTTACATTGGTGTCTTGATCTAGAGCCTCTACGTGGGCGTTAGGTACGGCGGCGCCCGCCGGGTCGGTAACGTTGCCGGTCAGCGTTCCATAAAGGACTTGAGCCGCGGCGAATGGCGATGCCGAGGCCAGCAAAAGCGCACAAAGCACAGTGCGGATCAAACGAAGATCCATTGAACTCCCCTCCTGAAGCGTATTTTTCCCCGAAGCTTAGTTGTACTCTCAAACTAAATATAAAGCTCCATAACAGATTGTCAAGGGGAAAAACCGATTCCGCCCGCACTTTTACGTGAATTTGTTGTATGATCGAACTAATGTCGGCTGAGGCCTGGCAGCCGGCCAAACTGTGCAGAATCGAAGTATGAAAATTCGCGATATTCGTGCCACCACCGTTACCGTTCCCCTGGAAGCCCCCCTGCGCCACGCCAATGGATGCCACTGGGGGCGCTTCGTTCGCACTATTGTAGAGGTGGAAACCGATAATGGGCTAGTCGGTTTGGGTGAAATGGGCGGCGGCGGGGAATCGGCCGAAGCCGTATTTCGCTTGATGAAGCAGTACCTGGTAGGCCACGACCCGGCGCGCATAGAGGAGATGCGGTTCCGCATCGCCAACCCGACGGCATCCTTATATAACAACCGCACCCAGGTGCTGGCGGCGCTGGAGTTCGCCTGCCTCGACATTCTGGGGCAAGCCTGGGGAGTGCCGGTCTCTGAGATTCTGGGAGGACGGCTGCGCGACCGCGTTCCTTTTGCCGCCTACTGTTTTTTCCGCTATCCCAACCCGCGGACCGGCGAAGGCGAGGTGCGCACCATTAAGCAAGTGGTGGCGCACGCGCGCGACCTCGAGAAGCGCTACGGCTTTCGCACCTTTAAAATGAAGGCCGGAGTCTTTCATCCCGATTTCGAGCTGGAGGCCTATCACGCCCTGGCCGCCGCTTTTCCGGCGGCGACCTTCCGGTTCGACCCGAATGCGGTATGGTCGACCGAACAGGCGATCCGCTTCGGCCAGGCCATCGAGGGTTTGCGTAACGACTATCTGGAAGACCCGGTATTTGGTTTGAACGGCATGCGCAGGACGCGGCAGATGGTGAGAGTGCCGCTGGCAACGAACACGGTTGTCGTCAACTTCGAGCAGCTCGCCGCCAACGCGCTCGACACCGCCGTGGACGTGATTCTGCTCGATACTACTTTCTGGGGCGGAGTGCGCGCCTCGGTGAAGGCGGCAGCGGTCTGCGAAACTTTTCAGCTGGGAGTGGCCGTCCACTCTTCGGGCGAACTCGGCATACAACTCGCCACCATGCTGCACCTGGGCGCGGTGCTGCCGAACCTGTCGTTCGCCGCTGACGCTCATTATCATCATCTGACCGGCGACGTCATCGAGGGCGGGCCGCTCGCCTATGAGTGCGGAGCCATCCGGGTGCCCGAAGGGCCGGGCCTCGGAGTCAAGCTCGATCGGGCGAAGCTGGCGGAGTACAGCGAGCTCTACAAGAAACTCGGCGGCTATCCATACGACCAGGACCCGGCGCGTCCGGGCTGGGCGCCGATCGTTCCCAACGATCGCTGGGCGGATCCGAACGACGGCGTGGTTCCGGAGATTCCATGGTAGGGGTGGCGCGCGAGCCGATTCGCCTTGGCGGGGCTCCGCTCCCTGACGGTCGCGGCCAGGGTATCGGTGCGCCATTTCATCTCGGAGCCGCACGGGGGCGCAAGCTACTGCGATGAAGAACTGTCTGGATCTGACGGGACGTGTCGCGGTGGTGGTGGGCGCCACGTCGGGCATTGGGCGCGCCATTGCCGTGGGACTGGCGGCGCACGGCGCCGACGTGGTGCCCACCGGCCGCCGATCGAGCCAGCTCAAGGCGGTATGCCGCGAAATTGAAGCTGAGGGCGCGCAGACGCTTTGTCATCCGGCCGATGTGCGCGACCGCGGCTCGCTGGCGGCGCTGCGCGACGCGGTGCTCGCCAAGTTCGGCGGAATCGACGTTCTGGTCAACGCCGCCGGGTATACGTTCCGCCAGCCCACTTTGGAAGTGTGCGACGACAAGTGGTCGGCGCTGCTCGACACCGACCTTACCGGCGCGCTGCGCACGGCCCAGATTTTTCATGGGCCGCTGAAAGCGAACGGACGCGGCCGCGTGATCAATATTGCATCGCTCGGCTCGTTCCTGGCCTTCCACGAGGTGGCTGCCTATTGCGCCGCCAAATCGGCTCTCCTCTCCCTGACTCGAAGCCTGGCCTGCGAATGGGCGCGCGATGGCATCAGCGTGAACGCCATTGCACCGGGCGTCTTTCCCACCGAACTTAACACTCAACTGGTGAAAAATAACCAGCGCGGCAATGAGATGCTGATGCGTACGCCCATGCGGAGGTTCGGACGTCCCGAGGAACTGGTGGGCGCCGCGGTGCTGCTGGCCTCTGACGGCGCAACTTTCCTCACGGGCCAATGTATTGCAGTGGACGGCGGGTACCTCGCTTCGGGAGTAAATTCGTAGGAGAGCAGCTGCGAGCTGCGGGCTAAAACCTGGCGGAGGACTGCGAATGGGAGCGAATGCGTCGTTGATAGGTCATCTGGCGGAATTGCTGCGTGGCGGGCACGCGCATACGAAGTTTGAGGATGCGGTTAAGAAGGTTCCGATGGCCAAGGCCGGGGCGCGGCCGGAAGGGTCTCCGTATTCCATTTGGGAGCTGGTGGAACACATTCGGATTGCGCAGCATGACATTTTGAAATTCAGCGAGGGGGCGAAGTGGAAATCGCCGAAGTGGCCGGAGGGGTATTGGCCCAAATCGCCCAAACCGAAAGACGCGGCGGCGTGGCGCAAATCGGTGGGCGCGGTTCGCGCCGATTTGAAGGCATTCGAGAAATTGCTGCACAAACGGGCGCATGAGCTGGACGCGCCATTCGCTTGGGGTGATGGGCAGACGCTGCTGCGGGAGGCGCTGCTGATTGCGGATCACAACGCATACCATGTCGGGCAGATCGTGCTGGTGCGGCGCCTCCTCGGAATCTGGTAGCGTGTGATTTGCCCACGCCTCTTATCGAATTCCACAATGTCACTGTGCAGCGCGGCGAGAGCCTGGTACTCGACGGATTGACGCTTTCCATCGCGCAGGGCGAGCACGTAGCGATCCTCGGCCCCAACGGCTCCGGGAAGTCGACACTCATCAAGCTGGTCTCGCGCGAGCTGTATCCGCGCATCAAGCAGGAGCCCTGGTCGCTGCGCATCCTCGGGCGCGACCGCTGGCACCTGTTTGAGCTGCGCAACCAGCTCGGCCTGGTCTCCAGCGACTGGATGCAGATGTGTACCCGCGATTTTTCCGGCTATGAGATCGTGCTTTCAGGTTTTTTCGGCAGCGTTGGCGTCTGGCCCTACCACCACGTCACGCCGGAAATGGAGCGCAAGACGCGCGAGGTGATGGATCTGCTGGAGATCTCCCATCTGGCGGGCCGCAACACCAACGAGATGTCATCCGGTGAGGCGCGCCGCATGCTGATCGCCCGGGCTCTGGTACACGACCCGCAGGCGCTGATTCTCGATGAGCCGACCACCAGCCTGGATTTGCGCGCCACCTACGAGCTGCGCGAGATTCTGCGGAAACTGGCGCGCCAGGGCATCGGGATGATCATGGTGACTCACCATCTGCCTGACATCATCCCCGAAATGGAGCGCGTGGTGCTGCTGGCGAGCGGGCGGGTTTGCCGCGACGGTCCCAAGCCCGAAGTGCTCACGGCGCCGGCCCTCGGGGAGATGTTCGGCATACCGGTGGAAGTGCTGGAGCGCGAGGGGTATTACCACGTGCTGTAGGGCCGACGGCGTGTGTCGGCGGGCGACAAAAGGCGATCGCCTGCCCCATGGGCGCTACAGCAGGTGGCGGTATTCTTCCGGGTCGAGGCCGCAGCGTTCCATCTGGCGCGGGAGGTCTTCGCGCAAGGTTTCGGGTGTGGCCTCGACCCAGGCTACGATTACCGTTTCGACTCCCACGCGGTTGCGGCCGTCCTCTTCGGCGAGGGCTTCCGCGCGCTGGCGCAGATCGGTTTCGGTGGCCTCCCGTACGGGCCGCGGCGTCTGCGACACAATCTGGTTCACCAGGTCTTCGGCGGCGTCGTTCCAATTCATGGGCTCAGGATAGCGGATGTACAATGGCCTTTGCGCTCCGAAATTCTCGTCCTCATCCCCTTCATAGTTTTCAGTTGTTTCGCGCAGCAGCAGCAGCAGCAGCAACAACAGCAACAGCAGCAGCAACAGGCGCCGGCAACTCCCGAGCCGCAGCACGAGACGGTTGTGGTGACCGGTACGTATGAACCGCTGGCGCTGGAAGAAGTAGACCGGTCGCTCACCGTGCTGCCGGTGCGAGGTGCTGGGCTGGTGCTGAACACGCTGGTCGACCTGCTGCGGCTGGATCCCTCGCTCGACCTCCAGGAGCGGGCGCCGGACGGCGTGCAGACGGACCTTTCCATCCGCGGCGCCACCTTCGGGCAGACGCTGGTGCTGCTCAACGGGCTGAGGCTCAACGACGTCCAAACGGGCCATCACGACATGGACATTCCCGTGCCGCTCGATTCGGTGGCGCGCGTGGAAGTGCTGCGCGGGTCGGGCTCGACACTTTACGGCTCGGATGCGGTGGGCGGCGTCGTCAACATCATCACCCAACCGCCGGAAGGCCTGGAAGCGCGGCTGCGCGTGGCGGCCGGCAACTTCGGCACCAACCAGGAGCGGCTGTCCCTCGCGGATTCGTTCGGCAAGCTTTCCGAGCAATTGACGTTCGGCCGCGATTTTTCCACGGGCTTCATTCCCGATCGCGACTACCGCAACCTGCAACTGGCTTCCAGCACTCACCTGCTCACCGCCTGGGGCGCGAGCGATCTGACGGTCGCCTACATGGATCATCCGTTTGGCGCGGATCAGTTCTATGGACCGTATCCTTCCTGGGAGGACACGAAAACCTGGTGGCTGGGAGCGCGCCAGCAGTTTGGCCGGAAAACGGAAGCCAGCTTTGCGTACCGTCGCCACAGCGATCTGTTCGTGCTGTTGCGCGACGAGCCGGAAATCTATACCAATCACCACGTTGACGAAAGCTATCAGGCGGCGCTGCGGCGCAGCGACGAGCTGTCAAACAACGTCAGCCTGCACTACGGCGCGGAGAGTTTGCACGAGTCGATTGTGAGCAACAATCTGGGCATCCACGCGCGCAGCCGCGCCGCTGCTTATGCAGCGCTCGATTTCCGGGCGCTCAAGAGATTTTCCCTGACGCTGGCCGCGCGGGAGGAAGTCTACCGCCGCTTCACCGGCGAATTCAGCCCGACGGTAGCGGGCGGCATATGGATTTCGCCGAAGCTGAAGTTCCGCGCCTCGGCCAGCCGCGCTTTTCGCGTTCCCAGCTACACCGACCTTTATTACTCCGACCCGAACAATTTCGGCAACCCGAACCTGCGGCCGGAGCGCGCCTGGACGTACGAAGGCGGCTTGGCGTGGAATCCGGCGCCGCGCTGGGGCGCGGAGATGACAGTCTTCGACCGGCGTGTGCGCGACGGCATCGACTACTATGGGACCTCTCCCAACGGACCCTGGTACGCATTGAATATCGACAACCTGAACTTCACGGGCGTGGAGTCCGCGCTGCACTTCACTTGCGCCCGCGGCCAGACACTGGACTTCCGTTACACCTGGCTTTTCGGCACGCAGGACACGGTCGCGAACATCGACACGAAATACACCTTTAACTATCCGGCCGATTCCGGCGTTGCCTCGTGGCAGGCGAGCCTCCCGCGGAAGGTACTGCTGCGGTCGCGCCTCGGTGTGCTCAACCGTCGGGGCCGCGACCCGTACGCGCTATGGGACGTTTATGCCAGCTACGGCGGAGGCTCTGTGCATCCGTTCCTGCAACTCGCCAATCTCACGAACACGTCGTACCAGGAAATCCTTGGTGTGGCGATGCCCGGACGGACCGTCATCGGCGGCATCGAGTGGGTACTGCGTTAAATTGCCCGGCCCATATCGATAGTTATTAACCAGTACGGTACTTGCGCGGATGTGACCTGTTGGGGTCATTATATAGAACGATGCGGATGTTCCTCGGTCCATTGGCGTTCATGACGGTCTTCGGAATGATGTCCGGCACTGTGCGCGGGACGACGTTCGGTGCCATCGGGACCATCCTGCACTGGATCGCTCTCAACGAGCCGGCCTCGTATCTGGTGGTCGCGATTGCTGTGGGGGGGCCACTTCTCTCATACTTTCTGATCGTGAGCTGGCCGCGCAGGCCGGAAGCGGAAAACCCGATGATCCAATACACGCGCGAGCATCCCGAGATGCCGGAATAAGCGCGGTGGCTTGCGGTAAACTGGTTTTATCCCTGTAACGACTTATTTGCCGAAATTCGTCTGGACGGCCATTCTGGCGGGAGCGTGTGCTCTCGGGCCGGCGGCTCGCGCGCAGCAGCAATTGGGCCAGTTGGACGCCAGTCCCACGCTGTTCACCGTGATGGCGGCGATCAACGCCGCCGGTTACGACGCCGACCTGGATTCCACCAGCAACCATCCTTTGCGTAAAGCCGTTCGCGATGAGTTGGCTAAAGAGAATATTCCGTCGCTGGGCGCTCTCAAGCGGTTCTTCGCACAGCACCGTATGCGCACGGATACCGCGGAGCTGGGCCAGTACATTTCCTTCGCTCTGACGTCCGCCGGCCCCCCCGACTTCCTCATCAAGAAGCGGGATGTTGAAGTTCCTCCCGATGCGGCAGCGCTACAGGAGCTGTCGCCGCTGCTGGAAGCCTTCTACAAGGAAGCGCACATTCCCGAATTGTGGAAACGGTCGCAACCGGCCATCAACCAATACCTTTCCATCTACCACAAGCCGGTGGTGGAATCCGTGCAGCAGGTGAACGCCTATCTGCGGCAGGTGAATTACGGCTACAGGAACATGCAGTTCCGCGTCCTGGTGGAACTGCTGGGCGCGCCGGGGCAGGCGCAGATGCGCAGTTATGGCGGTGAGTTTACGCTGGTGCTGACGCCCTCGGCTGAGCTGCGCACCTTCGAAGTGCGGCACGCTTATCTGGTGTTCCTAATCGATCCGTTGGCCACGCGTTATCAGGAGATTCTGCGCCGCAAGCAAGGACTGCGCGACCATGCGATGCGGGCGCAGGCCTTGCCGGATGTAGCGCGCGAGGATTTTCTGGTTTTGACCACGGAATCGCTGGTGAAGGCGGTGGAGTCGCGGCTCGATCACAAGCCGGAGATGGTAGACCAGGCGCTGCACGAAGGCTACATTCTGACGCCCTATTTTGCGGAACACCTCCCCATCTACGAGAAGCAGGAGAGCGCCATGCAGGTGTACTATCCGGACCTGGTGGGCGCCATCGACCTGGCAAAAGAAGACGCGCGGCTTTCCAAGGTGGATTTCAGCCGCGAGGCAGCCGTGAAGACGGTGAAAGTGGCGGCGCCTCCGCCTCCGCCGCTTACCGGCCCGGCCAAGGTGCTGGATGACGCGGAGCAGGCGTACAAGGCGCGCGAACTCGACAAGGCGAACAAGATGTATCTCGACGTGCTCCAGCAGACCGATTTGAAGGCCGTACACGTCAAGGCCTATTACGGCCTGGCGCGGATCGCGGCATTGAAGAACGATCCGGAATCGGCTGAACGGCTGTTCAAGAAGACGCTCGACCTCGATCCCGAGCCGCAGGAGAAAGCCTGGACGTTGGTATATCTGGGCAAGCTGGCATTGGCTGCCAGTGCAGGGGATAAGCAGCAGGGCGACCAGGCGCAGGCCGACAAAGACCGCGACCAGGCCGCGCAATATTTTCGCGAAGCTCTGAAGGTGCCCGGTGCGTCGGAAGGGGCGGCGGCAGAGGCGCAGAAGAGCTTGCAATTGATTTCGAAACCGTAACAGGAGTTTCTGATGAAGACAACGATTCTTACCGGCATTCTGGCGGCGGCCGGCTGTGGCGCGCTGATGGCTCAGCCGGCGCAGGTATCGCAGAGCCAGCCCGCCCAGGCCCAGAACCAGAACCAGAACCAGAACCAGCCAAAGCCGAAGTCCAATGCCGAGGCGCAGGCCGTTAATGCCATGATTCAGGCGCGCTCGTCCGGCCCCGATGCGATGATCAAGGCCGCCGACGAGCTGGTCTCGAAGTTTGCGGATACCGATTTCAAAGAGCTGGCGTACACGTTCGAGGCGCAGGCTTACCAGACGAAGGGCGACGCCGCCAAGGCTGAGTTCTTCGACGAAGAGATTCTCAAGATCAACCCCAAGAACGCGGACGCTTCGCTGCAGCTGGGAGAGCTGATCGTAAACCATACCGGCGAAAACGATCTGGACAAAGAAGAGAAGCTGGCCAAGGCCGAGAAGCTGCTGAACCAGACTATCGACAATCTGAAGGCCGCGCCCAAGCCCAATCCACAGATCACCGATGCGCAGTGGGAAGGCTTTAAGAAACAGGAGACCGCCGAAGCGCAGGCGGATCTGGGCCGCGCGGCGCTGCTGCGCAAGAAGTACGACGATGCCGTTGCGGCTTACAAGGCGGCGAGCGAGACCGATCCCCAGCCGGCCTATCAGGCCTATATGGCGCAAGCCTATCAAAAGGCGGGCAAGAACGACGAAGCGCTGGCCCTTTGCGACAAGCTGTTGAGCGATCCCCAGCTCAATCCGCAGATCAAGCAGTACCTGCAGACCGTCCAGCGGGCGGCGAACGCGGCCAAGGGCGCCAAGTAGCGGCGTCATGCCCGAGGAGCTTGCAGCACTCGAGTACAAGCTCGACCATCGTTTCTCCGACCCTTCGCTGTTACGGCGCGCTCTCACGCACAGCTCTCTGGCCAACGAGACGCGCGCCGCTTCCGGCCTGCCGGTAGCAGACAACGAAGAACTGGAGTTTCTGGGCGATTCGGTGTTGGGATTCCTCATCGCCGAGGCCTTGGTGCGCCGCTTCCCCGATTTCAAGGAGGGCGACCTCTCCCGCATGAAGGCGCACCTGGTGAGCGCCGCCCATCTGCACGGCGTGGCGCGGCGCCTCGACCTGGGCAGCTATCTGGAACTGGGCCGCAGCGAAGAGATGAGCGGCGGGCGCGCCAAGAAGACTCTGCTGGTGGACGCGCTGGAGGCGGTGATCGCCGCGCTTTATCTGGACGGCGGAATGGAGACCGTCCGCACCTTCGTCGCCGCGCACGTGCTGGACGCGCCGGTGTTTGCCGATGAAGACGCGGGCACCGATATTCAGCCCGCCATGACGAACTTCAAGAGCGCGCTGCAGGAGCTGGCGCAGTCGCGCAAGCTGCCGCAGCCGCGCTATGCGATTGTGCGGGAGCGGGGCCCCGAGCATTCCAAAATCTTCACCGTGGAAGTGCGCATCGGGCGGGAGTGCAGCGGCCAGGCCGAGGGGCGCACCAAGAAGATTGCCGCGCAGCGCGCCGCTCGCAGCGTATACGAGCGGCTGCTGGAGGGCGGTCCACTGAACACGGGCGAGCTGGCCGCGACCGAGGATAGCCCTCCGGCTGAACCCAGCGAACCGCCCTCGGCGCTGAACGGGTAGTGGCATGATTCGGTACGCGGTTAACCAGTGGGTCGCGCCAGGTATTTGGGAGGCACAATACTAGTGCCCGGTTCGAAGGCCGCCGGATCGGGCGGCATGAACCCGGCTGAGTTTGCCAATATCGCCCGATGGGAGCGTGAATTCTGGTGGTATCGAGGCCAGCGGGCGATCCTGTTTGCGCTGTTAGAGCCGATCATGGCACAGCGCCGGGTGAGGCGCGGGCTCGAAGCGGGCTGCGGCACGGGTTACTTCTCGCGCCTGTTGCAGCAGGAACGCGGATGGCCCGTCGTGCCGCTGGACATTAGCGCCGAAGGACTGAAGTACGCGCGCGCCATGGGCGTGGAGCGGCCGGTGCAGGGCGATCTGGCAACTCTGCCATTCGCGGACGGCACCTTCGACCTGGTGCTCTCGATCGACGTGCTGCCGCACCTGCCGCGCGGCGCCGAAGAAGCGGCGGTGCGCGAACTGGCGCGCGTGCTGGCGCCCGGAGGTTTGTTGGTGGTGCGGGCCGCCGCGCTCGATCTGCTGCGCAGCCGCCATTCGGAATTTGCGTTCGAGCGGCAGCGGTTCACGCGTCGCCGGCTGGCGGAGGCCCTGGCGAAGTCCGGCATTCGGGTGCGGCGCGCAACCTACGCCAACGCGCTGCTGTTTCCCGTGGCGTTGGCGAAGTTCCGACTTTGGGAGCCGCTGCTGCGGCGTCCCGCCGCCAGTGGAATCGCACCGGTGCCATCGTGGCTCGACGGAGTGCTTTATCACGCGCTGGCGTTGGAAGCTGCCTGGGTTGGAGCAGGCCGCAGTTTTCCGCTGGGACAATCGGTGATCGCGATCGGGGAGAAGCTCTGAAGTGGAGCCCAAATTTCCTTCGTTGAGCGTATTCTTCCCGGCCTATAACGACGCTCCGTCGCTGCCGGACCTGATTGCGAAAACCTTCGCGGTGCTGGAGCAGCACGCCGCCGACTACGAGGTAGTGGTGGTGAACGACGGCAGCTACGACAGTACGGCTGCCGTGCTCGAGGAGTTGCGGCGCCGCTACGAGCCGTTGCTGGGCGTGGTGACGCATGAAGTGAATCGCGGTTACGGAGGCGCGCTGCGCAGCGGATTCGCCGCGGCGAACAAGGACTTCGTTTTCTATACCGACGGCGACGGTCAGTACGATGTGAGCGAGTTGCCGCTGCTGCTGAAGTTGATGACGCCCGAGACCGGCCTGGTGAACGGCTATAAGCTGGAGCGCCATGACCCGGCTCACCGCGTCTGGATCGGCAACCTGTATAACTTCTTCGCCCGGCTGCTGTTCCGCATTCGCATCCGCGATATCGACTGCGACTACCGCCTCATCCGCCGGTCGCTGTTGGAAAAGATACGGCTGACTTCGACCAGCGGCACGATTTGCGTGGAACTGGTGCGGAAGCTCGAACTGAGCGGGTGCCGGGTGGCCGAGGCCGCGGTGCACCACTATCCGCGGCTCCACGGAAAGTCTCAGTTTTTCCGTGTGAAATCGCTGGCGGTGACGTTCGGTCAGTTGTTGAGTTTATGGGTAAGGCTGGTAGTGCTGCGGTAAGTAGGCTCCCTAGAAGACGGCGTGCTTCGGAACCCCGTCCGAGCCGGCTGGGCCGATTCGAGCAGGAGTATCCCTGGTCGAGCGCTACGGCTCGGGCGGGCTGAAGCCCGCCCCGCAGTTTGTAAAGCATTCATATTAGGCGACTGTCTATCGCGCTGCGGGCGGGGTGTTCCGCCGCGTTACAGGGCTGCCTTCCACGTGCATTCTGCTACAATCGAGAATCCCGCGATGGTGAAAACAGAGCGCGAGCTACGCGAAGATATCGTCCAGATCGGCCGTCTCGTCTTCCAGAAGGGATGGGTGGCGGCCAACGATGGCAACATCACGATCCGGCTGGATGCCGGACGAATCCTGGCGACGCCGACTGGTGTGTGCAAAGGCATGATGCATCCCGATGACATGATCATCGTGGATATGCAAGGTAACAAGATTTCGGGCCGGGCTGAGCGCACCAGCGAGATCGGCATGCACCTGAAGGTGTATGAGCTGCGACCGGACATCAAGGCCGTGGTACACGCCCACCCACCCGTCGCGACGGGCTTCGCCACGGCGGGCAAGTCCCTGAATCTGGGGCTGTTGCCGGAAGTGGTGATCGGGCTGGGCTGCGTGCCGCTAGCGGGTTACGGTTTGCCGGGGACGCCGGAGCTGACCGAGCCCATGCTGCCGCTGATTCCGAAATACGACGCGCTGCTGATGGCCAATCACGGCGCGGTGTGCTACGGCGAGGATGTTTTCAAAGCGTACTTCCGCATGGAGACGATGGAACACTTCGCGCGCATTACGCTGGTGGCGGAACTGTTGGGCGGAGCGAAAGTGCTGCCGCGTCAGGAAGTGGACAAGCTGCTCGATTCGCGGACGCGTTACGGCGTAAAAGCCAAGAGCGCCGGCGAGCCGGGCTGCCCGCTGGCGCTGGAAGACATGGATGGCGACGGCGAAGAAAGGTTCTATGTAACGCGCACGGAGCTGATCGGCCTGGTGGACGAAGCTCTCAAGGCGCGCGGTTTGAGTTGAAATTCTTGGAGACGATAGATGGGTGAAGCGCTAGGAATGATTGAGACGCGCGGCCTGGTGGCCATGATCGAGGCCGCCGACGCGATGGTGAAAGCCGCCAAAGTGACGCTGGTCGGCTGGGAAAAGATCGGGTCGGGCTATGTGACGGCCATGGTGCGCGGCGACGTGGCGGCAGTTCGCGCGGCGACGGATGCGGGCGCGGCTGCAGCCCGCCGGGTGGGCGAGCTGATCGCGGTACACGTGATTCCGCGCCCGCACCAGAGCCTGGAAGACGTTCTGCCGATCGGCAAGTCGCAAACACAGAACGCGGGCAAGTAGGTCGCCCATGATCCTCGCCCGCGTCGTGGGCACCGTGGTGGCTACACGGAAAGATCCACGCCTGGAAGGCAAAAAGCTACTGGTGTTGAAGCCGGTCTCTCCCGAAGGGAAGGACGAGGCGGGGTACGTGGTGGCCGTGGACACGGTCGGCGCCGGGTTCAAGGAGCGTGTGATCGCTGTGGCCGGCAGCTCCGCCCGGATGGCGGAAGGATGCAAGGACACGCCGGTGGACACGGCGATCATCGGCATTGTCGACGACGTCGCCCTGGATTGACCCATGAACCTCGGGAAAGTTATCGGTCGCGTCTGGTGCACGGTGAAGGACCACAACGCCGAAGCACAGAAGCTGCTGCTGGTGCAGCCCGTGACGCCCGAGCTTCAGAACACGGGTAGACGAATCGTTTGCGGAGACGCGGCTGGCGCGGGCGCCGGAGAGATCGTTTATTGGGTGCGGGGCAGGGAGGCCAGCATCGCATTGCTGCCCGCGGAGCCGCCGTTTGATGCCACCATTGTGGGCATCGTGGACAGCATCCATCTGAAACCGCCAGCCGCGCCGCAAACTAACCGCAAGCGAAAAGGCGAGGCATGCTGATTGCGCGCGTGGTCGGAGAGCTGGTGGCGACCCAGAAGCATCCCAGCCACGAAGGACGCAAAGTTCTCGTGGTGCAGCCGTTGAATCTGGATGGCAGCAACCGCGGCGATGCAGTCGTGGCGCTGGATGCAGTGGATGCGGGAATCGGCGATAAGGTGCTGCTGACTACGGAGGGCTTCAGCGCGATGACCGCGGTGGGGCGTCCCGGCTCACCGATCGACATGGCCGTGATTGGGTTCATCGACCATATTGATCTCCTGCCGGGTGTATCCTGAGGACGCGCGGCGGCTCTTGCGGAATACCAGGACCGTCGCCAATACCAGGCCCGCCGCCCCTTTGAGCACCTCCACGGCGATATAGGCTCCTCGCACGAGCATGAAGCGCGCGCGGTCGGGGGCGGGGCCGCCCTTTATCGCAAAATCCAGGGGCCGGCCGAGGTAGTTCAGCTCCGGAGTTATCACGAAGCGCTGGGCCACTACCAGCAGCAAGAGCAGTAGGGCCAGACCGAGGGCCACCTTACCTTCGCGCGTGCCGAGCAGCAGAAAAAGGAAAAAGAAGAGGCCGGTGAAGAGCTGGACGTATTCCCAGGTTTCGTACAATTCGCGATTCTGCTCCGCGACCTGGTGCCGCAAAACGGCGCGGCCCGCGGTCGGCCCTATGGTCTTAAGCATGACCATAACGGCGGGGTCCTCGTCGAACAAGCGGTCGGCGGAGTAGAAATCCTGGGAGGTGATCCAGGCCATGAGGAAGCCTCCGGCCAGCCACATTCCCAACACCAGGCAAGCAAGACGGCGCGCCCGCATGAACTAGCGATTCTAGCAGGCGGACGGTTCATGGCCTAATGGGCGGGGTAGGGGATACCACAACGAGCGACCGCTCCCGTTGGTCGAGCAGCAAGCCGCGGCTCCGTGTGGGTCTCGACGTGCATCACGGAGCCGCGGCCGAAGGGATCGCGGCCTGGTGCGCGGTCACTGCGGGAGGTGCTGGCGTTCGGCTTCCAGAATGCGGCGCTTGCGCTCCGCGCCCCAGCGATAACCGCTATCGCTGCCGTCTTCGCGCACCACGCGGTGGCATGGGATCGCGAGAGCGACGGGATTGGTCGCGCAGGCGCGGGCTACGGCGCGGACGGCGGTGGGGCGTCCGATGGCGGCAGCCACTTCGGAGTACGATTCGGTGGCGCCTCGAGGGATGGAGCGGAGGTGCTCCCAGACCAGGCGCTGAAAGGCGGTCGCGCGGATGTCGAGCGGGAGATCGATGCGTTCGCGGCGCCCGGCGAGGTGCTCGGTGAGTTGCGACGTCCATGCGGCTACGGCGCCGTCATCGCGCTCGATGATGGCGCTTGAGAATTCGTCGCGCAGGCCCGCTTCGAGTTCGGCTTCGGATTCGCCGAACCGGATGGCGCAGATGCCACGCTGTGTGGCTGCCACGAGCAGGTTGCCCAGCGGCGATTCCACGATACCGTAACGGATTCTCGTGCCCGCGCCTCCCTTGCGGTATTCGGAGGGTCCCATGCCAAGCTGCGAGGCGGCGCGCTCGTAGAGGCGGCTGCTGGAACTGTAGCCGGCGTCGACCATGGCGCGGGTGACGGAGTTTCCGCGGCGCAGACCTCGCTTGAGCGCTTCCAGACGGCAGGCGTCGGCATAGCCGCGTGGCGTGATGCCGACTACTGACTTGAACGTGCGCTGCAGATGGAAGGGGCTGAGGGAAAACTCGCGGCTGAGCGCATCCAGAGTGACGTTGGCTTCGAGGTTGTTCTCGATGTAGCGGCAGACGCGCCGCGCCAGTTCGGCCTGCGGGTTCGCGGCCTTCGGACTGGCGGGGCGGCAGCGCAGACAGGCGCGGAAGCCGGCGCGTTCGGCGTCCTGGCGGTCGCGGAAGAACAGAACGTTTTCGCGGCGCGGACGGCGGGCTCCGCAGGAAGGACGGCAGTAGACGCCGCTGGTGCGGACGGCATAGTAGAAGAAGCCGTCCATGCGGGCATCGCGGTGGAGCACGGCGTCCCAGAAGTTCGCCTCCCAGAAGCTTTTTTCGTCCGAGTGAGGCATTGGTTTTCGGAGTGCTGCCTGGATCATAACAATTTCAGTGTAGGGCGAAGGCGCGCGGGGAACACTCCGGATGTTGCGGTGGAAATGAAAAAGCTGACAGCCGGCAGCTTACGGCTTCTGCTTGCGCCTCTGACGGGCTGCCTCGGCCTCTCGCGGACCCAATCACTTGCGTCATGGGCTAGGTTGCTTCGCTCCTGCGGAGCTTAACGATGAGCCCCGGCGGTGCTGTGCGCCGCGTTTTTGGCCGTCGGCTGTAGGCTGTCAGGCTTATTTCGCGTCGTGGAATATGATGCCGAGGGTAAAGCGTGTTCCGGAGTGGAGGGGGCTGACGCCGTGTTTGATGTTGGCGCGGTAATAGCCGCGGGCGCCTTCGACGGGTTTGTAGCGCGTGGTGAAGAGGAGGATCTCGCCTTGCTTGCCGGCTATGGCGCGGCCGATGGATTGCGCGCGCGGGCGCTGCTCCAGAAGCAGGAATTCGCCGCCGTGGTAGTCGCGGCCGGGTTCGCTGAGGAAGCAGACCATCTGGAAGGGAAATGCCAGTGCGCCGTACAGATCCTGGTGCAGGCAGTTGTATCCGCCGGGTTCGTAGTGCAGCAGCAAGGGAGTTGGCTTCTTCTGGCCGGCGCGGTGGCAGCGGTTCAGGAATTCCGCCAGACGGGGCGGATAGCGGTCCGGCATACCGATCGCTTCCATCCACCGGTTGGCAATCGGCGCGAGGTGGGGGTAGGCATGTTCGCTCAATTCCGACACGAGCGGCGGCAGGGGATCGGCGAAGTAGTGATAGTCACCGACACCGAAGCGGAAGCGCGCCATATCGATGTGGCTGCGAAAGCGCTGCGGCTCGCGGTGCCATTGGATGGCTTCCGTGCACTCTCGCGCCGTCAGGACCGGCGGCGTCTTGGCGGCGCCGTCACGCCATAGCTCCGCCTCAAGGGTTTTCCAGTCCAGTCCCTCAAGCCGCTGCCGCATCCGATTTCAGAGTAACGGCTTAGGCAGCCGCTGTGCCATCCAATTCTTGCGGTATACCGAACGACCTCACGCGGCATATAACGTCTGCCGGCCCGTGGCGCCGTTCCGGGTCAAGGTTAGTGGAACCGCATCGCCTGGCGCTACCGCTTCACCTTCACCGCTTCCCACGCCGGAAACGAAACATTCGTCCGGTAGTTCGAATCGTTGTAATCCGGGTTTCGCACCGGCGCATAGATCCGCGCGCCCGTGAACGGCCTGTCCTGGGTATAGATCCACACGCGCGACTGGTCCCAAAGCACGACCTCGTCGCGCTGATCGCCGGTGACGTCCAGCACGGCGGCCGCCAGGTCCGGATGCCCGTCATCGGGGAACATCACGACGCGCCGCAGGTGGCCGTCCATCATGCCGCCTTCGTTGATATTCCCGGAGAGCAGACAGAACTCCTGCCCGTCGCCGCGCCAGTTGACCGGCAGCATGGGGCTGCCGCTGTGGATCGGCTCCTCCTGAGCCAGGATGTTGCCATCGCTGTCGAACAGCGTCACGATTCCCGGATTCTTCCAGAAGTTAACGGAAATATATTCCAGGCCCGGTAGATCGGGCCGGTAGCGTGCCACGCTAGGGCTCTGGTTGTGCCCCACCCGCACCTGCTTCAGAATCTTGCCGCCGAGGTCGAAGACGATGAAGCCTTCATCGCTGCCGCTCGCGTACACACGAGGTGGAGCGTTGGGATCGCCGGAGAGGTTGCCTACCATGATGCCGTCGGCGTGGTCCCTGAGATCGGTGTCGTGGCTCCACAGCTTCACGCCGGCGTGGTTCCACAGCGAGTAGCCGATCATCAGCGAGTCGAAGCCCTTCTCCAATTCGATTGGGTAGGGGTAATGGCCGGTCTGCCCGTCTCCCTGCCAGAGCAGCTCCAGTTTATTGTTGTAGACCCAGAAATGCGTGTAGCGGTCCTTCAGCAGGATCTCGTGACGGCCTTTGTTGCCCGAGAAGTTCACGAAGGCGATGGAGTCGCCGTTCTCCATTTCGTATGGGTGCAGGCTGCCGTCCTGAGGCATCTTGGGCATCCACACCCAACGGCGGATCTCGCCGGTGCGGCCGTCGAGAATCTGCAGCTGGAAATCGCGCGCCACCACGACCTCATTGCGGCCATCGCCATCGATATCGTGGATCTGGAACGGTGTGTCGTTAGTGAGCAGGCCGTTGCGTGGATCGGGCCGGCCGGATTGCCAGAGCACCTTGCCATCCAGCGTTACGGCGGTCAGGCAACTGATCTGGTCGAACGCGTCAGCCTGCACGCGCGGGATGTTCTGCGCGATCAGCATATCGGGCACGCCGTCGCCATCGAGGTCGCCGAAGCGAACGTTGCGGCCCGCGCCGAAACGCGGCGTGTCGAATTTCTTCCACAGCTTCGGCTTTGGGTTCTGGTCGCGCAGCCGGGCGAGTTCGGCTGCGCGAGCCGCGATGCGGGCGGCGATCTCGCTGGCGGCACGATCTGTCGTGGACACGCGGAAGTCCTGGAAGCGCGCCGGACCCGCGGCGGTGATGCCGGCTTTGCCCTTCGGTAGCTCCGAGTCCGACGCCTCGAGCACCCGCTTGCCATCCACGTAGGCGCTGATGCGCGCGCCGGCGACCTCGACCTTCAGCGTGTAGTAGCGGGTAGTGTCATAGCCGAAATCGGCGGACGCCAGCTCCTTCCACGCCGGTTTCCTCAAGGCCGTCTCCAGCGGCAGGTGGAGCGCCAATTGGAGCTTGCCGCCGCCGGTGAGGCCGCACAGGTAGTAGTGGCGGTTGGTGTGGTAGCGGAAGACCACACCGGCCATGTTCGCGAGAGAGAGCGGACGAACCTTCACTTCGACGGCATAGTCGCCCCATTCCGCATCGCCTGTCATCAGAATCGGGTTGGCGAACTGGCGTGCGCCGGGATCGAGCTGCTGTTCGAGGTACGGTTTGCCGTTTTCGTCGCCGGCCACCCAGGCGTCGAGATGCGCGATGGCGTTTTCCCATGGGCCGAGTGGCACGCCGCGGTTGGGAAGGTAATGATACTCCTGAATCGCGCCGTTCAATGTGCCGACCGGAGAGGTGAGCCACCCCGGCGGGAAGCGGGAGAAATCGTCGCGGAACAGATCGGCGGCGAAGAGGGAAGCGGCGCTCAGCAGCGCCAGAGCGGCGAGGTTTCCAGACCGCTGTCTCATCGGATCAAGCTCCTTTGCGGATGACGAAGTACGGCTGATTGGCGCCGTTGGGGCCGAAGCCGGGAAAGAGCCAGGCTTGGTCGGCGGCGGTGCGCAGCTCGAAATAGTATTGGAGCGGGTAAGGGGAATCGGTATAGGCGCCGGGAATGGCGGCTCGGTGACCGCCGGCGCCAGCCTGCATTTCGACGGATTGCCAGCGTTCGGCCTGCGTGACCCGGCGATACCAGAGGCGGACTGCCGGCGCGTTGGCTTCGACGGCGAGGTTGACGGGCTGGCTGGGACGGAAACCCGCCGGCGGTGTGTGGCGGCAACCGCCCGTCGGGCGCTGCGGTTTGCCGGTGGCGGCGGCTATAGCGGCGCGGACTTCGGGGGACGAGCCGGCAGGCGACGAACTGCGATCACCTGCCCTGCGGGCCATGTCGGCGATGTCGCCATCGATGGCGTCGAGGCGGTCGGCCCAATTGCCGCGAAGCCAGGGGTGTTCGCCGACGGTGAGGTCGGGAACGTAAATCGATTTCGCGGCCGCGGCGGCCGAAGCCCAAACTTCTCTGGCGGAACGGTAAGACTGAATCGCTTTTTCAAGCGCTTCTCGATCCGCCGTGCGTTCGTAGATGCGATACAGAACCCCGGCGCGGAGCTTGGCGGCGAAAAACCGGCCCGTCATGGCTTGCAGCATGACATCGGTGGCCAGCCGTCGATCACTCGAAGCCGGCTGCGCCGTGGCCGCGTGCGCCAGCTCCTCCAGCCACTGCGCCACTTCGACGGGTGAATACTTGCCGCTGTGCTCGCCTTTCAGCAACTCGTCGGCATACGCGTTTACAGTCGAGAAAAGCTGCGGGTCGAGCGGGCTCGTATTGCCGAAGACTTTGGGCGCAGGTGTGTCGGTGTAGGGATTCTTGCGCGCCGGATCGACGATGGGCTGGTTCGTATACATCTCCGGCCAGAATGTGTTGTTGGCGGCGGAAGGCAGGTGCGCGGTAGTGATGATCGGGAGGATGCGGCTGGCGCTTCCGAGCGCTGCTAAGGCCGACCGGTCCATGCCGCGGGTGGCGCCCTCGACGTCGTTGGGGTCGTACATGAGGCGGCCCCAGACTTGATAGGTCGGAAGAAACTTCTGCCAGTCCCAGCGGGGATTGAGCGATTTGTCGGCGTAGCCGCAGCGGCCTCCGCGCAGTCCGGCGCCGCGCCGGCCTTTGAAGGAGAGCGGCTCCATCAGGTCGACGCCTTCGCTTCCGCAGAAGCTGAAGGCGCGCGAGTATGCCGCGGCCGTCACAGGGTCGGCCCACAGCAGCATACGGTGGGTGCCGGGCCAGATGCGGTGATAGACGCCGTATTTGCGGTCTTCGCGCAGCAGATCGGCGTAACCGTAGCGCGTGAAGCTACGGGAGCCGGTGGAGAGCGCCATGAGGCCCTGCGCGGTACGGCCGTGGGGAATCTCCTGGTCGCGGATGTCCGCCTGGTGATACGGCATGCCCATGTGTTCGGCCCAGAACTTCGGCGAGAGCTTGAGCGGCATCCCGGTGGCGAGGCCGACGTCGATCATGTTCTGATCGACGCCTTTGGGGTGCATGTCGATTTCGATGGTGCGGCCGGCGCGCGTGACGCCTTCGAAGACGGTTTTCCAGAACGCATAACTGCCTTCGGGAACGCCGCTTTCGCCGTGTACGCGGAAGGTGACACCGGTGATCTTGGGGCAGGCACGCAGGACGGCGGCCAGGGCATCGCGGCAGTAGGGCCCGTGAGTCTCGGCGGTGAGGCCTTCGATGACGTGATTGGGATTGGGGCTGTTGATCCACTGGTAGCCGTGCATCCAGATGCCGAGTTGGAATTCGAGGCCGTGGGCCGCCGCCTGATCGCTGATGTATTTCAGGGTTTCCAGGTTGCGGTCGCGCTCGGCGTCGGGCACACCGGAGGCCTGCACGTTGAAACCGGGCACGGAAACGACGAACGGGTAGAAGAACAGGAAATAGGCATCGGTGACTTCGCGGAGAAAGTCGTAGCCGATGCCGAAAGCGAGGTGGAAACGGTTGAACCGGTTGGCGGCGAGCATGGAGAAATACTCGGGCCACATGTCGCGGTCGTAGAACCACGGCTTGTCCTCCACGTCGCTCGAGAACAGACGCGAGACGGCGCGGATGCGGTTAGCGGGTTGCGCGGGTGCGGGCTGGGCTTGAGACTCACGGTGCGACAACGCACCGAGGCAGCCGACGGCTTTGAGGAAGTTACGGCGTTGCATAGGCCATCCGGGCGAGCGGAAGCATGGCTAGCGAACCGTGACGACCAGGGTCCCGTGAGACGGTACCTGGGCAGTCAACTGCTCCGGCGCCTCGACGTCCTTGTGGGTCCAAACGTCATGCACCTTCGGGTTCTTCTTCGTGATGCCGAGGTCGGCCCACTTCACACTCATGCGGGCGGTGTCGCCACCGCGATTGAGGAGCGCGACCGCTGTGCCGGCAGCCAGAGGCTTCTTCCAGACTTCCGTGTCGCCGTTTTTGTTGGCGCGCACGCCCTGTTCGCCCTTCTTATCCTGGTTGATGGCGATCGCTTCTTTGTTGGTGAGGATTTCTTTGGTGGCGTCGGACATGCTGCGCAGGTCGTTGCCCGCCAGCAGCGGCGCGGCGAGCATGCACCACATGCTCATATGGGTGCGGTACTCGGTGTCCGTCATGCCGCCGTTACCGATTTCCAGCATGTCGGGGTCGTTCCAATGGCCGGGGCCGGCGAATTTTTCGCGGCCGGGTTGCTGATCGAGAATGCCGAGCATGGAAGTCCAGGCATCGCGGATGTCGCCGGTGGTGCGCCACAGGTTCCCGCCCACCGAGGCTCCCCACTCACCCACTTCCAGCCAGCCGTATTGGCAGAGGCTGAAAATGATGGGCCGCTTGGTGGCGCGGAGCGCCGCGGCCATCTTCTCATAGGCGGACTTCATCTCGTCGGGATGGAAGACGCCGGAAGCGCTGCACCAGTCGTACTTCAAGTAGTCGAAGCCCCACTCCGCCCAGGTCTTGGCGTCCTGCTCCTCGTGGTTGTAGCTGGCGGGGTACTGCGCGCAGGTGAGGGGGCCGGGGCCGGAATAGATGCCGATCTTGAGGCCCTTGGAGTGCACGTAGTCGGCGAGCGCTTTCATGTCGGGAAATTTCTGGTTGGTGGTGATGTTGCCGTCTTTGTCGCGCGGACCCTCCCAGGTGTCGTCGATGTTCACGTATTGATAGCCGGCGTCTTTCATGCCGCTCGAAACCATGGCATCGGCAATGTCGCGGACGGCCTTGTCATCGACGCGTCCGGCGAACTTGTTCCAGCTGTTCCAACCCATCGGGGGAGTGAGCGCGAGGCCGTTCGGCTTGATCGGCTTGAATGCGCCGAACGGCTTGTGCTCGAGATCCGGCGGCATGATATAGGATGTTTCGTTGGAGATCCGCTTCAGCGTGAGCGGGCCGAAGCCGCCACGGCCGCCCCGTCCATTGTTCTGAGGCGGATTCGCCAGCCCTACCGTGAGTTCGTCGCCCTTGACGGTTCCCTTGTACTCCGTCTCGGCGCCCTTGCCGCCGTTCCCCCACTCATTCTTCAGTTTGAAGGTGATGGTGTCGCCTTCAATCGCGCCGTCGATTACGTCCTGGTGGCTGGTGGCGTTGAAGGAAACGCCGGTGAAGCGATTGCCTTCCACCTTGAAGACGTAGTTGGCCTGGCGGCCGGGCCGGGTCTGTCCGTTGGGGCCCTGTTGAGGCGGCGCTTCAAAGTGCCAGGTGCCGGCGAGGTCGGCGGCGCCCAGCAGGGGGGCCAGGAGGGAGAAACTGAGGACTAGGTTTCGCATGTGAATATCCTATAGGATTTCATGTTCCGTGGTGCAGGGTGGCATGGTGCCTCGGACTGGAAAGCCTCCTTCGGCGGGGCGCTGGTCGACAACCGGCGCGAGGTTGCCAACCTGCCCCACAAGCCGGGTGATACACTGCAAGGACTGAAAGGGCTTGCATGAGATTCCATTGCACTCTGCTTCTTTGTCTCTTGGTGGTGGGAACGGCTTCGGCGCAGCGCGGCGGCCGGGGCGGGTTCGGCGCGGTACCCCAGAACCTGCAGTTCCGGTTCATGGGACCGGCGGTAGGCAACCGCATTGCGGCGGCGGTGGGGGTACCCGGAGATCCGAAGACCTCCTACGCCGGCGCGGCTTCGGGCGGCGTCTGGAAGTCCACCGATAGCGGCGCTACCTGGACGCCGGTATTCGATTCGCAGGATGCCATGGCGATCGGCGCGCTGGCAGTTTCGGCGTCGGACCACAACGTTGTGTGGGCCGGGACCGGCGAGGCGTGGGCGATTCGCGATAGCGACATGATGGGCGACGGCGTCTACAAGTCCACCGATGCCGGCGCCACCTGGCAGAACATGGGTCTCAAGGAAAGCGGACGGATCGGGCGCATCATCGTGCACCCAACCAATCCCAATACCGTCTACGTGTGCGCAGCCGGGAGACTGACGGGGCCTCAAGAAGACCGCGGCGTGTTCAAGACGACCGATGGCGGCGTGAACTGGCAGCGGGTGCTGTTCGTCAATCCGAACACGGGATGTTCGGGACTTTCGATGGATTCGCACGATCCGAACACGCTGGTAGCGGGGACGTGGGAAGTGGTGATGCACAGCTGGGGCATGTTCAGCGGCGGCCCCGGCAGCACGGTAGAGATCACGCACGATGGCGGCGCGACGTGGAAGAAGATCGACGGCCACGGACTGCCGCATTCGCCGGTGGGCAAAATTGACGTGGCGATTGCCCCTTCCAATTCGAAGCGGGTTTACGCTCTGATGCAGACTCCCGATCAGGGCTCCGTGTGGATCTCGAATGACGGCGGCGAGAACTGGACCAATGGAAGCTGGCAGCGCGCGCTGATCGGGCGGGCCGGGTATTACATCCGGCTGGCGGTTTCGCCTTCGAACCCGGATGAGGTCTACGTGGCCGACAGCAGCTTCTGGCACTCCATCGATGGCGGCAAGAGCTTCACCACGCTGTCCTGGGGCGGCGACACGCACGACATCTGGATCGACCCGGGCGACGCCAATCGGATCATGATGACGCACGACGGCGGCATGTTCATGACGTTCAACCACGGGCAGACGTCGCAGCGCGTCACGCTACCGATCGGGCAGATGTACCACGTGGCGGTCGACAACGACGTGCCGTACAAGATTTACGGCAACATGCAGGACGACGGCACCATGCGCGGCTTGAGCAGCACACAGGAAGCGGGCGCCAACGTGCCCGGACAGGGCGGTGGCGGACGGGGCGGCCGCGGCGGTTTCGGCGGGCGCGGCGGTTTCGGTGGCGTCGGCGAATGGGAGCACGGCCTGGGCGGCTGCGAATCGGGTTTTACGCTGCCCGATGTGACCGATACGAATACTGTTTGGGCCTCCTGCTATGCCAACGAAGTGACGCGCTACGACGCGCGCAGCAAGATGGCGCGGTCGGTGAGTCCGTGGCTGCACACGCTCGATGCGGAGCCCAATAAGGCGCGGTACCGCTGCCACTGGACGGCGCCGCTCGCCATCGATCCGTTCGATCACAATACGGTCTATTACGGCTGCCAGATGATTCTGCGCACCACCAACGGCGGTATGACGTGGACGGAGTGGAGTCCCGAGCTGGGGACGAAGGATCCGAGCCGCGTGGTTTCATCCGGCGGAATCGTGGGCGACAACCTGGGCCAGTTCTACGGCGAAGTGGTGTTTGCCATCGCGCCTTCCGAAATACAGAAGGGCCTGCTGTGGGCGGGCACCAACGACGGCAAGGTTTGGTACACGCGGGATGCGGGGAAGACCTGGGTCGACGTTACGAAGAACATCACCGGGCTGCCCGCGTGGGGCGTGATTTCGAAGATCGAGCCCTCGCATTTCGACCCCGGAACGGCCTACGTCGCGGTGGATTTCCATCTGATGGACAACCGCGACCCGTGGCTGTATAAGACCTCCGATTTCGGCAAGACGTGGACCAAAATCAGCGGCGGGCTGCCCAAGGGCCATCCGCTGGCTTACGCGCGTGTGATCGCCGAGAACCCGAACAAGCGGGGCATGCTGTTTGCCGGCACGGGCAACGCGCTTTACTACTCGTTGAACGACGGCCAGACGTGGAGCCAAATTAAGGATGGCCTGCCGGCCGCGCCGGTCTCGTGGATCGTGGTGCAGAAGCAGGCTCACGACCTCGTGGTGTCCACCTACGGTCGCGGCCTCTACATCATGGAAGACATCACGCCGCTGGAGCAGGGGGCGCTCGAGCCGTCGATGACCGACGCGGTGTCGCTGGTGGCGCCGCGGGCCGCCTACCGCGAACCGCGCGGCGGACGCGCGCTGCTGAGCTACAAGCTGGCGGCCGCGCCCAAGGCACAGGTGGAGGTGGAAATCCTCGATGCCAAGGGAGCTTCGGTGGGCAAGCTGCCGCCCGCCACGGCTCACGCCGGATTGAACCGCGTCACGTGGGACATGCACTATCCGCCGCCGCGGCTGGTGGCGCTGCGGACCACTCCGCCGGAGAATCCGCACATCTGGGAAGAGCCGCGGTTCCAGGGCCAGGACACGCGATCGATTACCCATTGGGGCATTGCGCAAGCAGAGGTCGGGCCGGTTGCCGGGCCGGGCAAGTACACGTTGAAACTGACGGTGGATGGGCAGAGCTATACCAAGCCTTTCGAGATCCTGCTGCCGCCGGGCTCGCACGCGGGCGATGGGGAGATTCAAAGCTCGGTGCGGTTGCAGCTCAAAGTGCGCGACGACATCACGGCCGTTTCCGACATGACGAACCAGCTTGAATGGATGCGCAGGCAGATCGAGGACGAAAAGAAGACAAGCGCCGGCAAGGCTGACCTGCTGCACGCGATGGACGAGATCGATCGCAAGATGCGCGACGTGGAATACAAGCTGGTGTCGGAGGCCGACGTCCTGAGCGACGACAAGTACTTCATCACCGCCGACCGGCTCTACCTGAACCTGCTGTGGCTGGGGGCTGAGATCGGCACCGGCGGCGGCGACGTGCAGGGCACGGGAGATTGGGGTGCCACAGAAACGGACACCTCAATGGTGCTGGAACTGGAGCGCCAGATCCAGGGCGTGCAGACGCAGTACAAGAGCCTGATGGACAAAGACGTGCCGGCTTATAACCAGCAGATCTCGTCGAGCGGGGTGCCGCCGCTGAAGACGACGGGGGCTCCGCTGCCTCCGCCGAGGGCGGGACGCGGCGGGTTTGATCAGTAGCAGCTTCGGAGCCACGAGCTACGAGCTTCGAGCTATGAGGCTGTGGGGCAGGGCGGCAACCTGCGGCGGGCTGGTAAACCCGCCTCCGGCGGGCGCCGATTGCCAATCGGCGCGCAGGATTCCATCCTGCCCCACAGATGGCGACATATGAGCTATCTACATCGGCGACAGTGGCTGAAAGGTGCCGTGGCGGCGGTGGTGCCGTGTGCGGCGAGGGCGCAGACGGACGAAGTAAGGCTGTCAGCCATCAGTCCGCATACGGTGCGGCTGACGATCGTGCCGCCGGGGCAGTCGATTTCCGACGATGGAGCGCTGGCGGAGAACTTGCGCGCCTCGTTCACCACGGAGGTGCGCGGCGCCGCGCACCAGCAGACTTTTCGCTGCGGCAGCCTGCGGGTTGAGGTAGTGACGGCGCCGCTTTCTTTCACGTTCAAAACGGAGCGGGGCGAAACGGTGCAGCGGCTGTCGATCGATGGGGCCACGGGGGCGGTTTCGTTCACTACCGGCGATCGGCCACTGCTGGGGTTGGGCGAGGGCGGGCCTCAGTTCGACCGGCGCGGCTCGGCCGATCTGATGCGGAGCGGGCAGGGCGGGTACCGGCTGCGCACGTTCGGCGGCCGCGTGCCCATCCCGTGGATCATAGGAACGGGTGGATGGGCGTTGTTGTTTCATTCTCCGGGGGGCGCATTCGATTTCACGGGTGTGGAGAGCAGACTCACGCCGGCGCACATCGGCCAGCCGCTCGATGTCTTCCTCGTGGCCTCGCGCGAGCCGGCGATCATTATGGGCGAGTACGCGCGCATCACGGGGCTGCCCGAGTTGCCGGCGCTGTGGACGCTCGGCTATCAGCAGTCGCATCGCACGCTCGCCAGCCGCGAAGAGGTGCTGGCGGAGGCCAAGACGTTTCGCGAAAAGAAGCTGCCGTGCGACACGTTGATTTATCTCGGTACCGGATTCTGCCCGTCGGGCTGGAATACGAACAACGGCGAGTTTGGCTTCAATCAGAAGGTTTTCCCGGACCCGAAGGCGATGTTCGATCAGTTCCACGAGGATCATTTCAAGGTGGTGCTGCACGTGGCGTATCCGACGGGAATCCGGCAGATGAGCGGGACGGTGAAAGATGCCTGCGACGCCGAACGCCGCGCCGAAACGCAGCCGAGCTGCTACTGGAACATGCACAAGGCGGTGTGGGAGTTGGGCGTCGATGGCTGGTGGCCGGACGAGGGCGACGCTCTCGATGGGCCGTCGAGGCTCGTCCGCAACCGGATGTATTGGGAGGCGCCGCAGCTGGATCGGCCGAACGAGCGCCCGTACGCGCTGCACCGCAACGGCTATCCGGGGATGCAGCGATACGCGTCGTTTCTGTGGTCGGGCGACGTCAATTCGCAATGGGAGACGCTGAAGAACCATATCCCGGACGCGGTGAACACGGGGCTGAGCGGCATTCCACTCTGGGGAACGGACATCGGCGGTTTCGTGCCCACGCAGGAGCTGACGGCCGAGCTTTACGTGCGGTGGTTCCAGTTCGGCGCTTTTTGTCCGCTGTTCCGCTCCCATGGGCGCACCTGGAAGCTGCGGCTGCCATGGGGCTGGGACACGGGCGATCCGGGCCCGATCGAGACTCCGAATTACAAGCCCGATCCATCAGAGCTGCACAACGCGCAGGTCGAGCCGATCTGCCGCAAGTACCTGGAGCTGCGCTACCGGCTGATGCCGTACCTTTACAGCGTGGTGCGCGAAGGCACGAAGACCGCCATGCCGGTGATGCGCGCGCTGTGGCTGCACTATCCGGACGATCCCGCGGCGGTGGCGCGCGGGGATCAGTACTTATGGGGGCGTGACATTCTGGTGGCGCCGGTAGTGGAGAAGGGCGCGACGGAGCGCAAGGTCTATCTGCCGCGTGGCGTCTGGCATGAGTTCTTCGAGGGCGAGCGCATCGAAGGCGGGCGCGAAGTGGCGCGCAAGGTGGATTTGGAGACGATGCCGCTGTACGTTCGCGCCGGCGCAATTGTTCCGATGGGGCCAGTGAAGCAGTACACGGGCGAAAAAGTGGACGCACCGCTGACGGTGGCCTGCTACCCGGGCGCGAACGGCGCGTTCCTGCACTACGAGGATGGCGGCAACGGCTTCGAATATAAGAAGGGCGAGTGGACGGGCATTCAGATGGTGTGGAACGATGCGCGCCGCTCGCTGAGCCTGCGGCTGGCGCCGGGATCGCGGATGATCGTACCGCAGCGCGAAATCACGCTGCAGGTGGGACGGGTAACGAAGCAAGCCACGTTTACGGGGAAGCCACTGGAAGTGAGGCTGGTATGATGTGGGCCTCAAAGCACGCCGGCCTTCGGCCGGGCGGGGCGAGGCTGTCCGGCAGCCGAACAGAGGGCCTGCCCCGCTGGGTTGCACTGCTTTGCCTGATATCAACTGCGGCGGCGGCCGATTTTGGCGATGTTTTGAATGGGTTCCCGTATCGCAATCTCGGGCCGTTTCGCGCGGGCGGTTGGGTTTCGGCGATTGCGGTTGCGGATAACCGCACGTTCTACGTGGCCGCGCGCACCGGCGGCGTGTGGAAGACGGTCAACAACGGGATCAGCTTCGAGCCGGTGACCGATTCGCAGGGTATCGCTTCGCTGGGCGCCGTGGCCGTTGCGCCCGGCCATTCCGATATCGTGTGGGTGGGAGCCGGAGACAACTCGGTGACGCGCAGTGCGTACTACGGCGACGGCGTCTACAAATCCACCGACGGCGGCAAGACCTGGCAGAACATGGGGCTGCGCGATACCCAGCACATTTCGCGCATTT